>Ga0196965_1000099_pt1 | contig 68683 bp, 58 predicted proteins | sample S1_20metaG_FD_148668 | JGI IMG/M metagenome (GOLD analysis project Ga0196965, IMG submission 148668) | Soil microbial communities from Anza Borrego desert, Southern California, United States - S1_20 | ecosystem: Environmental > Terrestrial > Soil > Desert | place: USA: California | collected...
TGATCTAGATTATAAATATCCTTTTGCCTGTAAATTAAATAAAGTATGGTATTTGCCTTTTAATGCCAAAAGTTCTTCATGGCTTCCCATTTCAGCCATTTCTCCATTTTCCAGAACCAGAATCCTGTCCGCCATCCTCACTGTAGAAAAACGGTGAGAAATCAAAATTGCGGTTTTGCCCTTTGTTATTTCGGAAAACCGGATGAATACTTCATTTTCCGCTTTTGCATCCAGCGCTGCAGTTGGTTCATCCAGGATCATTACCTGAGCATCTCTCATATAAGCCCTGGCTAAAGCAAGTTTTTGCCACTCTCCCCCTGATAGATCTACGCCCTCTGCAAATCTTTTCCCAATCATTTGATCGTATTGTTTGGGTAATTTAGAAATTACCTGATCAGCCAGGCTTTTATTTGCCGAAGTCACAATTTTGGTCCTGTTTTCCTTGTCGTCTATATTTCCGACGGCAATATTATTCGATGCGGTAAATTGAAATTTTATATAATCCTGAAAAATGACCCCTATATTTTTTCTTAATTGTTCGGGATTATAAAGTCTTAAGTCTTTTCCATCCAGTAATATTCTCCCTTCCGTCGGTTCATACAACCTGGTGATCAATTTGGTTAGTGTAGTTTTTCCTGCGCCGTTTTCGCCAACTAAGGCTAATTTTTCCCCTGCATTTAAGGTAAAAGAGACTCCTCTTAGTGCATATTTATTCGAATCTAAATATTTAAAACTCACATTTTCAAAAACAAAACCTTTTTGTATAGGCGCCGGGAAAGAAATATAACTATCCCTCAATTCATTTTTTGATCTGATCTCAAAGAAATCGAAGAGATCCTTCAGATAAAGTGCACTTTGTGCAATGGAAGAAAACCTTAGAAAGATGCCTTCCATCAAACCCCTTAATCTGCTCAATGAACCGGAATAAAAAGTTAAATCGCCCAGCGTCAATTGCCCCTGAATGGTACGAAGAATGATAAAAACATAGGCGCCGTAATAGCCTATTGTTCCTATTGTGGCTAAAATACTTCCCCAGGTGGCTCTTTTAATAGCTATTTTTTTATTTTCCAGGTAAAATTTATTGGAAAGCTCTTTAAACCTGCTAATTAAAAAATCAGATAATCCGAATGATTTTACTTCCTTCGCAGTCTCATCACTTGCACCTATGTACCTTAAGTAATCAAGCTCTCTTCTTTCAGGCGTCCAGCTTCTGGTCATGGAATAGGTCTTCTCATTAAAATGCGATTCCACCAGGAAAGCCGGGATGACGGCTATGATTAACAGTAAAATAAGCCAAGGATTGAAAGCAATCAGCACTGCTCCTAAGAAGAATACAGTGATGAGGTCCTGAAACTGGCTCAAAACCTGAGACATTAATATACTTCGTCCTAAAGTTTGTTGCCTGGCCCTTTCAAGCTTGTCATAAAATTTTGAATCCTCAAATTGATCAAGATCAAGGGTACTGGCGTGGGCCATAATTTTCACGGAAGTGTTGTTGGCAAATACATCTCCAAGTAGGCTGTCAGATAAAGTCAATAATCTTGTCAGAACATCTGAAAGAACAATCAATCCTATTTCTACCCCGATCCAGATCCAAAGCATAGACAAATCCGGATTGCTTATTTCTCTTGCCTCAACTATTTCATCTATAATAAGTTTTCCAATATATAATATTGCCGGCGCGAATAAAGATTTAACTATTCTTAGCGTTATGTTCCCTATAGTTAAAGTTTTATTGGTTTCCCAAATCAGACGAAAAAACCGTGGTATGTTTTTTAAAGCATGAAATCTTTCCTTCAGTGAAAGTTTTGGTTTATTTCTTTCATTCCTGGAAAAAAGATTTAAAAGGTTGTCAATCACTGACTGTATAGGCATTTTTAAATTTAAGGATTAATGATTAAAAGCATTTGGAGTTAAAGTTTAGAAATTTTGAGGACAATATTTTTTAAAATATCCTTCTTCATTTAGTTTCTTTGCAGCATGAATGAAAATCCTGTTCTTATGAATGACTCCCACGGGCGGAGTTTTTTAAAAGGAGTAACCTGGAGAATAACAGGAACCATCGACACCATAACGATGGCTTTTATAGTTACCGGAGAAGTTCAGCATGCGCTTAAAATTGGTTTAACTGAGGTTTTTACCAAAGTAATTCTTTATTATTTACATGAAAGGCTTTGGAATGTCATCTCTTTTGGAAGAATTCATGGGGTTGGTCCTACTCAAGCCCGGAGCTTAGTAAAGGGAATTTCTTGGCGGATAGCAGGCACGGTGGACACTATCGTGATTTCGTATTTCATTACCGGCAATATTACCAATGCGATCCAGATAGGAGGTTTTGAAGTATTCTCAAAAATTGTATTATTTTACCTTCACGAAAGGATTTGGGGGAAAGTAAAGTGGGGAAGAATTATAAAGACTACTTCAACTTCATCGGTAAAAGTAAAAAAAGAGGAATTTGCCGGAAAAGACTAATCCCTCTTTTGACTTTAAATGCTACCTCAACTGCAAATCATTAATGATATTTTCAATTTTGTCATTTAATGTTTTGCTCGTTTTATCAAAGTTTTCTTTGCTGGCAAGAGATTCATTTACACTAAAATAAAATTTGATCTTAGGTTCTGTACCGGATGGTCTTGCCGAGATTTTGGTACCATCTTCCAGTAAAAATTGTAAAACATCAGATTTTGGCAACTCTATTTTTGTTTCTTTCCCAGTAATAAGGTCTCTTTCAACGCTGTTTTCGTAGTCTGATATTTTTATTAGTTTCTTGCCATTTACCAAAGCCGGAGGATTGGACCTGAATTTATTCATCATGGCTTTAATTTCCTCAGCGCCGCTTCTTCCCTTTTTTGTAAGGGAAATCAGATCTTCCTTGTAGTATCCGTATTCAACATAGATATTTAAAAGCCAGTCATACAAAGTGAATCCTTTGTCCTTGGCATAAGCAGCAATTTCTGCTATGATGGCGCAGCTTGCTATCGCATCTTTGTCCCTAACAAAATCTCCGATGAGGTATCCATAGCTTTCTTCAGCACCGGCTATAAATGTTTTTTTGCCTTCAAATTCTCTCATTAATCCGGCTATATATTTAAATCCGGTTAAAACATTGTAGCACTCAACCCCATTTTTTTGAGCGATTTTGTCAATAAGGTCTGTGGTAACAATGGTTTTTGCAATGTATTCTTTTCCGGTAAGTTTCCCCAGCTCCCTCCAACGTTCGATTAAGTAGGAAAAGATCAAAGTGCCTGTTTGATTTCCATTCAAAAGCTGAAATTCATTTTTATGGTTTTTCACAGCAATACCTACTCTATCAGCATCTGGATCTGTGGCCATCACAATATCTGCATCTATTTCCCTGGCTTTTTTTACCGACAGACTCATTGCATCTTTTTCCTCCGGATTTGGATATACCACAGTTGGAAAATTGCCATTGGGTTCTGATTGTTCTTTTACAACTGTAACATTTGTAAATCCTAGCTTTTCAAGGGCTTTTGGTACCAATGTTATTCCCGTGCCATGGATAGGAGAAAAGACGATTTTAAGGTCATGCTGATTTTTAATCTCCTTACCTGAAAGACTTATACCATATAATTTATCCAAATAAAGCTTATCGATCTCCTCGCCAATTAATTCTACCTTGTTTTCTTTGCTTTCAAATTTTATTTCATCAATAGATTGGATGTTATTTACTTCATTGATAATATTCTTATCATGAGGTGCAATGACCTGAGAGCCATCATTCCAATACACCTTATATCCATTGTATTCTTTTGGATTGTGGGAAGCTGTAACGACCACTCCACTGTGGCAATTGAAGTGCCTTATGGCAAAAGATAATTCTGGGGTGGGACGTAGTTCTTTGAAAAGATAGACCTTAATTCCATTGGCTGAAAATACATTTGCGGTTACTTCAGCAAAATATTTGCTGTTGTTTCTGCTATCGTAGGCTATGGCAACTTTTATTTGTTCATCGGGAAAACTTTTTTTCAGATAGTTGGCTAAACCTTGGGTGGCAGCACCTACAGTATATTTGTTCATTCTGTTTGATCCCACACCCATTAAGCCTCTCAATCCTCCTGTTCCAAACTCCAGTGTTCTATAAAAAGAATCCGTCAGTTCTTCAACTTTATTTTCTCTTTGAAGCCTTTTGATTTCCTCTTTAGTTTTATCGTCATAATTACCTCCAAGCCAAGTATTGATTTTATCCTGAATTATTTGTTCCATTATTGATGTTGCTTTTAGTTAGTATATGCTTTTGATAGAAGTTATTTTGTTAATCAGTATTCCAAAGACGGTATCGCTAAATTAGAATTTCGGGTTACAATCTTCTAAAATTATTTAAAATTAAAGTGAATATGAGTTGGAAGTGGCAAGTTGGAGGTTGGAAAAAAAAATTCAAAAATCTATTCATTTTACCTAATCACTCTTTCGCATTAAGACCTTCCTACTTCCAACTTTTACCCAATTGCTCCTCTCTTTCCCAGTTCTATTACATTCATTTGCTCTAGTTTGTCATTATTGATTTCAAAAGTAATTATGGTTTTCATTTTATGAAAGCCATGAATCCCAGCTGCGCCGGGATTAATAAATAGTAGATCATTGTTAGCATCCCGCATCACTTTTAATATATGGGAATGTCCACAAACAAGAATATCCACTTTGTGCGCTGCAAGAAATTTTTTCACCCTGTCATTGTACCTGGGAGGGGAGCCGGCAATGTGCGTGATTAGTATTTTAAAAATGCCAATTTCAAAATATTGGTTTTCAGGATTGAAATTTCTTATAGAATTGTCATCAATATTCCCGAAGACTGTCTTTAGCTCAGCAATAGCGCTTAATTGATCCAAAACGTCTTTATTCCCGACATCCCCGGCATGCCATATCTCATCACAATCTTTGAAGTAAGAAAGGACTTTAGAGTCCAGGTGTCCGTGTGTATCAGAGATTAGTCCTATTTTCATGCGACATTTGTTTTTTTAATTGCCATCTTGTGCTACGTTTAATATTGTGACAAAATATGTTCATAGTAATTCAACCTCTTCTCCTGATTTATAAAGATCAGCGCAAAATTCTACATTTAAAGGTATCATTCAGCAAATACTAATTAATTATAATTTTTTCAATAACAAGGCACATTTAAAACTGTATTTTGCAGAATTATGAAGACAATAAATATTTATTTAAGAATATTTTTATATTTATGGAAACTTGTGTCTTAATTTTATGTTATATTAATGTTTTCATGATATAAAATTATTGATTGTTAGTTTTAAGTGTTATTTGACTATAAAAGGTTTCGGTATTTTATCGAAACCTTTTTATTTTAATTAATTGTAGCATTGACTTATCATATTACGTCTTCATGTACGTTAGCTCCTTTGTCTGACAAAAAATTTAATACTATATTTGCCGGCTTTATGTTAAAAAAATATTTCAACGGTTTCTTACTCGTCCTTTTTTCCCTGCTGATAGTTAACTGCAGCAAGTTTCAAAAAATACAAAAAAGCACTGATACCCAGGCAAAGTATGAGGCTGCATTAAAATATTATGAGAATAAAGACTATTACCGTGCCGGGCTTCTGTTTGAGGAGCTATTGCCGATAATGAGAGGAAAGAGAGAATCTGAATTTATTCAATTTTACCTGGCTTATAGTAACTACTATCAGGGTAACTTGATTTTGAGCGCCGAGAATTTCAAAAATTTCTATGAAACCTACGGCAGAAGTGAGTTTGTAGAAGAGGCGATGTTTATGTACGCTTTATCATTATATGAAGACTCGCCCCATTATAATCTGGATCAATCTAATTCCCTGGAAACAATTAGCGTAGCACAAGGATTTATCAATCGTTATCCTGACAGTAAATTTTATGATAAGGCCAATTCTATTTTAATTGATCTCAGACATAAATTAGAAAAGAAGGATTATGAAAATGCAAAAATGTATCACAAGGTTCAGCAGTATAGTTCTGCTGTAGTTGCCTTTGATAATTTTGAAAGAAGCTTTCCTGATTCACCTTATAATGAAGAAGTAAACTTTTTAGAAATCGAGGCGTCTTATCTCTATGCAAAAAACAGTATTGAATCTAAGCAGGAGGAGAGGTATAAGAAAGTAATAGAATTATACGAGAAATTTGTAGATAAGTACCCTGAGAGCGAATACTTGAAACAGGCAGAGAATTATTATGAAAATAGTATGGACGAAGTTGTCCAATTAGCAAAACAATAATATAAGAATATGGCATTATCAAATTCAACATTGGTTACAAGAGACGTTGATAAAATAGGAGATATTACCGGAAATGTGTATGAATCCGTATCAGTGGTTTCTAAAAGAGCTAGACAGATTGCTACTAAAGTTAAGGAAGAGCTGAGCAATAAATTATCTGAATTTGCTTCAACAGTTGATAACCTGGAAGAAGTTTTTGAAAACAGGGAGCAAATTGAAATTTCAAAGCATTATGAAAGGATGCCCAAACCAACGACTATTGCAACAGATGAGTTTTTGGATGGCAAAGTGATGTTCAGAAGACCTTCTGACGTTGAATAAATAATTAAAGATTTACGGTTTAATAAGAGCCGTAAATCTTTTCCATCTTCCTTCAAATTCATTTATTCATGCTCCAAAATAAAAAAATAATTATTGGGGTATGTGGCGGTATAGCGGCCTATAAAGTTGCATATCTTATTCGGGGACTAGTAAAAGAAGGCGCTGAAGTAAAGGTTATCATGACCTCTTCCGCTCAAAAATTCATTACCCCGCTCACACTTTCTACTTTATCAAAAAATCCGGTCCTTTCTTCTTTCCAAAAAAATGATTCAGGAGAATGGAACAATCATGTGGAATTAGGTTTATGGGCCGATGCCATGGTTATTGCTCCTGCTACTGCAAGTACCATAGCGAAATGCGCTACAGGTAATTCTGACAATTTTCTTTGCTCCGTTTATCTTTCAGCCCGGTGTCCTGTTTTTTTTGCACCTGCAATGGACCTGGATATGTATAGACATTCCTCTGTTCAGAAGAATTTGTCTACTCTTCAGTCGTATGGGAATAATATAATTGACGCTGAAGAAGGCGAGCTCGCCAGTGGATTAATCGGGGTGGGCAGAATGGCAGAACCAGCTACTATTATAGCTGCACTAAACAATCATTTTACAAAAAAAAAGCTTCTTAAGGAAAAGAAAATATTGATCACGGCAGGTCCAACTTTTGAAGCATTAGATCCTGTGCGGTTTATAGGAAACCATTCTTCTGGGAAAATGGGTTATGCCCTAGCCGAAGCTTTTGCAGAATATGGAGGGGAAGTGACCTTAATTTCAGGTCCTACACATTTGAAAACAGGTAATACTGGAATTAGGGTAGTGAATGTCGTTTCTGCCCAGGAAATGTATGAGGCTACAAAAGAAGTTTTTAATTCAACGGATATCGCTGTGTTTGCTGCCGCCGTTGCCGATTATAGGCCATGTTCTATTGCTCCCCAAAAGATTAAAAAAACGGATGCGGTTTATAATCTTGAACTGGTTAAAAATGTCGATATAGCAAAGGAGCTTGGTAAGGTGAAAACAAAAAAACAGTTTACGGTAGGCTTTGCCCTGGAAACTGATAGTGAGTTAGTTAATGCCTTCAATAAAATCAAATCTAAAAATTTTGACTTAATTGTCTTAAATTCACTAAATGATCCGGGTGCTGGTTTTAAACATGATACGAACCGGATTAAGATAATAGATAAAAACAATAAGATGAAGGAGTTCGAGTTGAAAGATAAAAAAGAAGTGGCGCTAGATATAATTGAAAGTATTTTATCATTAATAAGTAAACATGAATGATGTGATTGTGTTAATAAAAAACACAAAATCCTGTGGAAATGAATCCATTAAAGGAATTAAGTAAGAAGTTCCAAGTGAATTTTCCTCGTACCCCAAACCTCATACTCCAAACCTATTTCTCAATGAAAAATATAAGCCTGATTATTCTAATATTTTTAAGTGCATTTACTTTGGTTTCTGCGCAAGAATTAAAGTGCAGGGTAATTGTAAATGATGCCCAGGTACAAACACAGGAAAGGCAGGTTTTTGAGGATTTGCAAAGAGCAGTTACTCAATTTATGAACAACAGACGATGGACCAATTTAACCTTTAACCCTGAAGAAAGAATAAACTGTAATATTCAGATTACCCTTAAGCCAACGGATAAATTAGGCACTTATACGGCAATTACCAAAGTTCAATCCAGCAGGCCTGTTTATGGAACAGGATATGAGACCATTCTTTTAAATTATGTGGATAAAACCTTCGATTTTGAATATGTTCAATCCCAACCTTTGGAGTATAGTGAAAATTCCGTTACAACAAATCTTACCGCAATGCTTTCATTCTATGCTTATGTGATAATAGGTTTGGACATGGATTCTTTCAGTAAACTTGGTGGAACTCCCTACTATCAGAAAGCACAAAACATCATGAACATGGCATCGCAACAGTTTACAAATGTTGGAGGATGGCAGGCTTTTCAGGCAGATAATCAAAGCAGGTATTGGTTAATAGAAAATCTAATGAGCCCAACACTTGTACCTATCAGGGAGGGGCTTTATACCTACCATAGACTCGCTCTGGATACATTTGAAAAAGACCCGGATGGTGCCCGCAAGAAAATCATGGATGTACTGAACAAAATTAAAGCAGCGAATCAACAAAAACGGCTTTCCGTTTTATTCAATGTGTTTTTTGATTCGAAGAAAGATGAGCTCGTAAAGATTTTTTCTAAAGGAGATCTACAAATTCGCAAACAAGCCGAAACCCTTCTTACTGAGCTCGATCCTGTCAATGCTACAAAATATAATACAATTGTAGAAGGCTAAAATTCTGTTTATTTCTTATAAATGATTTCTGGTTGACTTCGATTTTACCATCTCATAATACCAGACTTAAACTGATCACAAACAATCCATGGGAAAACGACAAATCAGGTTTACAGGGGAAAAGCTTGTCTCACAAGAATTAATAAATAAAGAGGTCAATATGGTGATGGTAGACGGTGTAGTCCATCATGTGAAAATCCTTAAACTGCTACCAGAGCATCTATTCGTGGAGGATCTCCGCAAAAAGAAACATAAAATTCCCTTTAAAGATATTTATGAAATAATTTTGGACCTGGTCTCAGCTTATTAATATGCTATCAAAATTATTCATTAAAAACTATGCTTTAATTAAGTCTCTCGAAATTTCATTATCGGAGGGATTAAATATTATTACTGGAGAAACCGGCGCGGGAAAATCAATTCTGTTGGGTGCATTAGGTTTGTTAATGGGAAACAGGGCAGACTCCAAGTCTCTTTATGATGAAAATGAAAAATGCATTGTCGAAGGAGAATTTGATATTTCTGGTTATGGTTTAAAAGAACTGTTTGAGGAAGAAAGCCTGGATTACGAGGCCAATTGTCTCATTAGAAGAGAAATAAGCATAGGCGGAAAATCAAGGGCATTTATTAACGATACCCCCGTTAATTTGGATACACTCAAAACAATCTCGGCCAGGTTAATTGATATACATTCACAACACGATACGCTTCTTTTGGGCAGCGCCAATTATCAATTGGATATTATAGATATTTTATGTGGAAATGCGTCTTTAAAAAAGGATTTTTCAGAGGCCTATAAAACGTATAAAAAGTCGGAAGAAGTATATAAAAACATTATACAGGAATCTGCAAGTTTTAAGAAAGAGTATGATTTTGATAAATTTCTCTTTGACGAACTGGAAAAGGCAAAATTGGAATCAGGAGAGCAGGATAGCCTGGAAACCGAACTAAATATTAATGAACATGCAGAAGAAGTAAAGATTAAACTTTCTGAAATTACTTTTTTGATGAATAGCGCTGATCAATCCGTATTATCTGGTTTATATAGCGTTTCAAACCTGATTAGTAGTCTTTCTAAATTTTCAGAAAAGTATAATAGCCTTAAAATCCGGATTGAAAGTGCGGTGATAGAATTAAAAGACATAAGCGGAGAAATTGAGTCAGAGGCGGAAACTATCCATTATGATCCTCAAAAAATAGAAAAAATAAAAGATAGATTAGGCTTAATTTATACCCTTCAAAAAAAACACAACGTAAAATCAGTTGACGAGCTTATTCAAATCGAGTCTGCTTTACAGTTGAAACTTGAGAAAATTCTAAACCTGGATGAGGAAATAGAAAGCGCCTTGAAAAAAAAGGAGGAAACTTATCAAAAGGCATTGGTCCTTGCGGAGAGTTTGTCCTCAAGCAGAAGAAATATTGTTAGGGAGATGGATGAAATGCTTATCGATCTTCTCCGATCTCTGGGTATGCCCAATGCTTCTCTTAAGGTAACTCATTCATCTTCCGCAATGAATTCAAGCGGGATAGATGAAATGAGGATTCTTTTCAGTGCAAATAAAGGGTCAAATCCGCAGGAGCTGAAAAATGTAGCGTCGGGTGGGGAATTCTCGAGGCTGATGTTGGCGTTAAAATATATTATAGCAGACAAAATCGCGCTGCCCACCATAATCTTCGATGAAATAGATACGGGCGTTTCCGGGGAAATATCAATAAAGATGGGTAAAATGATGAAAGAAATGGCAAGGAATCATCAGGTTTTTGCTATTACACATTTACCACAAATTGCTTCGCAGGGAGCCTCGCAATACTTTGTGTATAAAGACGATTCTGCTGACAGAACCATAAGTAACATCAGACAGCTCAATGAAGAAGAGCGAATAGTGGAGATTGCAAAAATGATCGGAGGAGAACAACCTTCAGCAATTGCGATTTCTAATGCAAAAGAATTACTTGGAGTGAATTAAAAATACGGAATTATTGAAAATCCACTTATCTTGGTGGAAATTTTTACAGAATAAAATAATATCATATGGCCTATAATTTATTGAAAGGAAAAAGGGGCATTATATCAGGAGCCCTGGATGAAAATTCTATTGCATGGAAAGTAGCGCTTAAAGCAAAGGAAGAAGGCGCTATATTTACTTTGACAAACGCTCCGATTGCAATGAGAATGGGAGAAATCAAGAAATTATCTGCGGAATGCAATGCGGAAATAATTCCTGCTGACGCAACGCTTATTGAAGATATAGAAAATCTTTTTAGTAAATCGGTAGAAGTATTAGGAGGAAAAATCGATTTTGTTCTTCACTCCATCGGCATGAGTCCTAATGTTAGAAAAGGCAGGTCTTACGGCGATTTAAACTATGAGTTCTTTTTAAAATCACTTGATATCTCGGCGCTTTCTTTTCACAAAATGATGCAGGTCGCCGAGAAGCAGGATGCAATGAACGAGTGGGGATCTATTGTCGCTTTGACTTATATAGCTGCTCAGCGAACTTTTCCTGATTATTCTGATATGGCCCAGGCAAAAGCAACCCTTGAATCTATTGCAAGAAGCTATGGTTACAGGTTTGGTAAAATGAAGAAGGTAAGGGTAAATACAATTTCCCAATCTCCGACGAAAACTACTGCAGGTTCTGGAATCAGCGGTTTTGATGCATTCTTTGATTTTGCTGATAAATTGTCTCCATTAGGAAACGCAAGTGCAGAATCATGTGCTGATTACTGCATATCTCTCTTCTCGGATTTTACTAGACAAGTTACCATGCAAAACCTTTACCACGACGGAGGTTTTTCTTCTACAGGAATAAGTGAAGAGCTTATAAATTCTTTGCAGAAAGCTAATGGTTAAGAGTTGCCCAGTGCACTACTCTTTTAAATCTTGCTTTTTGGCAAATAAAATTAAATAAAAAGTTTAACCACAGAGAGAAATGCGGAGATAGCAAAAGCTAAGCCTCCGTGTTCCTCTTGTATTAGCCAAATCTCTGTGGTAAAAAATACTGCCCAAACCATTTGACGCTACATAATTTTAGGAATTCATCCATCCTATCTAATGGGAAAATTTATCCCTTATTACATCAATCACTCTATCCAATTCATTCATTTTAAGGTTTGAGCCAGAAGGCAGGGCAAGTCCTGTTTTGAATAATTTTTCTGAAAACCCTGAACCATAAAAAGGAGCGCTTTGATAAATAGGCTGGAGGTGTAGCGGCTTCCAAAGGTACCTTGATTCAATATTTTGTTTCTCAAGGCTTTCTTTTATTTCTGTTGGAGTGGTCGGAGCATTGGGCGTTAAAGCGATACAGGTTAACCACCGGTTCGAAACCGAATCATCAGTTTCAGGAATAAAAGAAATGGCAGGAATATCATGAAGGGCCTCACGATAGTATTCAAATACTTGTCTTCGTTGTTTTATCCTTTCATACACAATCTTCATTTGTCCTAATCCGATCCCCGCAAGTATATTGCTCATTCTGTAATTGTAGCCAATGTCAGAATGCGTAAAGTGTTCCGTTTCATTCCTTGCCTGGTTAGATAAGTAAGTTGCCTTTGCAGCCAGGTCTTTATTATTTGTAACCAACGCACCTCCGCTTGAGGTCGTAATTATTTTATTTCCATTGAAAGAATAAACTCCAATCGTCCCAAAAGAACCTAACATCTTTTTTTGATAAGTACTTCCAAATGCCTGTGCTGCATCCTCTACCACGGGTATTTGATGCTTTTTTGCTATAGACAAAATTTCAGTTATTCTTGCTGCATTTCCATAAGAATGGACTACAATTATTGCTTTGGGCTTTACACCATTTTTAACCTTGTCTTCTATGGCCTCCTCTAATAAATCAGGATCCATATTCCAGGATTGTTGATCACTATCAACAAATACCGGCCTGGCTTTCAAATAAAGTATAGGATTTGCCGAAGCTATAAATGTAAAAGATGAGCAGATCACCTCGTCGCCAGGTTTTATGTTTAGGAGAATTAATGCGAGATGAAGGGCTGAAGTACCTGAATTTACAGCTACTGCGTGTTCTACCTGAGTAAAATTAGATATTGAATCTTCAAAAAGTTTTATGTTCGGCCCCGCAGGGGCAATCCAGTTTTTTTCAAACGCCTCCTTTATGTACAAAATTTCATTATGCCCCATGTGGGGTGGGGATAGCCAAATCCTTTCCTTCATTAGTTTTTACCTTTTATTGCCATTTAGCTGTTATTTAACACGATTTTCTAACACACCTGTAAATTTTTGCGGAATGAAATTTCCGGTATCAAATCCACGTAATGTTAAAATTCTGAATAAAGTAATTATTAAAATTTTAATATCAAATCCTAAACTTAATTTCCTTGTATATTCCAGGTCAAAATTTAATTTTTTATTCCAGGGAATATTATTTCCGCCGTTTATCTGTGCCCACCCTGTAATTCCAGGCTTTACCAAGTGTCTTTTCTTTTGAACTTCATTATATAACGTCAGGTATTCAGTTAAAAAAGGCCGCGGCCCTACAAGGCTCATAGAGCCTAACAAGACATTAAAAAGCTGAGGTAATTCGTCTAAATTTGTTTTTCTTAAAAACTTTCCTGCTGCTGTTATTCTTTTTTCTTCAGAAATCTGACCTCCTTCAGGACTATCTTTCATCGTTTTAAATTTAAAAACAGTAAAGAGTTTTCCATTAAGCCCCGGCCTTTTTTGAAAGAAGAAAACTTTTTTCTGAGTGATAAAAAGAAATATAGCAATGGATAAAAAAACAGGCAGTGTAAAAGCAATTAAAGGAATGCTTAGACTCAAATCCATGATTCTTTTTAAAAATTGGCTATACATTGACCTATTACACGCACAAATACCTACAAAATATTATAATTGTAACTAAAATTAAGCGGTTTTGATTTCCTTTCCTAATGCAAAAATTAATTTGGGTTTAAACATTATCTCCAAAAGGGACGATGGGTTTCATAATTTAGAATCTTTATTTCTACCAATTCCTTGGCGTGATATCCTGGAAATCATTCCCTCTCCTACTACAGGCTTTTCATCTTCGGGGATAGCTATTCCAGGAAACACTAGCGAAAATCTTTGTATTAAGGCATATGATTTACTTAAGGCCGAATACAATCTTCCGGCGATACAAATTCATTTAAATAAAATAATCCCTATTGGTGCAGGTTTGGGAGGAGGTTCAGCTGATGCAGCTTTTATGTTAAAAAGTCTTAATGTTCAGTTTGAATTAGATTTATCTGACAAGGAGTTATTGGGTTTCGCAAGAAAATTGGGCAGCGATTGTGCATTTTTTATTTTTAATAAACCGGTAATGGCTTATGAAAAGGGGGATGTTTTTGAAGAAACAGATCTTTCTCTGAAAGGAAAATATATTATTGTAATTCATCCAGGGATACACGTGAGTACGGCAGAGGCTTATGCCGGCGTAACCCCTGGAAAAACTGATAGGAATATTAAAGAAATTTTGGCTTCTCCTATTCGACGTTGGAAGGAACATTTAAAGAATGATTTTGAGTATTCAATTTTTAAGAAATATCCTGAAATTGAATTTATAAAAAACAAGCTTTATGAAGAGAATGCACTTTATGCCAGCATGAGTGGATCAGGGTCGGCAGTTTATGGAATCTTTAATAAAGAGGTAGAGATATCCGCTCATTTTCCCAACTATACTGTTTGGCAGGGTTGGTTGTAGGTGGCTTTAAAAAGGAACATAAACTACCTTTTTCGTCTCGAAAAAGTCTTCTTCAAAATAATTGCTGAGATCAAAGACTTCTTTTTTTGCCCTTAATTCGGAAAGTTCTTCTTCCAGGTTGCCTCCTTTTAAGTACAGAATCCCAGTTTCTTGTCCGGGTCCTGATTTTAATATTTTAGTATTTATCCAATTATAAAATGGCATTAGTTTAGTAACTGCCCTGCTTATAACAAAATCAAATTTTTCTGATACTTCTTCCGCTCTTATTTGTCGGGCATTGACATTGGATAGTTTAAGGGCACGAGTTACTTCCTGCACCACTTTGATCTTTTTTCCAATAGAATCTATAAGCAGGAATTCTGATTGCGGAAACAAAATTGCCAGGGGAATTCCGGGAAATCCTCCTCCTGTACCTACATCTAAAACTTTTGTGGCATTTGAAAATTGCTTCACCTTTGCAATGCCCAAAGAATGAAGGACATGGCGCTCATAAAAGTGCTCCATGTCCTTTCTTGAAATAACGTTAATTTTTGAATTCCAGTCTTTATAAAGATCGCCCAAAGCATTAAATTGGGTAATCTGAGTTGAAGAAAGATCTGGAAAATATTTTAGAATGATGTCCAATCTTTAAATAGAATCTTTTCTTGTTTTTACAAGGTCATACAGAAGTTCGCGTGCCCTGTGAAGTTGGGCTTTTACTGTTCCAAGCGGGGCATTCAGTTCTTTTGCGATTTCTTCATAAGACAGTTCATTAAAATACCTGAGCTTAACAAGTGTTTGATATTTGGGAGGAAGTTTTGTTACGAACATCCTTATGATATCAATTTTCTCTGATTTGATCGTAATTTCCTGAGGGTTAAGATTTACATCTTCTACATCTATATTTACCGACTCTCCATTCTCATCCTTAAAGGAGGTATTCAAGCTCATGGTTTCAAGCTTTTTCTTTCGGATAAAGTCGATACAATTATTTGTTGCAATTCTGAAAAGCCAAGTACTGAAGGTAAAGTCCTTTTTAAATCTGTAGAGACTTTTAAAGGCTTTGGCAAAGGCTTCAATGGTCAAGTCTTCCGCATCATCCACATTCCTTACCATTTTTAGAATCAAGTGATACACCGGCTTTTTATAACGCTTCATTAGTTCAGCATAAGCCTTTTGATCCCCTTGTTCATTAGCCAGGTCAATAAGTTTAAAATCAGCCAGCGCTTTGTCTGAAAATTGTTTTTCTATTTCCATCTATTCTTTTTTGAAAAAAGAGCTGAAGCTCCAATGGTTACAAAGTAAAAACTGTAAATAAAATCTAAGAATGGTAATAATCCTAAAGGCAACTTTTCGTCTAATTTTTTAAGAATAATTAGATAAACTATAACCATCACCAACGCTTTAGCAAAAAAGAGGCCAAGGGTGATGATTTTATAAGGCGTCAGTATAATTGCTAATATAAAAAATATCCAAAAGAATATTTGTAAAAAAGCCAATAAGCCTAAAATAAATTTGAACTTAAATTTATATCGTTTGCCAACCGATAAGTGTCTCTTTTTCTGAGTATACCATTCCTTCCACGTTGTCTTCGGAAGTGAATAGACTTTCGCATCTGGGTTTATAACAATAGTTACATTTTTTTTGTTTGCATTTTCATTAACAAATAAATCATCGTCTCCACCCATAACCCTGATATGATTGTTAAAACCTTTGTTTTTTAGGAATAGCGAACGTTTGTAAGCAAGATTTCTCCCTACACCCATATAAGGTAAACCCACTAAAGCCAAAGACAAATATTGAATGGCGCTATAAATTGTCTCAAACCGGATGAAAAGATTTAGTAATCCTCTTTTTCGGATATATGGACTAAAGCCCAAAACGATTTCTTTTCCTTCTTGGAATCCTTTCTGCATTTCTTCAAGCCAAAGAGGACTATTAGGTCTGCAGTCTGCGTCAGTAAAGAGAATATTGTCATATTTTGCCGCTTTGATGCCTAAGGTTAAAGCATATTTTTTCCCATTAACACCGGAAGGCAAACTGTCAACTTTTACAATTCTTACCTTCGAATTTTGTTTTGTTTCAGTGAGAAGAAAATCATAAGTATCATCGTTAGATCTATCCTCCACAACAATAATTTCATATTGAGAATATTGTTGACTGGTAAGAATTGGAATTAATTCTTTTAGATTTTCAAGTTCGTCATGGGCAGAAATAACGATTGAAATCGGAAGTGGGTCATGAGAAGATTTATCATTTTGATAATACCCTAATCTCAAAAAGATAAAAAGCCATATAATTAATTGAATTACAACAATGCTTGCAAAAGCGATGAAAATAAAGGAAGTTATCAAGGAATAGCGTTTATTAAAGTGCACAAATATATATCTCTTTTAAAAAGATAAAAATGCTCTAATAACTATAATTTTGTAAAAATCGATTTTAATGAATTTTAAACTTTCTTCAGTAGACAAAAAATCAAAAGCCAGGGCAGGACTAATCACAACAGATCATGGAGAAATTCCAACGCCAATATTTATGCCGGTAGGTACCGCAGGAACGGTTAAGGCAGTTCACCAAAGAGAATTGGTGAAAGATATTCAGGCGGAAATTATTCTTGGAAATACTTATCATCTCTATTTGAGACCTGGATTGGATGTGCTGGAAAAAGCGGGCGGATTGCACAAATTCAATGGATGGGATAAACCTATTCTGACGGATTCGGGCGGTTATCAGGTTTATTCGCTATCAGGAACAAGGAAAATAAATGAAGAAGGTGTAAAGTTTAAATCACATATTGATGGGTCACCTCATTTTTTTACCCCCGAATATGCAATTGATATCCAAAGAAGAATAGGCGCTGATATTATTATGGCATTTGATGAATGCACACCTTATCCTTGCGAGTATAATTATGCAAGAAGGTCAATGGATATGACACACCGTTGGCTAAAAAGATGTGTGGATAGATTTAATAATACCGAACCGTTATACGGAAAATCCCAAACTTTATTTCCGATTATCCAGGGAAGTACTTATAAGGATTTGAGAATGGCTTCGGCGGAAAAAATAGCTTCTTTTGAGATGGAGGGAAATGCAATAGGCGGATTATCAGTGGGCGAACCTGCCGAAGAAATGTACGAGATGACAGAAGTTGTTTGTAAAATTCTTCCGGAAGATAAACCCAGGTATCTGATGGGAGTTGGCACTCCCGCAAATATTCTTGAATGTATCGCTCTAGGTATTGATATGTTTGATTGTGTAATGCCCACAAGAAATGCCAGGAATGGAATGCTTTTCACTACCCAGGGAATTATTAATATTAAAAATGAAAGGTGGAAAACAGATTTCACTCCCATAGATAATGAACTAGACAATTATGCAAGTCGATTTTATACTAAAGCTTATCTTCGTCATTTAATTACAAGTGGTGAGATACTTGGTGCCCAAATCGCTACCTTGCAGAATCTTAGTTTTTATTTGTGGCTGGTAAAGGAAGCAAGGAAGATGATTCTGGAAGGGAAGTTTTATGATTGGAAAAACGAGATAATAAAAAAGGTTTCAACAAGGTTATAGAGAAAAAGAAATAATTAATAAGTAAAAGAGATGAAAAGAAGATTAAGTGAATATTCGCTCATTCACTAAACTCATTTTAATATATGAAGATTCTTGATTGGTATATTCTTAAAAGTTTTCTGACTGCATTCTTTTTTGTGGTGTTGATAATTGTATCCATTATATGCATTATTAACCTCACTGAAATGAATGACAAATTTATAAAACACGGCTTGGGTGCAGCGACCATTGCCAAATACTATCTTTATTATACGCCTTACATTGCCAATCTTGTGAGCCCGATAATGGTATTTATCGCTACTGTTTTTGTCACCTCTAAGATGGCTTCTCACACAGAAATTATTGCCATTTTAAGCAGTGGGGTAAGCTTCAGGAGAATGATGGTGCCCTATATAATAGGAGCTTCAATGCTTGCTGTTTTGACCTTTTTAATGGTGGGATGGATAATTCCAAACAGCAATAAATTTAGGATAAATTTTGAGCTTCAGTATCTTAAAAACCCATATACTTTTGAAGGCAGAAATGTACATTTTAAGGTTGCTCCTGACACTTACATTTATATTCAGGACTATTATTCGGGTGAAAACAAAGGGTATAGGTTCACAATTGAAAAGATTGAGAATAATAAACTGAAAGAAAAATTAAAAGCAGACTATATCACATGGGTGCCCGAAAAGAACAAGTGGAGAGTAAGCGATTATCAAATTCATAAATTTTTAGGAATGGAAGAGGAGATCATCAAAGGAAAGGCTTTTGATACCACTTTGAATCTTTATCCAAAAGATTTTGAAAGTACCTATTCTTTACAAGAATCCCTCACTTTGAACGAGCTTTCAACTTATATAGCAGAACAAAGGGAAAGGGGAAAGGGTAACCTGGAAATATACATCATTCAGCGATATACCATTTTCATTTATCCCGTTGCGATTATAATTCTAACGTTGATCGGGCTGATTGTTTCTGCCAGAAAAAGTAGGGGAGGCGCAGGTTTTCAAATAGCTTTGGGCTTTCTTATCGCTTTTGTCTATATTTTATTTGTCGTAATGAGCAGGAGTATAGCCTTGTCCGGTACTACTGATTTTCAAATAGCAATGTTGGTCTTGCTGCCAAATGCTCTTTTTGCAGCAGTTGGGGTTATACTTTATCATACCGTTCCCCGTTGATGGCAAGTTTAAAAGACTATCTTCAGCTTCATTTTTTAATCTTTCTGTGGGGTTTCACAGCCATAATTGGTTTACTTATTTCTATCCCTGCAGTCGAGATGGTTTTTTGCCGTACTCTTCTGGCTCTGCTCGCATTGGGGCTTTTATTGATTTACAAAAAGGCATCAATAAATCTGGGGGCTGAAAAAATACGTCCGCTTATTTTTACTGGTTTTATTGTAGCCATACATTGGATCACCTTCTTTGTTTCAGCCAGAATTTCGACGGCCTCCGTTTGTCTTGCAGGCTTTGCTACTAGTACTTTCTGGACCAGCCTTCTTGAACCCGTTATAAACAAAAGATCAATAAGTATTTTTGAAGTTGTCCTTGGGTTATTGGTATTGTTGGGGATTGTAGTAATATTCAGATTTGAAGTAGACCACGCTTTAGGCCTTGCCGTCGGAATTCTTTCAGCCCTCGCCCAAGCCACTTTTGCGATTTTAAACGGAAATTTTGCAAAGCATACTTCTCCAATAGTCATAACCTTTTATGAAATGTTGGGCGCTGTAATTTGCACTGCTTTATTTTTTCCATTTTATGTTTATTTTTTTACCAATGGCCATTTATCTCTTGTTCCAACCGGGATGGATATAATTTATATAGCGCTTTTGGCCATTGTTTGTACAGTTTATGCCTATACAAAAGCTGTTGAATTAATGAAAAGGATTTCTGCTTTTGCTCTAAATCTATCTTTAAATTTAGAACCGGTTTATGGAATTATTGCAGCCTTTCTGATTTTCCCGGGGAGGGAAAGAATGTCGCCCGGATTTTACTTAGGGGCTTCAATTATTATAATTTGTGTGCTTATGTATCCGGCAGTTAAGTATTCCAAAGGCATGAGAAAAAGGACTATGTTTAATAAAACAGGAAATTAGATTGAACCTATTATTTATAACTTATCAGGGAGATATTTCCGGCCAGACAAATTCCATATGTTTTTTAGCTAAAGGATTAGCTGAAAAAGGCCATAATGTATATGTAGGATGCAGAAGGGAATCTTTGCTCTTTACACTTTTGAAGGATACGCAGGTCAATCTTTTGCCAATGGTATTTAAGGGAAAAATTGATTTTGCGAATATTAAGAAAATCAAGGACGCCGTTTTAAAATATTCTATTGAAATAATTAATGCTCAGTCAAGCAATGACCGATATTCTACTATCCTGTCCCGTTGGCTTTATGGTTTAAATGTCAAAATAATTCATACGCGCAGACAAGCGCCCAAAAGTGTAGGTGGCTTTTTACAAAATTATTTTTATACAAAAGGAACGGATAAGATAATTGCTATAAGTGATGAATTAAAAAAGACGCTTGTTAAAAAAGGCCTGCCTGAAGACCATATTCATGTAATTTATAATGGCACACCTAAAGAAAGGTATAGTATGGTAAAGGAGGAGGAAATAAAAAAGCTGAAGGAGAAATATGGATTGAAGGAAAATGATGTGGTGATTGGATGCATTTCAAGAAGAAAAAAACAGGAACAGCTAATTGAAGCCCTTCCCTATCTTGATCCTAAAATAAAAGTGATGTTTGTAGGGATAGAAAAAAATAGTCTGAATGAATATGTAAAAAACTTTAATGTAAAGCAGGAGGTTATTTACGCCGGATTAGTCGATGCAAAAGAAGTACTCAATTATTATAAATTATTTACCATAAGCGTCCTACCTTCCACTATGGATGGATTTGGGCTGGTTTTGGTCGAGGCCATGGCCTTAGGTGTTCCGGTAGTGGCTACCAGGGCAGAGGGGATTATTAATGTGGTTGAAGAAAACAAAAGCGGACTTCTTTTTAATGACGGAGACATAAAAGATCTGGCAGCCAAGATTAATATTTTGCTGGAAGACAATGAAAAGCGTAAGACTCTGATTCAGAATGGAAAAGTAAGAGCGCTGGATACATTTTCTATGGAAAGAACAGTAGAGAATTACGAGATTTTTTTTAAGTCGCTATTAAGTCGTTAAAAGATATTTTAATTGCCATATTCTATTACATCTACCTGTTTTCCTTCTTCGTCAAATACCTTCCACTGACCTTTTTCTACATCATTAACGTAATTTCCTTCAAGAGCCACTTTCCCGTTGGAATGAAAAAATCTCCAGCTTCCGTTTTTCATATCGTCTGAGTAGAGGCCTTCCTGCATTACCTTGCCATCGTCATAATAACAAAGCCAGATGCCTGTCTTTTTTCCGTCCTTTACCTCACCTTTACAGTTTTCCCCTTTGGCAGAAAAATTTAAAATACACGTAACACTTAGGATTAATAAAGCTTTCATATAACGTGGACCGATATTAAGTAAAAGAAAAAGCAGATTGACTTAGTATGCTACCAGTAAAAGAGGAAGTCCAAAAAACATGTTTTTCCGTCCTTTCAAATTTATTTCACTTTCTTAAGTATCTATTAATAAACTACTTAAATATTCAAAAATAAATCTTAGAACGACTTTTTGAACTTCCTCTTTTTGTTCAGGAAGGAAAATTACCTGGTTTTACTTAAAAATACTTTTTAGAATCCTGGTAAAAATTACAGGAGATTATAAAAGTTCATTGGCAAGATTGGCAAGTTCTGATCTTTCTCCTTTTTCAAGGGTTACATGAGCATATAAAGGATGGTCTTTTATTTTGTCAATTAAATAAGAAAGACCATTACTTTGACTATCCAGGTAAGGGGTATCTATTTGGTAAATATCTCCGGTAAAAATGATTTTTGTATTTTCTCCCGCTCGGGTGATAATTGTTTTTACTTCATGTGGTGTCAGATTTTGTGCTTCATCTACTATAAAACAAATATTGGACAAAGATCTGCCTCTTATATAAGCAAGCGGAGTAATCACAAGTTTTTCTTTTGTGACCATTTCACTGATTCTGATGTATTCTTTATCGGTTTCGGAGAATTGGTTTTGTATAAACTTCAGGTTATCCCAAAGAGGCTCCATATAGGGATTGAGCTTAGATTTTATATCTCCGGGTAAATATCCAATATCCTTGTTACTTAAAGGAACGATAGGTCTGGCAAGATAAACCTGTTTGTAGTCTCTTCGATCTTCAAGTGCACTGGCCAGCGCCAATAATGTTTTACCGGTTCCTGCTACACCTTGCATGGTCACCAGCTTCACATTTGGATTTAATAGCGCATGAATGGCAAAAGTTTGTTCTGCATTTCTTGGTTTAATATTATAAACCATTTTCTTCTCCACTTTTTCGATTCTTTTTTCAAGTGGGTTGTAATAGGCAAGCACAGAATTCCTGTTGCTTTTTAAAATGAAATAATTATTGTCCGTAGGTTTTTTATTAAATACCAGCGATGGCTCGCAAAATCCCTTTTCATACAATTCATTAATAACTTCAGCGGAAACTTTGTCCTGGACTTTTGTGCGTTGATCTAATTCGCTTACATCTTTTATTTTTCCTGTTTCATAATCTTCGGCAGTCAAGTTAAAGGATCGGGCTTTAAGGCGAAGATTGATGTCTTTTGTAACAAGAATGACTTTCTGATCCTTGGATTCTTGCTGCAGACGAAGCGCTGAATTTAGGATCTTATGATCCGCTTTTGCATCATCAAAGACTTTGGTTGCATCTACATTGCTATCATGAGACATCAAAACTTTAAATTTCCCTTTTTTAGGTCCGTTTAAAGGAATCCAATGTTGCAGAGAATGTTCCTCTGAAAGTCTGTCAAGGATTCTGATGAATTCCCTGGCCTCAAAGTTTTTGATATCGTTTCCTTTTTTGAACTGATCCAACTCTTCCAGCACCGTTATCGGAATGGCTACATCATGTTCATCAAAATTCATTATTGCATTGTGGGCATATAATATTACGGAAGTGTCGAGTACGAATATTTTCCTTTCTTTCTTTGCTTTCGCCATGTAGTATATAGGAAATGTAGATAATAAGATTTTTGCCTTAAATTATGCTTTTGACTAGTAATATAAAAAGAGATTTCTGAAATAAAATTGTTTTCTTCTATTATTTTAAAAACAAAAAAAGCGGTAGAAATTTAAAACTCCTATCGCTTTGATTATAAAATAAATACGATGAATTCCTATTGCAGAAACTAATTTAAAGATTTGTTATGAAGCAATTGCAGCGCTTTAAATTCCGCTTTCAACTTCAACATGTGCGTTTTGTAAATAAGAAAATCGCGGAATAATACTTCGAGTTGTTTTTCAAGATTTCCGAGTACACGGTCACATTCTTTAATAGACGGAGGTTCTTCAACCAGGGATTTTTGTCGGTGAATTTCTTTTATAAAATTAGAAACACGGGTAGGAAGGTATAAATTGGTCTCAATGAAAATGCCTAATTCTTTTACAAATTTCAGGTTTAGTTCTCCTACATTTTGCAATTCAATCTCCATGTCGCGGGTACTTATATTATATTGTCCCAGCACCCTTTGCTTTACTTTCAATTCCCTGAACGAATCTTCAAGAGAGGCAGCAAACTTTTTTACAGATTCATAAAATTGTAAAAAATCCTGGTTTAGCGGTATGAGGTTCTCATAAAGTTCTTTATTGTTATCTGCCAGTTTCAGATACCTTCGTCGGATTTCTTCCAACATGAAGAGCCTCTTTAATTCATCGATCATAGTAGTATTATTTGTAGCTTTAAATTTTAACGGGAGTTTTATTGAAAAGTATACCAGCTATAACGTGAATGTTTATTATAGACAATTAATTCTTGAGAATCTGCTAAAGTCGATAAAAGTTGTAACATCCAGGCCTAAATTCCCCGCATAGCTTGTGCCAAAGATTTTCCCATTTCTTCAAAGTTCTTTAATACTTCTTCGATAAATTCACTGGTAATCAATGCCTTTACATCATCTTCACCAGTTACGTCAAACGCTGAAATTTTATAGGTTTGTTCAAAAAAAGGCTGTTCAAATTTTAGTAGATACTTATTATTCCAATTAAATATTGTGATTTTACAATCCCGGTGGGGAATTTCAGCTACGATTCTCATATAGTAAATTTTTAATGTTAAATGTTGAATTTTGTATTATTATACCTGCATTTCATAGATTAAACCCAAAGAAATATCAGCATGAATGGTTAAAATTCAGATAGAAATTTCAGACATTCAAATGCCAAATTAATTGTCCTTCCTGCTTGTCTGTTTAATTCAGTTCTTTAAGGGAAAATATTATCTACGGAATCAAAAGAGGTACTATTCAGCGATTTGATTTTAACACTCAAAATTTAAATTAACATTTAACATTCCCCCTTCATTCCTCTAAATTTGCGCTCTTAAAATTTTACCTATGGCAATTGCTAAAACATACAATCCCTCCGAAATAGAAGATAAATGGTATCAGCATTGGCTGGATCACAAATTTTTCAAATCAACTCCTGATCCTTCAAAAGAGCCATTTACCATAGTGATACCTCCACCAAACGTAACAGGGGTTTTGCATATGGGGCATATGTTGAATAATACAATTCAGGATGTACTGATCCGAAAGGCACGGATGGAGGGAAAGGAAGCTTGCTGGGTACCGGGAACTGACCACGCATCCATTGCCACAGAAGCAAAGGTAGTTGCAATGCTTAAGGAAAGAGGAATTGATAAAAAAGACCTTACCCGTGAGGAATTTCTAAATTATGCCTGGGAATGGAAGGATAAATACGGAGGAATAATTCTTGATCAGCTTAAAAAACTAGGTGCTTCTGCGGATTGGGACAGAACCCGGTTCACCATGGAGCCTTCAATGTCTGAAGCAGTGATCGACGTATTTATTGATCTATATAAAAAAGGCCATATTTATAGGGGGGTAAGAATGGTGAATTGGGACCCAAAGGGGGGCACTGCCCTTTCCGATGAAGAAGTAATCCACAAAGAGGTAAATTCTAAATTATATTATATAGAATATAAAGTAGGCGGGGAAGACAGTTTTATAACCATTGCTACTACAAGACCGGAAACCATCTTTGCAGATACCGCCATTTGTGTCCACCCTGACGATGACCGATATAAATTTCTTCATAACAAAAAGGCAATTATTCCATTATTAAATAAAGAAATTCCGGTAATCACCGATAAATATATTTCCATGGAATTTGGAACAGGATGTTTGAAGGTTACTCCTGCTCATGACATCAACGACTATAATCTGGGAATAAAGCATAATCTGCCCGTTGTAGACCTTTTAAATCCCGATGGCACCTTAAACGAACATGGCCATCAATATAAAGGAATGGATAGGTTTACCGTGCGGAAACAAATTGTAAAGGATCTTCAGGAAGCTGGTAATTTGGTAAAAGTCGAGGATTACAAATCTTCAGTGGGTTATTCTGAAAGAACAGATGCCGTAATCGAACCGCGGCTTTCCATGCAATGGTTTTTAAAGATGAAAGAAATTTCAGGGCCTGCTTTGGAAAACGTAATGAATGATAACATTCAGCTTTATCCATCAAAATTTAAAAATATGTACAGGTCATGGATGGAAAATGTTCATGACTGGTGTATTTCCCGACAGCTTTGGTGGGGTCAACAAATTCCCGCTTATTATCTTCCCAACGGACAGTTCGTAGTTGCAAAAACCATTGAAGAAGCGCTGAATTTGGCAAAAGCCCAAGATCCAAGTCTTACGACTCAAGACCTACGACAAGAAGAAGACGTAGTAGATACCTGGTTTTCCTCGTGGCTTTGGCCAATCTCTGTTTTTGATGGGTTTAAAAACCCAGATAACGCGGATATTAAATATTATTATCCTACTAATGACCTGGTAACAGCGCCTGAAATTCTGTTCTTTTGGGTAGCGCGGATGATCATCGCCGGATATGAGTATAAAGGAGAAATGCCATTTAAAAATGTATATTTAACAGGTATTGTTCGAGATAAGCAAGGCAGGAAAATGTCTAAATCACTTGGCAATTCTCCTGATCCGTTAAACTTAATTAAAACTTACGGAGCGGATGGAGTAAGAACGGGAATGTTATTCAGTTCTCCAGCCGGTAATGACTTGTTATTTGACGAAAAGCTTTGTGAGCAAGGCCGAAATTTTAACAATAAACTTTGGAATGCTTTCAGGTTAGTTGACGGATGGACAGTAAATCCTGCCCTTTCTTCTGGTAATGCGGAAAAAATTGCCATTGAGTGGTTTGAAGCAAAATTTAATGCAGCACTTACAGAGCTGGAAGATCATTTCTCTAAATTCCGGATCTCAGATGCTTTAATGACGGTGTATAAATTGGTGTGGGACGATTTCTGTTCCTGGTACCTGGAAATGGTAAAGCCTGGGTTTGAACAACCGATAGATTCCAATACTTACCAAACCACCATTAAATTCTTTGAAGATTTAATAAAAATTCTTCACCCATTCATGCCTTTTATAACTGAAGAAATCTGGCATGAACTGAAAGAAAGAAATGAGAAGGATTGTATTATCGTAGCTTCCTGGCCTGAGAAAAAGGAAGTTGACCAGGCAATTCTTAAAGAATCAGAATTAATTTTTGAACTTATTGCCGCCATAAGAAATACGAGGAATAACAAACAAATTAGCCCTAAGGTAGCACTTGAGCTGAATATTGTGGCTAAGGATGCGTCAGGTTACAAAAAATTTGAAGGAATAATTAAAAAGCTGGCAAATATCTCTCAGATAGGTTTTGATAAATCACCCCAAGATGAAGCTCCTGCTATTATAATTAAAGGAGATGAAATATATATTCCCCTGAAAGAGCAATTGAATCCGGAGAAGGAAAAAGAAAACCTTGTAAAGGAATTAGAATACATGAAAGGCTTTCTTCTTTCGGTTGAGAAAAAGTTGAGCAATGAGAAATTTATTACAAGCGCGCCTGAAAAGGTAGTGGAGGGTGAAAAACAAAAGAAAGCAGATGCCTTAGAAAAAATCAGAGCAATTGAAAGCGCCTTGGCACTCCTGTAAATGAAGTGATATTGTTCTTTCATTATATTTTTTCTTGTTATAGTTAAATTCATATCGTATAATTGATTATAAATTATACGATATGAAGAAACATTTATACTTTTCCAGCAGAGTTTTTCTTTTTTCGTCTTTATTCTTACTTCAGGTTTCTCAATCAGCAATTGGGCAGAAAAATGCTACTTCGGCTGCCAAACCTTACGTTTCTCCTTATTATACCTATGATGATGATGGAGATGGCGTGCCCAATTACCGGGACAAGTGTGTAAACACTCCTAAAGGTGAAAAGGTAACTCCGTTTGGTTGTCCAATGGACACTGATTTTGATCTTGTTTATGATTATGAAGATGATTGCATCAACGAGAAAGGACCAAGATCTAACAAAGGTTGTCCGATCGTGAATTTGGACACCGATAGCGATGGTATCTTTGATAACGAAGATTTATGTCCTGAAGTAGCAGGAGTAAAGAAGAACAGAGGTTGTCCTGAAATAAAAGAAGAGGACACCAAAGCCTTGAAAGAAGCCTTCGATAACCTTCTTTTTGAAACGGCAAAGGATGTAATTCAGGAAAGTTCATACGAATCGCTTAATACCCTTGCAAAAGTTCTAATCAATAATCCGAAGTATAAACTTCATCTGGAGGGACATACAGATAATGTGGGTGATGATGATGCCAATTATACCCTTTCACAGAAAAGGTCAATAGCGGTGAGAAAATACCTTTCCAGAAAAGGCGTGGGGGAATCAAGGATTACCGCAGAATGGTATGGTGAAAACAAACCTAAAACTACTAATGATACTCCTGAGGGCAGAAAGCTCAACAGGCGGGTGGAAATGAATATAGTTTATTAAAAAATAAGTTATTTGCGTTATGGGAGCCCGGCATTCTTGTCGGGCTTTTTTATTATTTCCATAGGCTTTTTTACGTTCTTAAATAGTCCTAAATTCGGCACTAAATAGGATTGAAAACTAAAATTTCCGTAAAACAAACTATGGGATCTGTAAATCAAGGAGATATAACTTTATCAAACCAGTTATTGTATAAATGGTTGAAAAAGCAAATATCAGAGACCGCTATTGAATGGTTGGATAAAAAAATAGAACTGGTCAAAAATTCAAGTCAGCGGAAAGACATTTTTTTGGCTTTTAGTTCCGCCTCCCGATTTGTAGGGAAAAAGGATATTGTCTTGTCTTCAGAAGATCTTAAAGAAGCCCAAAAAGCAAGAAAAGGCTGGATTCCTGAAGGATGGACAGCAGATGAAGCGGCACGCATCTATTTTATATTATTACTTTCACAACAGCCTCAGGACTTTTTCCTGAGCCTTCTCAAACAATTATTTGAAACGGCGGAAGTTGCCGAATTAAGGGCGCTTTACCTGGGGCTTCCCCTATATCCTTATCCGGAAGAAATAAAGGCAAGGGCTACAGAAGGATTTCGGACAAATATCAATATCGTCTTTAATGCGATAGCTTTAAAAAATCCTTATCCAAAAGAATTTTTAGATGAAGCTGCATGGAATCAAATGATCCTAAAGGCGGTATTTATCGGAAGTCCATTGTATAAAATTCAGGGAATAGACGAACGGGCTAACCCGACTTTAGCCAGGATCTTATCCGATTTTGCTCATGAAAGATGGGCGGCGGGCCGACCGGTAACGCCGGAATTATGGCGCCAGGTTGGACCTTTTATTAATGAAAAGACTTTGCACGATCTAGCGAAAGTGATTACCACTGGGTCAAACCTTGAAAAACATGCAGCCGCCCTGGCTTTATCCGCATCCCAATTCTCCGGTGCAAAAGAATTGTTATCTAAACATCCTAAATTAAAAGAGGCTGTTGTAAACCAAGAAATAAATTGGGAAAAAATTGGCGAAGAATGGGGGGTAAGCAATCAATGAATTGTAAAGGAATAAATTATTAACTAAAAAAACTAAAGCTCAAAATGATGTACATTGATCCTCACATCCACATGGTCTCAAGAACTACGGATGATTATGAAGCCATGAGGCAAGCTGGAATTGTTGCCGTGATTGAACCTGCTTTTTGGCTGGGTCAGCCCAGAACAGAGCCAGGAACTTTCAAAGATTATTACAGCACACTTGTAGGGTGGGAAAGATTCAGGGCGAGTCAGTTTGGGATAAAACATTATTGCACCATCGGCCTTAATTCCAAAGAAGCCAACAACGAAGCATTGGCTGAACAGGTAATAGAAATTTTACCATTATTTGCCTCAAAAGAAGGAGTGGTTGGAATCGGAGAAATAGGGTACGACGATCAAACCCCAGCCGAAGATAAATATTTCAGAATTCAAATAGAGCTTGCAAAAGAACTGGATACGATTATTCAGATCCATACGCCTCATAGAGATAAAAAACGTGGTACAACACGAAGCATGGATGTTTGTATTGAGCATAAAGTAGCACCGGGAAAAGTGATCATCGACCATAACAATGAAGAGACAGCTAAAGAAGTATTGGACAGAGGCTTTTGGGCTGCTTTTACCATTTACCCTAAAACAAAAATGGGAAATGAAAGAATGGTGGAGATTGTCAGAAAATACGGATCAGAAAGAATCATTGTGAACAGTTCTGCGGATTGGGGCGTCAGTGATCCTTTGTCTGTACCTAAGACCGCAGCCTTAATGAAGGAAAGAGGCATTTCAGAGGAAGACATAAGAATGGTTTGCTATCAGAATGCCTTGACAGCCTTTGGTCAAAGCGGACAAATGAAGGAAGAAGACTGGCTAAATCCCGAAAGCCTGGATCAACGACAGCTTTACTCCGGTAATTCTGTTTTAAGAGGCGGACAAGAACCAAAAGTTGGAGGGGAACACACTATAAAATGATGAGTTTGATGAACGACGAATATTCGCTACAGCCTGTGCTGACTGTTTTGGATTAAGTTTTAAATTTGAATGCAAAAAGCTGAAAGCATACAACCTCAAACTTCTACCCTGAAATCTCTGAAACCATACCTCCAATTGATGCGTCCGGCAAATATTATTACTGCCTGGGCGGATATAATGTGTGGATTTGGGGTAACGGGCCTTGCCGCATTAGGCATTTCAGGTTCATTTACTTTTTATAATTCCACAGATCTGCTTTGGCTAATCCTGTCCACTACAGGTTTATATGGAGGAGGCGTGGTCTTTAATGATGTTTTTGATTACAAACTGGATAAAATAGAAAGGCCGGAAAGGGCGCTACCAAGTGGAAGAGCGAGTCTACTCAACGCAACTCTCCTGGGACTTATATTGTTTTTATCAGGAATAGTCGCGGCTTTTCAGGTAAATTCTTTTAGCGGAAAGCTTGCCGTAGTTATTGCAATTGCGGCTCTCAGTTATGATAAATTAGGGAAACATCATCCCGTTGTTGGTCCTCTAAATATGGGCTTTTGCAGGGGATTAAATTTAATGCTGGGAATGAGCGTGGCTTATGAAGCAGTTTATTATAATTGGTTTATATGTTTGGTCCCCTTAATCTTTATTGCTGCTATAACGATGATCAGCAGGTCTGAAGTAAGTGGAGGCGATAAAAAGACAATAGCTTTTGGCGGTGGTTTATTTGGAATTGTAGCCATATTTATTTCCTGCCTCGGACTTTTTTCCAATTATCAGGTACTTCATTCCCTGCCATTTGTAGGATTATTTCTATTTATGGTTTTTAAACCCCTTTCAAGGGCGTATAACGATCCTACCCCTACCAATATTAAATTGTCAGTGAGAGGCGGCATTCTTGGTTTGATTCCAATGGATGCTGCGATTGCAGCAGGCTATGCGGGAATAATTTATGGATTGGCAATTTTGTTGCTTTTGCCCTTGTCAATTTATCTGGCCAAGAAGTTTGCAGTGACATAAGTCGCTCATCACAATTCTAACTAGTCTAAACTATTTTAACCCTTTTCCCATTCCTGGCGGCTTCATATATGGCCATCATAATTTTTACATCCCTCAATCCCATTTCACCCGATACCTTAGATTGTTTATTGTTTAATACACAATTTGCAAAATCGTCCATTTGGAGCGCTTGCTGATTTACATTTGGTAGATTCATTTTGCCTTCGCTGGTTTCCCCTTTTATTCCCCCATAACTGTATGCAGGGGAAAGCTCAAACCATCCTTTTTCTGCTTCCGCTCTTAATAGATTTAACCCTTCGGCATAACTTGTTTTACAATCTGCGACTGTCCCGCCTGGAAATTCCATCTGCCAGGAGATGGATTGTTCTACTTCCTTGAATTTTTTCTTATCTGTTATTTCCCCAAATTTTGCTGTTACAGCTATCGGATCTTCTCCTAAAGTGTAACATGCTCCCTGGATGGAATAAATTCCGAGGTCCATTAATGGGCCACCTCCTGCCAATTCCTGATCTAATCGCCATACACTATCCTGAATTTTAAATCCATGTTCCCCGACAATTTTCCTTACCCTCCCAAATTTTTTATTTTGTCCCGATTCCATCATGTACTGATGATGCGGTTCAAAATGGAGCCTGTAGCCAATGGACAAAAGCCTATTGTTTTCTTTACAAACTTTTATCATTTCCTTGCATTTTTCAACGGTAACCTCCATTGGCTTTTCACAGATCACATGTTTTCCTGCTTTGGCTGCTCTTATTGTATATTCCCCGTGCATTGCATTTGGAAGAACTACATATACTATATCAATGTCAGGATTGTCTTTTATACTGTCAAAGTTTTCGTAGTTGTAAATATTCTTTTCGGGAATATTATATTTTTCCTTCCATGTATCTGTTTTTTCATCTGTGCCGGAAACAATGCCCGCTAAATAACAATTTCTGGTTTCTTTCAAGGCAGGGGCAAGTTGGTTGGTGCTGTAATATCCTAATCCAACGAGCGCTACCCCTAGCTTTTTTTCAGGGTTTTGAGGATGTATTTTATATAATTCTTCAGCAGGTGATGCTGAGAATAATGGTAGTCGTGGGAGTATAACTGAAGCACTCATGCCTAAAGTAATTCTGGTTAAAAAATGTCTTCTTTCCATTCTTGAAGATTATTTATGTTTCGATATGTTCTTTATTGGCCTTTCTAAATAGTGAAATTGCTTCTAGTTCTCCTGTTCGGGAAAATACTCTGCTTACCGATTGAAAATCTGCTTGAACTTTTAAGCAAACTACTTCATCTACTTCTTTGGAAATTCTTTGAAGGCTTAACTTTTGTGCAACTGGTACTGCAACTATAATCTTATAAACATTATTTTTCTTTAAGAGGTCTATCGCCGTTTCCACGGTATATCCGGTGGCAATTCCATCATCGGTTAATATAACAGTTTTGTTTTCAATACTTTTTGATTTGCTTACGCCAATATATTGTTTGTGTTGTTCTTTTAGATCATTTTGTAGTCGTTGGGTTTCTTCCTGGATATATTCAGCAGAAGCATTTGTAGAAGGATTAATTACACTTCCGAAAAGGCCAGCAGCGCCTATTGCCATTTCCTTATTAGCAGGATGTCCAATTTTTTTAATCAGCATAACATCCAGAGGCAAATTAAGTTTGTAAGATAAAATATAACCTATTTCCATGCCCCCTTTTGGTATTGCCATTATTATAGAATCGGAGTTTTTATAAATTTTAAGCTGTTCAGCCAACATTGTAGCTGCATCAAATCTGTTTTTAAGCATAAGTTAAAATTTAGGGGTTTTAAAAAATGAAGATAATATTAAAGATTCTTAATGTTTAGAATCCAAAAGGGTATGTATCTGGCATTTTATCACCATCTGGTTGTAAATGCAGAGGGAATAATGCTTTTGTCTCTTCTAAATATACAAAGGCATCATACCTTGAAGAAACTCGGGTAGGGACATAATTCCCATGCTTTTCATTTTCCGGATGGTAAACAACTCCAATTGCCCTGTGAGGCAGGATTTTGTTGTTAAAGCGTTCGTCTTTGTTTTTTTTGTCGAAAATAAATATTCTGTTTTCCGGTCTTTCAGAGTGAATTATTTCTTCAAAACTTCCCTTTCTGGCTGGTGGTACATTTTTTCTCTTCATTGGCTTACCCCAGGCAGATCCCGCTATTACTGTTCCCTTGTAACAGCCAAATCCAACCAGAACCACATTTTCTTCCCCTTGTTGCTCCCTCACAAGCTGACCTACATTTACCATTCCTCCTTCCTTCATATCGGTAAATCTCGCATCACCAATATGGGTATTGTGTTCCCATACGATTGCTTTTGATTCTTTGCCATGAAAATTTACGAGACGGTTCAAAGTATCAACCATATGGATATCCCTGATATTCCATGATTCTCCGCCAAAAGAAATCATACTCCTATAATATCTTTCGGCATTTACTGCGATAAACGCATTTTGTTCTGCATTCAGCGCTTCTTCTCCATCTATATAAGTGAAGGATGCCTTTTTCCTGACCATCGTCAATAAATCAACTACCTCATCCTGGCATTCTTCAAGATTATAATAGTTTGCCCGGGCGTAGTTATGGCCCTCCTCATTATAAGGTTCAAAACATTCAATAGCGTTTTTTGCAATGGCTGTAGCTTGAGGGTCTTTGTCCTTAAAATATTTCATAATGGACGACATAGAATCCCATAAGCTATAAACATCCAGTCCATAAAACCCTACCTTTTTCCCGTCCGGCTGGTCTTTATTATATTCTTTAAGCCATTCTGCAAGGGAAGCAATTTCCCAATTGGCCCACATCCACGATGGCCAGCGATCAAAAGTTTTTAGCACTTCCGTTATGTTCTTCTCATCGGAGTACCCTTTTATATATTGGTTTATTTTATAGCAATCAGGCCAATCACCCTCTACCGCAATAAAACTGAATCCTTTTTCAACTATGAGTCTTTTGGTTATTGCCGTTCTCCAGGTATAATATTCATGAGTGCCATGTGAGGCCTCTCCTAAAAGTACATATTCCGCATTATCAATCCTTTTGATGAGGGGATCGAGATCCATTGAGTTTTTAAGCGGAGCAGAAAAGGGGTCATCTTCTCTTCTTGTGAAAACCCAGGGATCAATAGTTTCTTTAGCTTCCATAGGTGTTAAAAGTTACTGAATGGGAAAGGGTTTAATATTATTTACCCTGTTATTTGACCTACGACGATTGTTGCATACCTGTTTAAGTGTTTAAAGATTTACAAAAAGAAAGTACACTTTGGAAATAAGATTAATCGGTTTATTCACCCATTCACTCATTAATTTCAGTAACTCCATTAAAATCTTTCCGTTTTTCCAGATGACATTAATTTTTATTTAAACTTTTTTAATAATCAAATTATGGAAATAACCAGTCCTGCCTTTAAAAATGGGGAAAAGGTCCCTAAACAATTTACTTGTGAAGGAATTAATATTAATCCTTCCTTAAAATTCTCCAATGTTCCTGCTGAGGCTAAAAGCTTGGTATTACTTGTAGAGGATCCAGATGCAGATGCCAAGCCTTGGGTTCATTGGTTGGTTTATAATATTCCTCCTCAATGTGGCGGCTTCGAAGAAGATTCTATTCCAAAAGGTGCTATTCAGGGAATTTGCAATGGAGGAACGTATGGCTATGAAGGCCCATGTCCTCCAGACAGATTACATAATTATATGTTTAAACTTTATGCCATTGATAAAATACTTGATGTTCCTGAGTCAGCAGACCGGAAGGCTATTCTTAAAGAGATAGAAGGACATGTTGTGGACGAAGCGCTTTTGGTAGGAACATATCCAAAAGCAACGAGATTGGTTCCTATTGATTAAGGCATTTAATCATTTAAAAAGCTATTTGAAAGGCCCAAAACTTTTCTACAGGACTTTTTTGTGGAAAAATCATGACGATTTTTCCACTTCTTTTTAACTTTTTTCACTACTCCTATGGCAGAAGAATCTTTTATCCCGGATGTAAAAAAAATTGCCATTTTAAGGTCTGGTGCCCTGGGGGATTTTATAGTTGTTCTTCCCGCCATTGAATCAATTAAGCAAACTTATCCGGATGCAGAAATTGTATTGCTGGGAAGTCCATGGTTAAAGCCTTTTTTGGAGGACCGACGCACACCTTTTGATCGATTTTTATCTGTTCCTGTTTATAGTGGTGTCCGGGAGGAAAATGCAGAAGACCCAGATTTATTTTCTCTTGAAGCTTTTTTTAAAAGTATGCAGGAAGAAAAATTTGATATTGCCCTTCAATTTCAGGGAAAAGGACTATCTGCCAATCCATTTATAAAAAGGCTCGGAGCTAAGTTAACGGTGGGGATGGAAACTCCGGACACGGAATCCCTGGACAGAAGCATCCGATATTACTATTATCAAAGTGAACCATTAAGGTTTTTGGAAATCGTAAAATTAATAGGAGGCAAGCCGGTAGATCCGGAGCCAAAGGTAAAAGTCTTTAGAAAAGATAAAGAAGAAATAGAGGAGCTTTTGCCTGAAATTACCAATAAGCCCTATATAGTTTTGCATCCGTTTGCAATGGATATCCGGCGTTCCTGGCCTCTTGAGAAATTCGCCGAGTTGGGAGAGATACTGCATGAAATAGGTTTTACCATAGTTTTTACAGGAAGCAAACAAGATAAAGAACTGGTAGAAACGATTTTCAGTAAAGGGGAATTTCCAGCCATTAATGCTTGTGGTATCTTGTCCCTGGGAGGTCTTTGCGCATTATTATCAAAAAGCCATCTTGTAGTTTCGAGTGACACAGGCCCATTGCACCTGGCAAGGGCTGTAGGAGCGAAAACCATTGGGATATATTGGGCTCCGAATCTGATTAATTGGGGGCCATTGACCCGGAGTAACCATAGACCGGTAATCTCATGGGAAATGCAATGCCCGATATGTGGCATCATGCCAAATCAGCCTTACCCTTTTGAGCCACAGGGAGAAACATGTTCTCATAATATCTCGTTTGTGAAAAATGTGCAAGTTGGGGAAGTGTTGAATGAGGTGAAAGAAATGCTAAATATTAAATTTTAAATGTGTTCCAATTCATTTTTAAGGATGTGATAATCTTCTGATCAAGGACTGTTCGATTATCTAGAATTATTCGTCATTTGTAAATTGTCATTTAAATATGGATAAACTCTTTGATTTACAACCTAAAAGGATTGCAATATTCAGAGCCCTTCAATTAGGAGATTTGCTTTGTGCTATTCCTGCAGTGAGGGCTTTAAAAAAAACTTATCCCAATGCTGAAATTACCCTTTTAGGCCTACCTTGGGCTTCTACTTTTGTTAAAAGATTTTCAAATTATTTTTCAGACTTTATACCTTTTCCTGGTTATCCCGGCCTTATCGAGCAGCCATTTAATCCTGAAAGTTTTATAAGTTTTCTTCAGGAGACCAACAAAAGGAATTTTGATCTGGTAATTCAAATGCATGGCAATGGTTCTATTATTAATCCTATGATTCAAACCTTGGGAAGCGAGAGAACAGCCGGATATTATGAGCCTGCCGGCTATTGTCCCGATCCTGATTTTTATATGAAGTACCCTGAGGGCTTTCCGGAAATAGAGCGACATATTAGGCTAATGGAATTTCTGGGGATTCCTTCGGATGGAAGGGAAATGGAGTTTCGTTTGAGCCTTTTCGACTATGAAAGTTTTCATGGACTGGCAGGTAAGTACAATTTGCAACCTAAAAAATATGTCTGCGTACATTCAGGAGCAAGGGACACAAAGCGTTGGTGGGCTCCCGAAAAGTTTGCAAAGGTTGCGGATTTAATTGCTGAAAAAGGATACACTGTTGTTCTCACAGGGACAGAAATTGAAAGAGAAACTGTAAGAAAGGTAGAACAAGAGATGGTGCACCCGGCTCTTAATTTGGTAGGAAAAACAGACTTAGGAACCCTGGCAGTATTAGTTAAAAACTCGAAGATGCTTTTTTCAAATGACACCGGGGTGTCTCATATAGCATCGTCGTTAGAAACACCAAGTGTCATAATTTTTCTTGCTTCAGATCCAAAAAGATGGGCTCCTTTTAATAAAGATCTTCATCAGGTAATTCTGCGGCAAGAAGCTGACCATTTGGATTTTGTAATATCAAAAGTAGAAAATGTACTGCGATATGAGGAAGCAGAGACGGGGCTTTTGCTTTCTCAAACTGGATATTAATAATCAGCTTAAAAGAATAATGTATGAGCATATCACCCAGTTATGGAAAGAGTTTACGCATTTTAACATGGCACGTGCATGGAAGCTATTTATACTACCTCACCCAGACTCCATGTGAATTTTATTTACCTGTAAAGGAAGGTCGACCGGAAGGTTATGGCGGCAGGTCCGGAAGTTTTATCTGGGGTGACAATGTTCAGGAAATTAAAGTTTCAGAATTAAGAGATCTTGAGTTTGATTGTATCTTGTTTCAATCCAGAAAGAATTATCTGGAAGATCAATTTGAAATTCTAACTGAAGAGCAACGGGCTTTGCCAAAAATATACCTTGAACACGATCCACCAAGGGAAGTGCCTACCGATACAAAACATGTGGTAAATGACCCGGAAGTTTTGATCGTTCACGTAACCCATTTCAATAACCTTATGTGGGATAATAATGATTGTCCTTCAAAAGTGATTGATCATGGTGTAATGATTCCGGAAAGAGTCCAATATACTGGTGAACTGGAAAAAGGAATTGTGGTCATTAATGGATTAGCAGGGAGAGGAAGGAGACTTGGATTAGATATATTTGAAAGGGTGAGGCAGGAAATTCCCCTTGATATAGTGGGGATGGGTTCGAAGGATGTGGGAGGTTTGGGAGAAGTTCCAATCACTGAATTACCTGCTTTTACAGCTCGATATAGATTTTTTTTCAATCCAATCAGATATACAAGCCTTGGCCTTGCAGTTTGTGAAGCAATGATGACAGGGCTGCCCATTGTTGGTTTAGCAACTACTGAAATGTCCGTAACAATTGAGAATGATCTCTCCGGCTATATTCATACGGATGTAGACTTCCTGATTGAAAAAATGAAAATATTATTGGATGACCCCGTCAAAGCTTTTGAATTGGGTAGTGGGGCAAGGGCCGTAGCAAATAAGAGATTTAATATAAACAGATTTGGTAAAGATTGGATGCAAACTTTCCAGTATGTAGTTCATAATCATTCCAGGGAAAAAATAAAATTGGAGGTGTAAAGTGAAAAGAAAGGTAGCTTTTATCAGTGAACATGCTTCTCCATTGGCTGTGCTGGGAGGTGTGGACAGTGGCGGACAAAACATTTATGTTGATCAGGTGGCCCGCCATTTGGCAAAATTGGGATTCGAAGTAGATATTTTTACAAGATGGGATAATCCTTCGATAAAGAAAATTGTAAAATATTCGAAAGGAGTAAGGGTGATACATGTTCCCGCGGGTCCAAAAAGCTTCGTCCCCAAAGAGAGCCTTTTTCAATATATGGACGAATTTGCTTCTAATATGATTTCATTTATAGAAGAAGGAGACATGGATTATGAACTTATACATGCCCATTTCTGGATGTCTGGCTATGTAGCAGTTACGGTAAAAAAGATCTTAAAAATACCTTTCGTTATCACTTTCCATGCATTGGGAAGGGTGCGTCGAATGTATCAGGGTGCAGCAGACGGATTTCCTGATGCCAGGTTTTTTGTCGAAGAAATGGTAACCAGGGAAGCAGACCTGATAATCGCCGAATGCCCTCAGGATAAGGAAGATCTTATGGTTCACTATTATGCAAGGGAAGAAAAAATAAGAATCGTTCCATGTGGTTTCGATCATAGAGAATTCTATCCGATTGATAAGAAAAAGTCTAAGGCGAAATTAGGGATTAGCCCCGATGAATTTGTAATCCTCCAGCTTGGCAGAATGGTTCCGAGGAAAGGAGTTGATAATGTGATCCGAAGTCTTGGTTATATGTCAAAAAAGTATAATCTGCCTGTCCGGTTATTGATAGTTGGAGGAGAATCGGACGAGCCTTGTCCAATAAAGACACCTGAAATTGGAAGATTAAAAGAGATAGCGGAAGCTGAAAAGGTATCTGATAAAATCACTTTTGTTGGCAGGAAAAACCGCGAGCAATTAAAGTACTATTACAATGCGTCCGATGTTTTTGTAAGTACACCATGGTATGAACCGTTTGGTATTACCCCTTTGGAAGCAATGGCTTGCGGCATACCGGTTATTGGAGCAAATGTCGGCGGAATTAAATTCAGCGTACGGCACGGCAAAACCGGTTTTCTTGTTCCTCCAAATGAACCGGAAATTCTCGGGGAAAGAATTGTTGAAATATTTTCCAATGAAGAAGAAGCAAAAAGGATAAGTAACAATGCAATTAAGCATGTGAATACTTTATTTACCTGGGAAATTGTAGCACGGAAACTGGCAATTTTTTACAAACATGCCTATATAAATACACCTGTAATTAAGATGGTTCATCCTCCTTTATATGAACCTGGATATTTGGCCCCCAAATTAATTAGTCAGATTTAAAAACGAATACAGAAACCATATATGAATTCTATACAAGGCAAGGTAATACTTGTAACGGGCGCGGGACAAGGTCTTGGAGCCGAAATAGCAAAAACAGTGGCTGCTGATGGCGCTACAATTATAGCTTGCGATGTAAAAGCAGATAAACTGGATCAGATAACCAGCGAAATAAGAAATGCCGGTGGGAAGATTTCTACTTTTCTAATGGATGTAACCGATGAAAAGAATGTAGAAGATGTGCTTCGAAAAGCAGTCCAGGAACACGGGAAATTGGATGTTTTGGTAAACAATGCAGGAATTGACTTCACCAAATCAGTGGAAGATTTGAGTATCGAAGAGTGGGATAAGGTAATCAAAGTAAATCTCAGGGGGCCTTTTATCCTGAGTAAGCTTGCTTTCCCATATCTTTTAAAAAGTGGACAAGGGCATATCGTCAATATCGTTTCCACAGCTTCCAAAAGGACCTGGAGTGAAGCTTCCGCTTATCACGCAAGTAAATGGGGTTTTTTAGGTTTTAGTCATGCTTTGCATGTAGAAGCTAGGCAAAAAGGAATTAAAGTTACGGCTGTAATTGCCGGAGGAATGAAAACTCCTTTCATTCTGGAAAGATTTCCTGAGGCAGAGCCTAATCTTCAGGATCCTAAAAATGTAGCAGATACAGTAAAGTTTGTATTGACTCAGCCTGCTGAAACTGTAATTCCTGAGGTAATGGTAATTCCGATGAGGGAAACCTCCTGGCCGTAAAGGGAGTATTAAGAAGAGAGCAAAGTAAAGCATATGGAAGTTCTTATAACTCCGGAGACTCAAGACTATCGACTCAAGACTTAAGACTAAAAACTAATAAAATGACTAAAGCTGTTTTTTTAGATAAAGACGGGACCTTAATAGAGAATGTTCCTTACAACGTTGACCCGGGAAAGATAAAGTTGTATCCAGGTGCAGGGTTGGCATTACGACGACTGCAGGAACAAGGGTTTAAAATTATTGTCGTGTCCAATCAATCCGGAGTAGGAAGGGGACTGTTTGAGGAATCGGCGCTGAATGTAGTTTGGAAAGAGATTGCAGCAAAATTAATGGAGTACAGAGTAGCCATTGATAACTTTTATTATTGCCCTCACTACAAGGAGGGGAATATAGAAGGATTAAATATTGAATGTGACTGTCGAAAACCCCTGCCTGGAATGTTGGAAAAAGCGGCACGTGAGCATGATATTGATTTAAAGCAATCATGGATGATCGGGGATATACTAAACGATGTGGAGGCAGGAAACAGAGCGGGTTGTAAGACAATATTAATTAATAACGGAAATGAAACAGAATGGCAGAACGGAGCATTTAGAACGCCTGATTTTTTTGCGACATCTATACTCGAATCTGCTATTATAATAGATAATAATCTGAATTGGAATAAACCGGAATCAAAAAGGAAAAAAGCTTTGGCGACAGATCCTTTTGAAATGGCTTGAATTTGTTCTTTAATGTGATGAATAACTACAAGTTTAGCGCTTGAGGTTAATGGCTTAAAATGATGGAAAAACAGATGAAAGAGGTAATTGAGGAGTTTAAGGATAAGAAAGTTCTCGTAATAGGTGACGCCATCCTGGATGTATATATTAAAGGAGTAACGGATAAGATCTGCAGGGAAGCTCCGGTACAGATTATAAATGTACAGGAGCAGGAATATGATTGTGGAGGCGCCGCTAATACTGCCATTAATCTGGCTGCATTGGGGGCAGAAACTTGTTTTTTAACCGTGATAGGAGACGATGAAAACGGAAGAATATTAACAAATGCTCTTCGGGAAAAAAACGTTTCTGTCGAGTGCATAATAAAGGACTCTCAGAGAAAGACAATAGCAAAAAAAAGAGTTGTTGCCTCGTCAAACATTCTTTTGCGGATAGATGAGGGGAATATAGATCCTGTTTCTGAAGAACTTCAGCTTAAATTAAATGAGCGGTTAAGCGAAGTAATGAATTCGTTTGACGCAGTTATTCTTTCAGATTATGAATATGGTTTGATAAATGAATCCTCGATAGTTCATTTAATTCAGCTTAAAAAACAAACAAATGCAATTCTAATTGTGGATTCAAAGAACCCGGCGAAATTCAGGAAGCTTCATCCTTTTGCAGTGAAGCCAAATTATGAAGAAGCCATTAGCATTTTAAAATTGCCTAAACTCCAAAACCGCGATCGGGTAGAACAGATTTTAGAAAATGAGAAACGGTTGATGGATATCACCGGTGCGCATTGTGTTGCTGCAACCATCGATATGGAAGGCACCCTTCTTTTTGAAAAAGGCAAAAGCCCGTATCGGATTTATACCGAACCTCAGGACAATAAAAGGTCTATAGGAGCAGGGGATACTTTTATAAGCGCATTCACTCTAGCAGTGCTTGCAGGAGCAGACCCGAGAACAGCCGCAGAAATAGGCGCTGCCGCATCCGCAGTTATACTAAAAAAGGAAGGGACTGTGGTGTGCACTACCAATGATTTGATCGATTATTTCAATGAGAATCCTAAATACATTTTAAGACTTGAAGAATTAATTCTGAAAGTCAATAAATTAAAAAAGGAGGGTAAAAGAATTGTTTTTACAAATGGTTGTTTTGATATACTTCACCGGGGACATGTTAATTTTTTAAATCACGCAAAACTGCTTGGAGACATCTTAATAGTAGCAATAAATACGGATGAAAGCATTAAAAGAGTAAAAGGAGAAGAAAGGCCGATTAATTCTTTGGAAGATAGAATAGAAGTTTTATCCGCCTTGCAATCTGTAGATTTTCTTTTCTCTTTTGAGGAAGATACTTCAGCCGATCTTATTAAAGCGCTGCAACCCGAGGTTTTTGTTAAGGGAGGAACTTACACGATAGAATCCATTCCTGAAGCATTACTTGTAAGACAATTGGGAGGAGAAGTGAAAATTTTGACATCTGATATTGGCCTTTCCACCACCAGGCTTATCTCTAAAATAAGAGAAGCCGCATTGCATCATCACGAGGAAAATAACTATGCTAAAGCAATCGGACTGGAATAATTTTAAAAACATATTATGCATTCGCCTGGATAACTTAGGCGATGTTATCATGACTTCACCTGCTATCCGGGCTTTAAAAAATAGTATACCCGGAAGGAAGGTTACTTTACTTGCTTCTCGCGGAGGCAATGGTATTGCCAAATTTATTCCTGAGATTGATGAACTATTGATCTTTGATACACCTTGGGAAAAAAATGCCAATCAAGGTTCTACAGAAGGCATTTTTCAAATTGTGGAAGAACTTAAAAAACATCAATTTGATGCGGCTATAATTTTTACTGTTTATAGCCAAAATCCTCTCCCGACTGCCATGTTATGTTATATGTCCGGAATACCAAGGGTGGCTGGTTATTGTCGCGAAAATCCTTATCAACTTATTACAGACTGGATTCCTGAAACTGAACCTATTTATGAAATTAAACATGAGGTAGTAAGGCAGTTGGATTTAGTCAAGAAACTAGGCGCTATAGTGGAGACGGAGGAATTTTCTTTGGAATTGCCTGACTTAGATAATTGCAGAATCACAAATAAATTAGCCTTGCTAAGAGTGGATACTAAGAAACCATTTATAGTTATGCACCCAGGAGTAAGTGAGTTAAAAAGACAATATCCTGTTGAACTATTTGCAAAGGCAGCGAAAATGATTTCAGAAGAAATGGGTTATCAGATTCTACTAACAGGACTGGAATCTGAGAAGAGCCTGACAGAATATATTGCGGAGGAAGTAGGAAGTCTCGCATATTCCTTGGCCGGACAGTTGAGTTTGGAAGAAATGATGGCACTTCTGAAAGTCTCCCCATTGTTAATATCAAATAATACTGGTCCTGTGCATATGGCTGCTGCAATGAAAACACCTGTTGTGGTTTTGTATGCACTCACTAATCCCCAACATACCCCTTGGAAAGTAAAACATAAAGTTCTGCCATTTGATGTCCCCAAAGATTTGAGGAGCAAAAATGTGATTATATCCTTTGCCTACGAAAAATGTTTCGTTAATCCTCAAGAAATGGTAACCCCGGAAGAAGTTGTTAAAGCAACAAAAGAACTATTGGAAGAGGAACTTTCCCCTTTAACTACAGGAGAACCTGGAGGATATACTATAGAGAAATACTTCTAACGACTATCCTACGTTCATCCTACGATCATTTTACGTTGAAGGATTTATTGCTCCTTACTGAAGCTTTAATGTCAATAGCTATGTTTACGGTTTTGTATTTATGGAAAGAAGATTCTGCAAATAAAAAAGCTGCCTTATAGTTTTAAGGCAGCTCCTTGAATATAAAATAGAAACTCTAGCTGTAAGGTTGATTCGTATCTTCCTTATCCACATTCCTGTTCGGATGCCTTACCCTCACATTAGGAGCAGGGTCATCCGGCCCTTCTGTATAATTTTCTTCTTTTTCAAACTGTTCTTCTATGTTTTCCCAATCATTTACGGGCTTTAAGCCTGCTTTACTAACGCCGTCCCCTGAAGGCTTACCCTTCGGAGGAATATACTTTCCATTTGGATCTTTTCCCATAGTATTAAGAATTTAGTTAGTCCTATTAGGTATACTTTCGAACATTGAAAAGGGTTGTAAAGAAAAATGGAAAATTATTTTACTTTTCCAATTCTTCCTTCACAAAAGACATTAATTCTCTTATATATTCTCTAGAAAAATTGAATTCAATCTCCGCGGCTTTATAAACCTCAGGAATAGACTTTGTGTATCCGAGTTTAAGTGCATTCTGATAGCCTTCCAGTCCTTTTTGCTTATCTTCTTTATAATTTTTCCAAATGGCAATAGCTCCTAATTGTGCCATTCCATACTCTATATAATAAAAGGGCACTTCAAAGAGATGCAACTGCTTTTGCCAGATGATGTTTTTATATTCTTCCAACCCGCTCCAATCTGTTATCTTATCGGAGAATTGATCGTAAATTTTAAGCCATGACTTTGTTCTTTCCTCTAAAGTGTGTTCCGGATTTTCATAAATCCAATGTTGAAATTTATCAATTGTAGCTACCCAGGGTAAAGTTTCAATTATTTGCTTTAGATGATCTGTTTTGGCCCTTTTAAGCTCTTCCTCATTTTTAAAGTAAATATCCCAATGATCCATTGAAATTAGCTCCATAGACATAGAAGCGAGCTCCGCTACTTCGGAAGGAACATTTTTAAATTCATTTAGCTCCAGTTCCCGGGTTAGAAAGGAATGTACTGCATGCCCTCCTTCGTGAAGAAGCGTAACCAGGTCTCGTAGGTTGGAAGTAGCATTCATAAAAATAAATGGAACCCCCAATTCTGCCAATGGATAATTATATCCTCCGGGAGCTTTCCCTTTCCTTGACTCCAGATCCAGATGGCCCATGTTCTTCATTATGGTCAGGCATTCGCCTAAATAAGGATTTAGTTTATCGAACAGTGCGATGGTATTTTCAGTAAGTTCAGTAGTGTTATCAAAAGGTTTTAAAGCTTCCCGGCCATGAATATCCACTTTCATATCCCAAGGCCTTAGCTTTTCCACTTTTAAGGCCTGCTTTCTTTTTTCTGTCAAATTATTTAATAAAGGAACTACTTCCTCCTGGATTGCTTCATGGAAATCCACACAATCTTTAACTGAATAATCAAATCTACCAAGAGAGGAAAACATATAATCTCTATAGTTTTCAAAGTCTGCATTCCTGGCAACCTGGTTCCGAAGCTTAATGAGATGGCTGAACAAATTGTTCAGATTGTCTTTATCCTCTAGTCTTCGATTATTTATTTTTTTAAATACACTTTCCCTTAATTCCCTGTTTGACGACTGAAGAAGATCACCTGCCTGTGGTAAGGTAAGTTCATTACCATCGATTTGCACTGTCATGGCCCCCGAAATTGCGCCAAATTTTTGTGCCTCCGTTTGAATTTGAGTGATTAGCGGAATATTTTTCTCTCGAAATATCTTAATGTCCTTTTCAATGCTTCTTTTTAATATATGAAAGCCGTTTTCCTTTATTGTATGAAAGAAAGGAGAGTCTATCGCTTTTTTATTCAATTTGTCAGTATAAGGGGAAATTTTTGGTTCTATTTCAGAAACGAAATATTCAAAGCTTTTTAGATGATCTTCGTTTGTAGTATCACAAGTCATTCTTATATATCTCCATCCTAGCTCTTCTGAAATTGCCGATTCAAGTTCGCTTTTATCTTTTAACCATCTTTTTAAATCGTATGCTGAAATCAATTCTCTTGATAGGAGGTTTTCATAGTAAGGTTTAATTTTATTCCACTCCTCTGCCTTAAAATTTTCTTCTAGGTATTTCCTCGCAGGCCGTTCTATTATATTTGGCATTTTATTTTTTTTCATAATTTAATTTGGCTTTTTAAATAATTTTGCAATTTTTACATTTCCAAAAGATTCTATCTATTATTAACCCTATTATTTAAACATGTTTACTTTTCTTTTTAGTTTAAGATTCCAATCTCATAATACTTAATTGTAACTTATTTGGTGAGTAATCACTTTGTCAGCATCCTATTTATTTCAAAATGAGATGTTATGTAGTGGCATTCAATGTAATTCTAAACTAACGATAATCACAGAATAATCATTTTTAAAAAAATTATTAAAAATTTTATTTAAAAAAGGCGATCATTCTGAATATTTATTCTCTTATAGGAAACCTGTAAAACCTAAAGCTAACAATTAAAGGAAAAGTGAATTACCCGAACTTTAAAATCGAAGAATTATTGAAAGACAAGACTTTTCATAATTGGGTTTTCCAATCAAACCCAGTCGATATAGATTTCTGGAATTCTTATTTATCCGCTAATCCGGACCAGATGGACCTAATTAAGGTAGCCTCCAGGATAATAAAAGGCATTCCTGTATTTGAAGAAAAAGTTTCAATGGGATATGTACACCTTAATTGGTTAGAACTGGATAATAGAATCAACTATAAAGAAAGGCTAAGATTTTCTCAACGAAATAATGGGTTAATCAGGTTTTCTGTTGCTGCTGGCATCTTAACATTAGTATTTATTACCATATTTTGTTTTTTTATTATTAAAACGCCTGGGGTCTATTCTACAAGTCAAGGCGAGAAGAAGAATTTAGTACTGCCGGATCAAACAAGAGTTACCCTTAATCCGAATTCCCTGTTTGTATATTCTAATTATAAAGTGGAGAGTAAATCAGGAGAAGTTTTTTTAGAAGGAAATGCATTGTTTTCGGTACACCACAAATTTAAAAATCAAACCTATAAATTTGGTCGTGCTTTTAGTTTAAAAATTGAAGATGTAGGGACAGAATTTAACATTTCTAATAAAGAAAATTTAACCGATATAATTGTTAATTCAGGCAAACTGAGAATAAACATAGAAGAAACAAGTAAGTCATTCTTAATGGTTTCAGGTGACAATATTGTTTTTGAGAAGCAAAAGGATAGGAGGGTTAAAAAAAAATCAAATTCAAAAATCAATACGGTATAAAAGAAAAATAAATTAATTTATAAAATATTACAATTGCAGAAATTATCCATATTATTGGAGAATTATTCTACTGATGTCTAATAAACTAACGATAAAGAAGGTTTACGGGAACCTTGAATTCAGATAATCTCAATAAATATTTGAAGTACTATCTAAAGCAGACTAAAAACCCGAAAAGGAAAATAAATTTTATTGAAACCCTTTAAGCAAATTTCTAAAACAAATAATTAATTATGAGAAAGTTTTTACTTATGTCGAAAGTTACACTCTTCTGCCTGTTGTGTAGCTATTCACTAGAGTCCTTTAGCCAGGCGTTAGCGGCGAATTACCCGCAAATGTCAAAGGACAAGTCACAGGCAGCCAAACCTATGTTTGGTAAGTATCTTGAAATTCCTGTAAAAGGAAGAGTAATTGGAGAAGATGGTTCAGGTCTTCCCGGAGTAAGTGTTGTAGTAAAAGGAACTACAATTGGTACAGTTACAGATGTTGATGGAAATTATTCCCTTAATGTTCCTGATGAAAACTCAGTGCTTTCCTTCTCTTTTATTGGTTACCTTACTGAAGAAGTAACAGTTGGATCTCAAACTACCATTGACATTAACCTTGCGTTAGATGTAACTTCTCTTTCAGAAGTTGTGGTAACTGGTTACCAAACTCAAAACAGAAGAAGCATTACCGGTGCTGTTTCTACAGTTGCTGCTAAAGACCTGGTAGCAATTCCTCAAGGAAACGTAGAACAGCAGTTACAAGGTAGAGTAGCCGGGGTTACCGTTATTACCTCTGGTGCTCCCGGTGCTGCGAGCCAGGTTAGGGTTCGTGGATTTGGATCATTTACAGGAAATCAACCATTATACATTATAGATGGAGTTCCATACAATGGTGCTGCTAATATCAGTTGGTTAAATTCAAATGATATCGAAACCACTACCATATTAAAGGATGCTGCAACGGCTTCTGTTTACGGATCTCGTGCTGCTGCCGGAGTAATTGTATACACTACTAAAAAAGGTAAAGCCGGTAAGTTTAATGTGACTTATGATGGCTCATACGGTACTCAAGTGCCTGGTAAAAGCTACGACATCTTGAATCCTACAGAACAAATGGAGGCAACAAGACAAGCATTTGTGAATTCAGGTACTTCGACTGAAGATTTTGATCATTTCCAATATGGACAGAACGGAGATTGGCAATTGCCTGATTATATTTTAGTAGGTGATTTATATGGTGTTAGACAGTCAGACATAACTGGTACACCTAGGCCGGGATATGAAACTGCTGCAGCTAAATTTAATACGCCTGTAAATTATGATTTTTCCAAAGGGGGCATATACCAAATATATGGTGCAAACAAATCAGGTACAGATTGGTTTGATGAATTGACAAACCCAGCACCTATCCAAAACCATACCTTAGGACTATCAGGCGGAAGCGAAACTGCAAGATATTATGTAGGACTTGGACACTATAATCAACAAGGTATAGTTAAGCATTCTTATTTTAATCGTACTTCTCTTAGAGCCAATACTGAATTTAATATCAAAAACAGGGTTCGAATTGGAGAAAATATGACCTTTGTTTTCCGTAAGGATCCTGGGTTTAATAACTTGAATGAGGGTAGTGCTCTTTCTCATGCTTATAGAATGAATCCTTTAATTCCTGTTTATGACGTTACAGGTACAGGATATGCAGGTACTTTTGCTAAAGGATTTAACAACCCAAGAAACCCTATTGCTATTCAAGACAGAAATAAGGATAATTCAGCCAATGCTCTTACTTTATTCGGTAATGTGTATGGAGAAGTTGATATCTTAAAAGGGTTAACTTTTAGGTCTAGTTTTGGAGGATACATGAATTACTTCCAAGGCCAAGGTATTACGCAGCGGGAATATGAAAACTCTGAAAATATAGGTACAGTGCAAATATTTGAGAGTTTTGCCAACTTCAACGGATGGACTTTCACTAATACGCTTAATTTCACTAAGGAATTTGGTATTCATGAAATTAATGCTTTAGGAGGTATTGAGTCTATTCACGATGGATTTGGACGACAAGTTAATGCTTCTGGTGTGAGCCCATTTACTATAAGCCTTCCTTATCGTTCTGTTAACACTACTCAGTCATCAGGTCGTGGAGCTTTCAGTTCCGGCGCTCCAGGAACCAGACTTTATTCTCTTTTTGTAAAAGCTGATTATACACTTAATAGAAAATATTTATTGAGTGCAACAGTGAGAAGAGACGGTTCCAGTGCTTTCGGTCCTGAAGAACGTTTTGGTATATTCCCTGCGGTTTCTGCCGGATGGATGCTGTCAGAAGAAAGTTTCTTACAAAATGTGGCCTTCGTAGACATGTTTAAGATACGTGCAGGTTGGGGTAGAATGGGAAATCAAACAAATGTTGGATTTGAAAATCAATTTAATCTTTATACAACCAGTCCTACCACTGCTTCTTATGACATAGGAGGAACCAATAGTACTTTGGCAGAAGGTTTACTTATATCTTCTCTTGCTAATCCGGCAGGAAGATGGGAAACCAATGAAACTGTTAATGCCGGTTTTGATGCAACATTACTTAATGGAACTTTGGATGTTAATTTAGATTGGTACAACAAAAAGACAACAGACCTTCTGTTTAGACCTGAGTTACCAGCTGTAGTTGGTGTTGTAGGTATTAGCCCTGCAGTAAATATTGGAAGTATGAAGAATAGTGGAATTGACCTTCAAATAATTAAAAGAGGATCAATTGGTGAGTTAACCTATTCTGCAGATGTTATTTTCCAAACTTATAAGAATGAGATAACTAAGATTGCCGATAACGTTCCATTCTTTAGCAACAGTATAGATGGAAGCGGTGTAGGATCTTCCAGAATTGGTTCAGGTTTCACTCGTAATCAGGTAGGTCATTCTGTGTCTGAATTCTTCGGTTATGAGGTGGAAGGATTGTATCAAACACCTGAAGAGGTAAACGATCCTAATCACGTTCAGGAAGGTGCTGGTTTGGGAAGGTTTAAATATAAGGATGTCAATAATGATGGAAAAATAACTCCTGATGACAGAACTTTCTTTGGTAATCCTAATCCCGATTTCACCTACGGCTTGACAATAAAGCTAGGATATAAGGGATTTGATTTTGAAACCTCTTTTTATGGCGTTCAAGGTGCTGATATCATAAACTATACAAGATGGTTCACCGATTTCTATCCTGGTTTCCCTGGAGCTGCTATGAGTAACGATGCTTTATACAATTCATGGACTCCAACAAATACGGGTGCTAAAACTCCAATCCTAGAAAATGTTTCCAACTTTAGTACAAATAAAGAAGCAAATTCATATTACATGGAAAATGGATCGTATTTAAGAAACAGAAATCTGCAAATTGGTTACAATCTTCCAGCCGGTATTGCCAGCAAAATAGGAATGGAAAGAGCGAAGATTTATATTCAGGGTACAAATTTATTTACCATTACTAAATACAAAGGATTGGATCCGGGTGTTAGTGGTGTGGATACCAATTTTGGTATTGATTATGGTAACTATCCTGTAGTTAGACAATTCCTTGTTGGGTTGAGCTTGGGACTATAATAATTTTTGTTTATTAAAATATTAATAATTGAAATATGAAAAAATTTATAAAAAAAGGTTTTCTTTTACTGATACCTGCCGTAATGCTTTCGGTTTGGTCATGTAAAGAGGAGTTTTTGGAGCAGGATCCACTCGGTCAGTTGAGTGATTCTGACGTTCAGACAAAACTAGGAGCCGAAGAATTGGTTATTGGTGCTTATGCAATGTTGGATGGGGTTTTCAATGGTAATGGCCCAGGACAATGGTCAGCTTCTGGTACTAACTGGGTTTACGGTAGCGTGGCAGGTGGTGATGCTCACAAAGGTTCTAACCAAGGTGATCAATCTGATATCAATCCAATCGAGCGATACGAATACAATGCAACCAATCCATACTTTAATGCCAAATGGCAAGCTGTATATCAAGGAGTAGGAAGGGCTAATGCGGCGATAAGGGCTATAAACGGATTAGATGAAGAAGCTATTTCTGCTGCTGACAAAAAGAGCTTATTGGCGCAGGCCATCTTTTTGAGAGGCCACTACCATTTCGAAGCAAAGAGAATGTGGAATAAAATTCCTTATGTAGATGAAACGGTTACTTATGCAGAAGGAAATTACAATGTGCCAAATACATTGCCAGATGCTGAAATTTGGGCTAAAATTCAGGCAGATTTTCAACATGCGTATGATAATTTAGATGGAACTCTTGCTGCACCATATAATCAGATTGGTCGTGTGAATAAATGGGCTGCGGGAGCTTACTTAGGTAAAGTTTTATTGTATCAGGGCAAACATGGCGAAGCCAAAGCTGTTTTTGATCAGGTAATTGCAAATGGTACGGACGCTACAGGAGATAAATACAAATTGGCTCCTCAATTCCATTATAATTTTAATGTTGCTTTTGAAAATGGCGCTGGATATGACGGAACTGAATCTGTGTTTGCAATTCAGGCTTCTTTAGCAGGCGGCGTTTATCTTGATGCTAATTATGACCTTATCTTAAATGGTCCTGCTGGTCCTGGCGCTCCGGGATGTTGTGGATTCTTTCAACCTAGCTTCGAATTAGCCAATTCATATAGGGTAAGTCCAGGAGGACTTCCTTTGACTCCTGCTGAGTATAATGGTGCTCAAAAACTAGTAACTGACTTTGGAATTGAGTCTAACCAGGCGTTTACTCCAGATGCAGGTCCATTAGATCCTCGTTTGGATTGGACAGTAGGTAGAAGAGGTATTCCTTATCTTGATTACGGTATCAACCCTGGAAACTCTTGGGTTCGTGATAGAAGTAATGCAGGGCCTTATGCTTCAATTAAACATATTCATTATAAAGGTGAACTAGGTGAAACTGCAGGTGGTGCAAGTTGGGGAGAACCGATTAATGCGCTTAATTATAATCTGATCAGGTTTGCAGACGTGCTTTTAATGGCCGCTGAGTGCGAAATGGAAGCAGGAGACCCTAATGTAGCCCTGGGTTATGTTAATCAAATTCGTTTGAGAGCTTCCAATCCTGATGGTTTTGTAAAAACGTTGGACGGTTCAGCTCCTGCTGCGAATTATGTAATTTCACAATATGCAGCAGGCTCTTTTGCTGACAAGACTTTTGGAGTAAATGCTATCCGTTTCGAAAGAAAGCTTGAGCTTGCCATGGAAGGTCATAGATTCTTTGATCTTGTCAGGTGGGGTATTGCCGGAGAGGTGTTAAATGCTTATATAGCTGTCGAGAACCAATATATTAATACATTAGATGGGGCATCATTTGATGAACCTACTGACAACTACTATCCTATTCCTCAAACCCAAATTGATTTACAAAATGGTGCTTTAGAGCAAAATAGATAATAGTAAAATACTTTAAAAAAAGGACTTTTCCTGAAAAGGAAAGTCCTTTTTTTTTGCCCCAATATTGCTCATTTATAGATTATTAATCCGGCATAATATCTATTTTTATTAGTTTCCTCTTTTGCTTTTTTTTATTTTTGTTCCTTTATTTAAAAAAATATGAAAGCTAATCTTAATTTCTTTTTTCTTGGATTGAGTGTATTCTTAATTTTTTCCTGTAATCAGTCAAAGTCTACCTTATTTAAGCTCGTTTCATCTGAACATTCAGGAATTGATTTTGAAAATACAATTTATGAAAGTGATTCTTTCAATGTTATCACCGAGGAATACATTTATAACGGAGGAGGAGTTGGAGTGGGGGATTTTAACAATGATGGCTTCCCTGACCTTTATTTTACCGGAAATATGGTTTCTAATAAATTATATCTTAATGAGGGAAACCTACGGTTTAAAGATATTACTGAAGTGGCTAGGGTAAATGGTGAAGGAAAGTGGTGTTCAGGGGTAGCCGTAATTGATATTAACCAGGATGGATGGAATGATATTTATGTGGCGTCTACATTAAAAAAGGACTCATTGAGTCGAAGGAACTTACTTTATGTTAATCAAGGTCTCAATGAAGAGAATATTCCGACCTTTAAGGAATCGGCTTCGGAATATGGAATAGCCGACCATGGTAATTCCACAAATGCTGCTTTCTTTGACTATGATAAAGATGGGGATGTGGATCTGTACGTTTTGACGAACGTAATCAGCGAAAAAATTCCTGTAATGTTTAGAGACCAAATTGTTGATGGAACTGCTGTCAACAATGACAGGCTTTACAGAAATAATGGGAATGGCACTTTTACAAATGTGTCTGTAGAAGCGGGAATTTTGATGGAAGGTTATGGACTTGGCGTTGCTATATCAGATATAAACCTTGATGGTTGGCCAGATATTTATGTAGCCAATGATTATATATCTAATGACTTATTGTATATAAATAATCAGGATGGGACTTTTACAAATAAGATCACTGATTATATTAAACACACTTGTTTCTCTTCCATGGGGACTGATGTGGTAGACATAAATAATGATGGTTTTGTTGACATCATTTCTTTGGATATGTTACCGGAAAACAACATAAGAAAAAAGATGATGGTAAAGGATAATAACTATATCACCTATGTCAATTTTGACCGTTATAATTATCAGCATCAGTATGTTAGGAATGTTTTACAGTTAAATCAAGGGATGAGTCCTAGTGGTCATCCGGTTTTTAGTGAAGTGGGGCAATTTGCCGGAATTTATCAAACGGATTGGAGCTGGACTCCACTTGTTGCTGATTTTGATAATGACGGACTTAGAGATTTAATTGTTACAAATGGCTACCCCAAAGATGTTACTGACCGAGATTTTGCTGTTTATAGAGCAGGTAATGCCGGTGCTGTTTCAAGTAATCTTAAATTGGCTGGACTGGTTCCTGAAGTAAAAATTTCTAACTACGGATTCAAAAATAAAGGAAATGTAAACTTTGAGAACAACACCACAGACTGGGGGCTGGATGTTCCCTCTTTTTCCAACGGCGCTGTTTATGCTGATTTAGATAATGATGGTGATTTGGATGTGGTAATAAACAATATCAATCAAGAAGCCTTCTTATTTAAGAATCAACTGTATGATGTAAAATCTGAGGATCAAAATCATTTCCTAAGAATTGAATTGAAAGGGAATAATCCTAAAAGCAACATTTTGGGGACCAAGCTAAGAATTTGGTATGACAATGGGAAGACCCAGTTTTACGAGCACTCTCCATATAGGGGATATCTTTCAACCATTGAAAATGCGGCACATTTTGGACTAGGTACATCTAATGATATTGATTCGATTCAAATTTATTGGCCCAATGGTGATTATCAGTTTTTAACAAATGTGAAAGCAGACCAAAAGATTGTTATAGACCAAAAATCCAGTGGGCAAAAATTAGCTTTTCAACCTGCTAACTCATCTAATACCCCTCATTTTAAGGAAGTTTCCTCTGAGTTTAATATTAAACTCAAACATAAGGAAGCAGATAGAATAGACTTTAACTTACAAAGAACAATGCCTCATAAGCTTTCCCAGTTAGGGCCGGGTATATCTGTAGGAGATATTGATGGCAACGGCTTGGACGACTTTTATTTGGGAGGTTCTGCTGGCAAAAAGGGATGTTTTTTTATTCAATCAGATAATGGAACTTTTACTTTGGATTCTTTAAGAATTCAGGACAATATGCATAGTCAGGAGGATATGGGAAGTTTATTTTTTGATGCAGATAGTGACAATGATTTGGACCTTTATGTAGTTAGCGGAAGTTATGAATTTGATTCAGAGTCCCCTCTTCTAGTGGATAAATTTTACAGAAATTCAGGGAAAGGCTTTTTTGCTTTGGATACCACTGCAATTCCAGAAGTTGCCTCATCAGGTTCATGTGTCAGGGCAGCAGATTTTGATAAAGATGGGGATTTGGATCTGTTTGTAGCGGGTAGAGTGATTCCTGCCAAATATCCCATGGCGCCTTCTAGTTATATTTTGAAGAATGATGGTGGAAAATTTATTGATGCCACTAAAGACATTTGCCCTGGGTTAACAAATTTGGGAATGGTAAGCGACGCGCTTTGGACTGATTTTGATAATGATAATCAAATAGATTTAATTATTGCTGGGGAATGGATGCCTATTACTTTTTACAAAAACTCAAGTGGGGTATTAAAGAATGTAACGGAACAATCTGGTATCGGAGAGTTAATAGGGTGGTGGAACAGTTTAAGTCCAGGGGATTTTGATAATGATGGTGACATGGATTATTTAGCAGGAAATTTAGGGCAAAACACACACTATACAGCTTCAAAGGAACATCCGTTAAGTGTTTATGCTAAAGATTTTGATAATAATGGAAGGTTTAAAGCAATATTAAGCTGTTATATAAAAGATGATAAGGGGGAAATGAAGCCTTTTCCAATGCCTACACGAGATGATTTGGTTATTCAAATGCCTTCTATAAAAAAGAAGTTTTCCACTTACGGAGCATATTCAACTGCAACAATAAATGAAGTGCTAACTCCTGCTGAAAGAGAAGGAGCCATTATTTTAAGCGCTAATTATTTTTCTTCCAGCTATATAGAGAATCTGGGAGCGGGTAAGTTTAAAATAACTGAATTACCACAAGAGGTTCAGTACGCTCCTGTTTTTGGTATGATTAGTAACGATTTTGACAACGATGGAAATCTTGACGCATTGATTGTAGGAAACGATTATGGAACTGAAGTTTTCACCGGAAGATACGATGCCATGATTGGTTTGTATTTAAAAGGAGATGGGAAAGGGAAATTCTCTTCAATACCGGTATCCAAAAGTGGTTTTTTTGTAGACGGAGATGCAAAAGGAATGGCTGAACTTTATACGAAAAAAGGTGAAAAACTAATTATTGTTACTCAAAACAGAGATAGCCTTAAAGTTTTTTCTAAAATTGGAAAGGCCAAAGAGGTAAATAATCCGAATATTCTACCTCTTAATAGTAATGATTCATGGGCAGAATTAACATTTAACGATGGGAAAAAACAGAAGGTGGAGTTCTATTATGGATCTACATACCTGTCCCAGTCTTCCAGAAAATTTGAGATACAGCCTAATCTTGAATCTATAGATATATTTCAATTTTCAGGCGAAAAACGAACAATTAAATTTTAATATTCGATGATTGAAAGAAGAATCCTGTTGTCCTTAATTCTGTTTACCTTTTTTATTAACTGTAAGTCGAAAAAAGAAGAAAGCGGGTCTGATAAAACCATTGAATATGTAGTAGGCACAGATACCCTTGTTATTCCAAAAGAAACGAAAACATTGGATGGGAAGCAGTTATCTATGATCTATTGCCAGCAATGTCATACATATCCTGATCCCGCTTTTTTGGAAAAGGACGTATGGGAAAAAGGCATCTTACCTCGGATGGGATTAAGACTGGGAATCGACCATCAAGAGCTTAATCCCCTTAATGGATTAAGTTTTAAGGAAATGGAGATTATATATGCCGCCCGTATTTTTCCAACAAAGCCTTTAATCTCCAAAGAAGATTGGAATAAAATTGTTAAATATTATACAACACAAGCCCCAGATAGTATTGCTCACCCAGAAAAAAGAGATGCCAAAAGCGGCTTAAAAAGTTTCAATGTCATTATTCCTAAATTCAATTATACAGAACCTGTAGATGTGTCTCTTTTGAAATTTGATTCATTAAGTTCTACGTTTTATGTTGGGGATTCAGATAAAAAGCTAAGCATTTTGAACAATAAAGGGGAACATATAAATACTTTAGAAACAAAAAGTCCTGCAGTAGATATAGAGGTAAGAAATGGCGAAGGGTTTTATGTTTTGAATATAGGAAATCTTTCACCTACAGATTTGCCTACGGGTTTGTTCAGTACTGTGATAAATGGAAAAAAGTTTGGGAGTTTGAGCAGGGTTCTTTTGGGTGGATTGAAGAGACCTGTTGATTTTTCAATTGGAAAACTAAATGAAGATACTTTGCCGGACATCGTCGTTTCGAGTTTTGGATTTTATACGGGATCATTATCTTGGTATGAAAATAAAGGTGTGGATACCTATAAAGAACATGTATTAAGAGCTAAACCCGGCGCCCAGAAAACCATTATTAAAGATTTAAATAATGATGGGTTAATAGATATCGTTGCGTTAATGTCTCAGGGGGATGAAGGAATATTTGCATATTACAATCAGGGTAGCGGAAAATTTAAAGAAGAGAATCTCTTGCGGTTTTCTCCTATTAATGGATCCAATTATTTTGATTTGGTTGATTTTAATAAAGATGGTTTCTTAGATATTTTATACGTCAATGGTGATAATGCAGATTATTCATATTCTTTAAAAAGTTATCATGGCATTTCAATTTATTTGAATGACGGAAAGAACAATTTCCAAAGAAAATGGTTTTATCCATTGTACGGAGCGTCTAAAGCAATAGCCAGTGATTTCGACAAGGACGGGGATTTGGATATTGCGGCGATTGCGTTTTTCGCGGATTTTGAACATGATAATCCACTTCCATTTGTTTATCTTAAAAATGAGGGAGAATATAATTTTGTTGCTTCTACACTTGAAGACCCGTTGATAGGGAGATGGTTAACAATGGAAAGCGGAGATTTTGACAAAGATGGAGATGAAGACATAGCACTTGGAAAGTATATAACTTCTCCCTCCCCAGTTCCTATAGAGTTATTGAAAAAATGGAGAGAATCAAGTCCTTATATATTAATACTTGATAATAAATTGAAAAGAAAAAGTAATTGATTCTAATTATGCTGAAGAAAAAAGGAAATCCTATACTTGAAGTTTTCTTTCCTTAATATATTTTTGAATAAAAATCAATTATGGCGAATACATCTGATTTATCGCGTGGAGCTTTTATTAGATATAACGGAGAATTGTAGTAGTCCTTGAATATGAACATAGGACCCCGGGAAATCTTCGTGCTTTTTATCAAGTTAAAATGCGAAATGTAAGAAGCGGAAAGCTTGTCGAAAACCGTTTTAGAGCAGGAGAAGATATCGAGTTTGTCAGGGTTGAGGTAAAACCACACCAATTTCTTTATAGAGAAGGCGACAATTTGGTCTGTATGGATAATGAAACCTTCGAGCAAATATATGTGCCTCAGGAATATTTTGGGAGTTCAGCGGCTTTCTTAAAAGAAGAGATGATCGTAAATATATCTTTTGAAGGTGATTCTCCAATTTATGCCGAAGCGCCCAATTTTGTAGAATTGGAAGTCACTTATACAGAACCCGGAATTAGGGGAGATACGGCAACAAAGACGTTAAAACCTGCTACAGTAGAAACCGGAGCAAAAATCCTGGTACCTTTATTTATAGATATTGGAGAAAAGGTCCGGATTGATACTCGGACAGGTGAGTATATGGAAAGAGTAAAATAATCAGTAATGCCAGTTTAGCTGGCTTTTTTTATAGACATATGAGAACTCTAGTTAAAATTTTTTTACTGAATTTGATTCTGGTAATTTTTGTTCAATGTAAAAATCAGAATAAGGCAGGCGAAGGACAAAAAGAGACACAAGATTCTGATACTAAAGCAGCAGATGCTGCACAAAAAATGATTTTATTTTATGGAAATAGCATTACAGCCGGATATGGTCTGGATTTGTCTGAGGCATTTCCCGCATTAATTCAAAAGAAAATAGATTCCTTAGACCTTAACTATAAAGTAATAAATGCTGGCGTAAGCGGGGAAACTAGCTCGGCAGGTCTAAATAGATTGGATTGGGTGCTTAAACAAAAAGTAGACATTTTTGTTTTGGAACTAGGCGCAAATGATGGCTTGAGAGGAATAAAACTTGAAGAAACGAAAAGGAATTTACAAGGAATTATAGATAAAGTGAAGGCTGAAAACCCTCAAGTAAAAATTGTGTTAGCTGGAATGGAAATGCCTCCAAGCATGGGAAAGGAATATACAATGGAGTTTAGGCAGATGTATAAAGACCTTGCCTCTGAAAATAAAGTCTATTTTATACCTTTCTTGCTGGAAGGGGTAGGGGGTGAACCAACATTAAATTTACCTGATGGTATACACCCTACTGCAGAAGGACATCAAATCCTTTCTGAAAATGTTTGGAAGGTCCTCAAGGATATCCTTTAAGATTTTGTTAGGCAGGAATGGGTTCTTTTCTCATTTCTGCAAGCTTCCTAAACAATTCGGTTTCTTCAGCAGAAAGATTTTGAGGAACCGTAATATTAATCCTCGCATAAAGGTCCCCTTTGATAGTTGAATTCTTGTAATCAGGAAATCCTAGTCCTTTAAGTCGCAGAACTTTTCCGCCCGCTATTCCTTTGGGAATATTTATATTCACACTTCCTCCTAATGTATCTACCTTGGTTTTTCCACCTAAAACAGCCACATAAACACTTACCGGGACATCTGTATAGATGTCATTCTCTTTTCTTTCAAATTTTGGATCTATTTTTATGCTGACTTTTAGAAGAAGATCGCCTTTATTAGGTGTTTTGGTTCCCTGATTTTTTATTCTAAGAATCTCCCCGTCTTTTATTCCTGGTTTAATTTTTACCCTCAACTTCCTTTCACTTAAGTCGATAATTCTTGAAGTCCCTGAAAAGGCTTCTTCCATACTTATGTCTATTCTTCCTTCCAAATCCGGTTCTTTATAGAACCCCGAGTTACTTTGGGATTGTGCGCCGCCCCCAATCCACCTCCAAAAAAGCTTTTGAAAAAATCAGAAAATCCGCCGCCGCCCATAAAATCATTGGGGTCTCCTTCAAATTCAAAGCGCGTTCCGCCCTTATTTGTATTTGCATACTGAGACCAATCAAAACCTCCTCCGGCTTGTTCATATTGCTTCCAGTTCGAACCGAGTTGATCATATTTTTTTCTTTTCTCAGGATCTTCCAGCACCTCATATGCTTCGGAAACCTCTTTAAATTTCTCTTCAGATTTTTTGTCTCCTTTATTTTTGTCGGGATGATATTTTACTGCAAGCTTCCTATACGCCTTTTTTATCTCTTCTTGAGAAGCATTTTTATTAACACCTAAAGTTTTATAATAATCTTTATACTCCATATTTTCTCTTTTTAATGAGTTCAACGATAATATTTTTATGCTGTTCAAACGTTATACCGACCATTTTCAACATTTTTTCTTCATCTCAGAAATATTAAACAAAGTCAAATTGACATTATTTAATTAAATTTTAGTGTCAAATCGTCATGTTTTTTCTGATTTTTTATTAATAATTCCAATGGCATATCACTTGCATCCCGTCTTTTAAACTTAAAATAGAAAGATAATTATGACACTTATGAGAAAATTTAATGCAACCTGGCCAGATTATTTAGAAGACTATTTCGGCAAAGATTCTTCAGATAATGTCTGGTTTCCTAAAGCAGCGCTAAATAATCCTGCTGTTAATATTATAGAAGCCAAAGATGAATTTTTCATTGAACTTGCCGTTCCAGGTTTTGATAAAGAAGATTTTAAAATTGACCTTCAAAACAATGTTCTGACCATTGGCACTAAGAAAGAACATTCCTTAAAAGACTCGGATAAGCGGTATAGTAAAAGAGAGTTTGTTTTTGGTCCATTTGAAAAAACTTTTGTTTTGCCTAAAAGCATAGACGGGGAAAAAATTGAAGCTTCATATAAGAATGGTATATTGGAAATATCAATTCCTAAAAAAGAAGAAGCTAAGGTAAAGGAGCCAAAAGCTATAGAAATAAAATAATTCCAAAGCTTGATTTAAAGAAGTAAAGGGAGCCATAAGGCTCCTTTACTTCTTTAATAGACTCCATGGTATTTCCTTAATCCCCACTCGATACTAATAAGTATCAGAAGTAAAAAGAATAACCATTTCAAATGGATTAGTTCAAGGTTTTCTTCCGAATTGTGGATTTTTCCCTTGGCTTTATTTTTAAGTAATTCTTCAGTAAGAGAGGAAATTTGAGAAGGATAAAAAACCTTTCCTCCGGTATTGTTTGCCAACTCTCTTAATACCGCGTGGTTTGCAGTGGTATTCAAGGACTCTAGCTGCAATTCTTTTATTATAAATTGTCCTGAGACCGATTCTTTTTTTCCGTCCAATTGTGTAGAGGCTGTGTATTTGTAAATTCCTGCATTCAATCCTCCAACATCATAGGTGGAATTATTCTTACTATTAATATAGGAATATTTGAAGGCACGACCGGATTCATCGGTTATTTCCAGATTTATTTTCTGTCCATATATTTTTTCATAAATATTATTATAAACCTCTGTTTCAAATACTACGGGTTCATTATCATAAATTTCATTGTTGATAGGATAAACCCTAAACTTTCTTTTATCTTCTTTTGAAGAAAGATATTGAACTAGTTTCGTCACCACTTCGTCAAAAACCACTGTACTATTGTTAAGATAATATTCATGAAGGCGCCATTCCCAAATGCCATTGCCTATGATTACTCCACTCTTTGAGTTTTCGGTACTTCCTACTGCAATTAAAGGTTTATCAGTACTCACTGTTCCCACTTTCTGATATAAGAATACCTCAAAATCTGCCGGAACCTGAAAATCTCCAAAAGGCACTATTATAGGAGGATATTTTAGAATGGTATTTTGATGATCTTCGGTTAAAGTAAACTTGTTGAAATTTTTATTAAATACCGGGAACACCTCATCTTTCTGAATTCCATGTGGGTGAATGTCAACAGAGGAGGTTGATGCATTGAACTGATTTAAATTGGATTGATTAGCTAAAATATATAGATGATTTTTCGATTTGGTTTTAAATTGATTAAAGACAGATAATGCATTGTTATATATATCAGGAATCTGATGAAAGATGACAAGGTCAAATTTTGGGTCTTCAGGTTGAGCGCTTATCCCCGGAATAAATAAAGTGAACTCATAGTTCTCCTTATTTTCCAGGGCCGACTTAATTGCTTTCACATCCGGATGAGGAGCAAGTGCAACCATTAATATTTTTTCCTTATTATCAATGATGTCGATATATACTTCCCCCGTATTGTTTTTATTGGAATATTCGCCTCGTAATGGATTTACAGCAACCGTATAATGCTGTACACCTGGTTCTGAACTTGAAGTATAAAAGGTAGTTTGATTTATATTATCTTCAGCAATGGTGATGGTTTTTGAGTCTAGCACCTTGCCATTTTTTAAAAGGTTTACTGTCGCCATTTCATTAGAGAATCCTTCCCCTGTGATTTCCAGCACGATGGGAAATTTATTCCCCCGATAAGCAACTTTATTATAAATGACGTTTTTTAAGTTCAAATCCTTTTTAGGGATAGTGTCCCCAATTGCCAGAGGGAACAATGTAAAATTATAGGGGGAATAATTAGGCGCCGTCCCTTGATTAAATATTCCATCAGTAAGGAAGACGACGCCAGCTAAGTTACTGTTCTCATATTTTGATTGAATTCCTGAGAGAAAGGAACTGATATTGGTAACGGGATGATTAAATTTTACTGAATCCGGATTTTTTATTTCAGTTGATGAAAAACTTTCGATCTCTACCTCAAATTCATCCCGAAGCTTCTTGGCCTGAATGTCCAGATTTTGCAAAAGATTATTTAGAAAACGTTTATCATGAATATTGGCTATCGATTGAGAATTATCGATGGCTATTAGTACGATTGGTTTTTCAATATAATTTCTTATCTGTTTTATAACTGGGGCCAATAAAAGAAAACAAATGATAAAAACAGTAAGAAAACGTAAACCAGCAAGAACATAATTGAACACTTTGCTCCAATCGGGTATTTTCTTGTATAGAAGAAAGGCATAGAGGGCAGCCACAAGTAAACACAATAAGATATACCATGGAGAACTCTGTGTGAATATTTCTGTTCTTGTCATCTACGATTGGAATTTAATCAAAATAGTTCTGGTGATGCTAATTCTTAGATCGAACCTTTTAATAACGGAAAACAATATTAAACCTGTTACCAACAAAATAAAAAAGACACCAGACTTTTGCCTAATGTCTTTTTCTGAAGATAAATATTTTTCTATCTGCTTATCCTATTGTATTCATTATTAAATATAGTATCATATTTTGAAGCTTTGTCAGCCTTACCTGCTTCCTTGTAAAACTCTCCCAATTGCTGAAGCATATAAATATTCCTTTGAAGGTTAAAACTCTTTCTGTCCCCAATTGAAGTTGCAAACCGTACCTCTTCCTGAGCTCTTTTACTTAAAATGTCAGCTATGTGATCAGCTTCTTTTTCCGCCCCTACTGTTAATAGAAGAGGGATGTACTGGAAGCTGTATATATCATAAGGCACACCTTCATCTGGCATTGCAGACAAAGATTTTAACAGGGCTTTTTTAGCCAGGTCTGTTTTTCCTTCATTGATTAATTGAGTTGCAAGGGCATGAAAACTTGCTCTATGGTTCAATACAAAGCTTCTGTAATCATCGTTGTAATATACATCCGGATTGTCAAGTTCTCTATAGAAGAAATTGTTCATCAAATTGTCGTACATAATATCCGAGGCTACAAAATCTCCTCCTGTTGGGTTTTCGGCAGGTAAAAGTCTAAAAGCATTTCCCTCCATTTGAACAAAAGGCTCCAGATTTAAATTTGTGCTTTGTAAGGATGTATTATTGAAATATATTGGCCTTTTCCATTGATTGGAAGCTATAATATCTAAAATTACCAAGTCATTTTTCTCAAGGTGGCTTCCTTTAATATTCCAGGCCATTAAATCTACCACCTGATCTTCCCGGTATTTAGGAATAATTCCACTATTAAGAACTGATTGTTTATCAACCTGCATAAATAGATTTTTGGAAGGCACTTTTATAGTTGCATCACCGGTTTGAAGTGGAACCATGATAGCAGGATGTTTTTCCTTTATAAGTTTAAGGTATTGGTTTAAGTTAATACCTTCCTTTACGCTCGGATTTTCTATTACAGGAATATATTCGTTTTTCCCTTGCAAATAAACCTCGTTACCTAATGAAATTGGAAGCGGAGCAGATTTGTTTACCTGCATCTTCATTTGACGGATGTACCAATCTGTGCTTAAGTAGCTCAGTACTACTACCCTTACGTCTGTTCTGAATCCTTCTACTTCTTGTGCATACCACAACGGGAAAGTATCGTTGTCTCCTCCGGTAAATAGGATTGCATTGGGTGCACAAGAGTTTAAGAAGTTTTTAGCAGAATCAACTGAAAAATAACGATTACTTCTGTCGTGGTCATTCCAGTTTTCAGCGGCCATTATTCCGGGAATAAACAGACAAAGTAATGTAACTGTTGCTGCCCGGAGTTTCTCATTTTTTAATGTATTTTGTAGCAAATCAAAAATTGCCAGCGCGCCAAATCCTATCCAGATGGAAAATACATAAAATGAACCGGCGTAGGCATAGTCTCTTTCCCGAGGTTCGATAGGGGGAGAGTTAAGGTATAGGATGATTGCAATTCCTGTAAAGAAGAAGAACATCATTACCACCCAAAATCTTTTTTTATCCTTATTTAATTGAAAGAAAAGACCGAGAAGACCAAGGACAAGCGGAAGCATAAAATAATTGTTTCTGCCTTTGTTGTTTTTGATAGAACTGGGTAATAATTCAGAACTACTCCATGGTGTAAGAAATCCTGCATCCTGAATATCACTTTCCCTTCCGGAAAAATTCCACATAAAGTACCGGAAATACATATGTCCTAATTGGTGCTTAAACAGGTATTCCAGGTTATCAGACATCTTGGGTTTTTCTTCAGGTCCGAGGTTCATGATTTGCCTGTATTTTTCTATATGGGAAGGCTGTTTACTATAAGCTCTTGGAAACAGCGTTTCACTTTCCCGCGAATAAACATTCTTTATTCGGTAATCGATGATCTCATATTTATTTTTCCCCTTTTTGTATACAGCATCACCTTTTATCTGGTCTTCAACTTCACTTGTAAAATAAGCACCGTATAATAATGGCCTGTCCCCATATTGTTCTCTTTTTAAATAAGATATAAAACTCATCACGTCTTGAGGATCATTTTCATCAATTGGAGGATTGAAGTTTGACCGAATGACGATAATCGCATAGGATGAGTATCCAATCAAAACAAAAGCGAAGCAAAGGAGGACCGTATTTAAAAGTTCTTTGTTGTTTTTTATTGAATATAAAATGGCATAAACTAATGCGCCAAAGAATAAAATCATAAAAAATATAATTCCAGATCCAAATGGTAATCCAAACCCATTAACAAACCATAACTCAAATTGACCTGCAATGGAAGGAAGACCAGTAATAACGCCAGACATGATGGCTACGATGATTACAGCGCTGATCACAAACGTTGCTACTACTCCCCATAAAGTTGGCTTATATTTCTTAAAGTAGATGATAAACGCTAAAGCGGGAATGGTCACAAGGTTAAGTAAATGGACACCGATTGAAAGGCCCATCATGTAGGCGATTAATATTAACCATCGGTTTGCCTTGCTGTCATTGGCAACCAATTCCCATTTTAATATTGCCCAGAAAACAAATGCGGTAAAGAATGATGACATTGCATACACTTCGCCTTCCACAGCTGAAAACCAAAAGGAGTCAGAAAAAGTATAAGAAAGCGCTCCCACTATTCCTGCACCCATTACGGCCAAAGTTTGTCCCTGTGATAATTCTTCTGCTGTTTTGCTAAGGATTTTTCTTCCCAACAAAGTTATTGACCAGAATAAAAATAAAATTGTAAAGCTGCTGCTAAGCACGGATACCATGTTTATCCAGAAAGCCACTGTTGTTACATCACTGGCAAAAAAAGAAAACATCCTTCCTATTAACAGGAATAAAGGAGCTCCGGGTGGATGAGGAACTTCTAATTTGTAGGATACCGCAATAAATTCACCACAGTCCCAAAAACTTGCAGTCTGTTCAATGGTTAATACATAAACAATAGTAGCAATGGCAAAAACTGTCCAACCTATAATATTGTTGATCCTTGAGAATTTAAACATATCAGATATTAAATGAAGGGCTAAAAATAGTAAAATTAATGTTTATAGTAGGAAAGTTTATTGGTTGTAAGACTTGTTTTTAGTTAAAAATGGTTAAAAAGTGATTCTTTGCTTCTTCAACAAACAACTTTTGACAAATAGTCTTAATTTTTTGCCTCTGTAATTTTAAAAATAAAAAAACCATCCCTTTTGAGGATGGTTCTGTTTTTTTAAAGTATTCTTATTATCTACTTAGAAATATGAGTAGATAGTTTTTCAGTAAGTACATTTTTAGGTACTGCACCGACTTGTTTCTCAACTACTTCTCCATTTTTAATTACCAATAAAGTAGGAATACTTCGGATGCCATATTTTGCGGAAGTTGCAGGATTATTGTCTACATCCACCTTACCAATTACGGCTTTTCCTTCAAAATCACCGGCTAATTCTTCTACAACAGGGCCAATCATTTTACAAGGACCACACCATTCAGCCCAAAAATCTACAAGAATAGGTTTATCTGTGGCGAGTATTTTTTCAAAATTCGCATCCGTAATTTCAATTGCTTTAGCCATGTTGTTTCTATGTTTAAAAATTATGCTATTACTACACAAATATAATAGAAAAAGTTCTCCGGGGAAGAGAGTTTTTTTATAGCTCAAATGAAGTATGTTAAAACCTATAGTTCTTCCAGCAAAACATTATAAATTTCTATCATACTTAAGAGGTCTTTTTTATCTACAGTTTCTTTAGGTGAATGCACATTATCCTCCGCTGCTCCTATAAAACACCAGTCGAATGGATAGGGAGAAGCCTGAAGCTCTTTTCCATCGCTCCCTCCGGAAGCTTCCACTTCCAATTGATATTTTATATTTTTTTTTCTAGCTATTTCAATTATTTTATCGACGTAACTTCTTCTTGGAATGGATTTATCCCTCAATGAAATTACCACACCTTCTCCTGGATGTACTCCCTCTGTCACCCACGTGATGTCGGCAATTAAAGCTTGTTTGACTTTATACTTTTCGTAAATAAACTTTGCCAGATAAGGCACGGAACCTCCTCCGTGTTCTTCCCAACATGAAAAAATAAACAGTCCATTTTCTATTGTCTCAAAAAGTTTTAAAGCAACATAAACGCCTAGGCGGTTATCCAGATAACAACATTCAAGAGAGGTGTAAGTGTCCTTAAAAAAAGGCTTAAATGTTAATTCAGTACCCGGATCAATGATTCTTTCAAAGTCAATAGAAAGTTTTCGGTGTTGTTCATCAATTTTTAAAGGTCCTTCGATTTTTCCCTTGCTATCCTTTCCAGTGAGAATATAACCTTCTTCTACGTCCGGCCCTCCTATCGGAATTATTTCGTTATTGTATCGGGCCGTAAAACCAATGGAATCCATATGAACAAATACAGCCGTCCTTGGCTTGCCGAATGCCACTACAATACAGTCCTGAAAATCCTCACCCGAAAAGATTTCAGGTTTGGAATTCCAACCACGATTATTTTGTTCAATATAATCTAAAATAAATTGCTTCATTAAAAGTTCATTTCCTGAGGGAGCATGAATCGAACAAAGCGTTTTGATGAGATTTAAGTCTTCTGAGCTCAAAAAGTTTCTAATTTAAATAATGATCAAATTTAGCTCTAAATTTCTTTTGGACCCGCAATTTAAATAATGCCGAATTGTTAAAAATATATGTACCTTTTGATTGAAAGCCATACGTCTATAATCACTACTATAAACTAAATTTGTTACCCATAAAAATTAAATATAATTCTGATTGTTAAAATTAATTAAGACCAGCAGTAAGAATTTCCGAATGAAACCCAGGGGTTGTCCTTTAGGCTTTTTCATATTCTTGTTTCTATTAAACTTTTCCTCAGCAGTAAAGGCTCAAAGCCGAATGCTTTTGTTGGACAATACAGTTCAGTTGCAATCCACAGACGCTGTAAATTATATGTATAATTTTAAGTTTGACAGAGCGGAAAAGGAGTTTAAAGAGTTAAAAAAAATGTACAGCACCCATCCATTGCCCTACTTTTTGTTGGGATTAAATGAATGGTGGAAAATTGTACCTAATATAAGTAACAAGGCATATGACGATAAATTTATCGCCTATATGGATACTGCAATTTATTGGTCAGAGAAACTTTTTGAATTGAATGAAGATGACATTGAAGCAGCTTTTTTCCTTGCCGCTGCCTATGGATTTAAAGGACGGCTTTTTTCGGAAAGAAGCGAGTGGACAAAGGCTGCTTTTGCAGGGAAAAATTCATTGAAGTACCTGGATAAGAGCAAAAATGGTAATGATCTGAGTCCCGAATTTCTATTTGGTGATGCACTTTATAATTATTATTCTATCTGGATTCCCGAAAATTATCCTGTTTTAAAACCCATATTGTATTTTTTCCCCAAGGGTGATAAGCAACTTGGCCTTAAGCAATTAAAGGAAGTGGCGAACAATGCTTTTTATACCAGAACAGAGGCTCAAAATTTTTTGATGAATATCTATTCTATTTCTGAAAATAATAATCTTGAAGCCTATCACATTTCCAAATACTTGGCTGAAACTTTTCCAGACAACTCCTATTTTCAAAGGTTTTATGCCCGAATGTTATATTACATGGGCAATTATAAGGAAACAGAAGCGGTGTCGCTGGATATCTTAAATAAAATAGAAAGGAAAATGCCCGGATATGAAGGCACCAGTGGGCGCTATGCCGCTTTTTATCTG
>Ga0196965_1000101_pt1 | contig 68159 bp, 62 predicted proteins | sample S1_20metaG_FD_148668 | JGI IMG/M metagenome (GOLD analysis project Ga0196965, IMG submission 148668) | Soil microbial communities from Anza Borrego desert, Southern California, United States - S1_20 | ecosystem: Environmental > Terrestrial > Soil > Desert | place: USA: California | collected...
CCCCGGATGCGATAGGCCGGCGTCCCGTTCCCGCCCTGCAACCGCCCCTCGACCCAATGGCACGAATGCTCCGCCGCTCGCGCCTCGCTCGACGCTGCCGACGACCCGGCGAGGAGGGGAAGCAGGAAGGCGATCGGCATGGTCACGCATTATCCCGCCGTTGAGCGAACCGATTCCCGCTGAAAAATCGGGCCGGGTCAAGGCTGGAGGAAGGGGACCCGAATATGCGATGCCCGTGCGATGGGCGCCACGCCAACCTGCCGGCTCGCCACCCCTGGAGGCGGGGCAATCTCCTTGGCCCTGCTGCTCGCAGTCTCGGCCTGCGACCGCATCCCCGAGGACGAGCCGCTCGACGGCGGGTTCAGGCTGGAGCTGGGTACCAAGGCGGAGGAGACCGAATATCTCCTCGCCGACCCCTGCTGGCGGCGCGAGCGCGGCGGATGGCATTACAGCATCGGCCATTGCGCCGAGATGCTGCCGCCGCGGCGGATGACCGGAATCTGGGTGACCGGCTTCGAGGAATCGAGCTTCTTCCCCGGCGACGCGGCCGTTCCCAGCCCGAACGATCCGCGCCGCTTCCGCCTCCTCCTGGAGGTCGACGAAGCGCGCATCCTCGCCCTCGCCGGCCCCGCCGCCCCCAGCCCGGCGTCCCGCGCCTTCGCGATCAGCTTCGTCGGCCGCCGCACCCGCTATCCGCTCAACGTCGATTGCTATGGCGGGCGCGATTACGGCTTCGTCGCCGACCGGGTCGACGGCGCGCGCTATCTCGGCGAAATCGGCTTCCCCGAACCGCCGCCGCCGCGTTCCGCGCGCCGCGCCTATCGCGGCTTTCGCCCCAGCGGCGAAGGCGGGGTCGTCGGAAGGATGGAGCGGGAGGCGCTGCGCGAATGCCTGCGGCGCAACCCCCCCGACCCTGCGGCGCCAGGGTCCCGCTGACCGGCGCCTGTGTCCTCGTCAACGCGAAGCGCCCGCCGCCTTGGACATCTCGTTACGCTGGTGATACGAATCCCCTCGCGTCGCGGCGCGGGGGAGGGCCGCGCGCCGGCCGCCGCGCCTTCCTTCCTCCGCCGAAAGGAGCGCCGCCATGGCGAGGCCCGTCAAGTTCGCCCATGTCGTCTACATGACCCGCCGCTACGAGGCGATGATCGCTTGGTACCAGGAGGTGTTCGAGGCCGAGATCGTCAACAAGGACCCGGCGCTCGCCTTCCTCACCTACGATGACGAGCACCACCGCTTCGCCTTCGCCAATCTCGACCTCCTGAAGCCCGACGGCGGCGGCCCCGACGAGCGCGGCCAGATCGGGGTCAACCACGTCGCCTACACCTACGCCAATGTCGCCGACCTCCTCGCCACCTACGAGCGCCTCAAGGCCGCCGGTATCCACCCTTATTGGCCGGTCCACCACGGCCCCACATTGTCGCTCTATTACGCCGATCCCGACGGCAACCGGATGGAGCTCCAGGTCGACGCCTGCAGCGCCGAGGAGGGGCGCGCGATGCTCCAGGCGACGGACAATCCGGTGGGGGTGCTGTTCGACCCGGAAGCCCTCGCGGCGCGGTGGCGGGGCGGGGAGGCGGAGGAGACGCTGCTCGCGCAGCCGACGGGGCAGATGTCTCCGATTCCGGCGGCGCATGGGCTGACCTGAGGGACGACCCGTGGCGGTCATGTGACTGTCACCGTCCTCTTGGGCTGACAACCAAGGCGCCCGCGCTTCCCTGCGACGGTCTGGTGGCCGTCACTCATCCAATCTGCTTGGCGACCGTCACCGTCGAATCGCAAGCTTGCCTATGTCGCGGCTATCTGGAACTGATGCAGCACACCGATGGGGGGCACCGTGGCCGGGCTGCCGGGACTGGATGGAGAAGGACGGCAACTGGTCGCGAAGAGCCTATGGCGCGCTTGGCGTCACGACGGCCGAGGTGCTGCGATCCTCTCCGGAATTTCTGGTGTAGGTAAGACGGAGCGCCTGATCGCCCCTCTCGTTTCACGGGCACGCGATCAGAAAATAATAGCGGTCCACGTCGATGTTCCGGCACAGCCCCTCGACCTTGAGCGCGAGTTGCTTTCACGTGTGAGCGAGGCTGTAACCGATAGTATTGGAAGCAGCATAGCGAAGGACGTAGTGAACGCCACCGATCTCGCGACCGGGCTGAAACTGGTCCTAAACAACGGCGGCCTGATTGTTGTCGACGAGTTCCAGCGCCTCCTGCATCCGCGGTCCGGTGCCCCGCTTGAGCCTTTCTCGGAACAGTTCGCTAGGCTTGCGAGGCGATCGCGCGACGGAGGGTGTCTCTGGCTTGTCTCGAATAGGTATATAGACCCGCTATGGACGGAGCCATTTCACGTTGCAATTCTTGAAGCGCCGACAGACACGAAGGACGCTATTCGTATCGTCATGGAGTCCATCGCGACGGCCGATGCGAGGGCTCGCTTGCCTGAAGCACGTTTTCAAGAGGTTGCGTATCGGTTTGGCGGTAATCCCCGTGCCCTCAGGCTGCTGGGGCACATGCTGCGTTTTTACGACTTAGAGGAGTTGATTGGACCTGCACGTGCAATTTCAGAGGGTTTGAACACCGAAGATCTAGTAAATACCCTTGAACACAGCTTACTCGCGAAAGCGCGTGAGGGCCTCTCAAATGCGGCGCACGAGCTGCTGCGCAGACTAGCCGTCCTGACGGAGTTTGCGCCCATGAATCTCATCGAGGCTATGGGCGCACAATTAGGTAACGTCGAGTCTCTACTCCGCCAAATGCATGATCGATTTCTAATTGAACAGCGAAAGGGGCTTCGGCGCGTCCACCCCATCGTTCGCGAAGTCGAATTGCCAAGGCTGATGCGTGAGGAGAAATTATACTGTAGCGCTAACCGACTGGCTGGCAAATGGTACTCTGACCAAGTAGTAGAAAATCCGAACGGTGGAAATGAGGCCGCACTCGCCACAAATCTTGCTAGCGCGCATTACCATCTGACGGCAGCAAATGCACACGCAGAGCTGACGACGGTACTCGATAGCATTCGCCCTTACATCGAACGGCGATTCAACTGGTCAGCTCGTACTCCATCCAGCGCCACTGATCTTAATGCCCAAATCTCACTGCTCGAGGTTTTTTTAAAGACTCCTGGATTCGCCGCAGTTGAATTCCATTTGGGACGTTTATTGCAGTCTCGTAGCCAGGGCGATGACCTTCGCAAGGCCTTGAATCATGCAAAACGCGCCTGCGTCGGCCAGACATTTTCCCACCCTTGGGTATTACGGCTTCAAATCGAGTATCAATTGAACGGAGCCGATGCGGCAGTAGCGGTCGGTCGCGAAGCAATAAAGACGGTCGATCCCGCGAAGAGTCTTTTCGCCGTTTACCAGATCGTTGCAGCTGCACTGAGTCATGCTGGCGAAGTAGCTGAGGCAGTGCAATTGTGCATGGAAGGCGCCGAGCACGCATTACACGAAGGGTACCGCTTAATAGAAGAGGCGCTTTTTTATGCGGCAGCAATGCCGACGGCGAAAGAGCTTGAGCGGATCCGCGACTGGATCAGCCAGCGAGAAGGCTTTGAGAATAAGATGGCGCTGTTGGACGTTCTCCTTGACGAACATAAGGGGGACTGGCGGGGTGCTGCTGAGCGCGCGCGGATTGAGCGTCGGCGCTATCCGTCTTTTGTGCATCTTGCATTGCACGAGGCCTTGTGCCTGCTAGGCGCAAACGCGCCGGATGAAGCGCAAGATGCGCTCGATCGATTTCCAGGAGGGGTGAGGTTCAGCACGAGAATTGCGGCCACATGGCTCGCGGCTCTGGTCGCGCTCCGAGCTGGGGACGTGGCGCGCGGACAAAGCTTGACGGCAATCTACCTGGCAGCGCCAGCGCCAGCTTCCCCTTCGGTGCTAGAGAGAATGCTCATCCGGGAATGGGATACGCGAGTTCGGACTCTTGGGGAGGCAAATCCAGCTCTGAACTTTCCTATTCTGCCGCCGACCCTTTCCGGACTTTCTGCTCCAGTCATCCGCCCTCAACATGGCCCTCCTGTGTTACCACATTACTCCTCCGCAGCTCTTCCGGAGGAACAGGCCTTGTCCGACAAGTTGCGCTTTCTGATAATTGGTACCGAGTGGGCGTCTGGGCAGGGGGGGCTTAGCACCTTCAATCGCCAACTTTGTTTGGCACTGGCTGCCTATGGCGTGGAAGTCGCCTGCGTAGTGATCAACGCAAGCGTGGAGGAGATCGGTCAAGCGGCGCAACTGGGGGTGCGCCTCATTGCTGCGAAACGTACGACAGGTGTCGAGGAACGGGAGTGGCTCGCGCGGCGACCAACCGAGTTGGGCGCCGGTTATACCCCTGACTTCATCGTGGGTCACGGACGGATCACCGGGCCAGCGGCGCTGCGCTTGTCCGAGGACAGCTACCCGGCTGCGAAGCGCTTGCATTTCGTTCACATGGCGCCTGATGAAATCGAGTGGCACAAGCTCGACCGCGAAGCGCCTGCGGGCGTCCGAGCCGAGGATCGAACCCGTCAGGAACTCGAACTTGGACGAGTCGCACATCGGGTAGTCGCCGTCGGTCCCCGTCTGTACGGTCGCTATGCACGAGACTTGCAACCCTTTAAGGTCCCACCGCCGATCAGGTTCGATCCGGGTTTCGACGCGAGAGAAAATACACTGGTCAGTGGGCCCCCGCCGGGGCCGTGGAAAGTGCTGCTGCTCGGTCGTGCGGAGGATTACCTCTTAAAGGGAATTGATCTTGCTGCACGAGCTTTGGGCCGCATAGCGCAAGCGCGCCACCAAGAGTGGCCGGAAATCGAGCTTGTGGTGCGCGGAGCCAAGCCGGCCGACTTAGACAGTTTGCGCCAGCAACTCCTGAAATGGGCAGCTTCGCCCCGTCTCCAGGTAGTGGTTCGTGCCTTTACGTCTGATGAGGAGACACTCGACCATGACGTCGGGACCGCTAGCCTCGTTCTTATGCCCTCGCGTCGCGAAGGCTTCGGCCTCGTTGCTCTTGAGGCTATCGTTGCGGGGGCGCCGGTGCTGGTGAGCAGCCGCAGCGGCGTTGCACAACTGCTCAGAGAAACGCTCAACTCTGAGCACGCCGCCCGCGTGATTGTCGAAACGACCGGGGACGAGGTCAGGCCCGAAACGGACGTGCAGGAGTGGGAGCGGGCGATCGACGGATTGCTGCGGGACCGGGACGCAGCCTTTCGACGAGCGGCAGAACTTCGGGACACCCTCTCCGCTCGTTATAGCTGGCGGGCCTCCGTCAACTTTCTGCTCTCTAGCCTCTGACCAGGTGTTCCCAGAAGGCGTCTTACGGCCACGCGCGGCCGGTCAGCGTCGACTGGTCGAGAAGGCTCCGTATCTTCCGCGCCCGGCTAGGATGCTTCAGCGTCCGACGCGCCACCGCCCCGATCGGCCCGATCCGCTCGCGGGTGATGGAGAAGTGCTGCCCACTTCCTGAGCGTACGGTCGGCGCTCCTCTATCCGGAGAGCTTGCGTCCAGCTTAGCCGGGGAAGTCAGGAATCCGGCTCCTGGCCCCAATCGGGGATCTTGCCCCTCATCCCCGCGGTCGCCACGCTGAACCCGGAAATCAGCAGCGGCGCAACAAGCATCATGATGGTTCCGAGGCCGATATTGACGCCGGTCTGCCGGCTGAGATCGTGGAGATGCCATCCCCACACCGCCGCGGTGAGAAAGACGGCGACCGCCCACGCCAGCCAGTCGCGCGTCCGGCGCGCGGCCCCCGCGCCGCGCCGGAGCGGACCCACGCGCGCGCCTCCGGCAAGGACGGCCCGCAGGTCGTCCGCACCGGCGACCATCGCATCGGAGAGGAGGAGATCGAGGCCTTCCTCGGCCACCTCGCCGCCACCTGCAACGCGACCCTGGCCGCGAAGCTCACCGGCTTCTCGAAAGAGGCCTTCTACAACCGCCGCGAGCGCGACCCGGTCCTCGCCTAGCGCTGGCGCGCGACCATCGTCAGGAGCTACGGCTACGTCGAGGAGATCGTGCTGAGGACGGCGAAGGAGCTGCTCGAGGGCCGCCCGCCGCCGGAGGGCTCGCCGATCCGCACGATGACCATGGCCGACGCCATCCAGATCCTGAAGCTCTACCGCGGCATCGTCACCGGCGAGGGCAAGCGCGCCGGCTGGCGGCCGGTTCCGCGCTCGCTCGACGAGGTGCGCGATTCGATCCTGACCAAGCTCGCCGCGATCGAGCGCTACCGCCGCGAGCAGCGCGACAGGGAAGGCGGGAACGACACCGAAGGAGGCGGCGCTGAAGCCGCCTGACCCCTTTCCGGACGGCGTCGGCCTGGTCGAATATCTGCTCGGCCTCGAGCCCGAGCTTCGCCGCCTCGCCATCGAGCGCATGGGCGCGAGCGAGCGCGATTCGCTCGACCGCGACTGGAAGAGCTGGGCGCATGACGGGCAGCTCTGGCCGGAAGGCGCGTGGCGGACCTGGCTGATCAAGGCCGGACGCGGCTTCGGCAAGACGCTGGCGGGCGCGCACTGGGTGACCGCCGCCATCGCCACCCGCGAGAAGCTCTCCATCGCCCTCGTCGGCGCGACCCTCGCCGAGGCGCGCAAGGTGGATGGTCGAAGGCCGCTCCGGCCTGCTCCATGTCGCTGCCGACTGGATCACCGACTGGAGCCCGTCTTTGAGGCGCCTCAAGTTCCGCACCGGCGCCGAGGCGACGCTCTTCTCCGGCCACAGCCCGGAGATATTGCGCGGCCCGGAGCACGACATCGCCTGGTGCGACGAGCTCGCCAAATGGGAGGAGGCGCAGGCGACCTGGGACATGCTCCAGCTTGGCCTGCGCCTCGGCGAATGGCCCCGCGCCCCTCGTCACCACCACCCCGCGTCCCGGCGCGGTCCTGAAAGCGATCATGGAGGACGCGGAAACGATCGTCATCGGCGGTCCCACCCGCCGAAACCCGCACGTCTCCGCCGCCTGGCGCGGCGCCGTCTACGCCCGCTACGCCGGCACCCGCCTCGTCCGCCAGGAGCTCGAAGCCGAGCTCCTCCCCGACGCGCCGGGTGCGTTGTGGACGGAGGCGCTGCTGGAGAGATGCCGGGCAGGTGCGGAAGGCACAGGGCAAAGGCCCTCCCCCTTGAGGGGGGAGGGTTTGGGTGGGGGTGGAGTCTCCGGAAGCGCACCGGGGGTCTCGCACGCCACCCCTCCCTCGATCCCTCCCCCTCAAGGGGAGGGAAGACCAGCACGGATCCCGCACGATAGCGCCACTTTCACCCGCATCGTCATCGCCGTCGATCCCCCCACCGGCGACGGCACCTGCGGCATCGTCGCCTGCGCGAAGGACGGCGAGGGCCGGGCCCACGTCCTCGCCGACCACCTCGGTCACCGGCCTGCACCCCCGAACGCTGGGCAAGAGCCGCAGCCGACGCCACGCGTATGTGGGGACACTTGTATACAAGTGTCCCCGTGGCAGCGGTGGCCGAATCCAACCAGGGCGGCGAGATGGTCAAGTCCGTCCTCCGCACCGCCGACCCCGATCTCCACGTCAAGCTCGTAGCCGCCCGCCACGGCAAGTCCGAGCGCGCCAGCCCCGTCGCGATTCTCTTCGAAGCCGGTAAGGTCGTCCTCCACGGCCGCTTCCCGAAGCTCGAAGCCCAGCTCTGCGGAATGATCGCCGGCGGCGGCTATGAGGGTCCGGGGATGGGTCCGGACCGCGCGGATGCGATGGTCTGGGGCCTGACCGAGCTTATGCTGACCAACGAGCGCCGACGCCCCGCATAACGCGCCTCTAATTCCTCCCCCAGCAAGCTGGGGGGAGGGGGACCGCACGAAGTGCGGTGGAGGGGCCGCGCGAAGCGCGGTGGAGGCGGCCCCGTCGCGGCCGAGGGGACAGTTTCCATTTTCCACCCTCGACCCCGCCACTTCACCGGCGGCCGCGGGAAAATGGTAACTGTCCCCGTTTGCCGCCTCCGGCTTTTGACGCTTTCAGACACGCGGCATAAGCTCGCGCCGATCCGAATCTGGCCCGGGAAAGGCAGTGCGTGAGACGGACGAAGCGCATCCGGATTGTCATCGCCTCCGCGCTCGCCGCGGCATTGGCCCTCGGCCTCTTCCACCTGCGCTTCAGCCACGCCGCCGCCTGGCGCCTCTCCGCCGAAGAGCGCCCCTATGTCGATCGCGCGGTGGCCGGCGCGGCCCGCGAGTTGCGCACTTCGCCCGAGGACATCCGCCGGACGACCCGCCCGTTCGTGAGGCGGCATCCGGACCGCGTCTGCGTCCGGCTGAGGACCGGCGGCACCCGGGAAACGGCAGCTACGAGGCCTGCCACGCGCGGCGCGACGGCCGGCTGCTGTCGACGAGGAGCATCGTATCGACGTTCGGAAACCAGTCGCTTTTTCACCGTCTCAAGGATCTCTTCTGGTCGTTGATCTGGTGATGGCGGCCGGCGGCCGAGGGGACAGTTTCCATTTTCCGCGCTCGACCCCGCCGCTTCACCGGCGGCCGCGGAAAAATGGTAACTGTCCCCGTTTCCCCGCCGCCAAATCCTCAAGCCGCGCGGTCGAGCCGGTCGCTCAGCCACATTTTGATCAGCGCCTGCCGCGTCACTCCCCGCCGCTTCGCCTCCGCGTCGAGCTTCGCGACCATCCACTGCGGAAAGTCGACATTGACGCGCTTGATCTCGTGGCCGGGGCGCGTTGCCTTGGACCAGTCGATATGCTGATCGATCTCGTCGCTGCCTTCGTCGAACAGCGTGTCGAATTCCTCGGCGCTAATCGTCTTGCGATCCATAAAGCACTTCCTCTTTCCTGCGCGCCCGCCTTACCGAGGTTATCCGGACGACATCGCCTCGCAGAGTCGTTGCCGCGGTCCAAAGGCGCTCGCCAATCGCACCGATCACGATCCAGCGCTCCTCGTCCGGAAAATCCGAGGAAACCCGGATTCGTCGCTCGTCCGACCACAACGCCTGCGCCGCCTCGAAATCGATCCCGTGCTCGGCAAGGCTCGCCGCGCTCTTCTCCGGATCGGATTCGAAGTCCACCGAGTGTTCTTACACGATTTAGGTATAGAAACTATACTGGCAAACCGCCGATCGTCCCGCCCGCACCGCCGCCAGCGAAGCCTCGCCGAAATGAGCTCGAACACATTGTGCCGCAGGATGAGGTCGAGCTTCTCCGCCACCGCGCCGAGCGGGACGATCGCCGAGCGCAATTCATCGATCGCGTCCGTGCTAACATTCGAGGCAACTACGAGCGGTTCGCCAAGGCGGAAGCGGCCGAGGAACGCGTCCGCAGCAACTTACGCAGCAATTACGAGAAGCTTTCCGACACGTTCGGAGACCTTTGCGGAACGAGTGCGCGGTTGGATCAGCGAAGATGAGGACCGCCTCGATGACATCCGGCCGATCGAATACCGCCACGGCGACAGCCCCGTTTTCTCCCCGATCGCATGCCGGGGCTGGGGAGCGTCGGCAACGTCACCCTGAAGCAAGGCGCGATTCCCGGGGATTCGCTTTTCTGGGGGTGGTTCAACGACGTGCAACTCGGCATCGTCGAGCACCGCACCGTCATCATCAGCCTGCTCGACGGGAATGGCGCGCCGATGATGATCTGGAACCTCGCCAACGCGTTCCCGCTGAAGAACAGCGGCCTGGACGCGCCGGCGGAGGGGGAGGAGGAGGTCGCGGTCGAGTCGCTGGACCTGGCCTCTGATAGTCTGACGGTGAAAGAGACCTGATCGCGCCGGACGACGCAGGCTGGGGGCGCGCAGTCTCATCTTCACCGGTCATCCTCCCTCCGCCCCTCTGGGGAGAGGGTAGGGAGAGGGGGCGAGCGCAGCGAGCAAGGGACAGTTTCCATTTTCCGCCCTCGGCCGCGTCGCTTCACCGGCGGCCGCGGGAAGATGGCAACTGTCCCCATTTGCCTCCCGCCGTGGCGCCGTCAGTTCGCCGGCGGGACCGCTTGCCTCTCTCTGATCTGGGTGAGCGTCAGGCGGGCGCCGTCGCCGGGCTGGAGCTCGAAATCCTGGATCGGGAAGTGGAAGAGCCTCAAACCGGAGCGGAACGCAGGCGCGGCGCCCGGCGCGCTGATCGCGACCGTGTAAGTCCCCACCATGGGGATGCCCGCCTGAACGTACCGCCCCGTCCTTCCGGTGCGCGAGGCGACGGTCCATCTTACGTCCGTGCGGTGGATGTCGACGACGGCCCCGGCGACGGGCACGATTGTCCCGTCCGCTTGACGCAACGTGATCGTGCCGCTTGCCTGCGTCGTCTGTGCGGCCGCGGGCCCGGCGGCCGCCAGGCAGGCCGCCAACGCCATCGCCTGCAAAATCGCTCTTGCCATGTTCCACCCCCTTGTGCCCCGCCGGCGCGCATCGCCGACCGGTACCTCGCAGTCCCTACCAGCTAGTTCCGATGTTGTGCAAAGTCCGGTGACAGCAAAATCCGGTGACAGGTACGTACCTTTCACCCCGAGTCCGCCGTGAGCGGGCGGCAATTGCGGCATTGCAACGGCGAGCGAGCGGGCGCAGGTTTTCCGCATGGCCGCGCCCCTTCGCGATTCAGACGGCGAGCTCACTCCTCTCGGCAGCGGCCTCCGGATCGCATCGCTCGTAGTGGCGGTAGCGTCCGGCCTGGCGCTGCCCTACCTCACGCCGGTGGCGCTGCTGTCGCCGATGATCTGCGGCGGCGGGTGCTCCGACGGCATGGCCCTGCTCGTGACGGTCTTTTTCCTGAGCCCGGCGCTTCTGCTCCTCTCGCTGGTGTCGGGCATCATCGCGTTCAGGTCACCCTCCTGCCGTGCCATCCTGCTGACGCTGGTCCCGAGCGGCATCGTCACGACCATCGTCGTCAACGACCTTTTATGAAACCGCGGCCCCCAATGTCCGTCCCGCTCGAAGCGAAGCTCGACGCCTGGATCGAGGGCCAGCCGGAGCTTAAGCCTGTCCTGAGCGTAGTCGAAGGGGCTCTCCTGAGCGGTGTCGAAGGACCGTCGCGCTCGGAGGCAGTCAGGCGGTTGCTGGAGAGAGCCTTGGGAGCTGGCTAGTGTCTTGAGGACCCGCAGTAACCTTCCGATAGAGCGCGCAGGCGTGAATTTCGTTCGACAAGTTGTCGAAGAAGCCGGCTGTCTTTTCAAGGAGATCAATCTTCAACATGACTTCGGTCATGACGCGACGATTATCTTAGTCTTTGATGGAGAGGTGCAGCCTCGGGAGATAGCGCTTCAGATCAAATCAGGCAGAACTTACAACCGCGGGGGGTTCTGCAGGATTCCAATTAAGTCCGACCACCTTACATACTGGTCGAAGCACGACCTCCAGACCCTCGGAGTGGTGTACGATCCCTCCGAGCGAGGGGCGTACTGGGTCGACCTCAAGGCTAACGCAAAGGCGTTCCTGCGCGACCGTGACCCACCGAAGTCACTGCTATTCCGCAAGTCGTTGTATAATCGGTTCCACGGCAACGGTTTTCGTGACGTTTTGCTTCCTATTTTGATGCATAAAACGCCGAACCTCTCATTAGAAGAAGCAATCGCATGGAGCAGGGACTTAGACTTTGAAACCCATTCGATTGGAGTACGCGTACTTTTATCAAGGCACTATATTGATAAGGTGGCATGGGAGGAACTCATAGACCTTTTTGCTAGTCGTGACGTGGACGATCTTTCACACTTGGTTCCTGCAGCCTTTTCCAAGATGCTTGGAAACTGGGATCTATCTTACACATTCACTACGGCTACCATCCCGCCAGATGTAAAGGAGTTTGCACGCACTGCGGTGACAAACCTAGGCGTGACAGGATTGGCTAAACTCCTTGAATTTCTCGACCACGACGAGGGGTGGGATTTCAGCCGTGGTACCTTAGGCCGGGCGCTTTTAGTGATCTTTGAAGCGCAAGAGGACATGACGGGATCGTTGCGCGCGATCGCCGAAGGCCCGGAGTTTCGCGATTCCGTGCGCCGGATGGCGAAGGAGCTGCATAAAGCCTACTCCGAAGATTCTCGCTGGTATTGGGGCTAAGCGCTCCGTTGTCGAAAGGCGACAGCCGGAGACAGTTATCTGCAATTATCTTATTGCTCCTCGGGGTACCATCATCCTCGTTCCACGGTCCGACGGTTGCCGTGGACTTGCAATCCGGGTGCAAGAACCTCAGCATGGATCGTGTAATTTGGGGGAATCAAGATGCTGCTTCCGCGGTCGATCAGAGTTCAGGCTATGGCTTCCACCTGGCCCCGCAGCCGCACGATGCCCGCCTCTTTTCCTCCTTATTCGCGAATAGAAGATATCGACGTTGCAGCCGTATTGAATGTGATTGGTATCTTGACCACGCCGCCACTTTCCAGCGGTGCTTCGCTGAGTGAGCTGTGGGCGTTCGTGCGCTATTTTTTCGCAATCACCGAAGACAGTAACCTCAGGCTTACGTCGGACTTCCAGGAGATGGACCCCCATCAAAAAACGATCTTGAGCGACGACTTTGGCGTTGGCTTCAGCATGCACTGGCTCGCGGATCGGCTGAACTTCATCGCGGCTTGTGACGGACGATATTTCATTGAGAACCATCTTACGAGCATAGGCGGAACGTACTCAGGCGGGACTGCCAAGCGCGGATTAGGGAAATCGCCTGATTTCGTTGCCCTGGACGCAGCCGGCTTGTTCCATGTGATAGAGTGCAAGGGAACTCAGTCATCCCTCGGATATAGGAATAGCCAGCTTCGGGACACGGCTAGAGCTCAAAAGATGACCATTCAGCTGCCGCGGCACTTGGCGGGGGAAATTCTGGCCGCGGGTATTTTCATTGCCGGCCCCTCAGGTGACGAGACCGAAATGCGGATCATTGATCCCGAGCCGCCGGAAAAGTATGTAGTCAGGGATCAAGATCCACACTTGGTTAGAAGCGCTGTCGTGCGAGGCACGCTTGCGAAGCAGTTACGAAGCGCAGGATTCCCGCGTTTCGCTGCTGCTGTCGCGTTTCCACGCCCACGGCCGAATTTAGAAGTCCCCGGCGAGATGCGTGAGAATGAATTGGGAGTTCTCAACCGTCTCGAGCGGGCCGACACGGAACTTCGCGAGCAGAAGCTACCAACCTTTGCGGCGGATGATGACGAATTCGTTGGTAGACGCATTCGAATTGATCTTCCCCGGCCAATCCACACGAGGCGTGGCGACTACACGAGGGTAGAGGTACGACGAGGCCTGCGGCGTAAAACTTTCGAGGATGCAAGGAGCAGGGCTATGTACGAGGACATCCTTGATGATGGCGAGGCGGCAAAGGCCGTCGGCGTGTATCGTTTCGGGGAAGCCCGTGGCCGAGCATGGATGCGCCTTGGAGCCGGCTTTTACAGCGACATAAGGTTCTTGCGCTAACGCGTCGAATCTCCCCCTGCGCCTCCGTGTGGAGCTACGTGCCTGACACCAGCCCGCCCTAGGGGTCTCTTTGCGCCTTCGCGGCTTTGCGTGAACCAAATTTCCCGTGTTCGTGCGCCGCTCACGTTTGAAGGGAATTACTGCTTCACCATCCGGAGGCGGAACTCGGCGCACTCCAGAGTGACAGCAGAAAACTCCCAAGGAAATTTCGCGACAGCGGCTTCTATCGTGTGTTCCAGAAGATCGAGTCTTTCCAGCCTCCGGAAGCCGCTTTGCACGTCGCCGCTCTCAACGAGCCGAGAGATTGCTGGGATCGTCCCGTAGCGTGCACGCATATCTATGAAGATCGTAGGGTGATACGCGTGCGTCTGGGCTACTCGTATCGTCTCGTCTATGAAGCACTCCAGTTCGCGGCTCGCCATTTCTGCCTCCCACGGCGGTAAGCATAACGAAGGTCGAGCAAGCCGTCACGGGGGCGGCCCCGTAACGTCGACGGGTTCGTCCCTCACACGCTCAGGACAACCCGCCGGCCGGACTACGCCGCTCTCTTCGCGCTGCTCCGGCGGCTGCTTACGCAGCCGGCGTCGCTATGCTCGGGCGCTTGTCACTGATCCAAAAAGCTCCGCATCTTCCGGCTGCGCGACGGATGCTTCAGCTTCCGCAGCGCCTTCGCCTCGATCTGCCGGATACGCTCCCTGGTCACGGAGAATTGCTGCCCCACCTCCTCGAGCGTGTGGTCGGTGTTCATGCCGATGCCGAAGCGCATCCGCAGCACGCGCTCCTCGCGCGGCGTCAGCGACGCGAGCACACGCGTCACCGTCTCCTTGAGGTTCGCCTGGATCGCCGCGTCGACCGGGATCACCGCATTCTTGTCCTCGATGAAGTCGCCGAGATGGCTGTCCTCCTCGTCGCCGATCGGGGTCTCCAGGCTGATCGGCTCCTTGGCGATCTTCATCACCTTGCGGACCTTCTCGAGCGGCATCGACAGGCGCTCGGCCAGCTCCTCGGGCGTCGGCTCGCGGCCGATCTCGTGGAGGATCTGGCGGCTCGTGCGGACCAGCTTGTTGATCGTCTCGATGATGTGGACCGGGATGCGGATGGTGCGCGCCTGGTCGGCGATGCTGCGCGTGATCGCCTGGCGGGTTCACACGTCGCGCAGGTTCAGCGCGGTCCGGCGGTGCGCGGGGAGTTAGCGATAAAGAATATAGGACTTGACGACTTTCGATAAAACTTTATGGATAATCGATATCACGGCCGACTCGAAAGTTTCCTTCCATGGCTTCGCTGCATACGCCCCTCGCGCTCTCCCAGCTGGTTCTCCGGCTGCTCCTGATCGCGAACTTCGTCTACGGCGCGGCAATTGTCGCCGGGCTTATCGCCAGCCTCGCGGCTGAGGTGTCCTTCATGACGGCGCTCGGCATCCCGCCTTCGCCTGAAACCGAAGCACAGATCCACGCGATGCGGCTCATCGCCGTCCTCGGGCTGCTCGCCGTTCCGCTCTACTACGTCATGCTGAAGGGGCTGCTCGCCATCGTCGACAGCGTGCGCGCCGGCGATCCCTTCGTCGCCGCGAACGCGGCGCACCTCAAGACGATCGCCTGGGCCCTTCTCGGCGTGCAGCTTCTCAGCTTGGCCATCAGCTTCATCGCCCGCAGCGTTTCGACTGAGGCCCACCCGCTCGAGCTCAGCGCCGGCTTCTCGACCGGCGCATGGCTCGCGGTGGTCCTGTTGTTCGTGCTCGCGCGCGTGTTCGCCGAAGGAACGCGGATGCGCGACGATCTCGCGGGGACGGTGTGACCATGGCCATCATTATCAAGCTCGACGACCTGCTGCACGCCCGCCGGATGACGCTGACGGAGCTTGGCGAGCGGGTCGGGATCACCCTCGCCAACCTGTCGATCCTCAAGACGGGCAAGGCTCGCGCGATCCGCTTCTCAACGCTCGAGGCGATCTGCGGGGCACTTCAGTGCCAGCCCGGCGATCTGATCGAATACCGACGCGATGGCGCTTTCGACTCTCCGGAAGCGGTCGCTCAACCACTTCGAAACGCAATGTGACGACTGGAGATTCCCAATGGCTACCAATGCAACCATCGAAAATGCTGCCGCCTCCGCGGCCTTGCGCTCGCAGCGGGTTTCTAAGTTCCATCTCTATGGGCTGCGCATCCTTTTCTTCCTGATGGCGCTGTTCCTGCTGTCCGCAGTGGCACCCCTGCTGCCCGAATCGGCCCCGACGCACATGACGAGCGTCGCCCGCGCCTTGCTTGCCGGGCTGGGACTGCTCGCCATCGTGGGCATTCGCTACCCGCTGCAGATGTTGCCGCTGATGTTGTTCGAGCTCGCGTGGAAGGTTTTGTGGCTCGCCTTCTACGGCCTGCCCGCATGGTCCGCGGGTGAGATGGATCCGGCTTACGCATCGAGCCTGAAGGAGACGGGAATCGGGGTGATCCTGGTGATCGTGGTAGTCCCGTGGCGCTACGTTTTCGATCACTATGTGACGAAGGCTGGTGATCGCTGGCGCTAGGTTCCGCCGGTCCGCCTACAAACGAAAAGGCCCCGCTTTGGCGGGGCCTTTGCTTTTGCCGAAGCGAATGAGGCCGACACCGATCCAGCCGCAAGCCTTTACTGATCCAAAAAGCTCCGCATCTTCCGCGACCGCGAAGGATGCTTCAGCTTCCGAAGCGCCTTCGCCTCGATCTGCCGGATGCGCTCCCTCGTCACCGAGAATTGCTGCCCTACCTCCTCGAGCGTGTGGTCGGTGTTCATGCCGATGCCGAAGCGCATCCGCAGCACGCGCTCCTCGCGCGGCGTCAGCGACGCCAGCACCCGCGTCACCGTCTCCTTGAGGTTGGCCTGGATCGCCGCATCGACCGGGATCACCGCATTCTTGTCCTCGATGAAGTCGCCGAGATGGCTGTCCTCCTCGTCGCCGATGGGCGTCTCCAGAGAGATCGGCTCCTTGGCGATCTTCATCACCTTGCGGACCTTCTCGAGCGGCATGGAGAGGCGCTCGGCCAATTCCTCCGGGGTCGGCTCGCGGCCGATCTCGTGGAGGATCTGCCTCGACGTCCGCACCAGCTTGTTGATCGTCTCGATCATGTGGACCGGGATGCGGATGGTGCGCGCCTGGTCGGCGATCGAGCGGGTGATCGCCTGGCGGATCCACCAGGTGGCGTAGGTCGAGAATTTGTAGCCGCGGCGGTACTCGAACTTATCGACCGCCTTCATCAGGCCGATATTGCCTTCCTGGATGAGGTCGAGGAACTGCAGGCCGCGATTGGTGTATTTCTTGGCGATCGAGATGACGAGGCGGAGGTTCGCCTCGACCATCTCCTTCTTGGCGATCCGCGCCTCGCGCTCGCCTTTCTGGACCTGGTTCACGATCCGGCGGAATTCGGCGAGGCTCATGCCGGTCGAGGCGGCGATCTCGGCGATCTCGGCGCGGATGCGCTCGATCGCGTCCTGCTCCTGGGTGCAGAAGGCCGACCATTTCTTGTCGGTGTTGCAGACCCGCTCCGACCAGCCCTCGTCGAGCTCGTGGCCCATGTAGCTTTCGAGGAAGGCCTTGCGCGGGACCTTGTGGCGCTCGGCGAGGCGCAGCATCTGGCCGCCAAGCGCGGTCAGCCGCCGGTTGTAGCTGTAGAGCTGGTCGACCAGATATTCGATCTTGGCCTGGTGGAACTGGACGCTTTCCACTTCCGCGGTGAGCTGGTCGCGCAGATTCTGGTATTTGGTCTCATCGCTCCGGCCGAAGGCGTTGCCGGCGCTCATCGAGCCCATGCGGGCGCCCTGGAGCTTGGAGAATTTCTTGTAGAGGTCGGTGATCTTGGCGAACTTCTCGAGCGCGCCCGGCTTCAGCGCCTCCTCCATCTGGGCGAGGCTGAGCGTATTGTCCTCTTCCTCCTCCTCGACCGGGCGCGGGGCGCGGCGCTCGACCAGGCTCTCCTCCTCGTCCTCGTCGACCTCGGGCGGGGCCTCCTCGACCTCCTCCTCTTCCTTGAAGCTGGGGCCGGCGGTGGTCTCGGAGATGGTGTCGTCGTCCTCCTCGGCGCTCGCCACCTGCTCGGCGGTCGGGCCCTTGGAGAGCATCGCCTCGAGGTCGAGGATCTCGCGCAGCTGCATGCGGCCCTCGTTGAGGGCGTTCGACCATTCGATGATCGCGTTGAAGGTGATCGGGCTTTCGCACAGGCCCCAGATCATGGTGTCGCGGCCGGCCTCGATGCGCTTGGCGATCGCGATCTCGCCCTCGCGGGAGAGCAGTTCGACCGCGCCCATTTCCCTGAGGTACATGCGCACCGGGTCGTCGGTGCGGTCGACCGTCTCCTTCTTCTTCTCGACGACGTAGCGCTCGGAGCCGTCGCCGCTGCCGTCGCCGCCGTCGGCGCCGTCGTCCAGCCCCGCGTCGGTGTCCGGCTCGCCCGGCTCGTCCTCGTCGCTTTCCTCGGCCTCCACGACGTTGACGCCCATTTCGCTGAGGGCGCTCATCACGTCTTCGATCTGCTCGGACGCCATCTGGTCCTGCGGCAGGGCCTCGTTCAGCTCGTCATAGGTGATGTAGCCGCGCTTCTTGGCGCGGCTGATCAGCTTCTTGAGCTGGGCCTCGTTGAGGTCGATCAGCGGGGCGTCGCCGGTCTCGGCCTTGTCTTCGCCCTCGGGAGCATTGGTCTTCGCCATCTAAACGCCTTGTTCCGTCTTCGCCGCGGCGTCGCTCTCGACGAGCGCCGCGAGCTGCCGTTCCGCTTCGCCGCGCGCCTTGAGGAGCCGTTGCTGCTCCTGAAAAGCGGCTTCGTCGCCGTCTTCCCGCATCAGCCGTGCCGTCGCCGCTTCCAATGCGGCCTCGATGCCCGGCTGCGCCGCCAACGTGTCGATCACCAGAACGAGGTCGCGACGAGCGCGTTCCGGGTCGGCATCGCGGCGGGTGAAGGAAAAGGCCAATCCTCGCGTCCGTCGCAGCTTCTCCGCCAGAGGAGCCGCGCCACTTGCGGCCAATATGGTATGAAGCTCGTTTCGATCAAGCTCCGCGTGGGAGAGGGCGATGCCGAGCAGTTCGTCGCGCAACCCGTTCGAGGCGGCATCGCCGATCGGGAGCGCGGCGATCCCCTCGCCATGGTCCGGGATTATTTCGGGGAAGAGCAGCAGCCCCTGCAGCACTGCCTGGACCATGCGTGGGTCGATGCCGGCGCTGGCGACCCCCCTGGCCTCGGCGGAAAGCGGCCGCGGGGGGACGAAGGAGCCGCGCTTCGGGCTGCCCGGAGTCCAGGGGCGCTGCGGACGGGTGAGGTCGGAGAAGCGGCGCAGCAGCTCGGCGCGATACTGGTCGCGCACGTCGGGGTCGGCGATCGCCGACGCGTGGTCGAGCAGTCTGCGGCGCAGACCGGCTTTCTGCTCGGGAGTGGCGAGCGGCTCGGCGTCGACCTCGTGCCGCCACAACCGCTCGACCAGCGGCTCGGTCTCACGGAGAAGGGCATCGACGCCCGGCCTGCCTGAGGCGCGCACGAGATCGTCTGGATCCTGCCCGGCGGGCAGGGTCGCGAAAGCCAGCGAGCGGCCGGGCGCGAGGTGCGGCAGCGCCCTCAGCGCGGCGCGGACCGCCGCCTTCTGGCCGGCGGCGTCGCCGTCGAAGCAGAGGATGGGCGAGGGGGAGAGGCGCCAGAGCAGACCGAGCTGGGCCTCGGTCATCGCCGTGCCGAGCGGCGCCACCGCCTCGCCGATCCCCGCCTGGTCGAGCGCGATCACGTCCATTTGCCCTTCGACGACGACCACCCGCTTCGCCTCGCGGCTGGCGGCGGCCGCCTTGTCGATATTGAACAGGGTGCGGCCTTTGTCGAACAGCGGCGTGTCCGGCGAGTTCAGATATTTGGGTTCCCCCGCGCCGAGGATCCGGGCGCTGAACGCGACCACCCGGCCGCGGCGGTCGCGGATCGGAAACATCAGCCTGCCCCGGAACCGGTCGTACGGCTCGCGCTCCTCGCCTTCGGGCTGGACGAGCAGCCCCGCCTCGACCAGCGTCTCGTTGCCGAACCGCTTCAGCGCGGCCTTGAGCTTGCCGCGGGCATCCGGCGCGAAGCCGAAGCCGAACTTGCGCAGCGTCGCATCGCCGATGCCGCGGCGCTGGAGATAGGCGCGCGCCTCCGCGCCCTCGATCCCGGAAAGCTGGTCCACATACCAGCCCTGCGCCGCCTCCATCACCTCGTAGAGCCCGGCGGCGCGCTCGGCTCTCTCCTGTGCGCGCGGGTCGGGCGCCGGCACCTCCATGCCCGCGGCGTCGGCGAGCTCTTTGACCGCATCCATGAACGGCAGGCCCCGCGCGTCGGTCAGCCACCGGATCGCATCGCCGTGCACCCCGCAGCCGAAGCAGTGCCAGAAGCTCTTCTCGTCGTTGACGTAGAAGCTCGGCGTCTTCTCAATGTGGAAGGGGCAGCACGCTTTGTACTCGCGCCCGGCCTTCTGCAGCTTCACCGTTCGCCCGATCAGCGCGGACAAGCTGGTCCGCGCGCGAAGCTCGTCGAGGAATTGAGGAGAAAGGCTCACGGGGTGAGCCTTTCGAACGAAATCGGGCTGAGGGTCATGCCCCAGCCTAAGCGGAGAGCCGGGCCTTCACCAGCGCGCTGGCCTTGGCCATGTCGATCTGGCCCGCATGCCGCTCGCGCAGCGCCGCCATCACCCGGCCCATGTCCTTCAGCGAGCCGGCATTGGTCTCGGCCACGATCGCATCGACCGCGGCCTTCGCCTCCTCGTCGTTCATCTGGCGGGGGAGGAAGCCCTCGATCACGGCGACCTCGGCCTGTTCCGCCGCGGCCAGCTCCGCGCGTCCCCCTTGCTCGTAGAGGGCGATCGATTCGCGGCGCTGCTTGATCATCTTCTGGAGCACTTCGGTGACGAGCACGTCGTCGTCGCCGCCTCCGCCGCCCCCGCGCAGCTCGATGTCGCGATTCTTGAGCGCCGCCTGGACAAGGCGGATGGCGGCGGTCCGCGGCCTGTCGCCGGCCTTCATTGCCGCGACCAGAGCGGCCTTGATGTCGTCGCGAATCATGTCTCGGGTCTCGGCTCTCGGGAAAGCCTTCAGGATAGGAGCGCCGGCCGGATTTTAATAGATTGACGGTGCAGCCCGCGGCCCCTAGCCGTCGAGCCTTAGCGACATCGCCGGAAAGCTGGAGTGCCCCTCGACATGGCCGACGCCAAAGCCACGCCCGCGCCGCCGAAAGGCGCGACCGGCGTGCTGGTGCTGGCGGATGGGAGCGTCGTGTGGGGCAGGGGCTTCGGGGCGGAAGGGGAGGCGGTCGGCGAGGTCTGCTTCAACACCGCCATTACCGGCTATCAGGAGGTGATGACCGATCCCTCCTACGCCTCGCAGATCATCGCCTTCACTTTCCCGCACATCGGCAATGTCGGCGCGAATTACGACGATCTCGAGGCGGACAATCCCTGGGCATTGGGCTGCGTCGTCCGCGAGGACGTCACCGCGCCGAGCAACCACCGCGCCGTGCTCGGCTTCGACGAATGGATGCGGTCGAACGGGCGGATCGGCCTCTCCGGGGTGGACACGCGGGCGCTCACCCGCCTGATCCGCGAGAAGGGCGCTCCGAGTGGCGTGATCGCGCACGATGCGCAGGGCCGGTTCGACGTCGATGCGCTCCTGCGCAAGGCGCGCGACTGGCCGGGGCTCGAGGGGATGGACCTCGCCAGGGAGGTGTCGTGCCGGCAGATGTACCGTTGGTCGGGAGGCCGCTGGGCGCCCCGGCGCGGCTATGGCGAGCATGAGGAGGACCAAAGCCGTCCGCACGTGGTCGCCATCGACTACGGCTCCAAACGCAACATCTTCCGCAACCTCGCCGACGCCGGCGCGCGTGTCACCGTGTTACCGGCCACTGCGAGCTTCGACGAGGTGATGGCCCACCGGCCCGACGGCCTCTTCCTCTCCAACGGACCCGGCGACCCTGCGGCCACCGGCGAATATGCGGTGCCGGTGATCCGGCGGCTGCTCGAAACCGGCAAGCCCCTCTTCGGCATCTGCCTCGGCCACCAGCTCCTGGCACGCGCGGCCGGCGCGCGGACGGTGAAGATGCACCAGGGCCATCGCGGCGCCAACCACCCGGTCAAGCGCCTCGCCGACGGCCGGGTCGAGATCACCAGCATGAACCACGGCTTCGCCGTCGAGCGCGAGAGCCTGCCGGCCAATGCGCGCGAGACCCATGTCAGCCTGTTCGACGGCTCCAACTGCGGCATCGAGCTTACGGACCATCCGGCGTTCAGCGTGCAGTATCATCCCGAAGCGAGCCCGGGCCCGCAGGACAGCTTCTATCTGTTCGAGAAATTCGTATCGCAGCTGGGAGGAGAGGGGTGAAAGCGATCCTGATGTTCGCCGCGGTAGCGGTCGTGGCCGCATTAGCCGCGCCGGTCTCGGCAGCTCAAAGCGGCGCCGTCGAGCGTTGCGCTGGGAGCATGCAGGCGCAATGGGAGGCCCGGTCGAGCCGCTTCCTCCGCCCCGAGACTGTCTATGAAATCAACCTCGAGGCATTCGGGCCGAGCTCGTCCGCACTGGCGCGGATCCCGGGCCGTCTCGGCCTCCGCGTCGAAAACGACATGGTCCTGCAGGTGGGGCCGTGGCCGAACTTACTGGCAGACGTCGATCGTTCCGACTGGGATGCGCACGGCGGGGATCGGTTCCAGCTCGTCTGCCGCGCTGCGGTGAGGGCGCGGGTCGGCTATGTCGACGTGATCGTCTCCAGGCCGGGCGCCACCCAACCCATCTTCTACGTGCGGTGGACGAGCGAACACATGCTCGATGGATATCGGCGCTGGCGTGAAACCGAGTCCGGCGAGAGCCCCCTCGAATGATGCTCCCCGCCCGTTTCGCTGGAATGCCGTGTAGAGCGACGTTTGCGCTGCCGTATGCCGCGCTTGCGGCGGTCTCCGCGTGCGCGACGACGCAGCCCGTGCGCATGTATTCGCCACAGGAGCTGGGCGCGGTCGCGCAGCGTTGCGGGCGGGCGCTCGGCGAGGTGATCCAAGAGGAAGAGGAGCCGCGGCTGCTGTTCCTGTTCGCCGCGGGCGCCCCGGACGGCGATGTGCGCTGCGTTCGCCGCTGGTCGCATCGGCGCTCGCTTCACTTCGTTCATGTCGAGGCGATCGTGGAACCCGAGCAATGAGAGGTCCCTTCTTCCTTTGCGGCGCCGTGCTCCTCGCAGCTTGTGCGACCGGCGACTGGTCCCGAACGGAGTCCGAGTTTGCCGACGTTCGGAGCAATTGCGGAGTGGCGGGCGTACGGCTCGAGCGCGACCGCGGCGACGGGCGGCTGCTCTGGCTCGTCTTCCCGCATCGGAGCGACATGATCTCCCAAACGGAGCGCGACGGGCGGCTCGCCTGCTTCGAGCACTGGGCGCGCGAGCGCGGCTACCGGCTGCGGACCGCCGGTGCCAATGGGCCGCCGCGCTGATGCCGAAGCGGACCGATATCTCCTCGATCCTGATCATCGGCGCGGGGCCGATCGTCATCGGCCAAGCGGCGGAGTTCGATTATTCGGGGACGCAAGCGGCCAAGGCGCTGAAGGCGGAGGGCTACCGGGTCGTCCTGGTCAATTCCAATCCGGCGACGATCATGACCGATCCGGAGCTGGCGGATGCGACCTATATCGAGCCGATCACCCCCGAATATGTCACGAAGATCATCGAGAAGGAGCGGCCGGACGCGGTGCTGCCGACCATGGGCGGGCAGACCGCGCTGAACACGGCGCTGGCGCTCTACAAGGACGGCACGCTGGACAGATTCGGCGTCACCATGATCGGCGCGGACGCCGAGGCGATCGAGAAGGCCGAGGACCGCCTCAAATTCCGCCAGGCAATGGAGCGGATCGGGCTCGAAAGCCCGCGCTCCCAGATCGCGCACAGCCTGGAGGAGGCGATGCGCGCACTGGATTTCACTGGCCTGCCCGCGATCATCCGCCCGAGCTTCACGCTCGGCGGGACGGGCGGCGGCATCGCCTATAATCGCGAGGAGTTCGTCGACATCGTCGCCGGGGGCCTGGAGGCGAGCCCGACCACCGAAGTGCTGATCGAGGAATCGGTGCTCGGCTGGAAAGAATATGAGATGGAGGTGGTGCGCGACCGCAACGACAATGCGATCATCATCTGCTCGATCGAGAATGTCGATCCGATGGGAATCCATACCGGCGATTCGATCACGGTCGCGCCCGCGCTGACGCTGACCGACAAGGAATATCAGGTCATGCGCAACGCCTCCATCGCCGTGCTCCGCGAGATCGGGGTCGAGACCGGCGGCTCCAACGTCCAGTTCGCGGTCAATCCGGCCGACGGACGGCTGGTCGTGATCGAGATGAACCCGCGCGTGTCGCGTTCGTCGGCGCTCGCCTCCAAGGCCACCGGCTTCCCGATCGCCAAGGTCGCGGCCAAGCTCGCCGTCGGCTACACGCTGGACGAGATCCAGAACGACATCACCGGCGTCACGCCCGCCTCCTTCGAGCCGACCATCGATTACGTCGTCACCAAGATCCCGCGCTTCGCGTTCGAGAAGTTCCGCGGCTCCGAGGCGCTTCTTTCGACGGCGATGAAGTCGGTCGGCGAGGTGATGGCAATCGGGCGGAATTTCCACGAGAGCCTGCAGAAGGCGCTGCGCGGCCTCGAGATCGGGCTGATCGGTCTCGACGGCGTCAAGGAGCTTTACGGCGCCCCGCGGGTCGAGATCGAGGCGGCGCTCGCCCGGCCATCCCCTGACCGGCTGCTGGTCGCGGCGCAGGCGCTTCGAGAGGGCTTCACCGTCACCGAGATCCACGCGATCACCCGCTACGATCCCTGGTTCCTCGAACGCCTGCACGAGATCGTGGGGGCAGAGGAGGCGGTCTGCCTCGACGGCCTCCCGAACGATGCCGCAGGTCTGCGCCGCCTCAAGGCGATGGGGTTTTCCGATCGCCGCCTCGCCGAGCTCGCGGTGCGGGCCGCGAACATTCCGGGCGGCGCACACAAGGTCATGGCGCGCAGCCACGGGCTCATCCACGATGCCGTGAAGGCGATGATCGGCGCCACCACGGAGGAGGAGGTGCGCGCGCTGCGCCACCGGCTCGGCGTCCGCCCCGTCTTCAAGCGCATCGACACGGTCGCTGCCGAGTTCGAAGCGAAGACGCCCTACATGTACTCGACCTACGAGGCGCCGAGCTTCGGCGATCCGGAGGACGAGAGCATGCCAAGCGACCGGCGCAAGGTCGTGATCCTCGGCGGCGGGCCGAACCGGATCGGGCAGGGGATCGAGTTCGATTATTGCTGCTGCCACGCCTGCTACGCGCTCGATGAAGCGGGCTTCGAGACGATCATGATCAACTGCAACCCGGAGACGGTGTCGACCGACTACGACACGTCCGACCGCCTCTATTTCGAGCCGCTTACGGTCGAGGACGTGCTCGAGATCCTCCATGTCGAGGGCTCCCGCGGCGAGCTCGCCGGCGTCATCGTCCAGTTCGGCGGCCAGACGCCGCTCAAGCTAGCAGCCGCGCTCGAGAAGGAGGGGGTCCCGATCCTTGGCACCTCGCCCGACGCGATCGACCTCGCCGAGGACCGCGAGCGCTTCGCCGCCTTGGTCCGCAAGCTTGGCCTGAGGCAGCCGGAGAACGGCATCGCCCGTTCGCGCGAGGAAGCGCTCGCGGTCGCCGAGCGCATCGGCTACCCGGTGCTGACCCGCCCTTCCTACGTGCTCGGCGGCCGGGCGATGGAGATCGTCGATGGGCCAGCCCAGCTCGACGACTATATCGTCACCGCGGTCCAGGTCTCCGGCGACAGCCCGGTACTGATCGACCAGTATCTGCGGGACGCGATCGAGGTCGACGTCGACGCGATCTGCGACGGAACCGACGTCTGCATCGCCGGCGTCATGCAGCATATCGAGGAAGCGGGGGTCCATTCGGGCGACAGCGCCTGCTCGCTGCCGCCCTACAGCCTGCCCGCGGACGTGATCGGCGAGATCGAAGCGCAGACGCGCGCGCTCGCTTTGGCTCTCGGCGTGGTCGGGCTGATGAACGTGCAGTTCGCGGTCAAGGACGGCCTCGTCTATCTCATCGAGGTCAATCCGCGCGCCAGCCGGACCGTCCCCTTCGTCGCCAAGACGATCGGGACGCCGATCGCGAAGATCGCGGCGCGGGTCATGGCCGGCGAACCGCTGATGGGCTTCCTACCGATTCACCGCGACGTCGCCCATGTCGCGGTGAAGGAGGCGGTGTTCCCCTTCGCGCGCTTCCCAGGAGTCGATCCGGTTCTCTCTCCGGAAATGAAGTCCACCGGGGAAGTCATGGGAATCGCAGACGATTTCGAGATCGCATTCCTCAAATCGCAGCAGGGCGGCGGAATCGAGCTACCGGCCGGCGGCACCGTGTTCGTCTCGGTCAAGGACAGCGACAAGCCGGTCATCGTGCCGGCCGTGCGAGCGATCATCGAGCTCGGCTTCACCGTCGTCGCCACCGGCGGAACCGCCGCCTTTCTTGCCGGGGAGGGGCTGGAAATCGAGCGCGTCAATAAGGTGGCGCAGGGGCGGCCGCACATCGTCGACCGGATCAAGGACGGCGAGATCGCGATGATCTTCAACACCACCGAAGGCTGGCAGAGCCACAAGGACTCCGCCTCGATCCGCGCCAGCGCGCTGATGTCGCGTGTCCCCTATTTCACGACCGCCGCGGCCAGCACCGCTGTGGTGCGCGCGATCGGCGCGGCGCGGGACCGCGACCTTGAAGTTCGGTCCCTGCAGGACTATTATTCCGTTTCGAGAGCGTAACCCCCTTATAATCTGCTCAGGACGGGCTGTCTTCCAGCAGAAGGCGGCTCCGAGAATATTCTATGAAAGGCTGAAGAGAAGATGGCGACCGTCGACAAGATGCCGATGCTGGCCGAGGGCTACGAGAGACTGCAGAACGAGGTCCGGCATCTCAAGAGCGTCGAACGGCCGGCGATCATCGACGCTATCGAAGAGGCGCGCGGGCACGGCGACCTCTCGGAAAACGCCGAATATCACGCCGCCAAGGAGCGGCAGGGCCAGGTCGAGGCGCAGATCGCCGACATCGAGGACCGGCTCTCTCGCGCCCAGGTGATCGATCCCACGACGCTCTCCGGGGACAAGGTCGTCTTCGGGGCGACCGTCCACCTGCTCGACGAGAACGACAAGCCGGTGAAGTACCAGATCGTCGGCGAGACCGAGGCGGACGCGCGGATCGGCCGGATCAGCTACAATTCGCCGCTCGGCCGCGCTCTGATCGGCCGCAACGTCGGCGACGAGGTGGAGTTTTCCGCCCCTTCCGGCGACAAATATTACGAGATCGAGAAGATCGAATTTCTCTGAGGCTCGCAGCTGTGCGACCTCCCGAGAGCTGGCGCACGGCGAGGGCGACGCTCGCCATCGCCGCCGGGACGGCGGTCGCCTTCGTCCTGGCCGAGATGGCCGGGGTTCAATTGCGTGCGATGAGCTGGGCCGGCTTCCTGCCCTACCGCTTCAGCTTCGATGGCTACGGGCCCGGCGCCCCCCTGTGGCTCACGCCGCTGACCGCGACCCTGGTCCACATCGGCTGGGTTCACCTCCTCTTCAACCTCCTGTTCCTGCTGTTCTGCGGCCGCGCCGTCGAAGGGGTGCTGGGACCGGTCGCGATCGTTCTGCTCTACGTGCTGGGCGCCTACGCCGCCGCCGCGGGCCATTTCGCTTTCGATCCGCACAGCACCGCACCGATGATCGGCGCGAGCGGCGCGATCTCGGCGGTGCTCGGCGCCTATGCGATGCTGTTCGGCCGCAACAAGGTCCGGGTGAAGAGCCCGACGCTCGCGCTCTGGCTCCAGGCCTTGTGGCTGATGGCGGCGTGGATCGGCTTGCAGGTGGGCATCGGCATCGTTTCGAGGCAGCTAAACGTCGGCGTCGCCATCGGCGCGCATATCGGCGGCTTCCTCGTCGGGATCGCCCTGGCCCGGCCCCTCCTCCTGTTCCGCTACCGCAGGGCCTAGCCTATTTCCCGCCCATTTCAGGCTCGAGTAGCCGGTGGAGATGGACGACGACATATTTCATCTCGGCGTCGTCGACCGTGCGCTGCGCGCTGCCGCGCCACGCGTCGAGCGCGCTCGCATAATCGGGATAGAGGCCGACGATGTCGATCGTCGAAAGGTCGAAGTCGAGGCCCTGCGGGTCCGTGACGCGGCCTCCGAACACGAGGTGAAGCTTGCTCATTGCGGGTCGCTTTAGGCTGCGTTTGTAAGAGGGGACAGTCACTTTCAGGCGATACCGTGACCGATTCTCGTCGACGGTGCGGAAAGTGACTGTCCCTGCGCTCAGCCCTTCTCGCCGCCCGCGCCCGTCGCGCTGGCGACCGCGCCGATCACGGCCTCGCCGACTCGCGTCGCCGCGGTCTCCGAAATCTCTTCGACCTGCTGGCGGCCGGCGTCGACGGCGGAGCGCGTCGCCTCGCGGGCCGCGTCGGTGATCCTGTTGCCGACGCCGCCGAGCAGCTCGGTCTCGCGCTCGGTGCGGGGCAGGACCGCCGCGACGAGGGCGCCGAGAGCGAAGCCGCCGGCCACGGCAACCATCGGATTGGCGCTGATCTCCTCGCCCGTCCGGCGTCCCGCACCGGCGGCGCGCTCGCGAACGCCGGCGAAGGCGGCGCTGGTGCGCGCCCGAGTCGCTTCATAGGCCTCGCCGGCGCGGCTGCGCTGGCGGGTGCCGCCGCCGCCGCTCGTGTCGGTGCCGGTCGTCTCGGTCCTGGTATCGGTCATCTTGAACGCACTCCTTTGCTGAGCGGCGCGTCGATAAGGGGCGCGGCCGCGTGATAATTGTCGCTTGTCGTATCGATGCGGGTGGTGATCCGCCCATCTTCCTCGTCCTCGTCGCCCCGCGAGAAGGCGCGGCCGACGGCGCGGCCCAGCGGCCGCCGCACGAAGAACAGCAATGCAGCGCCGATCGCCAGCGAGACTGCGGCGGGCCGCTGCCTAACGGCGTCGAGCGCACCCTCGGCGAGGTCGCTGCTCTTCTCCTTGACGCCGTCCCAGGCCTCGGTCGCGAGCGACTTGGGGTGGAGGCGCTGCTGCAGCGCCGCCAATGTTGAATCGAGCCGCCGCCGAGCCGCTTCCGCCTCGCGCTTCGCCGCTTCGATCGCCTGTGCATTCATGGCCGGTTCTCGCCCCGCTCGATCGCGGCGCGTTCCTCTTCGTCGCCGGAAAGCGCTTTCATTCCGGCCAGGCCCTTCCGGAGAAGGATGTAAGCAAGTCCCGCCATCACGAGCGCGAGCCCGAGACCCGCGGCGAGTGGGCCGATCAGTGTGGCCAGCGCCAGCACGGCTCCGAAGGTCAACGCCAGCCCGGCGAACCAAGCCAGGATGCCCGCCGCGACGAGCTGAGCGAGCCCGCTCTTCGCCTTGGCCGAGCGGCGCAGAGCGATCTGCCTGTAGAGATCGACCTCAGTTCGCGCAACGTCACGCGCTTCGTCGATCAGCCGCGAGACCAGCTCGCCGATCGATTCTTCCTGGGGGTCGCGGACCGGCGCGTCCAAACCTCAGGCTCCGCCGCCGGAACGGCCTCCGCCGGTGCGCCCGCTGCCGTCGCTCGTGCCGCCGCCGTCGTTCGGCTCGAGACCGCTCTTGACCAGTCGAACGAGCACGAAGCCGAGCAGGGCCGCGGTGCCGACGGTGACGGCCGGGCTCTTGCGGACGATTGAGCGCGTGCCTTCGACCAGATCCTCGAGGCTCTTGTCGCGAAGGTTTCCCGCCAGCCCGGCGATCGCGTCCCCGGCCTTGTGAGCATATTCGCCATATTGATCGCCAAGCCGGTCGTCGATCGACCGCGCGGCGTCGTGGATGATCTCGGAAAGGTCGTCGAGCAGCTGCGTCGTCCGGTCTTTGCCGCCCTCGGCGAATTCGCGCGCCTTGCCGGTTGCCTGCTCGCGCAGGTTCGTGACCTGCTCGCGGACTTGGCCGACGATCTTGTCCGCCGAGAACCCGGCCCCGCTGCCGCCGCCGGACGCGTCGCCGGTGTCGTTGCTGCTTCCCCGCGCGACGAACCCGCCGCCGGAGCCTCCGCCGCCGCTACCGCCGCGAGCACCGCCTGTGCCGGTGGCGGTGCCGGTATCCGAGCCAGCTGCGGTGTCTGTCTTCGATGCGCCAGCCACGATCTTGTCGGTGCCTTCCGGAAGGTCTTGGTCGCGAGGGGGCATGTCTGATCTCCGTAAGCTCTACGTGGGGTTGATTCCGTCTCCCACAAACACTCGCGCGGCGGCTTCCGTTCCGGCTCCCCCGGGAAAGTTGCGTCTCCCCCGGCGGCCCGATAAGCCGCGCTCGCACCCCAAGATAGTTCATGACGAGGCCGTAACAAGATGACCGCGATTCGCGACCTGCACGCTCGCCAGATCCTCGACAGCCGCGGCAATCCGACCGTCGAGGTCGAAGTCCTGCTGGAGGACGGCTCGACCGGGCGCGCCGCGGTACCCTCCGGCGCCTCGACGGGAGCCCATGAGGCGGTCGAGAAGAGAGACGGCGATAAGGGCCGCTGGCTCGGCAAGGGTGTCAGCCAGGCGGTCGACGCGGTCCGCGGCGAGATCAGCGAGGTGGTCGTTGGGCTCGACGCCGAGGACCAGGCCGAAATCGACTCGCTGCTGATCGACCTCGACGGGACTGAAAACAAGAGCCGGCTCGGCGCCAACGCGATCCTGGGCGTGAGCCTCGCCGTGGCCAAGGCTGCGGCCGACGCACGCGGCCTGCCGCTTTACCGTTATGTCGGCGGCGTCTCGGCGAGCCTGCTGCCCGTGCCGATGATGAACATCCTGAACGGCGGCGAGCATGCCGACAATCCGATCGACTTCCAGGAATTCATGGTGATGCCCGTCGGCGCCGACAGCCTTTGCGAGGCGGTGCGCTGCGGATCGGAGATCTTCCATACGCTGAAGAAGCGCCTGCACGAGGCGGGGCTTTCGACGGCCGTCGGCGACGAAGGCGGCTTCGCGCCAAACCTCGCTTCGACTCGGGACGCGCTCGATTTCATCATGCGGTCGGTCGAGCAGGCGGGCTACAAGCCCGGCGACGACGTCGTCCTCGCGCTCGACTGCGCGGCGACGGAATATTATCGCGACGGCGCCTACCGGATGGAAGGGGAGGGGAAAAGCTTCTCGTCCGCCGAGATGGTCGACTGGCTCGCCGAGCTCGCCCGAGACTATCCGATCCGCTCCATCGAGGACGGCATGGCCGAGGACGATTGGGACGGCTGGAAGCTGCTCACCGAGCGCCTCGGGGGCGCGGTGCAGCTGGTCGGCGACGACCTGTTCGTGACCAATCCGAAGCGGCTGGTGCGCGGCATCGAGGGAGGCGTGGCCAATTCGATCCTGATCAAGGTCAACCAGATCGGGACGCTCACCGAGACGCTTGAAGCGGTCGAGACGGCGCACCGCGCGGGCTATACGTCGGTCATGTCCCACCGCTCGGGCGAAACCGAGGACACCACCATCGCCGACCTCGCCGTGGCCACCAATTGCGGACAGATCAAGACCGGCTCGCTCGCGCGTTCCGACCGGCTGGCCAAATACAACCAGCTCATCCGCATCGAAGAGGGGCTCGGAACCGGCGCGCGCTATGCCGGAAGGGGAATTTTCTCTAGATTCGGTGCGTGATCGCCGTGCTCACTTCGTTGCTGCTCGCCGCTGTTCAGTCGCAGCCGCCGGAGACCGACTGCACGGCACGCGTCGCCGTTCGAGCCGACATTCGCCACATGGCGCGAGAGCCGGAGCGCTGGCTCGGCCGGTGCGTGCGCCTGGACGGCTATGTCGACTACAACCGCTTCTATTCAGACGTCGGCGGCTATTATCGCTACTTCGCGACCAATTACGACGACACACGCAACTTCGGGTGGATGGGCCTCTACCCTGTGCGCCGCTACGGTTTTCGCGGGCCGATGCGGCGCGGCAGCGTCTTCGGAATCGTGCACGATTGCGAAACCGATCATGCGCGCGCACAAGCGCGATCGCCGGACAGCATCGTCATGATGACCGGCTTCTGCCACTATCGCTATGGGCTGGTTTTGAGGCGCGTGTGGTTTCGGCCGGAGGCCCGGGCCGACTTTGAGCGGCAGATGGGCGAAGAGCCGCGGCGGGGTTTCGGCGACCTTGAATCGACGAGCGAAGCGGGGCCGCTGCCGGCTGAGGTCCGGATCCTTTTCGACCGCTTCCTCGCCGCAGTCCGCGCAGGCGACGAAGAGACGCTGCGCGGCCTCGCCGTCTTGAGGTACGGCGACGAGCCGGACGAACGCACCCGCGCGGCGACCCAGCGGGCGTTTCTGCTCGGCGAAGACGGCTCGCCCTTCGCCTCGCTTCGCGCGGCGCGGGAAACTCCACCGGTCGCATTCTTCAGGGAAAGGCGGAGTCGTCACGCCCCGCCCGCGGAAGGCTGGCACGCATGTTTCTGCAAGACGGAGGATTGTTCAGGCCTGTGGCCGATCAGCGCCGAGGATGCGAGCGCCGACCCGATCCGCCCCTATGTCTGCGTGCGGGCTTTCGGATATGATTACCGCCGACCTCCCGATCGGATCAGCATCGTCCCCCAGTCCGGCTACCCGCTTGAGCCGCGCCGCACCGCATTTCGCCGCCGCCCTGAGTCGTCTCGGCGATAATCTCAGATGAGCGCTTGATTCTCGGGCATTTTCCTGATTCTGTGACAATCGATGGCGGGGGTACGAAATCCGGGTTCACTGATCAGGCGCGCGGCCCTTCCCGCGGTCGCCTTTCTCATCATCGCCAACTTCGCCGGCTATGCGGTCGTGGGCGACAACGGCGTCCTCTCCTGGGGCGATTATCGCCGGCAGAAGGCCGAACGCACCGTCGTCCTCGCGCGTCTCGAAGCCGAGCGGGCGCGGCTCGAGCACCGCAACCGGCTGCTCGACCCGCGCCATGCCGATCCGGACCTCGCCGAGGAGTTGGTGCGGCGCGATCTCGGCCTCGTCCGGCCCGACGAAGTGATCATCCACACCGATCGCTGACGCTTCGGCGGAGGCGGGCACAAGTTGCGCGGCTCCGCGTTTGCCGCCATAGAGCCGCCGAAATCCAAGCCCGAAAGGACGACAGCACGCCGTGGCCAGGGCCGCATCGCCGAAGCGTACGAACGCCAGCAAGGACGCTCCGCCTCAGACTTCGAACCGGGAACGGCCGCCGCAGCCGGGCCGTTACGCGGCGAGCCGCGACGAGCTCCTTGAATTCTACCGCCAGATGCTGCTCATCCGCCGCTTCGAGGAGCGCGCCGGCCAGCTCTACGGCCTTGGCCTGATCGGCGGCTTCTGCCACCTCTATATCGGCCAGGAGGCGGTCGCCGTCGGCCTCCAGTCGGCGATGGACCCGAAACGCGACAGCGTCATCACCGGCTATCGCGACCACGGCCACATGCTCGCCTACGGCATCGATCCTCGAGTGATCATGGCCGAGCTGACCGGCCGCGCCGCGGGTATCTCCAAGGGCAAGGGCGGCTCGATGCACATGTTCAGCGTCGAGCACAAATTCTACGGCGGCCACGGTATCGTCGGCGCCCAGGTCAGCCTCGGCACCGGCCTCGCCTTCAAGCACAAATATAGCGAGGACGGCGGCGTCTGCCTCGCTTATTTCGGCGACGGCGCGGCGAACCAGGGCCAGGTCTATGAGAGCTTCAACATGGCCCAGCTCTGGGGCCTGCCGATCGTCTACGTGATCGAGAACAACCAATATGCGATGGGCACCAGCGTCAACCGCTCGTCGGCGGAGGACCAGCTCTACAAGCGAGGCGACAGCTTCCGCATACCGGGCCTCCAGATCGACGGCATGGACGTGCTCGCGGTCCGCGCGGCCGCCGAGACAGCGATGGAGTGGGTGCGCGGCGGCAAGGGTCCGATCCTGCTCGAGCTCAAGACCTACCGGTATCGCGGCCATTCGATGTCCGATCCGGCCAAATACCGGTCGCGCGAGGAGGTCCAGTCGGTGCGCGACAAATCGGATCCGATCGAGGCGGTGAAGCGCGAGCTTGCCGAGGCCGGCGTGGACGACGCCCAGGTCAAGGCGATCGACGCGGAGATCAAGCGGATCGTGGTGGAAGCCGCCGACTTCGCCGAGCAATCGCCGGAGCCGGATGAGGGCGAGCTCTACACCGACGTTCTGGTCGAGACCTACTGATGCATCCCCACCCCGTCATTGCGAGCGCAGCGAAGCAATCCAGCGTTGCGCCTGTCGAAGAGGCCGAACTGGATTGCCGCGTCGCTGCGCTCCTCGCAACGACGACTAGCTCGATGGTTCGCTGATGCCGATTGAACTGAAGATGCCTGCCCTCAGCCCGACCATGGAGGAGGGGACTCTCGCCAAATGGCTGGTGAAGGAGGGGGACGAGGTGACCTCCGGAACGGTGCTGGCCGAGATCGAGACCGACAAGGCGACGATGGAGTTCGAATCGATCGACGAGGGCGTCGTCGCGAAGATCCTGGTGGCGGAGGGGACCGACGAGGTGAAGGTCGGCACCGTCATCGCCATCCTCGCGGCGGAGGGCGAGGATGCCTCCGCGGCGCCCGCGGCCGAAGCGAAGCCGCCGGTCGAGCAGCCGAGCGACCAGGAGACGGAAGCGACTCCGGAGCATCAGCCGCAGGAGAGCGGTGCGCACCAGCTCGTCGCTGCGGCCGAGCGCAACCCCGAAGCGCCCGAAGTTCCCGAAGGCACCGAGACCGTCCGCCAGACCGTCCGCGAGGCGCTGCGCGACGCGATGGCCGAGGAGATGCGCGCCGACGAGCGCGTCTTCGTGATCGGCGAGGAGGTCGCCGAATATCAGGGCGCGTACAAGGTGACGCAGGCCCTGCTCGACGAGTTCGGGCCGAAGCGCGTCATCGACACGCCGATCACCGAATACGGCTTCGCCGGCGTCGGCACCGGCGCGGCGATGGGCGGCCTCAAGCCCATCGTCGAGTTCATGACCTTCAACTTCGCGATGCAGGCGATCGACCACATCATCAACTCGGCCGCCAAGACCAACTACATGTCCGGCGGCCAGATGCGCTGCCCGATCGTGTTCCGCGGGCCGAACGGCGCCGCCAGCCGGGTCGGCGCCCAGCACAGCCAGAACTACGGCCCCTGGTACGCCAACGTGCCCGGCCTGATCGTGATCAGTCCGTACAGCGCCGCCGACGCCAAGGGTCTCCTGAAAGCCGCGATCCGCTCCGAGGATCCGGTTGTCTTCCTCGAGAACGAGTTGCTCTACGGCCAGAGCTTCGACGTCCCGACGCTTGACGACTACGTCCTCCCGATCGGCAAGGCGCGGATCGCCCGCGAGGGCACGGACGTCACCCTGGTCAGCTATTCGATCGGGGTCGGGGTCGCGCTCGACGCGGCGACGAAGCTCGCCGAAGAGGGCATCGAGGCCGAGGTCATCGACCTCAGGACCCTCCGCCCGCTCGACCGCGAGACGGTGCTGCGTTCGCTCGCCAAGACCAACCGGATGGTCTGCGTCGAGGAAGGCTGGCCGACCTGCTCGATCTCCGCCGAGCTGATGGCGATCGCGATGGAGGACGGCTTCGACGATCTCGATGCACCGGTGCTGCGGGTCACCGACGTCGACGTGCCGCTCCCTTATGCCGCCAATCTCGAGAAGCTGGCGCTGATCCGGGTCGACGACGTCGTCGCGGCCGCCAGGAAGGCCTGCTACCGGTGACCAATCCCCCTCCCCTTGAGGGGGAGGGGCTAGGGGAGGGGTCGCCTTTGAGCCCCGCCGAGCCTTCCCGGAGACTCCACCCCAACCCAAACCCTCCCCCCTCCAGGGGGAGGGCTTCAGCGGCGCCGCGCCGATGATCCCGCTCGACCCTGACCGGATGCTCGCGCTCGCTTACGTTCCGGCCCGGCGCCGCGCCGCAGTGGAGGCGCTGTGGAGGCTCGATGCCGCGCTCGCTTCGGTGCTCTCGACCGGACGCGAACCGCTGATCAGCCGGATCCGCCTCGCCTGGTGGCGCGAGGCACTGGAAGGCCTCGACCGGGCGCCGCCGCCGGGCGAGCCGGTCTTGAAGGCGCTTGCCGCGCACGTGATTCCGGCAGGGGTCAGCGGGGCGGAAATGGCGGCGATGGAGGCGGCGTGGGAGGTCCTCCTCTCGCCGGATCCACTCGGGGAGCCGGAAATCGAGGCCTACGCGGCACGCGGTGCTCTGCTGTTCCAATATACGGCGCGACTGCTCGGCGATCCCGCCCCAGGCGCCGCCGTCGCAGCCGGTGGGGCGGCCTGGGCGCTGGTCGACCTCGCCCGCCGAACCGCCGGCGACGGTGACTCCGAGGCGGCGATCGCTGCTGCGCGGGGGCTCCGGGTCTCGCACTGGCCTCCGTGCTTGCGCCCGCTCGGCATGCTCGCTGCGCTCGCGCGACGGGACGTCGAGCCGACCCGACCGCGTTGGGAGCGGCAGGGCGCACCGCGCAGGATGCTGCGCATGCTGAGGCACCGGCTCAGCGGAAAATAATCCGTTTTGAACCTTTTCTGGTCCGTTTCCGATGAATTTCTATCGTCCGCTCCACGTTTTGACGGGAGAGGGCGATGTCTCGTTACCTCGCGGGAGGCGGATCGGCGCTGCTGCTCATCCTCGCAGGCTTCTTCATGTGGCGCAGCCAGGCGCAATCGGAGGAATCGCTGCCGCAAGCGCCTCCTGCGGCCGAGGCCGACGAGGAAGGGGGCGAGGGCGAGGGGCCTGCCGCCTCGCGTCCGCGGCGCCCGCCTTCGGCCCCCGAACGCAGCAAGGAAGAGCGGCGCTTCAACCGCGCCGACCGCAACAATGACGGCCGTATCACCCGCGACGAGATGCTGCAGCCGCGGCTCAAGGCCTTCCAGCGCCTCGACGCCGACCGCAACAATGTCCTGAGCTTCGAGGAATGGGCGGCGCGCACGGTCACCAAGTTCGGCAACGCCGACTCGAACCGCGACGGCGCGCTGACCAGGCAGGAATATGCCACGACGGCGCCGCGGCCGCGGACAAGGCCGAAGGGGCAGACCTGCGCGTGCTAGCCGAATTCCTGCCCATCGCAAGATGGGGAGGGGGATCGGCTGAAAGCCGGTGGAGGGGTAACTGGCGCGGAATTCGAGATTCTCTCGAGAAGCCTCGAAGGCTGAGCCATCTACCCCTCCACCATGCTTCGCATGGTCCCCCTCCCCATGATTTTATCATGGGGAGGAATTTGGGCCATCCACCCCCTTAGGGCCTGTTTGGCTCGGCTTGTGTAGAGGAGTTTGCGGTCGCTCTTTTTCGAGCGGCCTTCGATCGGCGGGAACAGGCCGAAATTGACGTTCATCGGCTGGTAGGCCGAGGCGTCGGCGCCGCCCGTGATGTGGTTGAGGAGTGCGCCGAGGGCGGTGGCCAGCGGGGGCGGGGCGAGGGTGTCGCCGCGCAGCTCGGCGGCGGCGAAGCGGCCGGCGAGAAGGCCGATCGCGGCCGATTCGACATAGCCTTCGCAGCCGGTGATCTGGCCGGCGAAACGGATGTGCGGCGCCTTCTCCAGCCGCAGCGTCGCGTCGAGCAGCTGCGGCGAATTGATGAAGGTGTTGCGGTGGAGACCGCCCAACCGGGCGAATTCCGCATTTTCCAGGCCCGGGATGGTGCGGAACAGGCGGACCTGCTCGCCGTGCTTGAGCTTGGTTTGGAAGCCGACCATGTTCCACAAGGTGCCGAGCGCATTGTCCTGGCGGAGCTGGACGACCGCATAGGGCCAACGGCCTGTCTTCGGATCGTCGAGGCCGACCGGCTTCATCGGCCCGTAGCGCAAAGTGTCGACGCCGCGCGCCGCCGCGACCTCGATCGGCATGCAGCCTTCGAAATAGGGCGTATCCTTCTCCCACTCCTTGAACTCGGTCTTCTCGCCGTCGAGCAGGCCCTGGTGAAAGGCTAGATACTGCTCCCGGTTCATCGGGCAGTTGATGTAGTCTTTCGTCTCGCCCTTGTCCCAGCGCGAGGCCATCCAGCACACGTCCATGTCGATGCTGTCGCGGTGGACGATGGGGGCGATCGCATCGAAGAAAGCGAGGGCGTCGGCTCCGGTCGCCGCGCCGATCGATTGCGCCAGCGTCATTGCGGTGAGCGGGCCCGTCGCGACGATGGCGGCGCCAGAGGAGGGGAGGGCGTCGACCCGTTCGCGCACCACCTCGATATTCCGATGCGCGAGGATTCGCTCCGTCACCTCTGCCGAGAAGCCGTCGCGGTCTACCGCGAGGGCGGAGCCCGCCGGAACCTTGTGCCGGTCGGCGGCGGACATGATCAGCGACCCCAGCGTGCGCATCTCGGCGTGGAGCAGGCCCACGGCGTTGCGCTCGGCATCGTCCGAGCGGAAGCTGTTCGAGCAGACCAGTTCCGCCAGGCCGTCGGTCTGGTGGGCGGGGGTCATCTCCGCGCCGCCGCGCATCTCGCTGAGTCGCACCTTCACGCCCGCCTCGGCAAGCTGCCACGCGGCTTCGGACCCGGCGAGCCCGCCGCCGATGATGTGGACCTGATGAGTCATGCCGGGTCGTCATTGCGAGGAGAGCAGCGACGAAGCAATCCAGTCTTCGTCCGGCGCCGCTCTGGATCGCTTCGCTGCGCTCGCAATGACGCGGTTTGCGACCTAAGACTTCCCTATGCGGATCTTCACCATCGGCTATGAGGGGGCGACGCAGGCGGAGCTGGTCGCGGCGCTGCTGGCAGCGGGGGTCGAGCGGGTGATCGACGTGCGGGCGGTGCCGCTGTCGCGAAAGCCCGGCTTCTCCAAGAACGTACTCGCGGCGGGCCTGCGCGAAGCGGGCATCGATTACGTCCACCTGAAGGCGCTGGGTACGCCGCCGGAAGGGCGGGAGGCGGCGCGCAAGGGCAGGCACGACGTGCTCGAGCGCGTCTATGCGGCACAGCTGCAGACCCCGGAGGCCGCCGTGCAGGCCGCGCAGATGATCGATCTCGCCGGCGAGAAGCCGTCGGCGCTGCTTTGCTTCGAGCGCGATCCGGCCGCGTGCCACCGGACGCTGCTTCGCGAGGACGTCGTCCCCGATTGGGAGGCTGTGGATCTCGCGCCCTAGCGCTGGTGCAACACACGGCAGAAAAGCCCCGGATTTCCGGTATTTTCGGTTGTCACGACCATCAAGCCTGCCATGGTGGGCGGCGGCGTTGCTGCGTGGTCTCCGTTCGGGGGCGGAGCGGCGGATCATGCAGGCGCGCAAGAGAGTTCGACCGGATATGGGGACCAGCCGCCCGAAGAAGTTGGAGTAAAGCGTGGATCCGCCTTTCGATCCCCTGCGCTACATCGCCTCCTATGCCGATCTCATTCGCGCGTTCGGCACGAACGCCGAGCTCGGGCGCTGGCACTGGGAGACATCCGGAAAGAGCGAGGGGCGCGATCCCAACCGCTTCGATCCGACGGCCTATGCCGCCGCAAATGCCGACCTCGCGCGGCTCTACGGCTTCGACGCGGCAGGGCTGACCCTGCATTATCTGAGCTCAGGCTTTTCCGCCGGCCGCCCGATCGGCGGCTTCGATGCGATCGCCTATGCCGCCGCCAATGCCGACCTTGCGCGGGTGTTCGGCGCCGATCCGGCGCGCCTCACGACCCACTGGATCGGCACCGGCGTCCACGAGGGCCGTCGGGCGACCGGCTTCGACCATCTGGGCTATGCCGCGGCCAACCCGGCGGTGGCACGGTCGCTCGGAGCCGACGCCCCGGCGCTGGCTTTCCATTATGTCAGCGAAGGCGCGCGCGCCGGGCTCAGGATCGGCATCTTCGATCCGCTCGCTTACGGGGCTGCCAACCCCGATCTCGCGCGCCAGTTCGGCGCGGATTCGCGCTCGCTGACCGACCATTTCGTCGCCACCGGCGCCAAGGCGGGGCTGCCCACCGGCGGCTTCGATGCGATCGCCTATGCCGCCGTCAATGTCGACCTTGCGCGCGCGTTCGGCGCCGATCGCCCGGCGCTCACCCTCCACTGGCTCGGCCACGGCGCCGACGAAGGCCGCGCCACGAGCGGCTTCGACGCGCTGGCTTATGCCGCCGCCAATCCGCAGCTCGCCAGGACCCATGGCGCCAACGCATCCGCCCTGGAGCTCCATTATGTCACGGAAGGTGTCCGGGCAGGGCTGAACACGAGCGGCTTCGATGCGATCGCCTACGCCGCCGCCAATCCGGACATCGCCCGCGCCTTCGGGGCGAACGTCCCGGCGCTGGTCACCCATTATGTCACCCGCGGCGTCCACGAGGGGCGGGCCACGAGCGGCTTCGACGCGATAGCCTATGCCGCCGCCAATCCGGACCTTGCCCGGCTCTACGGCGCCGACGCCCAGGCGCTGGCGGTCCATTACGTCACCACGGGCCTCAGAGCGGGCCTGAAGACCGGCGGCTTCGACGGCTTGGGCTATGCCTGGGCGAACCCGGACGTCGGCCGCGCCCTCGGGCTCGATCCGCGAGCGCTCGCTCTGCACTTCGTCACCGAGGGCGCGCAGGCGGGCCTCGCGACGCCGCGGTTCGATCCGATCGCCTACGCGGCCGCCAATGCCGACCTCGCCCGCATCTTCGGCGCCAATCCGGCCGCGCTGACCGATCATTTCGTCAGGGCCGGGTTTGCCGAGGGACGCGCGATCTCCGGCTTCGACCCGCTCGCTTACGCGGCCGCCAACCCCGATCTGGTCCGCACCTACGGCTGGAACGCGGCTTTGCTCACCAGCCACTTCGTCACCACCGGCGCGGCGCAGGGATTGCGGCCATCCGGGTTCGACGCGATCTCCTACGGCGCCGCCAACCCGGACCTCGCGCGGGTCTACGGCGCCGATCTCCACAACCTCACCCTGCACTGGGTGACCAAGGGGATCAGGGAAGGCCGCGCCACGAGCGGTTTCGACACGATCGCCTATGCCGCGGCCAACGGCGCGGTCGTCCTCGAGGTCGGGCTCGACCCGGGCGCGCTCGCCCGGCACTTTGTCGAGAAGGGTCTCCGGGCCGGGCTTCCGACCGGCGGCTTCGATCCGGTCGCCTATCTGCTCAGCAACAGCGACCTGATGGCCTCGGGCATCGGCGCGAGCGCCGCCTTCACGCACTGGCTCAAAAACGGAATCGAGGAGGGCCGCACAGGCGACGCGCTATTTGGGCGGGACCAGCCGTCGCACGCGCTCGGCCTGGGCGCGCCCGCCGAAAGCGGGTTCGCCGCCGCGGCCGATCGCGACTGGTACGAGGCGACCTTGTCGGAGGGGCAAAGCTACGTCGTCGAGTTGACTGGGGCCGACGGCGCCCCGCTCGACGCCCAGATCCGGATCCACGATTCCAGCGGCCGGCTGCTCGCGTTCCGAAACACTGCCGGGGCCGGCGAAGCGCTGCTCGCCTTCACCCCTTCCGTGTCCGGATCCTATTATGTCGCGCTGGCGTCGTCGGGTCAGGCCGGCGACTACAGGCTGAGCGTCGCCTCGGCGCCGACGCTGGACGAGGACGGCCCCGTGTCCACGGCTGCGGGCGACCTGATCGGCTCGGAGTTCGAGGGATGGACGCTCACCGGTGTCGAGGGCGTTGCGGTGCCGGAAGAGGGAGTCACCATCCAAGGCGTTTTCGGGGCGCTTACCGTCGCGGCCGACGGAAGCTGGAGCTACGCGCTCGACGATTGGGATCCGGACACCAATCGGCTGCTCGCGGGGGAGGTCGGGTCGGAGCGGTTCGATTATGTTCGGGAAAGCGGCGGGGAGGCGGCGGCGGCCACGCTCCGCCTGTTCATCCGGGGGAGCGCCGATTTCGAGGAGGCGGCGGCGCCGTTCCAAGACCCGACGATCATCGGCTCGTTCCCGAGGCAATATTTCATGCCGGCGATCGCCGATTTCGACGAGGACGGCTGGCTGGAACCGTTCGGCTTCCTCGCGGACGGGGAGGGCGGTTTCGTGCCGAACCCGGCGGCCCTGCTGCCCATGGCGCTGTGGCCCAACCGCGCGAACCGGGACGCGCGGATCTTCGACCTCGACGGCGACGGCCATGTCGACGCGGTCCTCAACGTCTATTCGGGGCCGAACGCGGAGGGATCGTTCGGCCTTGTTCTGCTGGGCGACGGGGCTGGCGGATTCGCGCCTCCGATCGAGCGGCGGGACCTCACGGGCTTCGGAGAGACCATCCTCTCCGCCGATTTCGACAATGACGGCGACCTTGACGTGTTCGTGCCGGTCTACACCCATGCCGGTACCTCGCCGTCGACCTATTTACTGTTCAACGAGGGCGGCGTCCTCGGTGAGAACCGTGCGCTTGAGTTCGGTGTCGGCCTTGCCGGCCAGCCGGCTCCGCTCCGCGTCGAGGGCGCGCAGGCCGTCGACGTCGATTTCGACGGCCGAATCGACCTGTTCACCGCCAGCCACCTGTTCCTGAACGAGGGCGGCCATTTCCGCGAGATGGTGCTCGATCCCCAGCGCTTCGACGAGGGCGCAAAGCTGTTCGACTACGACAATGACGGCGATTTCGACCTCGTAATAATGGACGAGCATCAAGGGCCCGCGCTCTACGAATGGGAAAGCGGACGTTTCGTCAGCAGGGGACTGCTCGGCTCCGGGGGGTTCGAGCCGGGAGTCTCGCTCAACGTCTACGACGTCGACGCGAACGGCTGGGAGGACGTGGTTACGCGGACGACGCCCACCGGGGTCGCCTTGTTCCTGAACTTCGGCGGGCAGTTCGCCCGCGCCGACATCGCGACCGGCTTCGGGGCCGACGCATTCGCCTTCTTCGACGCCGACAGGGACCGGCGGATCGACATGATCGCCCGGGCCGACCAAGTCTCGTTCGCGCTGTTCACCAACGCCGGCGCGGCCGGTACGACGCTTGCGCTTTCGGTGCTCGGCGCGGGCGGCGAGCAGAACCAGCAGGGGCGGGTGGTCACGCTCGTCCACCCGGACCATCCCGAGACCGTCCTGGCGCGGGCGGTGGACAGCGGCTCGGGCTATATGGCGCAGAACCAGTACGAGCTGCTGATCGGCCTTCCATATCGGGGAAGCTACCAGGTCGAGATCACGTTTGCCGACCGCCGGCTCGCCTTCGTTGCCGGCGAGCGCCACAGCGTCAGGGCCTTCGCGGACGGCCGCGTGGAAATCGTCGGCAGCGACGGGGACGACCGGATCGGCGGATCCAGCGGCGCCGACATCGTCGCCGCCGGCCTGGGCGACGACCTCGTCCTCGGAACCGCCGGCGCCGACAGGCTCGACGGGGGCGACGGTACGGACACGCTCGATTTCGGCGCGCTCGAGGAAGGAGTCACGGTCGACCTGGCCGAAGAGCAGGCGCTGGCCGGAAGCGCGGCGCAACAGCTGACGGGAATCGAAAATGTCTCCGGCACGCCTTTCGGCGACCGGCTTGGGGGTGACGCAGGCGCGAACCGGCTCGCAGCCGGCGCTGGGGACGACGTGCTGCTCGGAACCGCGGGCGCGGACGACATCGACGGTGGCGACGGCGTCGATCGCGCCGATTACTCCGCTTTCGCCGGACCGGTCGAGATCGACCTGGTGCGTGGCGAAGCCTTGGCAGAGGGCGTGGTGCAGAGGCTCGCGTCGATCGAGGCCGCGACCGGGAGCGGCTTTGACGACTGGATCGTCGGGAACGACGGTGCCAATCGAATCGACGGCGGCGGCGGCACGGATTCGATCGAGGCCGGCGGCGGAGACGATGTGGTCATGGGTTCGGCCGGAGCCGATACGCTCGACGGCGGGGAAGGGGCCGACCGCATCGATTATTCCTTGCTGGGCGCGCATGTGGACCTCGACCTCGAAGCGGGCACGGCCGATGCGGGCGCCGAGCCGCAGACGATCGAGGGCTTCGAGGACGCGACCGGCACTGCCTTCGCCGACAGCCTCGCCGGCGACGCCGGCGCGAACCGGATCGACGGCGGCGCGGGCGACGACCTGATTCGCGGGACGCCGGGCGCCGACACGCTCGACGGCGGCGAGGGCAGGGACCGGGTCGATTATTCCGGCCTCGCTGTCGCTGTCCGGGTCGACCTGGCGGCGGGGGAAGCCCAGGTCGGCGACATCGTGCAGCAGCTTGCCGGGCTCGAGGAAGTCACCGGTACCGATCATGACGACGTCATTTCCGGCGACGGCGAGGCCAACCGCCTCGATGGAGGTGCCGGCACCGACGATGTCGCGGGCGGCGGCGGCGACGACCTGCTGATCGGGTCGATCGGCGCCGACGCGCTCGACGGCGGCGAGGGCGTAGACCATGCGGACTATTCCGCGCTCGCGTCGGCGGTCGGGATCGATCTCGCCGCCGGCACCGTGACTGTCGGGGCCGACGTGCATTCGCTGGCCTCGATCGAGGATGCGACGGGAACCGGGTTCGCCGACAGTCTGGCCGGCGACGACGGCGCAAACCGGCTCAGCGGCGGTGCTGGCGACGACCTCATCCTCGCCTCCGCCGGCGCCGACGAAATCGACGGCGGCGATGGATTCGACCGGCTCGATTATTCTGCGCTCGCCCAAGGGGTGAAGGTCGATCTCGCCGCCGGCGAGGCAGAGGTCGGCACCGACACGCAAGCCCTGACTGCGATCGAGGAGGTGGTCGGGACCGCGCAGGATGACATCCTCATCGGCAGCTCGGCCTCGGACAGGCTCGACGCCGGTGCCGGCGGCGACCGTGTTCTGGGCTCGGCGGGCGCGGACGCGCTCGACGGCGGGGACGGCGACGACATTCTCGATTATTCCGGGTTCGGCGCGGCCGTCCTGGTCGACCTCGCCGCCGGAGAAGCGATCGTGGGCGGCGCAGTACAGACGCTCGCCGGGTTCGAGCAGGTCACCGGGACAAGCTTCGGCGACGGGCTGACCGGTGACGCCGGGCGCAACGGCCTCTTCGGCGGCGGTGGCGATGACCGACTCGCCGGCGGCGGCGGCGGCGACGTTCTCGAAGGCGGCGGGGGCGCCGACCTCTTCCTCTTCGCAAGCGCCGCCGATTCCTCCGACGCGCCTGCCCTCATTTCCGATTTCTCCCAAGCCGACGGTGACAGGATCGATTTTTCGGAGCTTGCAGCCGGCGGGGCCGCGTTCGCGTTTGTCGGCGATGCGGCCTTCAGCGGTACGATTGGAGAAGTTCGCGCGGTCGTCGACGAGCTGGCCGGGTCGACGACGGTGTTTGCCGATCTCGACGGCGATGGCGGGGCGGACATGGAGATTCAGCTCTCCGGGCCCGTCATCCTCGCCGCGACGGATTTTCAATTCTAGGCGAGCGGCGCCTCGCATCGGCAAACGAAGCTGCTAGACTGGACCCGGCGCCAAATCGCGGAGGAACCGTGCAGTCGGACGAAAGCGAGAGCTACGACGTCGCCGAAATCATGGGCGGCCTCTACGGCGAGGGCATCATCGGCCTCAAGGGCGCCTTCGCCCCCGATTGGGCGGACCGGATGCGCGAGGATATCGAGATTCTGTTCGCGGAGGCGCAGCAAGTGCCGGGCGGGTCGCTGCCGCGGGGTCCCCAGCGATGGTATGTCGAAGTCCAGCCCGAGCGGGTGCGGGGCTTCGCCGACATTGTCACCCATCCCTGGTTCGTCGCTGTCAGCGAGGCGGTGCTGACCCGCGACTACCGGATCGTCGAGCTCGGCTTCGACATTCCCTTCCCCGGCGCGGCCGATCAACCCTGGCACCGCGATTTCGCAGTGCCCGAAGCGATGACGCGCGACCGCCGGCTCAATTCGCTCGCGTTCAACCTGACCGCAGTCGACACGCGGCCCGAGCACGGTCCGTTCGAGATCGCGCCGGGAACGCAATGGGACGAATTCGAAGGCTGCCCGAAGGGAATGTTCCCGCCGCGCGCGCTCTGGCCACGCTATATCGAGCGGGCCGTGCAGAAGATGCCGCAGCGCGGCGACATCTCGGCCCGCTCCGCGCTGACCGTGCACCGCGGTACTGCGAACCGCTCGAACGAGGCGCGGCCCGTTCTGGTGGTGGGGGTCGATGCGCCGGACGCGACCAACTCCGCCCATCACGACCTTCAGGTGACCCGCGCCTATTACGAGGCGCTGCCGTCGCGCGTCCGCGACCACCTCACCTGCCGGATCGTCGACCGGCTCGAGCCGGTCGTCCAACACCACGTCATCGAGGGGCTGCTCGAGCCGGAATATTGACCGGCCTCAGGCCAGTTCGACGCGGTCGGCAGTGAAGCGGAGCTTCGCGGTCAGCAATGCGCGGAAGGCGTTGTAGCCGCCCTTGCCGGGGAAGAAGGCGTGGAAGAAGAGCTGCGGTGCGCCGTCGGGTCCCGGTGCGACGGAGGCGTGCCCCGGGGCCCACCAGGTCCGGGTCGATTTGAGCAGCGGCTTCTCCTGCTTGCGATAGGGGCCGAGCGGATGGTCGGCGACGGCGACGCCAATACCGTATGCCGGGGTCGAGAAATCGTTGCCGGCGTAAAACAGCCAGTAGCGGCCGGCTTGGCGTGTCACCCAGGGGCCTTCGATCAGGTGCCCCTCCCAGTCGAGGTCGTTGGCGAGGACCTCCGCCGGCTCCCCGAGCAGCGACAGCCCGTCCCGCGCCAGGCGCTGGGCCAGGATGGGAGTGCGCATAGCGGCCACGATGTCCGTGGCTTCCGGGCACAAATCGAGCGCGGCGCGGACTTTCTGCCAGGAGCCCAAAGCCGCTTCGATCAGCGGCTGCATCAGGAAGAAGCGCTCCATCGGGCGGCGCCCGTTCGCCCATCCGACCAGCGCGGCCGCGAACGACGCAGTCCTCCGGTCCGCCTCGCTGTCGAAGAGCCGCGGTATCAGCTCCGGCCGGTCGCGCAGGAGGGCTGCGAGCGGGCGCGGCCAGACGCCGTTGGTATCGCGCTTCCAGAACAGCCAGGGACCGCCGTCCTCGTCGATCAGGATGTGCGAATCGATGACCCCGCCGCTCTGCGCAGGCGGCGGCAACGACGGATCGGAAGGGGCGAACAACGTGATTCCGCCGGTAATCAGCGGCCGGCCGATGTCGCGCCAGGGCCCCGCGGGGGAGGCACTCTTCGCGAGGCCGATAGCGAGCGCGTTGGTTTTCTCTCGCGCGCTGTAGACCAGCCAATATTCGTCGCCGACGCGGGCCATTTCCGGCGCCCAGAAGTCGGCGACCTTTGCGCCGGTCGCGGTCCATTCGGGCGCTTCGCCCTCGGGGAAGACGAAGCCGACATGCTCCCAGCTCTCGAGATCGGTAGACCGCAGGATCGGAAAGGCATCGGGTGCGTCGTTCGAGGTGGCGACGAGGACCCATCCCTCGTCGGTCTTGAGCACTGCGGGGTCGCCATAGCCGCAGAGGATCCGCGGGCCGATATTCTCGGTGATCAGCGGGCGCCAGATGAGGCCATCGTCGGCCGCGTCCGCAGGCTCTTCGTAGACATGGGGCAAGCGGGTGCCGAAGTCCGCGGCAAGGTCGCGGAAGAAGGCGCTGTAATCGGCCTGCTCGCCGCCCGGGATGCGATAGGTGCGGGTTTCGCCGCCGGCGGTAACGGTGAGCGAAGTCGCGGATCCTTCGGAGGCGGCTTCGACGGTAAATGCGTACGAATCGATTTCGGCCATAGGGGGGCGCGTTAGCCGCCCCGGCCGGCGTATGAGAAGAGGGGAGGCGTCTTCGTGCGGGCAATTCGCCTTCGTTGCCGCGCAGCGCGTGCAGGAACTGGCGCAGATCCGGTCACTATTCGACAGAACTCTTAGTCGCGTTCGTTGCCTAACCGCAATAAAACGAGGTCGGGTTGCAAGGCTTGTTTAACCGGTTTTCGGCACAAGCGTCCCTATGGGGGTGCCAGCGCATCGATGGAGGCCGCGGCCGAAGCGGCCTGGCCGGCCGAGCGGTCGCGGACGCTGAGCCGATGCTGCGCGTCGATCCGAGCCGCCTCGAAGCCACACCCGCCGATGCGCAGGACGAGGCGCCCGCGTTGCGCGCAGCGCTCGCCGAGACGCAGGAGGCGTTGCGGGAATCGCGCCGTCAGTTCACCCATCTCGTCGGCAATCTCTCCGGCATCGTCTATCGATGCACGGTCGCGGCACCCTGGCGCATGTCCTTCGCGTCGCATGGGGTCGAGGCCCTGACCGGTTATGGTCCCGAAGTGCTCGAACGGGAGGAGGGTTGGGCGCAGATCATCCATCCCGCGGATCTTCCCGCCGTCGAGGCGGACGTCGCCGCGGGCGTCGCCGAGCACCGCGGCTTCAGCCTGTGTTACCGGATCGTCCACCGCTCCGGCGAGCTGCGCTGGGTCCGCGAACATGGCTGCGCGGTCTACGGCGAGGACGGGGAGCCCCTGTTCCTCGAGGGCGTGATCACGGATGCGGGCCCTGAAAAGCAGCTTGAGCTTTCGCTGCGGGATGCGGAAGCCGAAGCGAGCCGCCGCGCAGCCAGCCTGCACGAGCAGCTCGACGCGGTGCCGCAGATGCTCTGGTGCTACGACGTCGCCACGTCGACTCCGCGGTTCAGCCAGCAATGGGCGGCTTTCACCGGCCGCGATCTCAACGCCCCCGGCGCGCCGAAGCGTATGGCGTTCGTCCATGACGAGGACCGCGCCGACGCGGATCTGCGCTGGCACCACGCTCTCGCGACGGGTGAGGATTACGAGGCCAAATACCGTATCCGCCACCATAGCGGCGAATATCGCTGGATCCTCAGCCGCGGCCGTCCCCAGCGCCGCGACGACGGCACCATCGCTGCGTGGTACGGCAGCTGCACCGACATCCATGAGCTGATCCTGGCCGAAGCCGCACTCGATGCGAGCGACCGACTGAGCCGCGGCATCATCGACGCGAGTCCCGACTGCATGTCGGTGCTCGATCTCGAGGGACGGCGGCTGTTCGCCAATCGCGCCGTGATGGACACCTACGGGATCGACGACCATGCCGACCTGGTCGGCGAGACCTGGGGCCTGCGCTTCGACGAGCCCGGCCGCAGCCTCGCTGCAAAGGCGCTGGCCGCGGCTCAGGCCGGGGAACAGGCGCGCATCCTCGTCCAGCACGGCGAAGCCGGGCGGTGGTGGGACATCATGGTCGTGCCGGTTAGCGACGAGGACGGCAAGGCCGTGCGGATCATCGTCCTCTCCCGCGACGTCACCGACCAGAAGCTCGCCGAGGACAGGGCGAGCTGGGCGGCCACTCACGACGCGCTCACCGGCCTGCCCAACCGCTCCTTCTTCCAGAAAAGGATGGATGAGGCGATCGCGGCTTCCGCGGCCGAAGGCGAGAGCTTCGGCATCCTCCTCCTCGACGTCGACGACTTCAAGCGGATCAACGACATGCTCGGCCACGATGCCGGCGACGCTTTGCTCTGCACCTTCGCCGAGCGCATCCGCGCCGCCTTGCGGCCGGAAGACATGGTCGCGCGCCTCGGCGGCGACGAGTTCGCGGTGCTCCTCGCGGGCACCGGCGACGAGGACTCGATCGCAGGCGCGGTCGAGGCGATCCTGACGAAGCTGCGGGCTCCCTGCGTCCATGGCGGGCGGGTGCTCGAATGCCAGGCGAGCATCGGCGCCAGCCTGTTCCCGGCGCAGGGGAACGATCGCGCCGAGCTGCTCAAGAATGCCGACGTCGCCCTCTATGCCGCAAAGGCGGCGGGGCGGGCCAATTTCAAGATCTTCCGCCCGAAAATGCGCCTGGAGATGCAGAAGCGCGTGTCGATGCTGAGCCTCGCCCGCGATGCGCTCACCCACCGCCGCATCCTGCCTTTCTACCAGCCGAAGGTCGACCTCAGGAGCGGCGAGATCGCCGGGTTCGAGGCTTTGTTGCGATGGACGCACCCGTCCAAGGGCGCCCAGTCCCCCGCGACCATCGCCGCCGCCTTCGAGGACCTGTCGCTCGCCGCCGAGATCAGCGACGCGATGGTCGCGGCCGTCATCGCCGACGTGGTGCGCTGGCGCGACGCCGGGATCGATATCGGCCACGTCGCGCTCAACGCCGCCGCCGCCGAGTTCCGCCGCGGCGATTTCGCCGACAAGCTGCTCGAGCGCCTCCACATTGCCGGGTTGCCGCCCAACCTGTTGCAGGTGGAGGTGACCGAGACGGTGTTCCTCGGCCGCGGCGCGGAGTCGGTCGAGCGGGCGCTCAAGCTGTTGAGCGCAGCCGGAGTCGGCATCGCCCTCGACGATTTCGGCACCGGCTTCGCCTCGCTCTCGCATCTCAAGCAATTCCCGGTCGACCTCATCAAGATCGACCGCAGCTTCGTCCGCGACCTCGAGGAGGATCCCGACGACGCCGCAATCGTCGACGCGGTGGTCAACCTCGGCCGCAGCCTCGGCATCCGGATCGTCGCCGAAGGCGTCGAGAACGAGCGGCAGCACGGATTCCTGGCCTCGCTCGGCTGCGATTTCGGGCAGGGCTATCTCTACGGCAAGGCCGCGCCGGCGGCGGAGGTGGCGGGGATGGCCGGCCGGAGGGACCGCCTGCTGCGGCTGGCGAGCTGAGCCCGAACGGCAAGTGCCCGGCTCTTGTGGAGCCGGGCACCGCATGACGACAAGTCGTCACCCCCTTTTTGGCGCTTCGGCCCGCGCGCTCCTCCCCCTCGCAAGAAGGAGCGGGGCCGAAGCCTCCCCGAACCGTGGCCTGTTGACCCTGGTTGCGGAGGCGGACGCTATTCGAGCTCCTTTTCTATGTCATGACTTTATCGGACAAAGTTGACACTTTGCGGCACGCCTGTGTCGAAAGCGCCACAGCGCAGATTCGCCTGCGGTAAGTGCCCGCGGGGCGCCCCGGTTGCCACGTCTCGGGACGCTCTCTAGAGGACCGGGCGATGCGCCTTTCCCGATACTTCCTCCCTGTCGCCAAGGAGACGCCGGCCGACGCCCAGATCGTCAGCCACAAGCTGATGCTGCGCGCCGGCCTCGTCAGGCAGACCGCGGCCGGCATTTACGCGTGGCTGCCGCTCGGCCTGCGCGTCCTCAGGAAGATCGAGCGCATCGTGCGCGAAGAGCAGGACCGCGCCGGCGCCGTCGAGCTGCTGATGCCGACGCTGCAGCCGGCCGATCTGTGGCGCCAGTCGGGCCGCTACGACGCTTATGGGCCGGAGATGCTGCGCATCACCGACCGCCACCAGCGCGAGATGCTCTACGGCCCGACCAACGAGGAGATGATCACCGCCATCTTCAGGGATTCGGCGAGGAGCTACCGCGACCTGCCGCGCACGCTCTACCACATCCAGTGGAAGTTCCGCGACGAGGTCCGCCCGCGTTTCGGAGTGATGCGCGGCCGCGAGTTCCTGATGAAGGACGCCTACAGCTTCGACCTCGACGAAGCCGGAGCGCGGACCAGCTACAACAGGATGTTCGTCGCCTATTTGCGCACGTTCGAGCGGATGGGCCTCAGCGGCATCCCGATGCGCGCCGACACCGGCCCGATCGGCGGCGACCTGAGCCACGAATTCATCGTGCTCGCCCCGACCGGCGAGAGCGAAGTGTTCCTCGAGCCGCGCGACGAGGGCGGCGCGGGCCGATATCCCGATTTCGACGACGAAGAGGCGCTGCAGAGCTTCGTCGCCGCGCAGAGCGCGCGCTACGCCGCGACCGACGAGAAGCGCGATTTGGAGCGCGAGGCCGGGCTCGGCGACCGGCTGCAGAGATCGCGCGGCATCGAGGTCGGCCACATCTTCTATTTCGGCACCAAGTACAGCGCCGCGATGGGCATGAGCGTCCAGACCAGGGACGGCGGCCAGGTCCATCCGGAAATGGGCAGCTACGGCATCGGCGTGTCGCGGCTCGCCGGCGCGATCATCGAGGCCAGCCACGACGAGGCCGGCATCGTCTGGCCGGAGAGCGTCGCGCCGTTCCGCGTTGGGCTGATCAACATGCGCGCGGACGAGCCGGTCTGCTCGGCCGCCGCCGCCGATCTCTACGCGAAGCTGCAGGCGGCCGGCGTTGAGACGCTGTACGACGATCGCGACGAACGGGGCGGCGCGAAGTTCGCGACGATGGACCTGATCGGGCTTCCCTGGCAGCTGATTTGCGGGCCGAAGGGCGTTGCCAACCGGGTCGTCGAGCTCAAGCGTCGGACGACGGGCGAGCGCGAGGAGCTTTCGATCGAAAGCGCGCTGGCAAGGCTCGCCGCATGATCCTCTCCCGTTACGAGCGGATGATGGCGCGGCGCTATCTGCTGCCGGGCAAGGGCGAAGGCTTCATCTTCCTGGTCGCCTCGATCAGCCTCGTTGCGGTGATGCTCGGCGTCGCCGCCCTGATCATCGTGATGAGCGTGATGAACGGCTTTCGGGCCGAGCTGTTCGACCGGGTGGTCGGCCTCAACGGTCACGCCGTCATCCAAGGCTATGGAGGCCGGCTCGAAAACTGGCAGGAGATCGCCGAGCGCGCCCGGCGCACCCCCGGCGTGGTCTCAGCGCAGCCGCTGATCGAGCAGGGGCTGATGGCCACCTCGGAAGGGCGCGTCGCCGGCGTGCTCGTGCGCGGCGTCCGGCGACAGGACATGCTCGCCAATCCGACGATGCGCGACAATGTGCTCGCCGGCTCGCTCGAGGCGTTGCGCCCGGGGTCCGACAATGTCGCCCTCGGCTCGCGGCTCGCGCAGACGCTCGGCGTCAGCGTCGGCGGCCAGATCAGCCTGGTCAGCCCCGAGGGGCGGACGACGCCGTTCGGGACCGTGCCGCGCATCGTCTCCTACAATGTCGCCGCAATCTTCGAGATCGGCCTTTACGATTTCGACAAGACGTTCGTCGTGATGCCGATCGAGGACGCTCAGACCCTGCTGATGCTCGGCGACGCGGTGGGGATGGTCGAGGTGCAGACCGTCGATCCGCACCGGGTGCAGGAGATTCTGGCGCCCGTCTCCGAAGCGACCAGGGGACAGGCGCTCGTCAGCGACTGGCGGAGCATGAACTCGGCCTTGTTCGAGGCGCTGCAGGTCGAGCGGGTGGTGATGTTCGTCGTGCTGTGCATCATCGTCCTTGTCGCCGCCTTCAACATCCTTTCGTCCTTGATCATGCTGGTCCGTGCGAAACGGCGCGACATCGCCATCCTGCGGACGATGGGCGCCACGCCCCGGGCGGTGATGAAGGTGTTCCTGACCGTCGGCCTCACCATCGGCGTGCTCGGCATCGTCGCCGGTCTCATCCTCGGCGCGGTCGGGCTCTACTTCCGGCAAAGCGTGGTCGAATTCTTCCAGCGCGCCTCGGGGCAGAATCTGTGGGATCCGTCCGTCCGTTTCCTGACCGACCTTCCCTCGAAGCCGGACCCGGTCGAGGTGGTCGCCACGGTGCTCGTCACATTGACCCTCATCTTCCTCGCCACCCTGATCCCGGCGTGGCGGGCTTCGAAAACCGATCCGGTGCAGGTGCTGCGCTATGAGTGACGCCCTCGTGGTCCGCGGGTTGCGGCGCAGCTTCGAGCAGGGGGGAGTCAGGATCGACGTGCTGCGCGGTGTCGATTTCGAAGTGCGCACCGGGGAGATCGTCGCTTTGCTCGGCCCGTCGGGGTCGGGCAAGTCGACCCTGCTCCAGGCGGTCGGCCTGCTCGAAGGCGGGTTCGAAGGCTCGATCCGGATCGCCGACGAGGAAGTGTCCGAGGTCAGCGACGCCAACCGCACCAGGGTCCGCCGCGAGACCCTCGGCTTCGTCTACCAGTTCCACCACCTGCTCCCCGATTTCAACGCGGTCGAGAACGTCATACTCCCGCAGCTGGTGAAGGGCGCGACGCGCGAGCAGGCGCAGGAGCGCGCCGAGGCGCTGCTGACCGCGCTCGGCGTCGGAGAGCGGCTGAGCCATCGTCCCAGCAAGCTCTCTGGCGGCGAGCAGCAGCGTGTCGCCGTCGCGCGCGCCCTCGCCAACCGTCCCGCGCTCGTCCTCGCCGACGAGCCCACGGGCAATCTCGACGAAGCGACCGCGGAGATCGTTTTCGGCGAGTTTCTTTCGCTAGTCCGCGACGAAGGCAGCGCCGCCTTGGTCGCGACCCACAATGAGCGCCTCGCCGCGCGGATGGACCGCGTCCTCCGCCTCCACGAGGGCCTGCTCGAATAGGGAGGTGCCGATGGGACCGTTGCTCCTCGTCGCGGCGGCGTTCCCTGCGGGCGGAGTCGCTGCGCAGACGCCGACTCCCGCGCCGGCCGCGCCCCCGCCCATGTGCACGAGCGCCGAGCATCGCGCCTTCGACTTCTGGGTCGGGCGTTGGGACGTCTATCGCGCCGACACCAATGCGCTCGTCGCCCACAGCCTGATCGAGCGGATGTACGACGGCTGCGCGATCCGCGAAAACTGGATGCCGCACGGGCGGGCGGGCGGCGGCAGCCTCAGCACATGGGACCCGGCCGCGCGGCGGTGGTGTCAGACATGGGTCGATTCGGCCAACACCTACGCCGTTTTCGAGGGCGGCTTTTCGGGCGGGCAGATGGTGCTGACCGGTCGCTGGCTCGGCTATAGCGGTCCCGGCACGGACGTCCCCGCCAGGATGACCTACAGCGTGCAGCCATCGGGCGCCGTTTTGCAGCGTGTCGACATCTCAAACGATGCCGGCGAAACCTGGACGCTCGGCGCCGCTTTGCTCTATCGACGCGCCGAAGCGGCCCCTCCGCCGGTCCGCTAGGGAGATTTTCCGCGCTACCGTGCGTTGCGGGCCCGCGAGGTCCGTTTGCTTATGAAATCTTCCGTGGCGGTCGCCGCAGCCTTGTTCCTGCTCGGAGCGTGCGACTGGATGCAGAAGCCCGACCCGCCGGGCGCCAAGAGCGAGGCGGAGCTGCGCGCCGAGCGCGACCAGCGCATTCGCCGCGCCTGCTCGTCCCCCTCTACCTACGACCGGCTGAAGGAGCTCGCCTTCGACGAGGCGGCCCGAATCCGGGGGCGCGACCCGCGCGAGCTCGACGCGCTCGCCGCCGCGTCCGTAGTGCGAATGGAGGAGCCGGTCCCCAAGTCGCGCGATGACAATCTCAACGTCACCGTCTGCCGAGGCCGCTTCATCCTCGAGCTGCCGCCCGGCGTCGAGAACGCGTTCGACGGTCAGCGGCGGCTCAGCGCCGACATCGAATATGCCGCCCAGGCCGCCGCCGACGGCAGCGGGCTCGTCTACCACATGGAGGGCGCCGAGCCGATCATCTACCGTCTCGCCACCGCCGGCGGCGTGCTGCCGCGCGTGGTCGCGCAGGCGCCGCAGCCGGCGCCCGCGGCCGTTCCTGCGCCGCCCCCTCAGCAACCCCAATCGCAACCCGAGCCTCGGGGCAATCCGGCCCCCGAGCGCGAAGCCGCGGCGGCGCCGAAAAGCGAGTCCCAGCCCCAAGCCAGAAGCGCGCGCAGCCCGAGCTTCAACTGCAGCTACGCGCGGACCCGCAGCGAAAGAATGGTCTGCGCGAATCCCGGCCTCGCCGCGCGCGACCGGCAGATGGCGGCGCTTTATTATTCGGTGATGGCGAACGCCGACGTCGGCACACGCGCTCACCTCCGCCGCAGCCGGGACGCCTTTCTGGTGCGGCGCGAGCGCTGCGGCACCGAAGACTGCGTGATGTCGATCTACGACGCGCGCATCCAGGAGATCAGGCGCATCGCCGAAGGCCAGTAACTAACTGTGGAGAAAAGGGACCGCCGCCCTTCCATCGCGCGGGTGCGCTGGCCATAAAGCGGGGATGGCCGCGCCCTACGTCCCCCTGCGGATCTTCTCCTGCTACACCATGCTCGAAGGCGCGATCGAGCCCAAGGCGATCGCCAAGGCAGCAAGGAAGCACGACTTCCCCGCAGTTGCCCTGACCGACCGCAACGGTCTCTACGCCGCGATGGCGTTCACCGAAGCGTGCGTCGCGGAAGGCGTGCAGCCGATCGTCGGGGCAATGCTCGCCGTGGCGCGCCCCGCTCGTCCTGCCGACAAGACTCCCGAGCTCGACTGGCTCGCGCTCTACGCGCAGGACGACAAAGGGTACGACAATCTCTGCGCCCTGGTCTCGGCCGCCCATCTCGGCCGTCCGGTCGAGGAGGAGGCGCATGTCGAGCTCAGTGCGGTCGAGGGGCGCAGCGAGGGCCTGATCGCGTTGACGGCAGGCGGTGAGGGCGCGCTCGCGCGTCTGCTCGCCGAAGGACAGGACAAGGCGGCGCGAGATGTGCTGGAGCGGCTGGAGGCTTTGTTCCCGGGCCGCCTCTATGTCGAGCTGTGCCGCCGGGGCGACCCGGTCGAGGAGGCGGCCGAACTGGCTTTGATCGACCTCGCCTACGAGCGCGATCTCCCGCTCGTCGCGACCAACCCGGCGCGTTTCGCGGAAGCCCATTTCCACGCCGCGCACGATGCGATGCTGTGCATCGCGCAATCTAGCCAGATCGACCGCGACGACCGGCGCCGCTCCTCGCCCGAGGCGTGGATCAAGCCGCCCGAGGAGATGCGCAGGCTGTTCGCCGACATTCCGGAGGCAATCGAGAATACGGCCGTGATCGCTCGGCGCTCTGCGATCGGGGCGCCGAGGCGCAAGCCGATCCTCCCCTCCATCGCCGGCGACAAGGAGGCCGAGGCCGAGCAACTGCGCAGCGATTCGCGGCTCGGCCTCGAGGCGAGGCTCGCCGAATATGAGGATCTCGGCGAGGCGGAGCGGAAGGCCTATTTCGACCGGCTCGACTACGAAGCCGACATCATCGTCCGGATGGGCTTTTCGGCCTATTTCCTGATCGTCGCGGACTTCATCAAATGGGCTAAGGAAAACGGCATACCGGTCGGCCCCGGCCGCGGTTCCGGTGCCGGCTCGGTGGTCGCCTGGGCGCTTACCATCACCGATCTCGATCCGATCCGCCTCGGCCTGCTGTTCGAGCGCTTCCTCAATCCCGAGCGCGTGTCGATGCCGGATTTCGACATCGACTTCTGCGAGACGCGGCGCGGCGAGGTGATCCGCTACGTCCAGCAACGCTATGGCGAGGATCGCGTCGCGCAGATCATCACCTTCGGGAAGCTGAAGGCACGGGCCGTGCTCAAGGATACGGGCCGGGTGCTGCAGATGCCCTACGGCCAGGTCGACCGGCTGGCGAAGCTGATCCCCAACCACCCGACCGACCCCTGGACGCTGGAGCGGGCGCTAAACGGCGTGACGGAGCTGGCGGCGGAATATCGGAACGACGCGCAGGTCCGCCGTCTGTTCGATCTGGCGATGAAGCTCGAGGGGCTTCCGCGCCACGCTTCGACCCACGCGGCCGGCGTGGTCATCGCCGACCGCCCGCTTGAGCAGCTCGTCCCGCTCTACCGCGATCCCCGCTCGGAAATGCCGGTCACCCAGTTCGACATGAAATATGTCGAGGCGGCCGGCCTGGTGAAGTTCGACTTCCTCGGGCTGAAGACGCTGTCGGTGCTGCGCAAGGCCGTCGAGATGCTGGCGAAGCGGGCCATCGAGGTCGATCTCGACCGGCTCAAGTGGGACGATTCCAAGGTCTACGAGCTTTTGAAGCGCGGCGAGACGGTGGGCGTGTTCCAGCTCGAGTCGGAGGGGATGCGGCGCACGCTTTCGGCGGTGAAGCCGACCTCGTTCGAGGACATCATCGCGCTGGTCTCGCTCTACCGGCCGGGGCCGATGGACAACATCCCGATGTTCGGCGCCCGCAAGAACGGGCGCGAGCCGATCGCTTTTCCGCATCCTTTGCTCGAGCCGGTGCTGAAGGAGACTTACGGCATCTTCGTCTACCAGGAGCAGGTGATGGAAGCGGCGAAGGTGCTCGCCGGCTACAGCCTCGGCGAGGCCGATCTGCTCCGCCGCGCGATGGGCAAGAAGATCAAGGCGGAGATGGACGCCCAGCGCGAGCGCTTCGTCTCCGGTTGCGCGCAGAACGACATCGCCCGGCCCAAGGCGAACGAATTGTTCGATTTGATCGACAAGTTCGCCGGCTACGGCTTCAACAAAAGCCACGCCGCGGCCTATGCGCTGGTCGCCTACCAGACGGCCTGGCTGAAAGCGCACCACCCGGTCGAATTCTATGCCGCCTCGATGTGCTTCGACATCCACCAGACCGACAAGCTCGCCATCTTCGTCGAGGACATGCGGCGGCTCGAGGTCGCCTGCCTGCCGCCCTCGATCAACGCCTCGGAGGCCGAGTTCGCGGTCGAGCCGGCGGGCGAGGGTTATGCCGTCCGCTATGCGCTCGGCGGGCTCAAGGGGGTCGGCGAGAAGGCGATGGAGCAGCTCGTCGACGAGCGCCGCGCCAATGGGCGCTTCCGCGATCTCGACGACTTCGCCGCCCGGGTCGATCCGCGGCTGCTCAACCGGCGCCAGATCGAGAGCCTCGCCGGCGGGGGCGCGTTCGACGAGATCGCGCCCGACCGCGCGACCGTGTTCGCCGCGGCGGAGACCGTCCTCGCCGTCGCCGCGAGCGCCGCCGAGGCGCGGACCAGCGGGCAGGGCGGCCTGTTCGGCGAGGGCGCGGCCGACGTCGCGCCGATCCGGATGCCGACGGTGAAGGCCTGGAGCCTCGCCGAGCGGATGGGGCAGGAGAAAGAGAGCTTCGGCTTCTATTTCTCGGCGCATCCTGTCGACCGCTACCGCCACCTCGTCGTCGCCCACGGCGCCAGGAGCTTCGCCGAGATCGCCGCGCTGCCGGCGCCGGCAGACGGGGCCCGCTCGGGGGCGGTGATGACGGGCCTGGTCGAGGAGGCGCGCTGGCGCACCTCGGCGAAGGGACGCCGATATCTGATGGCGACGCTGTCGGATGCCTCCGGACAGTTCGTGGCGACGATCTTCGACGACCAGCCCGCCGCCCAGATCGAGGCGGCCGCGAAAGAGGGACTGTGCGGCCTGCTGAACGTCGAGCTCGACCGGCGGCCGGGCGAGGACGCGCCGCGGGTGACGATCCGCTCGTTCCAGTCGTTCGAGGGCCTGTCGCGGCGTACCCGCCTGCAGCTGGAAGTCGACGTGGAGGGTACGGACGTGCTCCGGCGGCTTCGGGACACGGTCGCCGAAGCCCGCGGCGGCAACGGCATCCTCAAGCTCAGCGTCGCGATCGAAGGCGGCCGCGCCGACCTGGTGCTCGGCCGGGACTTCCAGCTCGACGCCGAGCTCGCGGCGCGGATCGAGCGGGTCGACGGGGTGGTCGGCGTCCATCTCTCCACCGCCGAACCGCCGCGGCTTGCCCTCGCCTCCTAGCCGCCCCTAAGATGGATTCCTGCGGGAGGGTCTATGCTCGGGGGAATGCAGGATTTCGAGCTTCGCATACCGCGCCTGATCGACCATGCCGAGCGCGAGCATGGGCGGCGCGAGATCGTCTCTTACTGGGCCGACGGGACGGTCAGCCGGACCGATTGGGCCGGGATCGGACGCGATGCGAGAAAGCTCGCCCAAGCCCTTGAAAGTCTTGGCATCAGGCGGGGCGATCGCGTTGCGACGCTCGGCATGAACCACGCCCGGCACCTGATCGCCTGGTACGGCGCGATCGGCATGGGCGGCGTCATCCACACCGTCAATCCGCGCCTGTTCGACGAGCAACTCGTCTACATCGCCAATCACGCCGAGGATAAGGTCCTGTTCTACGACAAGGCCTTCCAGCCGATCGTCGACCGGCTGCGGGCGCAGTGGACCACGATCGAGCATTATGTGTGCTTCGACGGCGAGGGCGGAAACGGCGAGCCGTCGTTCGAGGCGTTGATCGGCGCGTTCGACGGCGACTATCGCTGGGTCGAAGGCTCGGAGCGCGAGCCCTGCATGCTCTGCTACACCAGCGGCACCACCGGCAATCCGAAGGGCGTGCTTTACGAGCATCGCTCCTCGATGATCCACGCAATGGCCGAGGTCGCGCCCTCCTGTTTCGATCTATCGACCAGCTCGGTGGCGCTGCCGATCGTGCCGATGTTCCACGCCGCAGCCTGGGGGCTTCCCTTCGCCGGCGCGATCGCGGGGATCAAGTTCGTCTATTCGGCAGTCAACGATCCGGTCGTGCTCTGCCGGCTGATGAACGAGGAGAAGGTCACCCACTCGGCGGGCGTGCCGACCGTCTGGCTCAGCATGTTCCAGCACATCGATTCGACGGGCCAGAAGCCGGAGCATCTCAAAATCGTCACCATCGGCGGCTCGGCCGCGCCGCGGGCGATGATCGAGCGCCTGATGAGGATGGGGATCCGCGTCGGCCACGCCTGGGGGATGACCGAGACGTCGCCGATCGGCACCATCGGCTCGCCGCCGCACGACTGGGACGAGCTTTCGTTCGAGGAGCAGGTCGACCTCGTCGCCAAGCAGGGTAGGGTGCCGTTCGGAGTCGAATTGCGCGTCATCGACGACGAGGGCAAAGAGCAGCCCCGCGACGGGCAGAGCTCGGGCCGGCTGCAGATCCGCGGCCCGTGGGTGATCAAGCGCTATTTCCAGGACGAGAGCGGCGACTGTGTCGGCGACGACAATTGGTTCGACACCGGGGACGTCGCGGTGCTGCATCCCGACGGCACCATGCAGATCACCGACCGCTCGAAGGACGTGATCAAGTCGGGCGGCGAGTGGATCAGCTCGGTCGAGCTCGAGAATGCCGCCGTCGGATGCGACGGCGTCGCCGAGGCCGCCGCGATCGGCATCCGCCACCCGAAATGGGACGAAAGGCCGCTGCTTCTCGTCGTCCGCAAGGAGGGCAGCGACGTGTCGCGCGCCGAGATCCTCGACCACCTCTCCCGCCACGTCGCCAAATGGTGGCTCCCGGACGAGATCATCTTCGTCGACAGCCTCCCGCACACCGCGACGGGCAAGCTGCTCAAGACGGCGCTGAGGGCGCAGTATCGCGACCACCAGCTCGCGACGGCGTAGGAACTCCTCCCCGGCACGGGGAGGGGGACCGCACGAAGTGCGGTGGAGGGGCCGGCGCCATCGGCGCCGGTTGCACCGCCGCCGCCCCTCCACCATGCTTCGCATGGTCCCCCTCCCCGTTTCGGGGAGGAGTTACAATAAGCGCAGCTGCGGGCCCGAGGGCGGGACGAACAGGTCGGTCCGCAACGACGTTTTCTCCCTGTTGAGGCCGCGCTTGCGGACGGCGATGTCGAAGCGGGTCCGGAGCAGCTCCGCCCAGGGACCCTGGCCGTGCATGCGGGTGAACCAGTTCGGGTCGTTGTCCTTGCCGCCGCGGATCGAGCGTATGGTGTTCATCACCTTGGCCGCCCGGTCGGGATGGTGCTCGTCGAGCCAGGCGCGGAACAAGGGCGCGACCTCGTGCGGCAGGCGCACCGGCAGGTAGAAGACGCCCTGCGCGCCCGCCTCGGCCGCGGCCTCCACGATCGCCTCGAGCTCGTGATCGGTCACCTGCGGGACCACCGGAGCGATCGCGACCGTCGTCGGGACCCCCGCCGCCGCCAGACGCTTCACCGCGGCCAGCCGCTTGCGCGCGGCCGGGGCGCGCGGCTCGAGGGTGCGCGAGACCGCCGGGTCGAGCGACGTCACCGACAGAGCCACCGAGACGAGTCGGTCGCGCGCCATCTCCGCGAGGACGTCGAGATCTCTCAGCACGCGGTCCGACTTGGTGGTGATCATCGCCGGGTGGCGCGTCTCCGCCAGCACTTCGAGCACGCTGCGGGTGATCCGCCACTTGGCCTCGATCGGCTGGTAGGGATCGGTGTTCGTTCCCATGGCGATCGGACGGACCCGGTACCCGGGCTTGCCCAGCTCGATCCGCAGCAGCCGCGCCGCGTCGGGCTTGGCGAACAGCTTGGTTTCGAAGTCTAGGCCCGGCGACAGATCGTGGAAGGCATGGGTCGGCCGGGCGAAGCAGTAAATGCAGCCGTGTTCGCAGCCCCTGTAGCTGTTGATCGAACGGTCGAAGCCGATATCGGGCGACCGGTTCCAGGCGATGATCGTCTTCGGCTTCTCGACCGCGACCGTGGTGCGCAAGGGAGGGGGCCCGTCATCCACCTCTTCGCGCGCGTCGAGCCAGTCGCCGTCGGCCTCGCGGACGGGCAGGTTGAAGCGGGTCGGCGTCCTGTTTTCCGGGGCGCCGCGGCCGTGGCGGGCATCGGGGCGGTTCACCCCTTCAAATTAGGGGATGGTGGCGAACAAATCAAGAACTTCAACGCGATCCGATCGCGGTTCTTTGCGGCCGCGGCATTCGGACGGCGTTGGGGCCGGGCAGGCCCGGGAAGCGCGGCCAGAGGCCCTGGACCAAAGCCGCGCGGCTGGCGCCGGCGCGGCCGATGCGCTGCTCGTAGACCCAATAGTTCCTGAGGATGATGGGAACGTATCCGCGCGTTTCCCAATAAGGCAGCGACTCGATGTAGAGCAGGGGATCGCCGTCGCCGACATTCTCGGCGGTCCATTCCGCGATCGGCGACGGGCCGGCATTGTAGGCGGCAGCGACGCGCGGGAGGAGACCGCCGGTGCCGGGCAGGTCGCGCAGATGTTCGAGATAGGACTGGCCGAACTCGACATTGGTGTTGGGCTCGTTGAGATCGATGCCGGCCGCGCTCTCGCCCCGCCAGCGGGCGATGTCGCCGGCGGTGCCCGGGCGGACCTGCATCAGCCCGCGCGCTCCCGCCGGGCTGACGGCGTCGGGCCGGAAGTTCGATTCCTGGAGCGCGTGGGCGAAGGCGAGGGCGCGGTCGACGCGCCAGCCGCGCGGCGGCTGCCAGTCGGGCAGCGGATAGCGGGCGAGTGGATCGACGGTGACCCCGCGCGGGGCATTGTGAGCGAGCCACATCTGGGTGGCGGTGAGGTTGAGTCGGGCGGCGACGTTGATCAGCGCCTCGTGCTGATTGGGCCGGCCGATCCGGGCCTGGTGGCGCAGCAGCTCATCGGCGGCGTCCCGCTCGCCGATCTCGGCAAGGGCCATCGCCATCCGGACGTTGCGCTCTCCGGCGACTCCGCGCCAGTCGGCGCGAGCGAGGCTGCCACTGTTCGGGATGGTGCTGTGCCTGAGGCCGAGCGCACGCGCCGCGAGCATGCCGTAGAAGGTCTCTCCCATGCGGGCGGCGCTTCTGAGGTGAGCTTGAACACGCTCGGGATGGCGGCAGACCATGTCGGAGCGCGCCGCCCAATAATGGCCGGCGGCGGCGAGCTCCTGGTCGGTCGAGCGGGTCGCAACCGCGCGGAAAGCCTGGCCGGCGGCTTCGCAATCGCCCATCCGCCAGCTGGCGAGGCCGGCGGTCCAATCGGCCTGGATGACCCATTCGCCGGTGCCGCGGCGGGCGCGGTCGGCAAGCTGACGCGCGGCCACGTCGTTCCGGTTCAGATAATAGGACCAGGCGACGCGCTGGCGGAACTCGGTCAGCGCCTCGCCTGGAAGCTCGGCCGACCGCGCCTCGACCAAGGCCTCGGCCTCGGCGGGCCGGTCGGCGACGATCAGAGGCTGGACGAGCGCGTCGAGGCTCGCGACGTCCGATGAGCCCCTGAAGCCGCGGGCGCGGGCACGGCGCGGCTGCTCACCGCCCCAGACCAGGCGCTGCTGCTGCGGAAGCGCCGGCAATTCGGTCGCGCCGCGCGTCGCGGCGAGCCGGGCGAGCTGCTCGGCCTGGGGCAGCTCGCGGGCGCGCGAGAGCAGGCTGAGCAAGGGCTCGAGCTCGACCCGCGGCGAGCCCGGCGCGAGATAGAGGCGGGCGCGGGCATAATCGTGCAGGGGCCCCTCGCTCGTTCCGTCGAGCCGTACGGCCGCCGCCAGCCAGTCCCTGCCGCGGATTGCGGCGAACACTTCCCGATAGAGACTGCGCTGCTCCGGCGAGAGCACGGGTGCGGCGGAGGCCTGCGCCTCTGCCGAGGCCTCAGCCGCGGCCTCTGCGGCGGGGGCCGGGGAGGAGACGGCGGCGGCTGCAGCGAGAAGGAAGGCGGCCTCGATCCTCATGACTTCAGTCCCTCGGCCAGCAGCTGGAGGTCGGTCCATGCATGGGCCTTTTGCGCCGGATGCTGGAGCAGCTGGCGCGGCGAGATCGTCGCCAGCGCGCGCACCGGGCCGGCATGGGTCGCGACATCGTGCCAGCGGCCGCGCGCCCGCGCGACCGTGAGGCCGAGCAAGGCGCGGGCGGCTCCGTCCCCGAACAGCAGCAGCGCCTTCGGCGCGGCGAGCCCGATATGGTGGCGGGCGAGGCGGCCGCAGTTTTGCTCGGCCTCCCCGGTCATGCGCCCGTCCGCGGGCCGCAGGCAGGAGAAAGCGGCAAAATAGATGCTGCTCCGATCGCGTCCGATCGCCGCCAGCATCCGATCGAACAGCCGCCCGACCTCCCCGGAGAGCAGAGTTCCCGCCGTGCAATCCTCGGCCGAGGGCATGTCGATCATCACCATGAGTCCGGCCGCAGGATCTCCGGCGGGACAGACGCGCGGTGCGGCGGGGGCAGCGAAGGGGAGTCGGTCCGACTTGGCGAGCCAGGCCTGGAACAGGTCGAGCTGTCCGGGAAGCTCTTCCTCCGGCTCCGCGGCGGGGCCGGCGGACTTGGTCTCGAACGGAGAGGGAGGCGCTTTCGGGCGCAGCCAGTCGCGCGGCTCCTCGCCGGCGACGACGCCGACTCCGGCGTCCACCCACCAGGCGAGCGCGCTGGCCGCCGCCGCATCGAAATCCGTATCTCCCCGCTCCACGGCGCCCACCTGACCGCGCCCGCGGCGGGCTGGTCAACCGTCGGAATGCCGCTTATCTGCAAGCCGTTGGCCGTTTGCGACGACATGAGTCCGCGCGCGGCGCCCGGAGCGGAGGAGCGAATGGCCGAACGCGAGTCGATGCCCTACGACGTGGTCGTCGTCGGCGCCGGCCCCGCCGGCCTCGCCGCCGCGATCCGCCTCAAGCAGCTCGCCAACGAAGCCGGGACGGAGCTCAGCGTCTGCGTGCTCGAAAAGGGCTCGGAGGTCGGCGCGCATATCCTTTCGGGCGCGGTGAGGGACCCGAAGGGGATAGACGAGCTGCTCCCCAACTGGCGCGGCCTCGACAGCCCGCTCACCGTTCCGGTCACGCGGAACGAGCATTGGGTTCTGACCGCGCGCAAGAAGTACTCGCTGCCGCACATCTTCATGCCGCCGTTCATGAGCAACGAGGGCACGTACACGCTCAGCCTCGGCAATTTCTGCCGGTGGCTCGCCGGTCAGGCCGAAGCGCTCGGCGTCGAGATCTTCCCCGGCTTCCCTGCCGCCGAGACCCTCTTCCACGGCGACGGATCGGTGAAAGGCGTCGCCACCGGGGACATGGGGGTGGGCCGTGACGGCGAACCGAGGGCCGACTACCAGCCGGGGATGGAGCTCCACGGCAAATATACCTTCTTCGCGGAAGGCGCTCGCGGCCACCTCACCAAGAGGCTGAAGCGGGATTTCGGCCTCGACAGGGACAGCCAGCCCCAGGTCTACGGCATCGGCCTCAAGGAGCTGTGGGACATCGATCCCGAGAAGCACGAGCCCGGCCGCGTCATCCACACCCAGGGCTGGCCCCTCGACGACGACAGCTGGGGCGGCGGCTTTCTCTACCACCAGGAGAACAACCAGGTCGCCCTGGGGTTCGTCGTCGCGCTCAATTACAGGAACCCCTACCTGTCGCCCTTCGAGGAGTTCCAGCGCTGGAAGCAGCATCCCGCGATCCGATGCTTCCTCGAGGGAGGCCGCCGGGTCAGTTACGGCGCGCGGGCGATCAACGAGGGCGGCTGGCAGGCCGTTCCCAAGCTCGCTTTCCCCGGCGGTGCGCTGATCGGCTGCGCCGCCGGCTTCGTAAACGTGCCGAGGATCAAGGGCAGCCACACCGCGATCAAATCCGGCATGCTCGCGGCCGAGGCGGCCTTCGAGGCGATCAGGGCCGGCCGGTCGAACGACACACTGGACGCCTATGAGACCGAGCTTCGCTCGAGCTGGGTCGCGAAAGAGCTGAAGATGGTCCGGAACGTCGAGCCGATGGTGGCGAAATGGGGCGGTGCGATGGGCACGGTCCTCGCTGGCGCCGACATGTGGATGCGCCAGCTCAGGATCGGCCTGCCGTTCACGATGCGCCACCATGCCGACAACGCGACCTTGTGGCGCAAGGACCTGGCGCGGCCGATCGAATATCCGAAACCGGACGGCGTGATCAGCTTCGACCGCCTGTCCTCGGTGTTCGTCTCCAACACGAACCACGAAGAGGACCAGCCGGTTCACCTCCGCCTCAAGGACCCGGCGATCCCGACCGCGATGAACCTCCCGGTCTATGACGGGCCGGAGCAGAGATATTGCCCCGCGGGCGTGTACGAGTTCGTCGAGGAGGGCGGGCAGAAGCGGCTGCAGATCAACGCCCAGAATTGCGTCCACTGCAAGACGTGCGACATCAAGGACCCGACCCAGAATATCGAATGGGTGACACCGGAAGGCGGAGGAGGCCCCAATTACCCCAACATGTAGATACGCTCTCGCCCCGCTCCTCGCCGGTGCGCTGGTGCTGCCCGCCCCCCCGGCCGCAGCGCGCACCGACGAGCCGGCCGCCATGCGCACCTACGTCCAGGCCCGCGCCGCAGCGACCGAAGGTGCGCTCGCCGAAGCCAGCCGCTCCTACGCGGCGGCGCTCGCCGCCGCGCCGGACAACCGTATCCTCGCCTCCAGCGCGCTCGGCCATGCCATCGCCGCGGGTGATCGCGCCCTCGCCGTCGCCGCGGCGCGGATGCTCGAATCGACCGGCGAAGCGACGCCCGAGGTGCGTCTCACCTTGCTCGTCGAGGCTGTCCGAGCCGGCCAATGGCGGGCGGCCGAAGCCCAGGTCGAACGGATTTCCGCCGATCGGGCCTTCGCCTTCATGGCGCCCGTGCTTCGCGCCTGGGTCGCGCAGGGTTCGCGGCGCGGCGATCCGATCGCCATCCTCGACGCCATTCCCGGCGACAGCCCCGCGCAGGGCTACGTCCCCGAGGTGAGGGCGCTGCTCCAGCTCGTGCGCCGCGGCCAGGAGGCCGCCGCCGAATATGCCGCTTTCTCGGATGAGAGCGGGCCGCGCGCTCAGCGATTGCGCATCGCCGGGGCCGCCTTGCTCGCGCGGCGCGGCGGTCGTCGCGAGGCGCTGGCCCTGCTCGCCGGCCCGGGCGAAGCGCTCGGCCGCGCGCGCGCCGCGGTCGAAGCGCGACAGGCCTTGCCCGGGGCGATCGCGACGCCCGCGGAGGGGATCGCCGAGTTCCTCGTCCGGCTCGCCCTCGATCTCAACTCTCAGGAAGTCCGCCCGCTCGCCTTGAGCTTCACTCGCCTCGCCGGGTTTCTCGCGCCGGACAATAGCGAGATCTGGCTGGTCGCCGCCGAACTGCTGCGCGATCTCGAGCGGCCGCAGGCGGCGCTCGCCGCGCTGGCGTCGATTCCCCCGTCCGACCCGTTCATCGGCTCGGCGCGAGACCTGCGCATGAACCTGCTGGTCGCGAACGAGCAGAACGACATAGCGGTCCGCGAGGCGCAGGCGGCGACCGCGGCGTCCGGCGTGCGGGTCACCGACTGGACCCGGCTCGGCGACCTCTATGTCGAGCTCGATCGCTATCGCGAGGCTGCCGAAGCCTATGAGCGCGCGATCGCGCTCGCCGGCGCCGGCTCGTCGGACAATCCGCTCTGGGCCTTGTGGCTGATCCGCGGCGGCGCACTCGAGCGGGCGGGCGACTGGCCGGCCGGGAAGGCGGCGCTGGAGCGGGCGCACGCGCTCGCGCCCGAGCAGCCGCTGGTGTTGAACTATCTCGGCTATGCTCAGCTCGAGCGGCGGGAGAATATCGCGGAGGCGATGCGCCTCGTCTCCGAGGCGCATCGGCTCGCGCCCGAAAATGCTTCGATCACCGATTCGCTCGGCTGGGGCTACTATCTGACCGGGGACTTGCCGCGGGCGATCGAGCTACTCGAGCGCGCGGCGCAGGGCGAGCCGGCCGACACCACGATCAACGAGCATCTCGGCGATGCCTATTACCGCGCCGGCCGCCGCATCGAGGCGCGCTTTGCCTGGAAGGCGGCGCTCGTCTATGCCGAGCCCCGCGAGGCGGAGCGGCTCCGTGCCAAGATCGAGGCGGGACTGACGCCGCAGCTGGCCGCCCGCTGACCTCCGCATGGAGGAGACCGCCTTCGCCAAGATCAACCTCGCGCTCCATGTCCGCGCCCGCGAACCGGACGGCTTTCACCGGATCGAGACCATCTTTGCTTTTTGCGAGGACGGGGACCGGCTCGAGGTCAGCGACGGCGATGGTCTGAGCCTGCAAGTGTCGGGGCCGTTCGCGGCGACTTTGACGTCGGGCGAGGACAATCTGGTCCTTCGCGCCGCGCGCGCGCTGAAGGAGCGCTTCGCGGTGACGGCCGGGGCGGCGCTGAGGCTCGACAAGAGGCTGCCCGTCGCGGCGGGCCTCGGCGGCGGATCGGCCGACGCGGCGGCCGCTCTGCGGCTGCTCTCGCGCTGGTGGCGCCTCGATGCGGGGGAGGAGGACCTGCTCGCGCTCGCCGCGCCGCTTGGAGCGGACGTCCCCGCCTGCGTCGGCAGCCGCAGCGCACGTGGCGAGGCGCGCGGCGACCGGCTGGCGCCATGGGCCGACGAACGCGTTGCCGGAGCCCCGGTGCTGCTGGTCAATCCCGGCGTTCCGCTGTCCACGGCCGCGGTGTTCCGCGACTGGGATGGCGAGGATTCGGGGCCGCTCGGCGCGCTCGAGGCCTCCCGCAACGATCTCGAGCCGGCGGCCACGGCCCTGGTCCCGGAGGTGGCCGACGCGCTTGAGGCGCTCGAGGGTGCGCGGATCGCACGCATGTCCGGCTCTGGCGCGACCTGTTTCGGTCTCTACTTCAGCGAAGCCGAGCGCGACGCGGCGGCGGCCCGGATCCGGGCCGCACGCCCGCTCTGGTGGCAGCTTTCGACCCGTCTCCGCTGACCCGCCGGTCCCGCGGCGGGACGGTCTCGGCAGGCCGTTTACCATCGTCGGGCGCAGCTTTGCGTCGTGGCACGGCTCTTGCTGATAGAATGGCACGGGTCGACACGGGGGCACGCCTCTTCGTGGACATTCGACCGCGGCCCCGGCCTCCCACCGGCAGGCGCCGCGGACCCATCGGGGCCGGGCATCGCATGCGGAGGTGCCCGGCCTCTTTTTTTTTGCGCGACACGGCCGCGCAGCCGAGCCAAGTGGAGGGGATGTTCGAGCTCCAGCTTCGGGAGGGCG
>Ga0196965_1000102_pt1 | contig 67821 bp, 43 predicted proteins | sample S1_20metaG_FD_148668 | JGI IMG/M metagenome (GOLD analysis project Ga0196965, IMG submission 148668) | Soil microbial communities from Anza Borrego desert, Southern California, United States - S1_20 | ecosystem: Environmental > Terrestrial > Soil > Desert | place: USA: California | collected...
AGATAATGTTATGCGACAATACCAGTATGCTGAAGGATGGTGTGGGTGTGCCCTCTTTCTATGAACGATCAAAATAGTTTGTTTTACGATTCTAATGTAATTTTTAACAATTTTTCATTTTTTCCCGGACACTAATAACCTCAAACCTCAAACCTCAAACTTCGAACAATTTTCGCAATCCCATCGTAATGACAAACCAACTTTGAACTTTGAACCTAGAACCTTGAACTTTAAACTTTGAACCTATTGATAAACAGCATCGCGAAACTTTTTGTGTAACGCGCGATCAAACGGAAAAATCTGAACAAACAGAACTGCGGTTAATTCGTTTTTAGGATCTACCCAGAACAACGTGGTTGCTGCACCATCCCAAAAGAACTCGCCTATGGTACCCACATTTTCTTCAGCGCTTTGAGCATCCCGAAGACGTACCGCGAAGTCTATTCCGAAGCCTACCTGGCCTTTACTTGGAAGCCACATACGTTCTGTTACACTATCTGGCAAATGATTGGTAGCCATTAGCTTCACAGTTTCTTCTTTCAGAATCGTTGCGTTTTCGCCTTTTCCTTCATTCACCAGCATCTGCGCAAATTTCATGTAGTCATCTACTGTGGAAGTAAATCCATATCCGCCAGGTTTCAAGGGCCATGGTTTTTCGTTGAAGGAATTTGCCTCTTCATCCGGAATTCTCACAAGTTTTCCATCTTCGCCTTTGCGGTAAACAGCAGCAAGCTTATCCGGATTTTTTGTTACATACGCTGTATTGTTCATGCCCAGTGGCGTAAGGATATTTTCATTGACGTATTGATCAAAAGGTTTGCCTGATAACAATTCCACCAGATAGGCTTGCACATCAACAGAAACGCCATAAGACCATTCTTCGCCGGGATGAAACGCAAGGGGAAGCTTACTCAATTTTTTTGCCATTTCGGCAAGTGTGTTTTCTTTGTTCATGACATCCGCTTCCAATACCATCTTTCCAAGTTCCGATTGTTCTGCACGCGCAAATCCTGCTGTGTGCCGGGTAAGATCACGAATGGTTATGGGGCGTTTTGCAGGTTCAAGTAAAATTTTACCGTTTGAATCGGTACCATTAAAAACCTTCATGTCACTAAACTCAGGAGCATATTTAGCTAATGGATCATCGAGCTGGAACGCACCTTTTTCATATAGTTGCATAAGGGCAACACCGGTGATCGGTTTGGTCATGGAAAAAATTCTTACTACGGTATTGCGGTCCATAGGTACATCGGCTTCCCTATCTGCTTTTCCAAAAGCATTGAAATAAACCTCTTTGTTGTCTTCCATGATGAGCGCAGATACGCCTGCAATAGCGCCTTGATCCACGAAGGATTGTAAAGTGGAATCGATACATGCTTTTGTATCGCTGTTAACGATAAGCGAATCAGCATCCTTTGATTCTATTTCTGCGCCTTTCGGATTACAGCTACCAAGAAAGATTACAAATGATAAAAAAGCCGCGGACTTGTACATGATCATAATAATTTAGTTAAACCAAGGTATACAATTCCTGCCAACTGAAAAGGATTGTTTTCCATTGATGGTTTCCAGGACAACCGAAAGGTTAGGAGAGAAATTTTCCGGTGTAACGATGAAAGTTATTAACCCCTTTACTTGATTATTTAATTGAATCCAATTACTTATGCGGAACGCAATTAGTCTGGTAGCTCAGCTGGTTTAGAGCGCTGCCTTGACAGGGCAGAGGTCATCGGTTCGAACCCGATCCAGACTACTTTCTGTGATTCTTTATAGACGGGGCTTTTAGAATAGCTTCGAGCTATGGGCTTCAAGCTGCAAGGCATGGGTGATATTTTTAGGAGATTTTTCTAGAGCTTCGAGCTATTAGCTGCGAGTTTGTTGGTCAATAACTTAGGAGTTTTCGATATAACGAAAACTCAGGTTGCTTTCGAGAAACATCAAAATTATATCAAATCAACGCCGAACATCAAACCTCCAATATCAACAAATTCTGTAGACCCGATTTTTCCCGCGCTTCAACATTGAACCATGAACCCCTTTTCGTTACCGTCGTACATGCGCGTATGTGCATGCAGAAGGATCTCCCATGCAAAGCGCTAACCTTGGATTCAACACCTGGGACTCACCTGACAGATAAATACGTTTTGGGACGCAAAAAATAGAATTATTCCAAATCATTTGCGGCGATAAGGTTCACAGGTTACTTTTGTGTTTAGATTTAGTCTAAATAGTCGTCGATTTACTGAAATGGGTATCCCGCAATTCGTTAGCAAGTTTTTGAAATCCATGATTTGTATGCTGTTTCTGATATCCTTAACATGGGATATATACGGACAGGAAACAGCTGTCGTAACAGGTACGATCAAGGATCAGAATGGACAGGAAATACCTCATGCGTGGGTTGGCATTCCGGCGCTCGGGATAAACACGGTATCAGATATTTCGGGAACGTATACGTTAAATGGCGTTCCGCCTGGAAGTTATACTGTTGTCGTGAGGTCCGTAGGGTTTGAAACATTTTACGTTTCTATTGCGATTTCAGCTGGCGAAGAGTTTACTCAAGAGATCATACTTACTGAATCCATTCAGGAGCTCAATGCCGTCACTGTTACCGGAAAATCTGTGTTAACCGAAACTGCTGAACAGCCGTATGCAGTCACCGCTATATCAACCAAGGCTTTTGCTAACCGTTCCGTCGATCTTAATCAGATACTTGGTCAGTCAACCGGTATTCGCATTCGGGAAGAAGGCGGACTCGGGTCGAAATTTCAATTCTCATTAAATGGTTTATCGGGCCGCCAGGTAAAATTCTTCATTGACGGTGTACCCATGGAATATCTCGGTGATGCTTTTCAACTGAATAACATTCCTGCCAATCTTGTTAAACAGGTTGATGTATATAAAGGAGTTATTCCCATTGAACTTGGGAGCGATGCGCTCGGTGGCGCCATTAATATCGTCACAGATCTATACGCGAAGCCTTATCTCGACGCGTCATATAGTTTGGGTAGCTTTGGAACACACAGAGCCGCGTTTAGTGGTCTGTATAAAAGCAATTCTTCCGGCTTGCTAATTCGGGCGAATGGATTTTTTAATCGCAGTGACAATGATTATATCATGGAAGACATTAAAGTCTATGACTATCAGAATGGCAAAGATGTGCGCAACGATGTCAGGCGTTTTCACGATGCATATCAGTCACAAATGGGGCAGGTGGAAGCAGGTTTTACTGGTAAGAAATGGGCGGACCTTCTCATGTTTGGAGTAACCATGGCAGGGATAAAACAAGATGTGCAACATGGCATATTCGGAAATCCGGTCGGGGAAGCTACAGTTGAAGAACGCAACCATCAGATAACCTTACAATATCATCATGCGGGATTTGTTTCTGGCAAGCTTGAAGTTCAAATTCATGCACAGCATAACTGGTTAAACAGTGTTAGTATAGATACATCTTCCAACCGTTACGATTGGGCAGGCAGAGTATATCATATAGCGAAGGATGGCCTGGGAGAAATTGTTCGTGAAAAAACCATTTTTGATTATAATCAATCCCTTTCCGTTTTGCGAACTGGATTCAGCTACACCGCTCATCAGCATCATAAAATAAAAGCCAATGTTGTAGGAACGCATTTGTCGCGTGATGGCGTAAACACTTTAAAACGCGACAGACCTGGTGTGTTTACATCGCCCAACACATTAACCAAACTGGTATCCGGCGTTGCCATTGAAAGTAATTGGTTAGATGAAAAAGTTTCTACCATTGCCTCGCTTAAACATTATGCTTTTGATATGCTTACAAGAAACGCAAGGGGTGACGAAGAAGGAAAACCGGTTATAGATGATATCCAGACATCGTTGAGTAAACCAGGATTTGCCTTCGCCGCCAGGTACTTCATTACACCTGATTTGTTGCTTAAGAGCTCAGTAGAAAAGACCTACCGTCTCCCTGAAGCAAGGGAAGCCTTGGGCGATGGCTTAAGAATTATCGCCGCACCATTGCTTAAACCTGAAAGTAGTTTGAATTTAAATGGTGGACTACAATTCAGAAAACATCTCCGCGAAAGCGAAATTGTGATGGAAGGTAATTATTTCTATCGCAATGTAAGCAATTGGGTTTATCTGGAGTCATACGGTATGCTCAGCCAGCACACGAATGTCATGAATGTATTGGTTCACGGCCTAGAGATGGATACGCGTTTTACCTATAAAAATCGTGTTGGATTATTTGCTAACGTTACTTACCAGAATGTGTTGAATAATGAAAAATATGATGCGAGTAAATTAACCAAAACAGAGAATCCGGTTTACCGCGATCAGTTAGCTAATACCCCTTATTTTTTTGGTAATGCAGGCATCGACTTCCGCTTTAAGAAATTGGCGAACGGAATGGAGTTCTCTACGTATTACAATGCCAGTTACGTTCATTGGTTTTACCTGGTTTATAAAAGCGCTTCTGTCAGGAAAAATACTATTCCTACACAACTTATTAATAACGCTGGTATAACATGCTCCAGTGCCAATCATCGATACAACATTAGCTTTGAGATTAGAAATTTTCTTAACGAAAAGGCGTATGATAATTTCAAAATGCAGAAACCAGGAAGGTCCTTTGCTTTCAAGGTCAGGTATTTTATTAAATCATCTTAACTTATTATAAATGAATTTTTATCCTTTTTACAAAATGAACAGACTTAAAACAATTTTATTTGCATCCATCGCGCTGATATCGGCCATGAGTTGTGATGATGAAAAAAATGATCCGGTACTTGATCGCGATGCAAAACATATCCTGGCATTGAGCTTACCCGCAATAGAATCTTATCCTTTTCATCTCATTGGTGATGCAACTTCAGGAACTGCTGACATCAGTCAGTCACAAGAAATTCCTAATATTCCGGATAATGTTCCCGTAACAACCCAACAAGGTTTTATATTCCTGAACTCAGCAGACCGGCTTACAAAATACAGTGTGGATGCAGATGGTTATCTTCAAAACGAAGGTGAACTCCCTAATTTAGGTATTAGTGGCGGTCCTGTCTACGAATTTTTAAGTAACAACCGCTTGTTAATCTCAACAGGCCCCCGCGCCAATGAAAGCGGAGTTTTCGATTACCAGATCGTCAATACAACCACAATGACAGAAGAGAGCAAAGGAACAATCGCACTTCCCATTGATGAGAATTCAACCGCTATACCAAGCAATTATATTCTGAAAGAAGGAAAAGTATATGTGCCTTATATACACACGGACTTAGACTATGCTGCATATGATAAAGCTCCTGTAGCTATTTTTGACGCAGTGACCATGGCGTATGAAAAAACCATCTATGAAGAACGCACGGCAAGTCTCGGATATAGCGTTGTGTCTTCTCATGGCTTTGCTGAAAATGGTGATCTCTATTTGATTTCCTGTAACTCAAATTACTGGGCAGCCAATGAAGAACTTCCTTCCGGTATCGCGCGAATCAATGCTGGCGAAAGCGAGTTTGATGAAGACTACTTCTTTAACATTACGGCGAAGGTAGACGGAAACCATACCGGAGGCATGCTGTATGTTGGAAATAACAAAGCGATAATTCAGGTGTTTAATGGAGACCTTATCACAGAATACCGTGATTACCAGAACGCTTATGTAATAGATTATTACCTGGCAGATTTAAGCGCACAGACAGTAGAAAAACTCGATTTGCCTACCAGCAAATACCCACGCAAAGCACTTGAACTTTTGAAAGATGGAACAGCTGCTATCGTGATCAACTCAGAACAAGATAATGCCATTTATATTTTTGATCCTGCGGACAACTCCGTTACCAAAGGACTGACCTACACAGGAGCAGAATACATTAATGCTTTTATGACATTTGAGTAATTTGAAATAACAACGAGGCCAGGTAAATACAATTGTTTTTTGTGTTACCTGGCTTCTGTTTTATCACCATAGGCCTGGGCTAGGGAATGAAAACTAATCAAAATCATAACACGGAGCGATCTGGGACAAGGAAGAAAGCAAAATCACGCTTTCGACGGGTCAATGACTGGCTTCATCTGTGGCTCGGACTCGCATCCGGTATTATTGTTTTTATTGTTTGTATCACGGCATGTATCTGGGCATTTAATGAAGAACTTATACGGTTGTTTCAGCCGGAAATAAACGTGGAGATCCAGGATAAGCCTGTGCTTATCCCCTCAGAGATTCAACGGTATTCGCGTGCCATTTTTCCTGATAAAAGGGTAATCTATGCGGATTATCTTCAGGGAAGAGCTATTTATGCAGGGGTGGGGGAGAAAAACGAAGAACACTATATCCTTAAACTGCATCCTTATACCGGAGAAGTGCTTCGCACAGAGAAGTACGGCGCCGGCGAAAATGATTTCTTTTATTTCATTTTACAGGGACATCGGTTTCTCTGGCTCCCTTATCAGATCGGAAGACCGCTGGTGAATTACGGTACTTTGGTTTTTGTAATTATTCTCATCACCGGAATCATTTGGTGGTATCCAAAGAAATGGAATAAAACAAAAGTAAAAAAGAATTTTACCATACGTTGGAATGCCTCATTCAAAAGACTCAACGTTGATCTGCATAATGTGCTTGGTTTTTATGCGATGCTGGTACTTTTGGTAATGGCTCTCACCGGAGTTGTCTGGGGAATTGAATGGTATAACCGTGGTGTTTACTGGATAACTTCAGCAGGAAAGGAGCTGCCGCATTGGGTAAGGCCCGAGTCAGATTCACTCGATGCGAAGACCGACTACCCAGCAACGCAAATGATGGATAGTGCCTGGCATAAGGTTATTGCCGAATACGCTGAAGCAGAAGGATTTTATTATCGTTACCCCGACACAACAAATATCACTTCTCCGATCAATATCATTGTGTATCCAATCAGTACACAGTTTTACAACGCCAGGACATTTGTTTTTGACAGGCATACCCTTGAGCCTTTACAAAGTGATGTTGTTGCTGAAACCGATTATGATAAGGCATCAGCAGCGCAAAAACTTCGAAAAATGAATTTCGATTTACATGTAGGGAGTATTCTTGGCTTTCCAGGCAAAGTGTTGGCCTTCTGTTGCAGTCTCATCGGTGCTTCATTGCCAATAACTGGATTGATTGTATGGTTGGGAAGAAAAAAGAAAAAGAAGTTCAGGAAATCAGTTCCATCTTAATAATGCTTTTTTATTAAAGCGCCTTATTAATAAAAAAGTCTTTTGCGCCATAGGCTTTGTTGCTTGTCCAGTCTAACGCTGGTGCTGACCAAAAATGGGTCATTCACGGGAATACCCAAAGGTAAAAAAGCAACTGTACAGATGTAGAGACTGCGAGTTGAATCCAAAGTATCTTACCGCGATCTAATCATTTTATAATGTTAAAGCCATGAGTAGGAATTCTAAAGCGTTATTATGGAATACAAAAATCGAGCAACGGTGGAAAGTTAAAAGGAAAAACGTTCAGGCAGATTCAGATTGGTGCTTCGAATATTTTAAAAAGCTAAATTACCGGCATGGGACATTTGCCTGATTTGATTAGAGATTTAGCGCTGATATTAATCGCAGGCGCGGTGATCACTTTAATATTTAAACGAATAAAGCAACCCCTGGTACTGGGCTACATCATTGCCGGTTTTTTGGTGGGCCCGCATTTTCATTTTTTACCCACGGTTACCGACAATGTAAACATCGACATACTCGCTGAAATTGGTGTGATCTTTCTCCTCTTTGGGCTTGGACTGGAATTCAGTTTCAAAAAGTTGATGAAAGTAGGTGGCGCAGCATCAATTACCGCATTCGTTGAAATCGCGTTCATCACCGTAACAGGTTATTTTGTCGGCAAATGGCTTGGGTGGTCAACCATGGACAGTTTGTTTCTGGGTGGTATGCTGGCCAGCTCATCAACTACAATTATTATCAGGGCATTCGATGAACTTGGCGTCAAAACAAAACAATATGCGCGCATTGTATTTGGCGTTTTGGTGGTGGAAGATATTGTCGTCATACTCCTCATGGTTTTGCTTTCCACTATCGCTGTTACAAAAGAATTTGAAGGCACTGAAATTATTTTAACGATTGTTAAGCTGGTTTTTTTTCTGGCACTGTGGTTTATCGCAGGGATTTTTCTTTTGCCCACATTACTCAAAAAGGCAAAAGCGCTTCTCGATGATGAAACCTTGCTGATACTTTCCCTCGGCCTTTGTTTAGGTATGGTTGTATTGGCGACACAAGTCGGATTTTCAGCAGAGCTTGGTGCTTTCATCATGGGGTCTATTATCGCCGAAACTACTTCGGCAGAAAAAGTAGAACATTTAACCAAGCCCGTGAAAGATCTGTTTGGTGCAGTGTTTTTTGTTTCCGTCGGTATGATGATTGATCCCGCAGCGATCATCGAATACGGATGGCCTGTGATTTGTATTACATTCCTGACGTTATTTGGGAAACTTTTCAGCACGACTATCGGTGCCATCATATCAGGGCAGCCACTCAAACAATCAGTACAGGTAGGCATGAGCATGGCGCAAATCGGTGAGTTTGCATTTATTGTTGCCACCTTAGGTTTATCATTGGGTGTTATTTCAGATTTTCTATTCCCCATCGCTGTAGGTGCTTCTGCGATAACAACTTTCACCACACCTTATCTGATCAAGTTTTCCGAGCCGTTTTATCTTTTCTTAGAAAGAATATTACCGGTATCCTGGGTCAAAAGATTAAATAATTATTCTTCCGGCACACACAGTATCCAGGCAGAAAGTGATTGGAAACGGCTGATCAAATCATACATCAACATCGCCCTTACGAATGGAATTATTCTTTTGTCGCTCATTTTGCTTTCAATTGAATTTCTTGCGCCCTTTTTGAATGAACGAATTGCTAATCCAACCATCGGAAGTGTTATTACACTGGTTATTTCACTGAGTGTCGCTACGCCTTTCTTATGGGCCCTCATGGCTAAACGACCCGACAACATGGCCTACAAAGAAATGTGGCTTGAAAAAAGATACAATCGGGGTCCGCTGTTGGTATTGGAAATATTCCGGGTTATGCTGGGTATACTCGTTATCGGATTTTGGGTTTTCGAGCTGGTTTCAGTAAGGATTGCAATTTTTGTAGCTATACCAATAATCATCAGTGTTGTTTTTGTTTTTGCAAAGCGTATCCAAAGTTTTTACCAGCGTATTGAAGGCAGGTTTCTTGGTAACCTCAACGCAAGAGAAGAAGACGCATACAATACCGCCACAGCGTATGTGTCCCGGAAAACAGCAGCCATCCAGACAGGATTATTGCCATGGGACGCGCACATTGTTCAACTTGATGTTCAACCTCAGGCAAATTACATTGGCAGAACCCTCCATGAATTAACATGGCGCGAAAAGTATGGTATCAATATCGTTTATATTAAACGTGGAGAAAAAATAATTCATGCCCCTGGCCGTAATAACATCCTGTTACCTTTTGATCAGGTGGGCGTGATAGCAACAGATGAACAGCTTCAATCATTCAAGCCAGTCTTTGATTTAACTGAAGCTGTTGATTCAGATGTTGATGTATCCGACATTGTGTTGGAGAAGATCATCGTGGATGAACACACACAACTGAAGGGCAAAGATATTCGCAGCTCCGGTTTACGCGAGCGCACCAACGGACTGGTTATTGGTATTGAGCGAAACAACGAAAGAATATTGAACCCCGAGTCCACAACAGTGTTCGAGTGGGGCGATATCATCCTGATCGTTGGCGACAAGAAAAAAATAAACGAACTAAGCGGAGCACATAATTAATATGTATTCCTTCGTGCCCTTGTGCCTTTGTGGCAAAAAAATGATGAGGCCACGAAGTCACGAAGAAACCGAAAAAAATGCTTTGTATTGCTTCGTGTCCTTGTGCCTTTGTGGCAACGACAATGGGGCCTTAAGAAGAAGAAGTGAATATCCATTTCATTACAACGTCTATTTTTATAAAGAGTTGGGCGTTCCCCTTCGTTCCTCAGGGTCGGGCTGTCCAGGGCTCCGCTTCGCTTCGGTACCGCGAGGCGCGGCACTAAACCCTTACCATCCCTAACGCGAGGCTTTCATATCCTGAAATAGGATAGGGACAATGCCGAAGTTGCGAAGAAACCGGGAAAAATATAATTTCTTATGGCCTTGTCGTTCAAAAAAAAATGCCCTTTTTTAAAATGTATATACAGTGCAAATCAGTAACTTGATAAAAGTTATGTTTTAATTATCTCAAGTTGTTGGGTACTATAATGAAACGTTTAAAAATATTTTTACCACTATTCGTATTTCTCGCTTGTGAAAAAGAAGAGATAAATCTTCCGGAAGTATATGTTTTCAGGGGTTTTGAAACCGGAACAGTTCGTGTTTTCACCAAAGAAGGGGAAATCACCAGCGATTTATTGTCCGGTAAATTCATTGCGAATAACGATTACTTTGTTGAGCAAAATTCATTCGAGCTGCCTGATTTTTCCCAGGATCTTGAAATTATTTTCGAAACAAAGGGCAAGGCTGTTTTTCAGGGAGCCGATACGGTAATGACGGCGAATGCAACGCGCGTAGCAAATAAGATTTATTTTGAATCCAACGATACCTTATACTCGGATAATTCCTTAATTAATATGAGGGATCCCAGATTTCAATTTTCGCCGATAACACAAACCGACGTTGTTGAAGCAGGCTTCGGTGGTTTCCCACCTGTTCATAATTTTATTTACGGGTATCGCTCATGTGTTTATGCAATCGATTATGGGCAAGAAATCAAGGTTCCATTTATAAATATACTGGACAAAAAATGCCCTCCTCCCGATGGAATAATTGTTTGTAATGCGAGCGGTGTTGCGAATATAAATAACGCATTTAATGAAAATTACTTAAATGTGATAAAGAACTCGACCTTTACCTGGGTGGATACACTGATTGTTCAACAAAACTACGTTGTATTTAGAAAGGAATAGGAACTTGTTATTCAATGTTGTTGAATTAAGTTTCCATACACTTTCTCCTTTGAGAGGGTAAGGTGAGGCTATAAAAAACCAAGCTTAATTCAACAACATTGACTTCTTATTGGCATTTCTTTGTACCCTTGAATTTTCGTTCCAAAAAAGTTTGTTGATAAACTAGTCCCGAGCAAAAGAAATCAGCGGCTCAATATTACCCGCATCGGCAGTTTTCAATGCGGCAAGGTAGGTGGTGCGGGCATCACCGGAATTTTGAAATTTTGAAGCGCCCCAGGTAAAAACGGGCAGTTTAAAAAGGTCTTCTATAATAATATCAGCCATGAGTCTGCTGTGTCTGCCGTTGCCATTTGGGAAGCAATGGATACTTACAATACGGTGTTTGAACCGGATGGAGATTTCATCGGGTGCATAGGTTTTGTTGTTTATCCAGTACGTTATGTCGTCCATTAAATATTGAAGTTCGGTTTCGACCTTCCAATAATCGATGCCAATGTTTTTGTTGGTTTTTCTAAATACACCCGCCCATGCCCATACATCGCCGAACATTTTCCGGTGTACATCTTTAACAAAATCTCCTTGCAGCACCTGCCCCTGTTTAAATTTTCGTTCGAGGGTCCACTGAATGGCCTGCTCAATATTTTGTTGTTCAAATTCATCCAGTTCACCATGGGTGGCAATGGTGGGAATGAGCAGGCCATCGGCTTCATCTTCATCCAGTGGTGTTTGTCCCGGGGTGTACGCAATCCCTAGTCCCATAAGATTTTCGGCATTTCATTTTTAATAACGAGTGCTCTCTCTTTAATGGCTTTTTTAATCCGCCGTTTTGAATTTTCCTGGTCTTCTAGTTTCATGGTATTGGAAGTTCGCAGCACAATTTGCGTTGCCAGCGCTTCTGCTTTCCGTTCGATCAATGCATCCAGTGAGCCATCATTGGGAACAAACCCATAAACCAGTTGCATATCCAATGCATTTCCGGCTTCACGAAGCGCTTTGAGGGTAATGGTTCCTTCTTTCTCACGCTTTTCAATATCGAGAACACTCTGTTTTGTTATTGACAACTTGTTTCCTAGTTGCTGTAGTGAAATACCCAACGCAGAACGGATGGCTTTTATCCAGCCGCTGGGCGGGAAAGATGTTTTTTGTAAGTCTGGGAAAGCCTGCATTCTTGCGTTTAATTGCTGTATCTGTAGGTTATTCTTTTTCATGAGTAAGTCTATAATATTACAAATATATGATAAAGTAATATTATAACATGACTATGATGCAATTTAATAAGGCTCTAGTATGACTATATTGAGTTTTTTAGACTATATCGTGTCTTAACTTACTAATATACAGTGGTTTACACGATCGGAGTCCGCGCATAGGACCATGAAATTTAACTGCGATTCACGCGTACAAGGACAATAGCTAACCAAACGTGAATAAAGCACACTTTCATTTTTCCTTCTTAACGTAAGGCACCGAATTTTTTCTGTCTGCCGAAACTTAGCAAATGGAATATCAAGATAAATATTTATGGTGGCAGTATGGCGTTGTTTACCAGATTTACCCGCGCTCTTTTCAGGACAGCAATAATGATGGTATTGGCGACTTAAAGGGAATAGCCAGCAGGCTTGACTATCTGCAATGGCTTGGTGTGGATGCTATTTGGATTTCTCCAATTTATCCTTCGCCCATGAAAGACTTTGGTTACGACATATCCGACTACGAGAACATTCATCCGCTCTTTGGTAACATGGATGATTTTGATCGGCTCATCAACGCAGTGCATACACGCGGAATGAAGTTGATTCTGGATTTTGTTCCCAACCATACGTCCGATCAACACCCGTGGTTTCTTGAATCCAAATCGTCGCGGAATAATCCCAAAAGAGATTGGTATATCTGGAAGGACCCGCTACCGGGTGGTGGTTTGCCAAACAACTGGCTCGCTGCTTTTGGCGGTCCGGCGTGGGAGTGGGATGAGCAGACACAACAATATTATTACCACGCATTTTTGAAAGAACAACCGGATCTCAACTGGCGAAACAAAGAGGTACAAAACGCTATGCTGAACGCCATGAAATTCTGGCTTGACCGTGGGGTTGATGGCTTTCGCGTCGATGTGATGTGGCACATGATCAAGGATAATCAATTTAGGGATAACCCGCCCAACCCGGAATATCAACAGCACATGGCAACATACGATCAGCTTTTGGCTGTATATTCAACTGATCAACCTGAAGTACATGATATTGTACACATGATGCGAAAGCTTCTTGATCAATACGATGAAAGAATGATGATCGGAGAGATCTACCTGCCCATTCAGAAACTCATCGCCTATTACGGTGTTGATAAAAAAGGAGCACATCTTCCTTTTAATTTTCAGTTATTGACACTGCCGTGGGATGCGCGTTTTATTTCGATCGCCGTTACCGAATATGAAAAAGCGCTTCCTGAACACGGGTGGCCAAATTGGGTGCTGGGAAACCATGATCAACCGCGTATCGCTAGCAGGGTAGGGATAGAACAAGCTAAGGTTGCCATGGTGTTGCTCCTTACGCTGAAGGGTACTCCGACTATGTATTATGGTGATGAACTTGGATTGAAAGATGTTCCGATATCAGAAGATGCTATCCAGGATCCACAAGGACTAAACATGCCGGATAAGAATTTGTCAAGGGATCCTGCGCGAACGCCCATGCAATGGAATGATAGTGTAAACGCCGGCTTCTCTAATACAACTCCATGGCTACCGGTAGACCGCCATTACAGGAAAGTTAATGTTGAGGCAGAGAAAGCCGATAACCTTTCCATGTTATCGCTTGTTAAAAAACTTGTTACACTACGAAAAAATGAAAAAGCATTATCGGTGGGAAACTATGATCCTGTATTTTCCGATCATCAATTGATTTCGTTTATTCGCCATGAGGATGAATCGCCACGTTTTCTAATCATCCTCAATCTAACGCACCGGCCATGTTTCTTCAGGCAAAAGCAAACAGCGTATGCCGGTACCGTTGTATTGTCGACATCACCTGACATCGAAAATACCTACGTGGGAGATACCATTACCCTTGCCGGAGATGAAGCGATTATCGTTAAACTTGATAGCTGATCACTAAAGAGATGACAACAGCATCAAACAACACAACCGAGCGATTCATATTGTCGAATCCTGTCGGTACTACATTGATTTCTCCAGGCGTATGTCACTTCAAAGTTTGGGCACCACTGAAGGATAATATCGTTTTGCATTTATTCGATCCGGATGAAAAAATTCCTTTAACAAAAGATAAAGAAGGTTACTTTACGGTAACGCTGCATAACATAGCGGCGGGAAGGAAATATTGCTATAATATCGATGGTGCGGAAGGCGTGCCGGATCCGGCGTCATACCATCAACCCGACGGTGTTCACGGGCCTTCGCAGGTTGTTGATCACAACCGTTATCAATGGAACGACGATCAGTGGAAAGGAATTCCTTTCAAAGATCTTATTCTTTATGAAATTCATGTGGGCACCTTCACAGCAGCAGGAACTTTCGAAGCTGTGATACCTTGTCTCGACGATCTTGTGGATGTTGGCATCAATGCAATTGAAATTATGCCGGTATCGCAATTCCCGGGTAACCGGAACTGGGGATATGATGGTGTATTTCCCTATGCTGTTCAAAATACTTATGGCGGACAAGAAGGATTAAAAAAACTCGTTGATGCCTGTCACCAAAAAGGTATTGCGGTTTTTCTTGATGTTGTTTACAACCATGTTGGTCCGGAAGGAAACTACTTGTCGCTTTATGGCCCCTACTTCACCAATACATATTGTACCCCCTGGGGTGATGCCATTAATTTCGATGGCGCGTGGTCTGACGCTGTGAAAGAATATTTTTGTAACAATGCGTTATACTGGTTTCAATGCTTCCATATTGATGGATTGCGGATCGATGCCGTACACATGGTGTTTGACAATAGCGCTGTCAATGTTTGGGAACACCTTCATGAAAAAATGACTGTCTTGCAGGAAAAAACCGGAAGACCGCTTCACTTGATTGCCGAAAGCGACTTGAATAATCCAAAGGTGATTCGTGATCCTGCATCTGGAGGTTATGGTTTCAGAGCGCAATGGTTGGATGATTTTCATCATGCATTATATGTAATGCTCGACTTCAACGGAAGAGAACGGTACATTGACTTTGGCCGCATGGAACAATTGGCCAAAGCGTATACTGATGGATTTGTACACAGCGGTGAATATGTAAAATTCCGGAGACGCAAACACGGTGTCTCATCGGCAGGCGTTTCCGGAGACAAGTTTGTTGTATTTATTCTCAATCATGATCAGGCAGGTAATCGTCCTATGGGCGAGCGATTATCAATGCTTGTTGATTTTGATAGATTGAAACTGGCTGCTGCCGCTATGTTACTTTCTCCCTATGTTCCCATGTTGTTTATGGGTGAAGAGTATGGAGAACAATCACCTTTTTTTTATTTCGTTAGTCATTCTGATAAAAAACTCATTGAAGCTGTAAGGAAAGGGAGAAAGGAAGAGTTTAAAGACTTCAATACAAACGGGGAATCACCTGATCCGCAAGATGAAAAAACGTTTAACGATTCAAAATTAAAGTGGCATCTTCGAAAAGAAGGACAACACTTCGTTTTACGGAACTGGTATAAAGAACTCATTAGTCTCCGAAAAAAAATACCAGCGCTTCAAAATTTCTCCAAGAACGATACCCGAACGCAAATCATTGGTCAGTCGGGATTGATTCTCCTGCGATGTGAAGAAGGCGGAAAAAGTCCAATGGTCTGTTTATTTAATTTCAGTGAAAAGGAGCTGGACGTTTCTATTCCGTTTTATGGCAAACGCTGGATTAAAATCCTCGATTCCTCGGATGCGATGTATCAACCCGTTAAAAGCAAAACGAAAGGTGTTCCTTCGGAAGTATTGCTCCATGAAATATTTACACTCCCAGCTGTTTGTGTTTGCGTCTTCGTAGCAGGATTTTAAGATTTACAGGATTATCAAGACCGGGATGAAAGCTATGCTTTCATCCCGCATCCTGCAAATCCTAAAATCCTGCCATCTTTTCTTTTATTTTTTCCTGAAGTATGTGTCCTGTGTTCTGCAGCGCGGCATTGTCTCCTTTTTTTACCGACGATGCCAGCGATGAAATATTCTTCATCAGGATGTGTTCGGGGAACAAAGAAATTTCAGGGTCAGTGATTGCTTCGATCAGAACGGGCCTGTCTGCTGTAAGCGCTTGCTGCCACGCATCGGCTACCTGCGCAGGTGAATCGATTCGAATGCCAATAAAACCGATTGAACTTGCATACTCTGCATAGTTGAACTCGGGTACTACCTGTGTCGTGTCAAATTTTGGATCACCTTCCATCATACGTTGTTCCCAAGTTACCATGTTGAGGTCGCGGTTATTCAAAACACAGATAATAATGTTTGGAGTTGACCACGATTGCCAATATTTACTGATGGTGAGCAATTCGAGATTTCCATTCATTTGCATGGCACCATCTCCTGCAAAAGCAATTACCGTTTTGTCCGGGTAAGCAAATTTTGCAGCGATAGCATAAGGCACAGCACAGCCCATCGTGGCTAAATTACCGGAGAGCGATGCCATCATGCCTTCACGAATTTTAAGTTCACGTGCATACCAGCTGGCAGACGAGCCGGAATCCGCGGTTAAAATACAATTGTCGGGAAGAAGAGGAGAGAGTGCTGTAAATACAAGCTGTGGATTCAACGGATTAGCTTCCCGTAACGCCATTACTTCCTGCTCTTTTCGCCATTGTTTTATTTTGTCTTCAAGCTTTGATTGCCATTCCCGTGAAGGCTTTTGGTGAAGAAGCGGAATCAATCGTCGTAGAGTTTCTTTGCTATCACCGAGTAAATTCACTTCAACAGGATAACGAAGGCTAAGCATCCGCCCGTCGATGTCGATTTGTACGGCACGTGCCTGTCCTTCTTCCGGTAGAAACTCAGCGTATGGAAAGCTTGTTCCGATCATCAATAACGTATCACATTCCTGCATCATCAATTCTGTGGCTGTTGTTCCAAAAAATCCAATCGTACCAGTAACGAATGGCAAGTCGTCGGGCAAAACAGTTTTCCCCAACAACGCTTTGGCTACACCTGCATGCATCAACCCGGCGAGCTGAATAATTTCGCTGGATGCATTCATCGCACCTGCACCCACCAATATGCCGACACGATTACCAACGTTAAGGATATGCGCAGCCTCACGCAACGCTTCATCAGTTGGTATTGTATACGACGAAGGATGCCCCACACCGGTATGTATGGAGAAATGTTCATGTGGTGGATACTCCACAGCATCCATGGTTTGGATGTCGTTCGGAATAATCACACAGGTAACCGTTCTCTCTGCCCGGGCAATACGAATCGCCCTATCGATTAAATGTCTGATTTGAGTGGCATCGGAAGCCATGTGGACATACTCATGCGCCACATCCTTAAACAAACTAACAAGATCAACTTCCTGTTGATAATGACCACCGATCGCCATTCGTGCTGTTTGTCCGATGATCGCAACCACCGGCTGATGATCCAACTTGGCATCGTATAGTCCGTTGAGTAAATGAATTGCTCCCGGACCAGATGTTGCCATGCATACACCAACTTCACCCGTAAATTTAGCATGCGCACATGCCATTAATGCAGCCATCTCTTCGTGGCGTACCTGGGTGAATTTTATCGCTTCGACTGATCTGCTCAACGCACCCATAATACCATTGATTCCATCACCAGAATATCCAAAAATTCTGGAGATACCCCAGCTCGCCAGCCTTTTGATAATGAAGTCACTTACATTAATTGTCGCATCTGCTTTCGGTAAGTTTTTCTTTTCCTGCTTTTTCATATTGGTTGCTTTCGTGGTGTTCTTTCATTTGGTGAGCCACAGGAAAAACCGGGGCGTCACGTCAAGGGGATACTCAATTTATATACCATGGATCAGGATTTTAAGGATGTGCAGGATGAACAGGATGGTATGAAAGCAACGCTATCATACCTGAAATCCTGACAATCCTGCACATCCTTAAAATCCTGATCCGGGATTGGTTTTTTTTTGGAGCATTACTTAAGTTTACAAGGAGTATGTTGTGTCTATAATTAAACCGTTATTATGTTAAGTCATGAAGATCGTAATGATGGGGTAACCTATCAGATTATTGGTTGTGCCATGCGTATCCATAACACTTTGGGAAATGGTTTCCAGGAAGTGATTTATCAACGTTGTCTTAATCTGGAATTGAAGGCAGAGGGGCTTTCTTTTGAAAGAGAAAAGGAGACACCAATTTTTTACAATGGCACTCATGTTGGGACCCGGCGGGCGGACTTTATTGTGGCTGATAGAATTGTTGTCGAATTGAAAGCCGTAATAAGATTAGAAGATGCGCATCTTGCCCAGGCTAAGAATTATGTTGTAGCGTATAATTTTCCTAAAGGATTGCTTATTAATTTCGGGGCGCGGAGTTTGGAGTATAAGCTTGTTTTTAATAATCGGTATGGATCAGGATTAGCAGGATTGAAGGATTAGCGGGATTGAAGGATTAGCAGGATTGAAGGATTAGCAGGATTGAAGGATAATAAAATTTAAGGATTAACACGATTCAGGTTGATATCCATAAAATCGGCCCATGATCCGTTGGGATTTAGTTGCTCCCATCTTCCTGAAAATTCTTTGTGATCGCTTTTAAATCCGCCGGTAAACTTAAGTGAGTCTCCCTGAAGTGTCCAGTTATTACCGATGTGAGTTGCAGACATGAAACCTGAGTTTCCCTGGCTGTCGTAGTGTTGCATTGTGTAGATGTTTTTTTCAATGTCAAAGCCAATTATTTCAAACGTTTCGATTTTTTCGTCACCCATTAAGACATTTGCTTTATGTAATAAAAAATATTTACCGGGTAACCATTCGTAAGTGTCTGTACCACTTATTTTGATTTCGAGTGTAGTTGCAGTGGGAAGAATTTTACCTGTGGTATTCCATTGTCCGACAAACTTATCTAATTGTTGAAGTGCTGTACTGTTGTTTTTTATCATGATAGTGATGTTTCTCGGAAAGCATTTTTTCTCCATATTGTTCGACTGATGTACGTCAGCTTAACCACCATTTGGATCGACTTGCTGGTTAAAACTTTTTATGGTTTACATCTAATAAATGTACAAATAAAAAACTTTTTCTATCTGACGAAAATATTTACATATGGTGCCGGTCTTACTCGTTATCCGGATTTTTTATAGTGAATTGAACTTACCCGCAACCGGCTGTGTTGGATAAGCAACTTAACAAACTGACATGCATAAGAATCTTAAAGACATTCCGGTATCCATTCTCGATCTTGCAAATACTATCCAGGGAGATCATTCAATCGGGGAGGCGTTTAAAAGAAGTCTCATCTCAGCACAGCATGCGGAGAAACTTGGCTATAAGCGTTACTGGTTTGCAGAGCATCACAACATGGAGAGTGTGGCCTCGGCAGCAACGGCTCTTCTAATCGGTCACATTGCTCAAGGAACTTCAACGATCCGCGTAGGTTCTGGTGGCATTATGCTTCCCAACCATGCACCGCTGGTTATCGCCGAACAATTTGGAACGCTTGAGTCATTGTACCCCGGTCGTATTGACCTTGGGTTAGGTCGTGCACCTGGAACTGATCAGGCTACAGCCTATGCATTAAGGAGAAATTTGCACAGCGATGTGGATGCATTTCCCAATGATGTCGTTGAGCTACTTCAATACCTGGGACCTGAAGATAAACAAGGTAAGGTGAAAGCCATTCCTGGTGTAGGAACAAATGTACCGGTATGGATCCTGGGTTCCAGTACGTTCAGTGCACAACTCGCGGGTAAATTAGGATTGCCCTTTGCTTTTGCTTCGCATTTTGCACCGGCGCAGCTATTTCCGGCACTTCAGATATATCATTCAACCTTCAAGCCTTCGCAATTTCTTAACGAGCCTCATTCGATGGCCTGTGTAAATATCATTGCTGCTGATAGCGATGAAGAAGCGCAGTTCCAGGCAACCTCTTTGCACCAGCTAATACTGGGATTAATTCGGAATAACAGAAAACCGCTGCCACCACCTGTACATGACATGGATCTATTGTGGAATGCTGATGAACGCGCTGCCGTAAACCAAATGCTCTACTATTCTTTTATTGGCAACACAGAAACAATCTCCTCCGAATTACAATCATTTATTCAGAACACTGGTGTTGATGAGCTTATGGTTACCACATACATGTACGATATTCATGCAAAGATCCGTTCACTGGAACTTACAGCGTCGCTGTTCAAGACGACATAATTTATACGCCAGGAGATTTATACAAAATAACCGACCTCTAAAAGGCCTTCTTCATAATAAGATATTGTGAGGAAGGCTTTTTAATGAAAGATCTTTTCAGTATGGTTTTTTAGGCAATGTAGTTCCTGATATTGACGTTCCTATATTAATGTGGTTTTAAAAAAAAAACGGATATTTGCAACATACTAAACCACAATGCTATACCCTCTTGTCTCAATCTTCCGCTTAAACCGTTTTGTTCAGCTTCATGTATTGTTCGCAATTTTATTTCTGGGCTCACAACGTTACGCCGTAGCGCAATTTAATGATCTGGGTGTCCATGGGATATGGTTTGACGGAGAGATCACGCTCAACGACTTAACATCACTGAAAGGTTATGTTCAATACAATGACAAACTTGGGCTGATCAAGTTTAAGGCCAGTCAAGAGGACGATGAACGCTCCTTTACGGATAAGCGGATCTTGCAGATGGAGTTTTTTGATACACAAAAATCGACTTACAGGAAATTTGCAACCTTTAACCTTAAAGCAACCGATTCAGGTTGGGAGGGAAGCTTGCTTTTTGAGATTGTTATGGAGTTCCGGGACTTTGCTGTATTATCCAGAAGATTTCCGGCCGACCCCGCACTCCGGAATGTGGGCGATTTTTATAATCCCAAAATTGTTAACATTGGATATGATCTTACGGAACAAATATGTGTGGCTGGTACTGACGGAGAAGTAGGACTGGTACTACAAACAACCGATACAGAGCTGGTCGGGTCAAAGCCTCTGATTCACCGGAAGGTCAAGCCTGTTTTATTTGCAGGGGTGATGATAAAATACATGGGAATAAAATGGAAGCACGTCAGGACCTTTGTGAAGGCAAACAAATTAAAATTAACTGAACGCGAAGATTTGATGAGCGCATTTGCCTATTATGAGCAACTGATACAGGAGGAAGAATAAATTAAAAACTATTTTCTGTTGGTTCACCGACTTACCAGTAACAAAGCGTGTTATATTTATAACTTGCAATAAAATGTATTTGTTCTATTTAGCATGAGAAACCAGGGAATATCTGCAATTTGTAATTAGTTTAATATGTTCCGCATAATAAGGATAATACTGCTATCTGCGTTTTTTTCTATGAATGCTTATAGTCAGATTGATTCGCAGGTTGAACTTGCATTCGAAAGTTTGAATCAATTTATCAACGTCAGGGATTTTTGTATTTCCAATGACACGACTGAAGTTTATTTTACTGTGCAAAGCCCGTCCCAGGAGATTTCTCACATTGCCTACATGAAAAAACGCAATGGCATATGGGATGAACCGCAATTGATTTCTTTTGCCGATCAGTATTCCGACCTTGAGCCTTTCCTTTCTCCCGACCAGATGAGATTGTGTTTTGCTTCGAACAGGCCAAGGGATGGATCGACTCAACCCAGGAAGGATTTTGATATTTGGTATGTTGTCAGAAAAAACAAAAATGAAAAATGGTCTGATCCGGTTAACATGGGGAGCCCTGTGAAATTCAGATAATAACGAATTTTATCCGTCGTTGTCTTTGAATAACAATTTGTACTTTACTTCTGATGCGGTTACTGGAAAGGGAAAGGATGATATCTACGTTTGCAAATATGTTGAAGGTGCTTATTTACGGCGTGAAATACTTGGTGATAGTATAAACACGGAGGGATATGAGTTTAATTCATTTGTGTCAAGAAACGAAGAATTTCTGATCTATTCGAGGTACAATAGTGAAGACGGCGTTGGCAGTGGAGATTTGTATATTTCTTTTAAGGATAAAGGCGGTTACTGGAGTACGTCGAGACAATTAGGAACTTCGGTGAATACAAAATACATGGAATATTGTCCTTTTTATGATGAAGAGAATGGTGTTTTATACTTCACCAGTAGGAGAGAGGAATTAACGCCAATGAAGTTTGACGACATTACACAATTCAAACAGTACGTATCCGGGGATCGAAATGGCTTAAGTAAAATCTATAAAGTTAAGATTAAAATTGAGCGATAATTTGGATCTCGATAATTGGTTTATAAGGAATCATAATGAATCACCTTTCATAAAATGAATTTTCGTATTATAAAAGACAAGGCGGAACTTGAAGGAACTGCGTACTTCGAATTTTTGCCAGGAAAGTACAATGGAACATGCTGGAACGACAACGCCATATTCCTGGATGAGGATTCAATGGCACTTGTTGAAGAAATATTTGAACGAAATGTCGAACACTATGATCACTTTGCATTTTCGGAAATAGATAAGGTACAGGGAAGTCGTATTCTGGCTGATTTAAAAAAACTTGAAATCGAGATCACTTCCAATAAAAAAATTTCAGGTGAAACATTTTCAGATGAATATTATAGTGTATTGAATGAACAGATAGTTGCTAATAAAAGTAAGGTCGTTGAAGTGATTTCAGAACTGAGGCAATGGTTAGATGTTACCCTGGAGAAAAACGATTGTGTCTCTATACTTGGGTTATAGAAGTGGGAATCGGTCTAGCGTTTGAGAGCGGAAAGGGAAGAGAAAATATCCGTGACCGCAATCCACTATAACGGCTAAATAACAGAGGGCATGAACACTACCGCATTCATGCCCATCCCGTTAATAAACCAAATCTTTAAATTGTTATTTCCTAAGATTTAAAAATTCGCCAGCCAGTAAATTATTCCCAGCCGCCACCAAGTGCTTTGTACAGATCCACTACTGCGTTCAAACGGTTAAAGCGGGCATTGATCAGTGCGAGTTGTGCATTCAATGCGCTTTGTCGCGCAGTGATTACTTCAAGATAATTTACGAGGCCGTTGTTTAATAACTCTTCTGAGTAGACAACAGCGGTATCATAGGCTTGTAGCTCCAGGGTTTTTAAATCAATTCTTTCCTCCGAAGCTTCAAAAGTGTATAGGGCATCCGACACTTCTCTGCTGGCATTCAAAATGGATTGCCTGAAATTAAGGTAAGCAATTTCCTGCTGTGATTTGGCAACTTCGTATTGCGTTCTTATGCGCCGTCCATTTAAAATCGGTTGCGTAATGCCACCAACCACCGTAGCGAAAATTGAATTCACACTGAAGAGTTTATCCAATTCCAAACTTTGTATTCCCGCCGTGGCTGAAGTGATGGTAAGAGAAGGGTAGAAGTTACTCTTTGCTACGTTCGTTAATTCAAAGGCATTCACGAGATTGTATTCGCTTGCAATAACATCTGGTCTTTTGCGGAGCAGTTGTACGGGGAATCCAACTTTTAAATCTACCTCAGCAATTTGCTGCTGGTTTATACTGTTGCGTTGAATTTCTCCGGGCTCTTCGCCAAGTAATATCGACATTGTATTTTCCAACAGCTTGATGTTCTGCTGCGTTTCAACCACCAGAGCTCTTGCAGAATGAAGTTGTGCCTCTGTTTGTTTAACACCAACTTCTGTAACATTACCGGCATCTTTCAACGCTTTGGTAGTTTCAAGACTGCTTTCACGATATTCGACAGTCTGTTCAGCGATGCGCAACTGTTCATCGAAAGCGATAAGCTGAAAATAAACAGAAGCGATGTTTGCAATCAGTTGTGTTGATACCGCCTGATGTGCTGCCACGGATTGTAAGTAGGAAGCCTGCGCTGCTCTTTTGTTACTTCTGATTTTTCCCCAGATATCTGCTTCCCACGAAAGTACACCAGAGAGTTCATATTGTGTTATGGAGCCACTGAAAAATGATCCAAACTGGCTGTTCTTGGATAACTTCTGATAGTTCACTCTTCCCGCTGCATTGAGGGTAGGGAGGTAACCTGCTTTTCCCTGATTGTAGTATGCGTTTGCAGTGATGACCTGTTGCATTGCAATCCGGATATCCGTATTGTTTTTAAGGCCACGCTCAATGTACGAAGCGAGTAAGCTATCGGTGAATAATTCTCTCCAGGAAAGATCCGCCAGCGTAGTACTATCCTGCACAGTTGTATCCATTCGGTAATTGGATTGTTGAACCACTTCAGGTCTTGAATAATTCTTCGCTACAAAACATGATTGCAGTGTGATGAGTATTAATGGAATAACTGCAAACTTGAATATCTTGTTCTTTTTCATTTTTAACTTTCTTACTTTGAATAACTAAACTCCGGCATCAGGTGATTTTTTTCTACTTACTTTTTCCTGTAACCATTGGAACAAGATGTACAATATCGGTATCACAAATACACCGAGGATTGTTCCGATCAGAAGACCGCCAACGGCTCCTGTACCGATCGATCTATTTCCTGCTGCCCCGATGCCTCCGGAAAAAACCAACGGGAGCAAACCAATAATAAAAGCAAATGAAGTCATGAGAATTGGTCTGAGCCTTACCCTTGCACCTTCCAGTGCGGCGTCGACAATAGAGAGACCCGCTTTCCGTCGTTGCATCGCAAACTCTACAATCAGAATGGCATTCTTAGCCAATAAACCCAGGAGCATGATCAGGGCAATCTGGAAATAAATGTTAGCCTGGAGCCCGGTTAATTTAGTTGTTACATACGCACCCATTATACCTATCGGTAGCGATAGCAATACCGCAAGCGGTATCAAATAACTTTCGTATTGCGCTGCCAGAATAAAATAAACAAACAGGATACTCAAGATAATGATGAAAGTAGTTTGATTACCTGCCGCAATTTCTTCCCTTGTTAAACCAGAGAAATCGATCGTGTAATTTGCCGGCAATGCGTTGGCACTCACTTCCTGGACTGCTGCAATCGCATCACCAGAAGAATATCCAGGAGCCGCAGCACCGTTTACACTTGCCGAGTTAAACAGGTTAAACCGTGTAACCGATTGCGGTCCATATACTCTTTTTAATTCGACAAATTCCGTTATCGGCGCCATTTCACCGTTGCCATTACGAACAAATAAAGCATTCAGATCGCCAACGGCTGCCCTATCCTCAGGTAAAGCCTGTACATAAACGCGATACTGTTTTCCGAAGCGTGAAAAATCTGCGGCATAGATTCCACCGATGTATCCCTGCAACGTTGCAAAAATACTACTGATGGATACGCCAGCTTCTTTGGCTTTCGGAACATTCAGGTTGATTTCGTATTGCGGATATTTGGTGTTGAACGAACTCTGCGCATAGAGTATTTCAGGTCGCTGCATCAACTGCATCAGATAGTTTTGTGTCACCTGATCCAGGTCGGTAAAGTTTCCGCCTAAACGGTCTAAAACCTTCAACTCAAATCCGGATGACAAACCAAAGCCCGGGACGCTTGGCGGTGCGAAGAATAGAATATTCGCATCCGGTATTGTTGCCGCGGCCGCGAACATTTGTGCGATGATTGCATCTGCAGACATCGATTCATCTTTACGTTCACTCCATGGTTTCAACTTAAGGAAGCCAAGACCGTAGTTGCTTCCGGCTCCGCCGATGAGGCTGTATCCATTTACCAATGAACCACCTTCAAAACCAGGTATTTGTTTAATCTTATCAAACAGTTCTTGTGTTACAGCCACCGTACGGTCTAACGAAGCGCCGGGAGGAAGTTCAATGTTCGCAAAGATCATTCCCCTGTCTTCTGTTGGAACAAAACCCGTTGGTGTGGTTTTAGAAGCCCAGGCGATTCCACCTATAGCCGCGATTAGAACTACAGCTGTGATCCATTTGTGTTTGTACAAAAATGAAAGTGACTTTGTGTATTTTTTTGTCGTTACTTCAAAGGCAATATTGAAAGAGGTAAAGAAACGTTTCAGAAATCCTTTCTTTTCTTGTTTCCCTTCATGATGTGACTTAAGAAACAAAGCACACAATGCAGGGCTCAGTGTAAGTGCATTCACGGCTGAAATTGCGATGGCAACCATCAGCGTAACACCAAACTGTTCATAAAAAACACCCGTTGGACCGGTAATGAAAGTCACGGGAATAAACACCGCCGCCATAACGAGTGTAATGGAAATGATCGCACCTGTAATTTCTTCCATGGCACTGTGTGTTGCCTTTAATGCGCTCTTAGCACCTTCTTCGAGTTTCGCATGAACGGCTTCGACAACAACAATCGCATCATCCACCACGATACCAATGGCAAGTACAAGGGCAAACAGCGTAAGCAGGTTGATTGAATAGCCAAATAAGTTCAAGAAGAAGAAAGTTCCGATGATGGAAACCGGTACTGCAATCGCAGGGATTAGGGTTGATCGGAAATCCTGAAGGAAAATAAAAACCACCACAAATACCAACAAGAAAGCCTCAATCAAAGTGGTGACTACTTTTTCAATGGATGCGTTTAAAAATTCATTGGTATCAAAGTTCACCATCACAGACAATCCTCTCGGGAAATCTTTCTTTAACTCGTCAAGCTGTGCATGGATGTTCTCAATGATCTCCTGTGCGTTTGAACCTGGTGTCTGGTATACCCCCATACTCACGCCAGGATTATTATTTGTGTATGATATAACAGAATATCCCTCTGCATCGAGTTCCACCTTGGCCACATCTTTTAACCGCAGATACTGGCCATTACCCAGGGCTTTGATGATAATATCTTCGTATTCGGATTCATTATTATATCGCCCGCCATACTTAATGACATATTCGAATGCCTGTGCATTATTTTGTCCCAATGATCCTGCTGCAGCTTCAAGACTTTGTTCGTTTATTGCTGCGGTAACATCGGAAGGTAATAGATTATATGCTGCTAATTTTTCCGGCTGGAGCCAAATGCGCATGGCATACGTCTTTGCTCCAAATACATTAACATCACCTACACCGTTGATCCGCTTCAACGTCGGGATCACATTGATATTGATGTAATTCTGAATGAAAGTTGCATCATACTCTTTGTTTTCTGATAACACAGTAAAAAACATCAACGCACTGGTCTGTTGTTTTTGTGTTAATACACCTGCCTGTGTAACCTCTCTCGGAAGTAATGGCGTGGCTCTGGCTACCCTGTTCTGAACGTTAACTGCTGCGATATCGGGATCAATGCCTTGTTTGAAAAAAACCTGGATCGATGCACTACCATTATTACTGGCGGTGGAGGTGATATAACTCATGCCTTCTACACCGTTAATCTGTTCCTCTATTGGAATGATCACACTTTCTAATACGGTCTCTGCGTTTGCACCAGGATAATTTGCCATTACCTGAACCGTGGGCGGTGCTATATCCGGATATTGTGTTACAGGTAGGGTGGTAAGACCCAATATCCCGAGAATAAGTATGACGATGGAGACAACTGTAGATAATACAGGTCTGTCAATGAAAATCTTTAGCATTATATTTTCTTAAATTCTATTTAAAAACTACTTTCAATGAATTGGCAATGCTGTCGAAAGGAACAGGCTGAGGCCTAATTGGCGACTGATCTCTTAGTTTGCCAATACCTTGTGCGACAATCTTTTCTCCGGCTTGTATGCCTTCCTCTACGACATACAGATTCTCCACCCTGTCTTTAATTGTGATTGCGGACATCACGGCGAGGCTATCGCCCTTAACCTGGTAAACATAAATCTTACCCTGCTGTTCGAATGTCGCCGTTTGTGGAACGACCACAGCATCCTCATGTACTCTTGGAATCAGAATTGTTGCGCTGTTGCCATGTGCAAGCAAACGATCAGGATTAGGAAACGTAGCCCGGAAACTTACGGTACCTGTAGATTGGTTTACCTGGCCAGTGATGGTTTCAACTTTACCGGGTTCACCATAGGGCGTACCATTTACCAACTGCAGTTTTACCGGCGGAAAATTTTTAATCTTTTCACGAAGATTTTTTCCTTTTGTGTTTTGCAGGATGTCAATGTAATCACGCTCGTTCACGGAGAAGAAGGCATATACATCTTCTACATCCGTCACAGTTGTTAATGGCGTTGGATCTGAGGGGCTTACCAAAGCGCCTTCACGAAAACCAATAGCGCCTACGTTGCCATCAATCGGACTTTTTATTGTCGCATATCCGATGCTGGCAGTTATGCTTTTATAATTTGCCTTTGCCTGGGCAAGTCTTGCTTTGGCAGTTTCAAGTTGAACCGAACTAATAATTCCTTTGTCTACCAGGGGTTGTAACCTGCTCACTTCCACTTCAGCCGCATTTACGTTTGCCTGTGCAGCGCCAGCATCCTGACTCAACGCCTGCGTTTCTAAAGTAAAGAGTGTCTGGCCTTTTTTTACCGGTTGTCCTTCATCAACCAACACTTTGGTTATGTACCCTGGCACCTTCGCTCTGATTGCACTGTATACTTGTCCCTCGACGCTTACCGGGTATGACGTAAATCCGGTAACATCTTTTTTGGGGACTTCAACCACGGGTACAGGCGTGGCTGCCTGAGGTGGTCGTTGTTGCTGTTGATTGTTATTGCAGGATACTAAGAATAATAAGGTTACGGCCAGCGCCGCGTACGTTAATTGTTTCATTTGTCTTAATAAAAGGTTACTTCAATGATATTTTGTTTTCTTCGGTCGGTGTAGTGGCGATTCCGTCCCAAAGGATTTCGATTATGTTTATCAGGTCTGCCTGATTTAAATTGATATGCCCAAATGAATGAAGCTTTGCAGCAGCTGATACACTTCCTGCGAACAACACCAGCAGGATATCCAGCTTTGTTGGCTTCATCAGGCCGGAGTCGATGCCATCAGCAAAAAAATCGTGCAATGGTCGTTCTTGCAAAACATCCGGTTTTTTTTCCTGGTTATATGGAGAATTGATATACTGTTCAAAGAATATCAACACGTTCGGATGGCCTGTATAGAACCCGTACAATGACATCCAGATTTTGAAAAATTTATCCTTGAATGCATTGTCTTCTGCTAAAGCTTCCTTTACTACGTGAATGATTTTACTTTTGTTGTACACATACATTTCATTAATTAATTGATCTTTACTATTAAAATAATGATAGATGGTACCAGCGGCAACGCAGGCATTCTTTGCAATAAGACTCATGGGTGCGCCGTGAAACCCATGTTCCCTAATCAGGCATAACGTACTTTCAAAGATTGCTTTTTTCTTATCGGCGATATTTTCCATACCAAACTACATGTTTAAACCCGCTGTTTTGAAGGGTGCAAATGTAGTAGATTGAACGTTCATTCGGTAAAAAAGATCCATTTTATTTGAAAAAAAATAATCAGATATAATTAACTGTCCATCAGCATGATATGGTGTAAAAGGCATCAAATGGTGTGGGTGTCAGCGGCTTTGAGATGGGAATTAAAATGCTGTTCAGATCGGCGTGCCGCGCTTCACGTAATAGCAAGAGCAAGGTTTCCTGTTGTCTGATGAATTCCGCGACGACAGCAGGCGCGTTCAATTCGGATTGCGGATTATATCCCTTAAATGTTTTGATTTTCTTTTTTCCTGTTGCCGGATCAAGCATCCGTGTGAATTGATTTCCGAGCCAGCTGCTTTTAAACCATGGATGCGGCGATGTGGTCTTGTTCAGGGCTAACCGTTTCTTTATCTCCGGCAAATAGTAGTTACCATACCGGTTTAGATGTTCCAGACACTGTGCTATACTCCAACCTCCGTCAGTTGCAGGTTTAACAACTGCGGTTCATCAAGGTTTTGAAAAACCTGCACAGCTTGTTGTAAATGGATGTCCACTTTTTCTTCCAACGTAGTTAATAAGATGATCGTATCGATGCGGTTCATAGCAGTTTTGATTTTGATACGACAAATGTAGGACGGGCTTTCATCAGAAATATTGGTAAATACCAAGAATTAGATCTTTACCTTGTTGATAAGCTTACTGAAATTTGTGGGATCTATTCCGATGTAATTGGCCAGGTATTTATGCGGCACGAGGTGAAGAATATGTGGACTGCGTTGTAATAATTTTCTAAAACGTTCTTCCGCAGAAAAGCTTTGCAACTCCACCATCCGTTCCAATACACCAGATAATGTATGGGTAATGCCCTTTTGCGTCATCACCGAAACTGCGAGGCGTGTTTCCATGAGTTGGAGAAGGTCCGTTGCCGAGGCGCGAAGAAAGTTTGATGGTGTTAATGTTTCATAATAATACCGTGATGGTTGTTGTAAAAGCATGGCATCCAGTACACCGCCAAAGGAAGGTGGATACATGAAGACAATTGTCGCCTCACGATTTTGGTCGTCCATGTAGTAGACGTGTTGAACACCTTCGAGGACAAAGTAGATGAATCGTTCTTTTTCTCCCGCCTGCGTGAGCACTTCTTTCCGCTTTGCTGAAAACGGACTCCAGATTGCGGCGAATGCCTCCCAGTCTTCCTCCGGAAGTTTATGAATGTCGTTTACGACAGCAGCGAGTTGTGTGAATTCTGGAGACATGGTTAGTTACGTTACTTTACGTGTTTTCGATAAGCGACAAGATACAAGGTGCAAGCTGCAAGTTGTTTTCGATATTTTATAAGTTTTTCGAAAGACTTCGGGGGGTGTTGCGTTACAAGTTGCAAACACTAACGCAGAAATTGAAGATTAGATGTAATGGCAATTAAAAGCTCAAACATGAAACAATTTTTTGCAGCATCATTGAATTCGTACCATCAGTTTTGAGATTTTAGGTTCTTCAAGCGAATCACTTTTTCCCTCTGTTCCGGGGGATCCTTCAGCATGCACGTGCTTTGCACCTGCGCTTACCAATGACAACAAAGGTGACGAATGAATGACGAATAAGTCGATAAGGACATGGTTTTGGATTTCCTGTCGACCGGAGATTTCCATATTGTGTGCCGTAGACGCTTTTCCCTGATCTACAAGCATCTGTGGCACAATTTAATACCGGAATATGAGCCACGAGCTGCGCTCATGGCTACCCGCATTTAGCTCCTCCGGAGCATTGATTTAGTTAGCGAAGCGATTGTTCAATCTGTCGAAAATTCTTCAGTATGCCTTACGCGAATTGTCATTTCAACTTTTTGAGCCGCAGGCTTAAATTCTCAGGATGACGGTAACAAAGGGAGAAACAGCTTCGAGCCACGAGTTTGTTGGGAGGTAGTTCAAGGTACGAGGTAAGAGATACAAGTACAGCAGTACAAGGACATTACGAGGGAACAATTGATTACAGCTCCAAGTTTCCTGCGAAAGCTTATAAGTTAGCGAACACCGTAACGTCAAACATCAAACCTCAAACCTCAAACAACTTCGTTAACCATTTCGTTATCGAAAACCAACCTTGAACTTTGAACCATAAACTTTAAACTCCTAAATCTCAATCTCATAACTACCCTTGCTCATTTTTTGTTGGTATTCTTTCGGCGTTAGACCGAATTCGGCTTTGAAACATTTGGAGAAATAGGAGAGGTTGGAAAAACCTACTTCGTACATGATTTCAGAGATATTTCCCTCTTTATTCTTGAGCAGCAACGAAGCTTTTTTGATGCGATAGCGTTTAATAATTTCGTTGGCTGAAAGCTGCGTAAGGGATTTGAGTTTTCGGTAAAGGTGTGTCGTACTCATGCCCATTTCTTCACTTAATACTTCGACACTAAAATCTGAATTGGAAATATTTGCTTCAATTGTGTTCATGGCTTTCCTCAGGAACTTATCATCTTCATTTTCTTTTCCTGAAGGATTAACCGGTTGCGTAATAAGCTCGTTTTTAAAGTATTCGGCAAGTTCATGTTGCTTTTCGAGAAGCTGATCAATGTGCGCTTCGAGCAGTTCGATCTCAAATGGCTTTGTCATGTAGATATCAGCACCTGATCGGATGCCTTCAACTTTTTGCGATGTAAGACTTTTTGCCGTAAGCATTATAATGGGGATATGACTGATGCGTATATCCTGTTTTATTTTTTTACACATGGTTACGCCATCCATCACGGGCATCATAATGTCGCTAATAATAAGATCAGGTACAAAACTATGGGCTTTAGCTAACCCTTCTTCACCGTTATCAGCGATGATAAAGGTAAATCTTTCCTTTAAACTCAGTTGAATGAAATGGATCATGTCCCAATTGTCTTCTACCAGAAGAATTAAAGGTTTTGTTGCACGTAAATCAAACTGGTATGTTTGTTTTGCTGCTTCTTTTTCGGTGAGAGTCTTCGTTGCCACCAGGTCGATTTCCTTTTGTAATTGGTTCTTGTCAACCGGGAAATGGGAATCGCCCAGCGGCAATGACACGGTGAAACAAGTGCCAATCCCTTTTTGACTCTCCACGCGGATATCGCCGCGATGCAGTTTGGTGTATTCGGCCACTAAGGTTAGACCAATGCCTGAGCCATCTTCAATTTTGCGTGAATCTGGTGTCTGGTAAAACTGGTCAAATATTCTGGCATGCTCTTCTGGCGCGATACCTGCACCATTGTCTCTAACCCTGATTTCAACAGCGCCATGTTTATACTTCGAATTCTGAGGTGTTTTCGAAATGGCGAATTCTATGCGGCCTTTTTTCGGTGTGAATTTAAAGGCATTGGATAACAGATTAAAGATAATGATTTCAAGTTTTTCCTTGTCGGCCCAGAGCGGACATGATTCGAGGTCGGTTTCGAACACAAAATCAATATCTTTTCGTGCAGCTTTATCTGTAAATAATGTATAGAGTTCTTTACTAAAGTTTACAACGTCGAACCAGGTAATGGTGAGCGATTGATTTTCGTGTTCAAGCTTCCTGAAGTCAAGAATCTGGTTGATGAGTCGTAAGAGTCGTTGCGCGTTTTTTTCTGCTATGGAAATCAGGCTGTGGGTTTCTTCATCAAGGTTACCTTGCTTTATGATTTGCTGGATTGGCGGAATGATCAGACTGATTGGTGTGCGTAGCTCATGCGAAATATTGGTGAAGAACTGTTGTTTTGTTTGAACAATTTCTTCGGCATGAGCTTTTTCGATACGAGCCAGTTTTAATTCGTTGTTAAGGTTCACCCGGGCGAGATAAATGCGCAACGCAATAACCACCATCATGACAACGATGAGGCCATACGCAATCAAAAACGGTGGACTTAAAAACAGGGGAGGTTTAACAGTTATCTGTAACTTTGCAACAGCATCATTCCACACCCCGTAATTATTTGTTCCTTTCACGACGAGCGTGTAGTCGCCGGGTGATAAATTCGAGTAAACAGCAAAGTTTTTTAAACCTGAAACGTAATTCCATTCCTTGTCAAACCCGTTGAGCTTATAGGCGTACACATTCATATCGGGTTGCCAGTAATGCAGCGCTGCAAATTCAAATGCGATTGAACGTTGCTTGTAGTCAAGGATAATTTTATCGGTAAACGAGATGTCTTCAGTTAATAATATCCGATCATCGACATGCTGATCAGCAAAAACCGGCTTGTTGTTAATTTCAATAGCCGTAAGATAGACATCGGGCTTGTATGCATTAGGGGATATATTTGTATTCAGACTGATGAAGCCATTATCGCCACCAAAAATAACCTCGCCGTTGTTCGTCTTCGTTACGCAATCCGGAGAGAATGTTTTTAGTGGGAGATCTTTTTCCAACGGAAATATTTCGATCTGATAATCCTGGGTTCTGAATTTCAGAATCATGTTATTCGCAGCAGCCCAGATGTTGCCAGACTGATCGCTCGTGATGTTGTTGAGGTCGGTATCGTTACCTGTTATAATCGGATAAAAGATCGCAGAGTCTTTTTGGACTTTATATTCAATAAGGCCATTTTGTGTTCCTGCCCATATACTTTTTTGCGGAGCGTAATACAAGCTGCGAACATCTTTACCTTTAGCGATTGTATTAAAGGTTTTCATTTTTACAGTGACATATGAATTGGGATCAATTCTGAATAACTCGTTATTGTGAATGGCCCACAAGGCGCTTAAGGCATAAGTGTTTTTAGCGGAGGAAAAATCACCAACATACTCGAATCGGATATTATCCAGATCATCAAACCCATGTACAATCTTAAACAGACCACCTTCCCACGCGCTAACCCAGAAGGAACCATCCTGACCTTTTGTAAATTTTGAAATGTAGTTTGAGGCCAATCCATTTGTCGCATTCGCTGTAATGGAATACATCTTTCCCGATTTTTCATCCCACACATTGATACCACCTGCTGTTCCAATCCATATCCTGCCTAAATCATCCTGGCTGATGGTTGATACATTATTTAACAGGATTCGTTTTTGTGGTGGTGAATCGATGTCAAAAAGTTCTTGTTGACGTGTTTCCGGGTTCAACCGGATTACACCATGAAGTGTTGCGATCCAGATGATACCATCGCTGGTAACCAACATTGATTTGATCTGATTCCCGATCGTTTGATCTCCTATTCGGTGTGAAATTTCATGATAAAGGTAAAAATTTTTATGCTTGTTAGTCCTGCTTAGTCCATTGGAGGTGACCAGCCATATTACATCACCTTCGTCTTCCATGATTTGCCATATCACATTGTTGCCAATAGAATAGGAGAGTTGGGGATTATGAAAGAAAGTGCTTATGGAATCCGTTTCCGGGTTGAAGATATTCAATCCAAAATCTGTACCTAGCCAGACATTGTCTTCGGGATCGGTATAAATACTTTTGACTACCTCGTTACTTAAGCCAAGGTTATGACTTCCATAGTGAATGTAGTTGCCGGTATATATATTGAGCTTGTATAACCCGGTTTCTGTTCCGATCCACATCAAGGAGTCTGTATTTTTTACAGGTTTAATGTCGCATATCAAATTATTTTTTAATGTAGGCTTATAGTTACCCTTTAAATTATAAGATTGAAAGGTTTTGGCGCCTGGAGAAAGCTTATTCAATTTATCATAGGTGCCTACCCACAAGTTTCCAAGTTTATCTTCATGAATAGCGCGCACGGTATTGTGACTAAGCTTATTTGCTTCTGCTGTATAATTAACGAATTGGTTATTGTGAGTCGTGTGTTTGATTAATCCGTCTGTGGTTCCGATCCAGATTGTATTGTTTTTGTCTTTGTACAGCGTACGGATGACATTTTTCCCTTTTAAATCAATACGACTGATTTCAAAAGTGATTGTATTGATTTTGCATAGACCGCGCCAGGTTCCTACCCACAGATAATTGCCATCTACCAGGAGGGCACTGATTTCATTATCGGGAATCGTTTTTTCAGATTCTTCACGTTTAAAAGTCTTAAAGCGGTAACCATCATAGCGGCACAAACCATTGCCGGTACCGATCCAGAGGAAATTATGATGATCCTGCGCGACAGCGCTTATGTTATTTGAAGGCAAGCCGTCACGCGAAGTTAATGTAGAGAAAAACGGAGATTGCGCATTGGTGTCCTGAACCAACAAACTGGCGTGTAAAACCAGGAGTAATCCAAAAGCATAACACCGAAACATCATGAGCACCTTGTCTGAGAATTACTTTAAATCGACCTTTTAATTCTGTTTGCCAGGTAAAAATTTTACCGAATCACTTTTTACACGAATGATAAATTCCGGATTTCCTTTAAAATCGGCGGCAAAGCCTTGTAAACTATGTAATTATCCAAAAAAGAAATGTTTTTATCGGCTTCTTGTATTAAAATTTTTGTTTCCTGTATGATTTTTTTCCTTTTCAATAAAGGTTTAAAGATAGATTACAATCGTTTGTAATTTGAAATCAATGCCGTTGAATTAAGCTTCCATAAACCATCTCCTTTGGAGAGAGCAGGAGGAGGCCATAAAAAAACAGCTTAAGTCAACGACATTGAATTTGAAATGCTAAACCTGGTTTATTTAATAAATCACGTTTGAATTGGTCTTCTCATGCGATATAGCCTGGAAGCCAAGCCAATAAGAACGATCGGCTATGAACTCGACAGTTCGTTTGAGTTGCGGTACCAGGTTTTAACACAGCTAGAAAGATCATACGCTGTTTGTACAGTTTATTAGAATAGTAAAATTGATTCCAGCCTTTCCCTCACGCTATGAAAAACCATGAAGGAAAAAGGCTTCATATTTAAATAAATTATAATGAAACGTAACCCACGTGTAATGAGCCTGTTTCTGTTCATCATCCTTAGTATTCTTTCATGTGACGACGATGAGAAAAAGCCCGGGCCGGTGGTGGATCCCCCGGTAGATACCGATTTTTATTTCGGTGCAGACCTGTCATACGTCAACCAGGTGGAGGATCATGGCGGAGTTTACAAAGATGAACAGGTGGCGAAAGATCCTTATACCATCTTTAAAGATAACGGAACAAACCTTGTGCGTCTTCGGCTTTGGCATAATCCCGCATGGACAAAAGAAGTATATGGTGATGCCGGCACACAGATGTATAATGACCTGAATGATGTTGCTGAATCAATTGCCCGCGCAAAAGAAACAGGCATGCAAGTATTATTGGATTTCCATTACAGCGATGTATGGGCAGATCCGGGCACGCAGAAAATTCCAGCGGCGTGGAAATCAATTATCGATATTGAAAAATTGCAAGACTCGGTGTATAACTACACGCTGGCTACATTACAGTATCTTAATGAGCGCGATCTTCTGCCGGAATTGGTTCAATTGGGAAATGAAACCAATTGTGGTATGCTCTATACCGATGCTCCGGAGGCATTTCCTTCCTGCAATGTTTGCGATGGAGAATGGCAGAATATCGGTAAGGTATTAAACGGCGGTATTCGGGCGGTTCGCGAGGTGACCGCTTCAACCACAATAAAAACAAAAATTGTGTTGCATGTAGCTGATCCAAAAAACGTGCAATGGTGGTTTGATAATATCAAAAGTCAGGCCGGTGTTACAGATTTTGATGTCGTCGGGTTTTCATACTATCCTTTATGGCACACCACGGTACCCCTGGACGAAGTATCTAACTCAGTCGCATCTTTTAAACAGCGCTATAATAAAGATGTAATGATCCTGGAAACTGCTTATCCCTGGACTACGGAAAGCGCAGATAGTTACAACAATCACTTTGGAGACAGTAATCCGATTACAGGATATCCGTTTTCACCGCAGGGACAATATGATTTTTTGACCCGGCTTACAACGGAAGTTATGCAAGGTGGAGGGATTGGTGTGGTCTATTGGGAACCGGCCTGGGTTACATCAAATGTTAAAGACATGTGGGGCAGCGGGTCATCGTGGGAAAATAATACTTTTTTCGATTTCACTGGAAATACACATCAGGGAATCGAGTTCATGAAGTTTAATTATGAATGATGGTGTACATATCATCAGGAAGATACACTCAATCTACAACAAACGTAAGGATGCTTCAAATGAGGATTAATCTTTCAGTGTAAGGGAGGTAAACATATTTTGCCTCAATGTTCAATAAAATGAATGGCGAGTGCATAATATTATTTAAAAAAATCAGAATCATAAATTATGAATTACAAATCTAAAAGTCTTTCCGTTAGTATACTTTGTATGGTGTTTTTCATTCTGGTAACCAGCGTGTATGCACAAAAACGCAATGATGTTTATGTAGACAAAAATGGTGTAATGCGTTGGGGAATGACGAATGAAGAAGTACATGGGTTTGGTGTGAACTACACAGTGCCATTTGCACATGCTTACCGCGCGGCCGAGAAATTAGATATTAATCCGGAGCAGGCAATTGATGGTGATGTATATCATTTCGCGCGGCTGGGTTTTGATGCCTTTCGTATTCATGTGTGGGATACCGAGATCAGCGACTCCGTGGGTAACCTGTTGGAAAACGAACATCTCCGTCTATTTGATTATGCGTTGATGAAGATGAAAGAGCGTGGAATAAAAATTATCCTTACACCCATTGCCTTCTGGGGGAATGGTTATCCTGAGCCCAATGAAAAAACGCCTGGATTTGCAACTAAATATGGTAAAGACAAGTGCCTCACGGAAGAAGGCGCGATTAAAGCACAAGAGCGATATTTGTTTCAGTTTCTTAATCATGTAAATCCCTACACAAAAACTGCCTATAAAGATGATGCCGATATTGTAGCCTTCGAAATAAGCAATGAGCCACATCATCGTGGTACACCAAAGGAAGTCACACGGTTTATTCAGCGCATGGTTAAATCAATGCGCAAGACAGGTTGTGCAAAGCCGATCTTTTATAACGTGAGCCACAGCATTCATTTGTATGAAGCTTACTATAAGGCCGGCATACAAGGTGGTACTTTTCAATGGTATCCCACAGGCCTTGGTGCACAGCACGAACTCGGCGGAAACTTTCTGCCGAACGTAGACCAGTATGTAATACCGTTTGCGGATAACCCAGCCGTTAAGAAGACTGCCAGGATCGTGTACGAATTCGATGCTGCGGATGTGGGCCGTTCTTATATTTATCCTGCTATGGCACGAAGCTTTCGTGAAGCCGGCATTCAGTGGGCAACGCATTTTGCTTATGACCCAACATATATGGCATACGCCAATACAGAGTATAACACCCATTACATGAACCTGGTTTACACACCTCAGAAAGCGATCAGTTTAAAACTTGCCGGAGAAGTTTTTCACGAAGTTCCCATGTATAAAAGCTTTGGGCGGTATCCGGCTAACACAACCTTCGATTCATTTCGGGTTAGTTATGAGAATGACCTGGCTGAAATGGTTACCGGTAAAAAGTTTATATATACCAACCATACAACGACTACTCCACCAGCTCCGGCAAATCTCGAAACCGTATGCGGATACGGTAATTCGCCTGTTGTTTCTTATGGTGGTACCGGTGCCTATTTTCTGGATAAGATTGAACCAGGCGTATGGCGACTTGAAGTTTTGCCGGATGCAATTTGGATTGCTAATCCATTCGGAAGAAACAGCTTGGATCGTAAAGTTGCCATTGTTAACTGGCGCAGCTGGTCCATGGAGATCACCCTTCCTGATCTCGGATCTGATTTTCAGATTACGAAACTGAACGAAGCCGGCGATTTTAAAAGCACTACCTCAGGGACATCGTTTTCAATTAAGCCAGGTACTTATCTTTTGTCAAAAAAGGGCACAACACCAACCGTAACGGCCAATAGCAAGTGGAAGAATATAACACTGAACGAGTACGAAGCACCTCAGGCAAATTTGGAGCACGTACATGTATTGCACGAGCCACTGGTTGAAGTTCGTCAGGGAAATGCACTACCAATTCATGCTACAGTGGCCACAAAGGATTTGCCAACGTCAGTTAAGGTTTATGTTTTTAACGGGTTTCGTCCAACGATCCTTAATATGGAACACATTCATGGATATAACTATCAGGCGAATATACCGGCTGAAATGGTCAAAGAAGGATTTCTGGCGTATTACATTGTCGTTGAAGAACGGGACAAAACAACGACCTTTCCATCAGGGGAAAGCGGGCTTCCCACTGACTGGGATTTTGAAACCACTAATGCCTATAGGGTACCCGTTGTGAATGAAAGTAAAGCACTATATCTTTTTGATGCGATTTCCGACCATACAACATTGTCACGTCAATGGAGAGTAGGCAATGCCCTGGTACCCACAGAACAGGGTAGGGCTAAAATTGTAATTGCTCCGAATGAATTGTTTAGTCCTGATCCGGAAAACCCTAATGGTAAAGCAGTATTCGATTATTCCATGCGCTATCACTTCGCTGGAAAGGTTGAGGGTCGTAGGGATGAAATAAAAGACTTTAAACGCATTGTCGTGAAAGGGAGATCATTGCAGGATAAGCCGTGCAAAGTACAGATCGCCCTGGTCACAAAAGCAGGGGTTACACACGGGTCGACGGTTACACTTGATCCGCAGATGGATGAACATACTATCGAAGTTAATAATATAAAGGCGGTACTTCACGTAACGTTACCGAGGCCATATCCAACTTTTCTGCCCTATTATTTTAAAAACGAAACCACGCCTTTTAAAATGGAAGAAGTAGAAACAATCCAGATCTCAATTGGGCCAGGCATAGAAGGTCAGGACTTAAAAACAAAGCATGGCATTGCCATTGAAAGTATACGATTAGAATAATTTTTTTGGGGTTTGTTTAATTTTGTAAGGACCGGGACTACACCGGTCCATTTTTTTTACGTTTATCAAGTAGATACTTAAATGCTATTTAACATGGCGAGCAAGGTTTCTTTTCGTTCCTTGGAAACTGGTAATACGGTATTGTCAACCAGCTCGACACTTCCAATCTTTCCTTTAATGTATTTTTTAACGTAGCTTAAATTGATTAGGTGTGACTGGTGAATTCTCAGAAATGAGTTTGCAGGAAGAATATTCTCGTATTCTTTTAATGATTTACTAACGAGATATTCAGATGCTCCCAACAAGAAAAAACGTGTGTAGTTACTATCGCTTTCACATCGAATGATGTCGGATAATTTAATTACAATGAGACTATTATGGGTAGGCAATACAATTTGTGAAATTGTTGAAGCACTTGCCATGTTGGCTTCAAGTACGGAAAGTCGCTCATTAATTTTCTCTTTCGACGACACTTGAAAGAGTTTATGAACCACCCGGGATAATTCTTCAATATCAATGGGTTTAAGCAGGTAATCCAATGCGGAAAGTCGTATTGCCTGTAGCGCATATTGATGATGGGCTGTTGTAAATACCACATCGAAGTCTGGAAACGGAAAGTATTTCCACAATGTAAGTCCAGACTCGCCGGGCATTTGAACATCCAGAAAAACAACATCGGGTTTCATTTTCAATATAGCATGGTGAGCATCCTGAAGGGAACTATAGGTGCCAACTATATTTATCTGTGGAGCGTGTTCACGAATAAGCAAGCTTAGTGTTATTCTCGCATTTTCTTCATCATCAATGATTATCGCTTTCAAGTTGAGACGTTTTTTATTTAACAGATAAGGTTACTTAAAAAAAAATAATTTACCTTTTTAGCTACGTTACGTAGTATGGTTGAATTTATAAATATAATTCAACCCGGGTTCCCTGTTCGTTTCCTGCTTTATCGATAATTCGTAACTGGTAATTCTTTTTATTCCGCGCACTGAGAATATTTAGTCGCTCCCGGATAAGTGTAATGCCACGTGAAACGTGATTTTTAACCGTGTTAAAATTGCGGCCCACGCCATTATCATCAATAGTTATTTTTAACTGCTCATCAAAGCGTTCGAAACGTAGCGTTACCATCCCACGACTTTCAAGAAATCCCAAACCATGAATGATTGAGTTTTCGACAAACGGTTGTATGATCATAGACGGTATTGTCTCCATGGCGATATCAATCGATTCATCGATTTCTATCGTGTAACTAAATTTTTGATTAAACCTAGTCTGTTCAATTTCAAGGTAATTCCTTAAAAAAGCAATTTCCTCTTCTATTGTAACAAAAGTCTTTGATGTGTTATCCAGCGTCATGCGCATCAATGTACTGAATCGGCTTAATAGTTTATTTGCCACTTTTGTTTCGCTTGACATATAATATCGTTGTACCGTATTCAATGTATTGGATATAAAATGGGGATTCATTTGCGCTGTAAGTGCTTTAAGTTCCGATTCAAGCAGTCTGTCATGTAATACAACTTTCCTGTAATTCGCCTGGTAAATTTTCCTGACAACAAAGATTACGATGATTATGCCGGTAAGAACGATAAGTACCTGCGACCACCAGCGCAGCCAAACTGGTTTTTCGATTACGAGTCTGAAACCTGCCGCATGTTGATTCCATGTTCCATCAGTATTTTTCGCCTGGATCTGAAAGTGATAGTTATCAGGGGGTAGGGAAGGAAATTTTAATTCCGATGACCGGGTGTAGGTCCATGTTGTATCTGCTTCAAATAGTTTATAACGAAATTGATTGCTTCGGGAGGTAAACGATATTCCTGAAAATTTAATGAGGAAATCATTTGCATCGTGGCCTACTACAAGAGGTAGTTTTGGAGATGCGAAATAGTCGCGGTCATTAATGACAACATTCGTAATCTCCACATTGATATTCTTTGTTGGGGCGAACGTTTTTGGAATAGAAATCAGACCAAGCTCTGCGGCAATCCATACGTGAGTATCGTCCACCCAGATGTCATTGAGCGTTTCTGTGTTGAAACTCATGATTGAATTAACCACCAGGCGGTTGCCTTTTTTCTGGATATGGCCTACACTGTTATGCGTAATGAACCAAACGGTGTTGTTATCGTCGATATAGAACTGTTTGCAATAGCCATCATCAAAACCATTGGTGTTGTCAATTACACTTGCTATCTCCAGGGATTTATTAATCAAGACCAGTCCGGTTGATTCTACTAGAACCCAGGTGTCGAATTCTTTGTCCTGATCTATTTTAGATATTCTATTATGAAGATACGGATGAAGGTGCGACAACCTGGATACCTTTCCATTTTTCGAAATTGCAAGTCCTTGTTGTGTGCCGAACCACACGCAATGTTCAGATACATCGGCGTGGATACCAAAAGTACGTTCTGACGAAATAACATTACCGCCAACAAAACCAAGATAAGTTTCAATTGGAATAAGATCAGGAATGAAATATTGTCGCAAGCCGGCCGGGCCGGCTGAAATCCAAAGAGAATCATGCTTCAAAACAAACGACTTAACACTTAATGTTTTAAAGTAACATCTTCGTTTGTCATTAAATACGTTTAAAATTCCCCCGGAATTAATGGCCATCCATGCAACATCACCGTGCACGGACAATTGTTCAATACTATTGCCAGGAGAAAACAGGGGGGAATATATTTTGACTTCCTGTCGATCAGGCTGGATAATGCCATATTCTCCATTCGGGTAAGTAATCCATACCTTTCCATTGTCACCCGCAACTTTACTTACTTCAGCATTATTAGCCGCTTTCGGATGAAGAAATCTTTTAATTTCAAGTGAAGGCGTGTAGTATACGCCTTCTTTAAGAGACGTAAACCACATTCCGCCGTTTTTATCTTCCAATAAGTAAGTCAGTTTCTTTCCCGGGAGCATGTTTTTTGGTACGTGATCTTTGTTATTTTCCCAATGGAAAGCACCTTTGTCATGATAAACATATATTCCACCTTCGCGCAACTTCTGAACACCCATGGGAATTATTTGATTATACTGATGTGAAACAATATTATTTTTATAATGAATAATATTGATACCGCCTACGCGATCAGGACTGTAAACCAGATTTTTTGTTGTGTCAACGCATACCTTTTTACTTATATCGGTAACCAGGGTGACAGGCAAAGGTTGGTATCTATATTTGTTCGGATGGTTAATATTAAAATAAAAAATCCCTTTTAACCCAAGCGCGAGAATTTCATTTTCATCTTGCCAGATATGCATGATGTTATCGGTAAGGGAATCAAAACTGATTACTTCGCCACGATTGTCGCGTACGATGATACCTTCCCACGCACCGAACCACAAACGTTGTTTAGAATCCTGAAACACGCAACTATAAAAGTCATCCACGGCCAAAGCTTTAAGCGAAGGATCAGTATTAGAATTGAAAAATTTTCCATCCTTATAATACGATACCCTTCCATTAAATGGCAAGAACCAGATCCTTTCGGTAGCATCTTCTTTTATTTGGAATACCTCATTATCCGAAAGGCCATCTTGTGGTGTAAAAGTTTTAAAATTAAATCCGTCATAACGACAAACTCCGGCGTCGGTTCCAAACCAGATAAAGCCGCGCGAGTCTTGCATAGCATAATAGACGGTATTGCTGGGTAAGCCAGTTTTCAATGTATAATTAATGAGCAACGGTTGTTGTGCTGATACTGACCCAGAATATGCAATAATTAAAAAGGCACAGAAAAACACTTTTCTTGCAAGGAAGATCAGGGTGAAAGGGATGTCTGTTCTTTCTGAAAGCACTTTTAATATTAATGCAAATTATTTGATTGAACTCGCCCTATACTAAAAAAGTTTTTCTAGGGCATTGTACTAAAATGTGTCTAAACAAGGTGGCGTAGATGCTCATTCAGATCATGTCAATACACAACGAGATTCGCTTAATGCTAGGTTTAAGTGTCAGGCCAGAAATGATAAAATAAGGTCCTTTACCTTTGAAATATGCAAACAGATTCATACATGATCGTACGTGTGGATGTTTCTAATAAGGCGATTGCATCTGAAATGCAGTGTTCAGTATGGCGGTATCCATTTCTAAAAATTACACTTAATTAAACGCTAATCATACTTACATTTAAACTTCTACCTAACATGAAAAAATTTCAAATACTCGTTGTCATTTTATTGCTAATAAGTTGCAAAGATTCTGATGACCCTAATCCTACAAATGAATGTACCCCTGCCAGCGAGCTTCTGGAAACAATAACGTCTAACGATAGCTTTACCAGTTTTGCATACGACAATGACGGAAATATTGTCAAAGTTGAAACGATGTCACCAGGAAAGACCAGGTTATATACAGAAGAGACATTTGCATGGGTTTCAGGAAAGCTCACTGGTTATCAAAGACTATCCAATAGTTATGGTGAGTCGTCGGATACACCGACAAGTAGCTTCATTTCAGAGAAATGTACGTATGAATACAAGGGAAATCAAATCGTAAAAATCATCAGTCAGTTCAGAGATTTTCCTGAAGACGATTTTGAGACGGACGAAATTGAGATAGCCTATAATGACATGGGCCTTCCTTATTCGTTCCATTCAAATAAACAAGGCCTATTCAACTGGATATATGTGGATGATCCGGAAAAGATCAATGTTATTCATATTACCAAAGGGGAGGGTGCTTATGTTTTGGACCTGACTTATTCAGACTTGCGCAATCAATACCCTGAAACCTACCAATACGCCCGGGTGTATAAACGATATGGTATGTATGATGCTATTTCGGCTAATGCTACGTCCAAATATATATCGTATTCTAGCAACGGTAACGTAAGCACTACTATTAACTACACGTACACAACTGATTCATCGGAAAGAATAATTACTTTGACCCCTGAAGTTAGTTCTTGCATGTCGTGTAACGGGAAAAACACGCTTACATATGCATGTGTTGACTAATGTAGTTGTATCGAAATAAATTATTTAAAGAGAAATACCTAATTCGTCAATTGAGATAAAACCCAGGTTGAATTAATTTATCTTTTCAGCCTGGGTTCAAATAAATTAGGAAAATCTTATCGACCGGAAAAAAAGTACATATGATCAATGTAAATATTCTATTCGTTAGTGGGCGCTAGTTCTTTATAAATTTCCTATAGATAACCTTTTGCTCATTTTTAATTTTAATAATATATAACCCGGATTGTAAGCCAGTCATGTCGATCAAATCATTCTTTTTTACTGTCGGATATTCTTTACCGGAGGAATCGATGATGACATATTCACCTCTTGGAAGGCCGAAAGTCTTTAAGTTTAAAAACGTATCCACAGGGTTGGGGTAGAGGTGAATTGAATCTGAAATTTCATCTTCCATGTCCGTAACAGGATGAAGCGTTTCGTCGATAACCCGTAACAGGGCTTGTTCGCCTGAAGCATCATGCGCAAGTTGCCAGATCATGATACCGCCATAGCCTTCACTTAAGACGTGTTCTGTTTTTTGTTTGATGGTAGCCACACCGTTGTAATAGATGGTATTACCAGATATATCACGATCAGCTGCACCCGGGTACCTGGCAATAAGTTGAGCAAACGAAATCCCCTCATTAAAGTCTTCTCCAAATCCATAGCCATAAAAGGGGACACCTAGCACCGCTTTCTGTTTAGGAAGACCGCGGTTAGTCCAATAGGCCAGGCTTTCGAGTGCAAAATCATAAGAGGAATGTTGTCCCGGGTTATCTGGATTCCAGGGACCGGTTGCATCGTACGCCATGATATTAATGAAATCGAAAAGAAGCATGGCATCATTGGGTACGCTGGCAGCATTGTTGGCATGTGTTAAGGCTGAGGTCAGCAGTTTATTGTGCGGTTTTAGCGCAGTTGCAAGTGCAGTAATAAATTTTCCATAGTCCTGATTGATCGCGGAGCCTTCGAGATCAACATCAAGACCATCGAACCCATGATAGTTAAGGTAGGATACAATTTTTTCGACAAACCCGGCTCTATTGGCATCATTGATCAGCGTAAAGTAGCGCAGCTGTACATCTGCATCATAAGATGCAGAACCGCCACCTATGGAAACCAGCACTTTTTTTCCTTTCGCATGGGCTTGCTGTAGATAGGATGTGTTGACGGCAGCATAGGATAGATATCCGGCATCATCCGGATTTTCGAAGGCAATATTCAGATGTGTAATACGGGAATAGTCTACCGTAGTGAGCTGGTTGTTGGTAACATATCCAACCACCTTTAATTGTGCCTGTGAAGAAAAATTCACAGAAATGATCACCAAAATGATCCAAATGGTATTTCGTAACATAATCACAAGATTACGTTTACGAATCAATACGATCGTAGATAAAGTCAACTGGCAATTGAACATCGGCTCGTTATAAAATTGAAAATGTTTATTCGTCTTCAGATGGAAGTGTAAAGAAGTAAAGCGCCAGGTTATCCAACGCTTTACCCTAAGATGATATAACTAATTACCTAACCCGGTGTAGGCCGTTTTAAGTAATGACTTTACCGGATCTTTTGTGTCGCTCTCCAGGCTCCACATCATTAAACCACCAAACTCCTGATCAACAACATAAGTTGCTTTTTCTATAACGGCCGGATGACCGTCATAGAAAATTCCGTCATCAACAGCGATGAGATTTTTTGTATGTGCATCCGGATCTGTGGCCAATAGACTTTTGAAACTCTTATAAGCTGTAAACTGCCAGAGGTTACCCCAACCTACTACTGTTCCGTCGTCGGGAAGGAAGTAATGCAGGCCAAAAGCTGGAAAGCCGATCACGATTTTTTCTTTCGGAACACCAAGCCCCATCCATTGGGCAGCAAGATCCGCAGCAGCCCATTGTGGCGAGTGTGATACTGGCGTAAGATCTTCATAACGGAATGCCTGGATGTTGATCCAGTCTATCGCATCAATCTTTGAAACGGGAGCAAGGGTTTGAGTCGTCCAGCCTCCAGGTACTGTAGCGGAATAGAAGAATACACCATTGGGGCCTTCCGGTAGTGCATCGGGGATGGCTTCAAAGAACGATTTAACAACAGCCTGATCAAGACTTCCTTCCGAAGTATTATTCAAGAAGATGTTAATGCCATCAAGCTTATTATCTGTTGCAAATTTTATAATCGTATTAATCGCTGTGGTACGTTTTGCCGGATCGGCAATCACGTTGAAAAATGCATAGTCGGCATAGAGTCCACCACCTGTGAGATTAACCACATTTCCGGTTACGTCGAGCATTACATAGACGCCGGCGCTATGCGCAGCGGCTACAATCTGCGGAATGTTCATTCCGGTAAAAGTTGTATCGACGAGCTTACCCTCTACTTCACCTACTACGGCAGACGAGATCACAAGGTGCGTAAGGTGAGCGAAATCAATATCACTCAATGAACCATCACGGGTCAGGAAGCCAATCATTTTCTTTTGGTATGGCTTTGGCTCAAACGGTCTGTCTTCCGTTACATTAACGATAGCTTGTCTTGAGTTCACTACATTGTTTCGTGTCACAACAAACTTGATGTTATATTCTTTAACTTCATCAAATTCGATTTCTACGCGTTTATCGGTACTGATCTCAACGTCATCTAAAAACCATTGATAGGTTGCATCATTTGCCGGTGATATCGTAAAGTCGAGAACAAGGGAATCTTCGATATCTACAGAAAAGGCATTTCCCAGTGGCCATCCGAAAATGCGGGGCAGTTCATCGTCGCCAAATACCGGGTTCTTTGCGGTGTCTTCACAGCTTGTCATCGCCAATGCGAATAACATGACCGGGATATAAAATATATATTTAATTTTTTTCATACTTCATGATAACTATAGTGATACAAAATTAGTTGAACGTAGGCTTACCCACGCTCTTTTAGATTTGTTTGGCAAGGTTACTCAGCATCCCACCATACGCGGTTTAGCCAGCTGTCTGTTGCTTCCGGCATACGTTGTATCGCTTCATTGACACTTGCTGTGTTGTAGTCAAGTTCCTCCTGTGGATATTGCATGCGTCTTGGAATTTGTCCGTTAGATTGGTTTACACCGGGATCACGGTTGGGGTACACGATGGCCGGAAAACCAGATCTTCTCCAGTTAGCATAGGCCTCCTGACCGTTCAGGGCAAAGTTGATCCATAGTTGTGTATTGATCTGTTCGAGTTCCTGTCCATTCACCAGCGGATTGTCATTTACAAAATCTGTAACGACGGAAGCAGATACATCAGGAGCGCCATACGTACTCATTTGATTTACGCCGGCCTGTAACGCGGTACTGAAATGTTCTTGTGCAGTCCGTCCGGTAGTCCATGAACGAAACGCAGCTTCGGCCATCCATAATTCAACCTCTGCATAGCTCATCATAATATACGGTGCATCAATTGCAGCAATGTAACGTGAAGGCTGAAGGCATTGGTAAAGTTTTGTAAGTTCAACTGTTTCGCCGTTTACATCAATTATGATTGGTGTACCCAACTGCGATGCTTCCCATGAAAATGTACTGGGTGGCAAAGCCATTTCATGATAGCTTCCCAATTCATCATACACCAGGTCTGTAACATCTGTTGGTCTGTTTGATTCTTTCAGATAACTGCGTCCAAAAATCGTTAACCTTGGGTCGCCTGTGTCGATCATGTAGTCGGCGAAAGTGCTGCACATCCGGAATACACTTTCGTCCGCTGTTGTGGAAGTATTCATAAATGCATACGAAGTTCCATTGCCTCCAAATGTTCCGCCTTCCCAAGCTACATTAATGTGTTTCATCACAGCCATGTCGGCGTTGCTTTGCATTACACCAAGTGCTATAGCAGCTTCTGCCTCTGTTTGGGCTTTGTTGATATTGACCTTTGTAAGTCGCATGGCCAGCCGTAAACGCAGGGAATTACCAAACTTCTTCCAACGTGCAATGTCACCGTTGTAATAGAAGTCTTCTGTAATTACGTCTTTGGAAGGATCAAGTGCTTTAACGGCTGCATCCAGCTCGATAAAAAAATCATTGTATATATCTTCCTGGCGATCATATGCAGGTGTAAATACCCTGTCATAATAGCCTTTTCCTGCTCCGAAATATGGTATGTCGCCATACAAATCCGTTAAACGGGAAAAGATGTAGACTTTCATGATGCGTGATACGGCGTTAATATTTGATTGGGTGGGATCATCTTTAGTACGCTCAACCATATCTACGACATTTTTTACTTCGCGTGGATATTGTGAAATCCACAATGCACTCATGTACTGATCGGATCGTACACCTTTACCACCAAACTCAGTTGTGGAATATTCGCCTGTCCAGTGTTGCATCCATTCGCCGGAGTAGATGAACCCATTACGAAGTTGTTCGAATTGCCCGCCGGATAGTTGCAACTGAATGTTCGATAACATCAGGTTAGGATCCATGTCAGTCGATTTGGTTGGGTCCTGGTTCATTTCTTCAAAATGGTCGCATCGGATTAACGCCAGACTGAAGAGCATTGTAAAGATTATATAAAGTATTTTTTTCATTGTGATGTCGTTAGAATTTTACATTAAGACTAAGTCCGTAGCTTCTTCGCGATGGAATTGAGCCGTATTCGAAACCTTGTCCATTGCCATTGTTATAGCCTGATTCAGGATCAACATTGGGAATATTGCTGTAAAGCAAGAACAGGTTTCGTGCAACAAAAGAAACAGAGATACTCTGAAACGGTGTGCTGGTAAATACCTTAGATGGAATATTATAGCTTAGTGTAACCTCGCGCAGCTTGGCATAGCTTGCGTCGTAGATAAAAGGCTCCGGAGAATTTTCCAGCAATGAACCCCAATAATCTTGCGGATTTACGGGTTTGGTGTTTTCGACATAGACAGGTTCATCGCTTGTTCCTGTATTCACGACACCCTTACCAATATATCCGCCTGTAGGAATCCAGGATTCTTCACTAACACCTGCAGCCAGTCTTGCTTCCTCAGACGCATACCATGCTTCACGGCCTTCCAGGGTTGCTTCCGCTGTGCCATTCTGGTGTGCCAAAGCATTACTCATGGAATAGATGTCGGCACCAACTTTAATATCAACCAATGCACTTAAGCTAAACCCTTTGTAGGAAATGGTGTTTGAAATTCCCATCATCCATTTGTGTACACCGTTGCCAAGTACAGCCTGATCTTCGGCACCAGTTGCCATGGGTAATCCTGCGGCATTATGAATGATGTTACCTTCATCGTCGCGTTTCAGTTTACGTCCAACTATAACGCCATAGGCATTGCCTTCCTTTGCCTGTATTACTGCGCCAGCCCAACGCGCGGCCGATAGTTCATACGTTTTAACCTGCTCATGTAGTTCCTTTACTTCGTTGATGTTTCTTGTGTAGTTTACCATCACATCCCACTTTAAATCGTACGAAGTAGATACTGGCGTAGCTGAGAGGGACAATTCTACTCCTTTGTTAGTGATTTCACCAGCGTTTATAATCGCTGCATTATACCCGCTTGTTGATGGGATCTTTAAGGCAAGGATCTGATCTACTGTTCTGGAATTGTAATAGGTAGCATCGATTCGGATACGACCATCCAGAAAATGAAGTTCCGTACCCAGCTCGTAAGAATATGTTTGCGTAGGCTTTAAATCGCGGTTTGGAATGCTTGTGTTGGAGATTTGACCCAATGGTTTATCAAGTAGTGAAAAATCCAGTAGCCCATACGTTAAGTTTAGCTGATATGGATCGGTGTCACCACCCACTTCTGCCCATGATGCTCGCAATTTTCCAAAGGAAAGGAAACGTTGGTCCGGAAGAAGATTAGAAAATACCAGGCTTCCAGAAACAGAAGGATAGAAATACGAGTTCATGCCTTTGCGGAGGGTAGAAGACCAGTCATTGCGGAATGTTCCCTCCAGGTAATAGGTGTCCTTATATCCTAACTGCGCTGATCCGTACAGTGAATTTATCTGCTTTTCATAAAATGCGTAGCCACTCCGTTGTCTGGTAAAATTTGTTATCGGATGGATATCTTCAAGCACAATGTCTAGTCCTGTATTACTAAACTGTTCGCGTCTATAATACATGATGTTTCCACCAGTATAAACATTCAAGGTTAAATCATCCGCTAATTTTCTATTGAATCTCAATAATGCTTCGTAATTATTTTCAGATACAGTATTTATAATTTCATCCAATGAGCCAGTATCCCGTGTAGGGGTGCCACGAGGTGAAAAATTAGTGTATCTGAAATTGGTATAGTCTGTGCCGCCTCGCAACTGCAAACTCAACCAATCTGTAAAGTCATAATTGAGTTGAAGGTATCCCATGAGGCGGTGTTTCAAGGATTCATTTTCAATTTCATTGATTGACCAGTATGGGTTGATCCGGTAAATATTACCACCGTTCCAGTCAACGTAGTTTCCGGTCTTGTCTTTATATCCTTTTGATAACCACTGTTGATCAAAATTGGGGGCTATACCTAAAAGTGCCAATCCTACGTTGTTCGGATTATCGGAAAGGGCAGGTCTGTTGTTTACGCGTTCATTGATATAATTGGCCTTACCGGAAATGGTAAGTTTTTCTCCTAAAGTAACCGACGTATTGATCAGGAATGTGTTGCGCTGTAATCCCGTATTTGGTACGATGTCTTTGTTTCTTAAATCGGATAATGAAACACGCACAGAAGCTTTGTCTGATCCGCCGGACAGTGAAAGTGTATTGGTGGCAGTGGAACCTGGACGGAAGAAGCTTAAGATATTATCATTGACCACGCCGAAAGGTTTTAATTCACCGTTATAAATGGGAACTGAAATGGATGGATCTAATTTCGCGCCCCAGGCTACCTGTGTAGTTTCTGCATTGTCAATTGTAGGAAGCTCACCATCACGACCCATGCCATACGTTGTTTGGTAATCATCGAATTTTGAAAGTACCTTTTCAACGGTGTAGTTGCTGGTAAACTCCACGCCAAGTCCTTTCTGTCCTTTACCTGATTTGGTTGTAATCATGATCACACCATGCGAAGCGCGCGCGCCATACAAGGCAGATGCCGAGGCCCCTTTAAGTACAGAGATTGATTCAATGTCATTTGGATTAAGGTTAGCCGCACCGTTGCCCATGTCGTATCCACCCCACATGCCGGCACCTTCTCCCATATCAGAGTTGTCCATGGGTACACCATCTATTATGTAGAGTGGCTGATTGTTTCCTGCCAGCGAAGAATTGCCACGTATAACCACTCTGGATGATCCTGTTGGTCCTGCAGTGGTTGTGGAAATGTCGACACCGGCTACTTTTCCGGATAATGAATTAATTACGTTGACTTCCTGTGCTGTTGAAACCTGGTCTCCGGACAATTCCGAAACAGAATACCCAATTTCTCGTTTGTTACGCTCAATGCCTAAAGCCGTGATGATCACCTCTCCCAGATTCGTCGCGTTAGAAATCATTACAACATCTATTGTGGTTTGGGTTCCTGTAAGAATTTCCTGCGAGTCCATTCCTACGAATGAAAACACAAGTACACTCCCGGGTTCCGCTTTAATGGAATATTTACCTTCAGCATCTGAAACTGTCCCGGAAATTGTTCCTTTGATTACAATGGAAGCACCGGGTAAAGGTTGATTGTCATCAGCGGAGGTAATCTTACCTGAAATGGTAATGGGCGAGTCCTGTGCCCAGGCGAGTTGCATGGGCAGCAACACCAGGATAATCCCGGTGATTCTTCTTAAAACAGTAGATAGTCTTATCATAGGGTTGGGGTTAATTAATTGCTTGGAATGAAGAAAGGGTGATACAATATTTTGTTTTTTGGTCATTATATGAAATTATTAAGGGCTACATGAGGACCTACAGCCGATTACAATGAGGCTACGTATGCGTAGTTTTTCGCAGTTTTTGTGTGTAAATGCAGAAATTAAGGGCTACAAGGAAATAGTTGCGAGTTGCGAGCTACGAGCTTCGAGTTTGTTGGGAGTGAATTAAGGTACGAGATACAAGTACGATGAACGAAATACAAAGTACAAAGGGCCTTGCGAGCTTACAATATGACTACACAACCCTCACACCTCAAACTTCAAACTTCAAACCTCCAATTCGAACCTTGAACTTTGAATCTGAATTCCTACAACGTATTCAAAAATATGAGGATGTCCTCGTCGGGGGCGAGGGAGAGTTTTTTTCGTAGGCGATAGCGCGCCATCTTTACGCTGGATTGAGATATTCCCATTGCTTCGGCGATGTCTTTAGTAGGAATGCCAATGCGATACAAGGTGCAAAGCCTGAGATCGTTTAAAGTGAGATCAGGAAACTTTTCTTTCAGGTTTTCAATAAATCCCTCGTGTACCCGGTTGAAATTTACATTAAATTCATTCCATTCTTTTTCCGGACTAAAATTTTGATTGATCAGCTTAACCAGGTTTTTAAAATCGCGTAGGTTGCTCGTAGCGGGATGCCGGATTACTTCTTTTAGTTTGGTTTTCAGATCACCAAGTAATTTGTTTTTCTGGATAATGAGCAGCGTGTAATTGGTAAGCTCCTTGCTTTTGCTCGTAATTTCATCCTTTAGTTTTTGATTGGCCAGTTGGGCATTTTTAATCTGTGTTTCCAATAAGAGTTTATTTTTCTCTTCGATTTCAAGTGTACGCTCATTTACCAGGGAGGTCAGCATACTTTTTTGTCTTTTTATGGACCTGATCTTCAATAGATAAGTTCCATAAATTCCACTCACTATAATAAGCATGGCGGTTAGCTGAAACCAAAAGGTTTTCCAGAAAGGTGGTGTAATGATGATCTGAACTGATGCGTAGTTCTCGTTCCAGATGCCATCATTGTTCGAGCCTTTTACCTTAAACTGATAGGTTCCCGGGTCGAGATTAGTATAAGTAGCCTCATTTTTCTGGCCAACATAATTCCAGTCTTTATCAAACGGTTCTAGCTTGTAAGCAAAACTGTTCATTTCAGAATGGGTAAAATTAAGCGCAGCAAATTTAAAACTGAACACATTTTGTGTATGGTCAAGCTTAATCTCTGATGTTTCCGTAATGGATTTTTGTAAAGGCGAATCTTGTGTAATGCTTACTGATTTATTAAAAATTGAAAAATCGGTTATTACAATAGGAGGGCGATACAGGTTCTGCTGGATATGATGAGGAAAGAAAGAACAAACGCCGGCTACATTTCCAAAAAACATTTTACCGGATTTACTTTTAAAAGCGGCGCCAATATTAAACTGTGAACTGGGCAATCCGCTGTGCGTATCAAAATTTCGGATTTCTTTTTTTAGCGGGTCCAGCCGTGAAATCCCTTTGTTTGTACTCATCCAGATATGGCCCAGATCATCTTCCAGTACACCGTATACAATGGTACCTGCTAATCCATCCTTCTGCTGAAAACTCGTAAATGTGTTTGTGCGATGATCATATTTATTCAATCCGCCACCGAGTGTTCCCATCCATATATTTTTTCCTGCATCTTCGTAAAGACAAAGTATGTTGTTGTCGCTTATGCTGTTTTCACCGTCGTGGTGAAAGAATGAAGTAAATGTACTGTCTTCGTTCATTCTGTTTAACCCGGATACGGCTCCAATCCAGAGGTTGTTTCTGCTGTCTTTTAGTATGCAACGGATGGTGTTGGAACTGATGGTTCTTTCGTCTTTTAGTGTATTGGTGAATTGACGAAATGTTTTACGCCTGGTATCAAACATGTTTAGTCCGCCGTTGTTTGTTCCGATCCAAACGACGTCGTTGTCCAAAAGGATGGCCCAGACACTGTTATCATTCAAGCCATTATCGCGGGTATATGTTGTGACTTTTCCGGTTTTCATATCGCGAACAGACATACCGTTAGCATAAGTGCCGATGTACATTAATCCTTTCACATGGTCATACGCCTGACACAGAATGGTATTGTCCGGGAGACTATTGGGATCGCCGGCTTTTTTGTAATACCGAATTTCTTTTCCTTTTTTCTGAACCAGTCCACCTCCATCGGTACCCAGCCACAAAGAACCTTCGCCTTCCATGATGGACAACACGGAATTGCTCTCATTAGAACCGTTAATCTTTTGATATGGTGAAAAGTTCTGAAATGTTGTATCCGTCTTATCGAACAGGTAAACGCCGCCGTGATAAGTTCCTAACCATACATCTCCTTTTAAATCGTTATATAGCGAAAGAACCACCTTATCGCTTTCTTCATTCTTATCCAACAACGGAATGAATTCTTTGCGTTTCTTATCGAATAAAAATGTGCCACCCTTATCCGTTCCAAGCCAGAGATTATTTTCCTGGTCTTCCATTAGAGTTCGGATGGGATATTGTTCGTTGAGATGAAATTGCTCGATGGTTTGTAGTGTGTTATCGTATCGAATCAGTACGCCATGCTCATTACCGATCCAAACATCTCCGGTATGATCCAACGCAAGACACGTTATGTTCTCCAGGGCATGCGTTGCGTTTCCTTTTACCCGAATGGGCAGAAAAGATTTTGTATTGCGATCGAATTGCATTAACGGCCCAACGGTAGGTGCAATCCAAAGTTTTCCTTTTTGGTCTTCACATATGGCCCGGATAGAGTTTGCATTCTGGATGCTATCATTGACTTTATAGTGATTAAACGAACCGGTTCTGGTGTGAAAAGAAAACAGACCACCCGATGCGCCAATCCAGAGTTCGTCTTCCGATTTGGAGCCTAATATGCACCACACCGGTCGCATGGTGTATTGACCACCCTGCTGATAATCAAAATTTGAAAAAGTATTTGTATCACGGTTGAACCGCGATAGTCCTGATCGTGTTCCAAACCATAAGTTCAGGTCGCGATCTTCAAAAGCGGCATATACATCATTGCTGGAAATGGTTGTTGTATCATCAGCGTTGTGCTGAAAAACCGTAAAGGTCGCGCCATCGTATTTATTTAGCCCGTTCTGTGTGGCAAACCACATAAAACCCCTGCTATCCTGAAAGATGGTGTTAATGGTGTTTTGCGACAACCCATCGTCAATCGAGAGTTGCTGGTATACAACATTCTTTTGCGCGACTATATTGTATGAGAAGAAGCATAACAGAAGAAGAAACCATATTTTTCGCGGATCCATGATATTCTATTCCTGTAGGTTTCGGAGTTCGAATGCCCAAAATATGAAATTCTGTGTTTTTAACAGTGCATGTTAGTCGGTTTTTTCCTTGATGATAGTACACATTACACAAGCCCGAATTTCAACGGATCCGCTACACTACTACGCTACTTGGTTTACCTGAAGGCATTAATTAAGGTTACAGCGAAAATTTCACAATATTTTGCAACATAGGAAGGTTACCAGGTTATTTCTAGCTGAAATTGTTTACCACAGGATTCCAATATGGCAAGTAATTTGAAATATCCGGTTTGAATGGGATAAGTGTTTGTCGCTAGGGCAGAGAAAGAGGATAACAAGACAATTAGCGCGAATTAGTATGTACAGCGCTAAATCGTCGTGGTGAATTATGAACCAGCAGGACCTAGTCTATGTCAGACGCGAAACAAATAGGGGGCAGTCCAGGCTAAATCACCTTATCCCCATTGTTAAATATAAATTCTAAACCTGATATTTGTTTTATTGATTTTACCGTTGAATACCATTAACCCTTAGAACCGCTTTAAACAAAAATAGTACTTGCACTTATCCATGAATCCTAGTCTAAAAAAATGGGTAGTTAGGCCCTTACTTATCGGAATCATTTCACTTGGTGCGCTTCTGTGCGCTGGATTTATCGTGCTTTCAACGCAGCAACAGCGACTCGTAAACCTCGCGGTACGCGAACTTAATAAGCAGGTAAAGGGCGAGTTGGCGATAGAGGACAGTAAAATCTCCCTTTTTAAAAATTTTCCATACATTTCTATTGGGTTGCACAACGGGCGTTTCTTTGCCGACAAAACGCAAACAGGCAATCCGATTTGTGCTTTTGATAGGCTTTATATTGGTTTTAGCCTACCAGACCTGCTACAACAGCAGTACGATGTCAGGATCCTGTTTCTCAAAGGTGGTTACGTTGATCTTGTACAGGCGAAGGATGGTAAGATTAACCTGGTTGAAAAAATCAGTCCGCAGAAAGACTCTACGATTCAGATTGCTCAGGCAGATACGACTTCATCTTTTGCAATAGACCTTAAAAAAATCGTTATCAAAGAAATGCGTGTTTCTTACCAGGATATGGTGAGTGGGCGAAAGTATAATACACAAATCAGTAAACTGGTTTCGTCGATCATGATGGACAGTAGCCAGGTAACCGTGGCTGTAAATACAAACATGGTGCTGGATGTGACTGGAGATACCGCCACAACGCTGTTCCGCCATAAAGCTTTTCAACTTGATGGTGTGGCTGACTATCAATTTCAAACTCAATTGTTTAATATTTCAAGTTGTAATTTTATGCTGGAGGATGCCGGGTTCAGTGTTACTGGTTCTGCCGACCTGTCTGATACAACAGATGTGGATTTTCGGATTAAAGGAAATAAACAAGACTTTAATCTTTTTACGGCTTTTGTTCCTGCTGGTTTAAAGGAAAGTCTAAAATCTTTTCAGTATGACGGAAAGCTCTTTTTCGAGGCAACCGTAAAAGGCAAAGTCACAAAGGAACAGCAGCCCTTGATGGAAGTTTCATTCGGGTGTGAAGATGCATGGTTCCTTAACACGAGCGCCAACAAAAAGGTCGATCAATTAGGATTCAAAGGCTATTATACAAATGGGAGTGACCATTCTCTTAAGACATCTGAAATCCATATCATCAACATTAGTGCAAGGCCGGAAAAGGGAATTTTTAAAGGACATTTCATCGTTCAGGATTTTACTAAACCACAGGCACTGGTACAGATCCATTCAGAGCTTGAACTTAAATTTCTTGGAGAGTTCCTCGGCATTCCGGGACTGAAACAAATTACCGGAAATATTAAACTCGATATGGATTTTAAAGAGGTGGATAATATCACTTTGCCGGAGGAATCGTTAAATAAGCTGAAAGAAGGCATTCAAAGCAAACTGATTGTGAAAAACCTGTCTTTCCAGATACCGGGGTATCCACACGCCGTTCAGGATATGAACATTCAGGCTGAAATGAAAGATGGCCGGGTAACCGTTGACTCCGCCTCATTGAGGATTGGGAAATCCGACCTTAGGTTCAACGCCAGCATCAGTGATGTTCGCGCTTTTTTACGTGAGCGTCATAAGCCTGTTAATCTGGCGTTAAATGTGGGAAGCAAACAGATCATATTATCGGATTTACTATCGTACGATACTGCGCTGGCTAAGGCATGGGATGAAGAAGTTCAAGGATTTAACGTCGGTCTTTCGTTTGAGACTACAGTTCAACAATTATTGAATCCTTCACCGTTACCGAAGGGAAAATTCGAAATGAAAAATTTAAGGGGGACGTTTAAGAATTATCCACATACCTTCAAGAATCTTGGTGCAACGGTACTGATTAACGACACTATTTTACGACTCCGTGATTTCAACGGGATGATCGATAGTTCTGATATTAATTTTAAAGGACGTGTAATCAACTATGCGCTGTGGTTTGATGAGGTTAAAAAAGGGAGGACGCAGATCGCATTCGATTTTAAGTCTAATCGGTTTGCTATGCGCGATGTGCTTGGCAGAGAGATTCGCAAATATATTCCGCGCGGGTACAGGCGTGAAGAGTTAACCAACGTTTGGCTACGTACAAAAATAGATTTGAAATATGATACAACTTTCAGATTCGCTAAAGCGCGTGTTTCAAATGTTACGGCAGATCTTAAAAATCATAAACTAAAGCTTCACGGGATAAGTGGTGGTGTGAAATACGGATCAAAAATTCTCAGCTTCGATACGCTAAGGGGAAAGGTTGGCAACAGTGATTTTGATATCAGCCTGAAATATTACTTCAAGGGCGTCGACCGGTACAACAATAAAATTGCCAACTCGCTCAAATTCACCTCAAAGTTTTTGGATGTTGATGAAATGAGTCAGTACGATCTTGCGCCGAAAAAGCGACGCTGGCGAAGAGACTCTACAGGTGAAGTTGTTGCCATCAAGCCTGAGCCCACACAGCATGCAGAAGCTTTCAATATTTTTATGGTTCCATTCTCGGATTTCAACGCCCAGATTGAAATTTCGAAATTAAAATACAACAGGCTTTGGATGAAAGATGTTGGCGCACGGCTCACCATGCTGCAGAACCAGACGATTAAAATAGACACACTCATGATGAGAATTGCAGGTGGTGCAATCAACATGCGGGGAAAATTTAATGGCAGTAATCCGGAAAAGATTTACTTCAGAAGCCGGATCAATTTTCACGACGTTGACCTAGGAAAAATGTTACTAAAGCTTGATCACTTCGGGCAGGATGTTGTGGTAAATAAAAATGTAAAGGGTCGTCTAAGCGGACAGATTAAAAGCTACGTACAGGTTCACCCTGATCTCGTGCCGATTATGAGCAATACAAGAGCTGAGATGAATCTGAAGATTTACAATGGCAGCCTTGTTGACTTTGCACCGATGCAGGCGATGGCCAGCTACTTTAAGGATAAAAATCTGCGGCTCATTCGATTTGATACCCTGCAAAACAAACTGACGTTTACCAATGGCGTGCTTGAAATCCCTGCAATGAATATCAATTCATCATTGGGATACATTCAATTATCAGGTAAGCAGTCACTGGATCTGAACATGGAGTATTATATCCGTGTACCGATGAAGATGGTTACAAAGGTTGGCTTCAGCGCCTTGTTTAGCCGAAAGCCTGAAGAGGTAGATTTAAACCAGGTAGATGAAATTGAATATATAGATAAAGACAAAAAGATTGCTTTCATGAATCTCAAGGTAACAGGCACGCCCAATGGTGAATTTCAGGTTGGGCTAGGTAAGGATAAACGGAAGAAGGTGTTGTGAATCACTTCAAAGCTTCGTATCTAAAGTAAATGCATGTCAGGTAGATCAATCGTTTTGAAAAAGCTTTGCGCAAGCCTGTTGATCGGCCGACCTGCCTAGTGCCATGCAATCCTCACCAAAAGTCCGAAGGACTTCAATAGTGTTAACCATCGGTGCAACCGGAATATTGTAAAACAATCCTCACAAGTCTGAAGGACTTCAATGTGTTAACCACCGGTGTAACCGGTGATCTTGTGAGAGAGAACACAGGCATAACCTTGATAAGGGTTAAACGCAACCCTCAACGCAGCCAAAAAACCAGGCCCGACTACCTGAGCAAAGAAGACAGCCATCTTGATCAACCGCGAAAGCCCGTAACAAATCACCAAATTCTACAAGTCCGAACGACTTAAATCTCAAATAGAAATACCATAAGCCAGAGACTTCTTTCGACGCATACAAAAGTCTATTAATTAAGGGCATTGCGTTCGACGAGAAGTTTTGATCTTGTGGTTTACATTTAACTCTTTCAGGGTTGACGATGCGGCACGTTCTCCGCCAGTTTTACCTGCGGTTACCTATAGTTAAGCCCTTCGGGCTAAGAATTCTAAATCATTTTAAAAAGCACGTACTAACCAGCGCGTTATTCACTTCAGATCACTGATCAAATCACCGTCAACGGTATCATCTTACAAGTTAAGCGACAAGTCCAAACGACTTAATACTTGATAACCACCGGTGTAACCGGTGGTTATCAGAACTTAACGTGTAACCCAATAGGGGTTAAATATCATCCCTCACTGCAGCAAAGAACTTGACAAATTAACAACGATGATTTAAGCCATCAACCTTTGATTCTTACTTTGATTTTGTTCTATTTTAAAACCGTACCGTCCTCATTAAAAAAAACATCACGGTCTCCCGTTTTACCATCCAAATCTACCAGGTAGAGGACCTTTCCATCTTCTTCGATTTTATCAACATCCTCGATCGTATAATCTTTGAATTCACTTTCGATTTTCTGGCGGATCGCTGCAGGGAGTTCGGCTTTTGGGAAATCCTCTTTGTGCTTCGTTACCTGACCCTTTGCGTCAATCCAAAGGTCGTGCTCACGTGTGCCAATTTCAAACTCGGCTTTATACAGATCTCCTTTCTTTTCCCATTCGAGGTCAGTAGCTTTTTCGTATTTCGATTGAAAAGTATTTAAAACAAGTGAGGGAACGTCCGACTGTGGGATATCCTGTGCTACAGCAGCGGTTGAAATGGTCGCTGCTAAAATAGAGAACATAAGTGTTTTCATATTGCTGTATTTAATTTGAATTATTATACGGTGAAGATCGAAAGCGATTCTGAAAACTTTTTGGAATCAAATTATGATGCCTCTTTATTTTGCGTTTTGAAATTTAATTTACGGATGGGCTGCCGGTTATTGTAGTCCGTGCATCCAGATCTATACGGATCTATGAAATGCAATTTTAAAGGAATGCTTTTGGGTTTGAGAATGGTAAGATATCTTAAAACCATAGAGATCGGCGATTGACTTAACGATTGCAAGGCCGAGGCCAGTCGAAGTATTAGCCGAGGTATTCTTATAAAACCTTTTAAAAATTTTCGATTCCTCAAGGGCTGATACTTTGCTGGTATTTTCGATCACTATTGCAGCGTCAATAATTCTGACCTCAACCGACCCACCCTCAAAATTATGCACGATGGAATTTTTTATCAGGTTGCTCAACATGATAGAAGCAAGCTCTGGATTCATCGTCTGCGTGAAGGTGGATTCATGTATACACAGAACCTGAACAGATTTATACTGCGCAAGATCTGACAGATCAGAAATCACCTGATCAGCCAATTTGTTCAGATCAACAATCTTTGTGTCTGTGAACTGCTTGTTTTCAATCCTCGAAAGAAGCAATAATGTTTTGTTTAACCGCGTTAGTCGCTGAAGCGTTTGAATCACATCACTTATCTCCCGAAGTTCCAAATCGGAGGTCGTCTTCTCTGCAAGCAACTCGAGTTTATTGATACCGATAGCCAATGGTGTTTGCAATTCGTGAGAAGCGTTCTCAATAAATTGTTTTTGACTGTGAAACGAAGTAGTCGTTCTTTCAAGCAGGGCCGTAACAGATTCATTCAGTACGTTGAACTCCGCTACTTTCGTTTCTATGTCCTTGGTGGACTCCTGACGTTCGACGTCAAAACCGCGAAGGCGTTCCAGGATGTGATAAAATGGTTTCCAGATTTTTTTTAGTAGCACATTATTGATAACGAGAATACTTACAAGAAGCAGGATATAAAGCCACCAAATGGCATAAAGAAGGTCTTCCATCAGATCGTCTTCTTCTACCATAGACGATATTACCTGTAGTTGATAATATTTTCCACTTGACAAACGGAAAGCTGATTTAAGCATTCGCACAGGTTCGAAATCTTTTTCATTGACCATATACATCGTTGAGTCGATATAGACGTCACGAAAAGCAGTTGCCTGGGCGGCAGAGATTTCATGAATTGCATAATTGCTTTCCATAAAATTTGTCCGGTTTATGATGGTACTGTCTTGCTCCGCCTTTTGAATGATTAATATCTTTGAGTTTTCAAGACCGTCGTCTATGCTATCATAAATCTCATCCAGCATATTCATATAAAAGAATGCGGCCCATATGCCGATCACCAGAAAAAATGCAATGGCCAGATAGGAGAGTGTATGGTTTAGTAATTTCAAGACACAATGAATTTATAACCGATGCCATAGACGGCCTGAATCTCAGCTTCCGCTGACGAGTCTTTCAACTTCTTACGAAGATTCTTGATCTGAGAATAGATAAACTCAAAATCATCCGATTGGTCAATGTTATCGCCCCAGATATATTCCGCCAAAGCGGTTTTGTTTATAAGCCGGTTTTTGTTGGATACAAAGTACGATAGTATATCAAACTCCTTGCGATTTAACACAAGGTGTTTGCCGTTGACGACCACGGTCCTGTCATTCATGTTAATAGACAGGTTATTCAGTTCAATAACATTTTGTCCATCAAGAGATTTTCTTCTGATTACCGATTTCACCCGGGCTGTTAATTCGGCCAGATGAAATGGTTTAGCCAGATAGTCATCCGCGCCGAGATTTAAACCTTTTACTTTGTCATCTACAGCATTTTTTGCTGAAATTATAATTACACTTCCGGATTTTTTTAACCTTTTAAGTTCTTCCAATACTGCTAAGCCACTGCCGCCAGGCAACATGATGTCCAGCAGAATACAATCGTAATCATACATGCTGATTTTACCCATAGCAGATGGAAAATCATGTGCGGTTTCAACAAGAAACATTTCCCGTTCGAGTGATTTCGAGATCACTTCCTGCATTTCAGCTTCATCTTCGATTACCAGGATTTTCATTGAATATTTTGCCTAATTTATCTAAAAGACAATATATAACGGCGATTCTGGAAACATTTAGGAAAGCACGATTCCATACTACCGACTTATTATCTGGTTAGTAATCGTGATATTTAAACTTTGAGGAAATGATTGTTCCCAATTGTTTCCAGATTGTCGTAATTCATTTGAATCAAAACTAACTTGAGTATTGGTTCTCTCCACCAATCGAAACTATTATGCAACGGTATTTTTTACTCCCTTTTTTCACCTGTTTAATGCTATCCGGATGCAACAGGGCAATTAACAATCAGGTGGCTACTAATTTTGAAAAAGGCAAACCACTTTCAGTACTCACGAATAAAACGCTGAAGGAAGCCTCCGGACTGGAATCAAGCATTCGCAATCCAGATCTGCTTTGGACCCATAATGATAGCGGCAATGAAGCATCGATTTTTCTGATCGATGAAGATCTTGATATTAAAATGACAGTCACCCTGGCAGGCATAGAAAATCGTGACTGGGAAGATATAACTGTCGGCCCGGGACCGGATTCATCACAAACATATGTGTATGTGGGCGACATAGGAGACAATGATGCGATTTATCCATACAAATATATTTATCGATTTCCTGAGCCGGTATTTTCAACTACGGATCATGTACAGATCACTGAATTCGATACCATTATTTTCAAGCTTGAAGGTGCTGTCAAAGACACGGAGTCATTGTTCATAGATGCGAATACCAGGAATCTATACGTTGTATCGAAACGTGAAGAACCTGTTTTTCTGTATATGTTAAAATATCCGCAGGTTAATGGAGATACCCTTATTGCGTCTAACGTTTTGTCGCTGCCATTTAAGGAAATTGTCTCGGCTGACATGTCACCTGACGGTGATATCCTGATGAAAAACTATACCACGATCTATTATTGGGAAAATAAAAACAATGAGGATCTTATTTCTCTGTTAAATAGACGCCCTGGTGAAATCCCGTACGAAGAGGAACCGCAAGGAGAAGCGATAGCCTGGGCGACTCGCAAACCAGGCTTTTATACGTTTAGCGAAAAGAAGAAAAAGAAGCCTTCGTACTTGTATTTTTATGCGAAGAAACCATAGGAATAAAAGTTTGAGGTTAAAAGTCCATGGTTCAAAGTTTTAAGGTTTTCGATACGATGGGTTTGTGGCAATTGTTTAACGTTTGATGTTGGTTTGCTGTCCCTTCGTTACAATCATCATCCTGAAAGAAATAGTGATTCGTTGATAAAATCGGGAATTATAAAATTCGCTTAGACGATCCGAAATAGAAAAATTTAAATCAACTAAACGGTGAAATAAGAAATAGCGTACTGTTCAACCATCTACTTAAAATCCATTCAGGTTATCCTCGAGCGCGACTAGAAGGCTATTTGGGGTACTGGGACAATTGCATATAGAGCCAGCGCAATCGTTGGTGTGTACGCAATTTAACCGGTTCTTGTCTTTGAATTCATCTTTCTATACATTTGGCGCTCGATGAAGCAGTTATTCATAAAATATTTCCTGTCGCTGGGCATTCTCCTGTTGAGCGGAAATCAACTGCATAAGCCCTCCTGTGATACTGATACGCCGGCGGTTTCATCTGAGCTTAATCAAAACACGACGCGATTTTCCCTTAGTTCGGAGAAAGTTCTGGGTTCGTTCAAGAAGATTGATTCTTCAGACAAAAATGAAACTCCTTACATTGAGGCCGCTGAAGTCAGGAAAGACGAGGACGACAAAGGTGAATTGGTTCCGGCAAAGAGAGACAAGCATCAGCGAGATTCCTTTTCTTTCGTTTACTGCGCACTCACACATGCCTACCTGTTAAGTTACGTCAAGCATACGTTACATTTTTGCAGGCATTTCTCAGATATCCCTTCACGTCATCTTTTATTTCGTGTTTTCAGGATTTAGAAACACGCAAAGGCAAATCTAAAAAAATTTGTCTCATCGTTTTACTTACCATTTTACTGTGTCCATAGGAAAAGCTGGTACACCGTCGTAAAGTAGTTGCACGTCTTTATTGAGGAAGCCCGTATTGGTGGGCCATTCCCATTTTTATGTTGTTCTCAGGCGTACAATGATTTTGCAATGGTGCACCAGTTGGAGGCAGGCTATCTATTGTTTTTTAATATCATAAAAACGTACGTGTGAAAAAGAAAATTTATACCAGGATAGTTCTTGTGGTTATATGTCTTTGTGTCGTGTTAGGTCACACAGGCTGTCAATCAGAAAAAGAACACCATGAGAAAGAATCGGAGACCCGGTTTTTAGTTACCAGTCCAATCAGGATGGACACTTCAGTTACCAAAGAATATGTATGCCAAATTCATTCCATACGGCATATTGAAATCAGATCTCAGGAGCGGGGATACTTACAGAAGATATTTATCGATGAAGGGCAGTTCGTAAAAGCAGGGAAACAATTGTTTCAGATTATGCCAACCCTTTATAATGCAGAGTTAAAAAGATCAGAGGCGGAGGCACGTCTTGCTGAAATCGAATACCGTAATACGAAATCTCTTGCGGATAGCAACATCGTATCAAAGAATGAGTTGGCTATGGCGCAAGCTAAGGTTGATAAGGCACAAGCCGAATTAAATCTGGCGCAAGTTCACCTTAGCTTTACAACAATCAAAGCACCCTTTGATGGCATCGTAGACCGGTTTCATGCACGGCATGGTAGTCTGATAGACGAGGGAGAACTGCTTACAAGTCTTTCAGACAACAGCCAAATGTGGGTTTATTTTAATGTTCCCGAGGCAGAATACCTTGAGTATAAAACCAAAGTAAAAAAAGACAGCATCATTCATGTATCGTTGTTGATGGCCAATAATAAATTGTTCGGTCATACCGGTAAGGTTGAAACGATTGAAGCAGACTTTAACAATGAAACGGGGAATATCGCATTCAGGGCAACCTTTCCAAATCCCGATGGATTGTTAAGACACGGTGAAACCGGGAATATCTTAATGGAGGTACCCCTTAAAGACGTAGTAATTATACCACAGAAAGCAACATTCGAAATCCTCGAGAAGAAATTTGTTTATGTGCTGGATGAAAACAACGTTGTGCACTCACGTGAGATTGTGATCAGTGCAGAAATGGAAGACCTGTATGCCATAGGTGGCGGCTTAAATGAAAACGACAAGATATTGCTTGAAGGATTGCGCAAAGTACAAGATAATGATAAAATCAATTTCGAGTACAAGGAACCCGTAGCGGTACTGACAAGTTTGAAATTATATGCGGAGTAACTTAAGCAATTAAAAAACACGAAAATGTTTAACAAGTTTATTCACAGGCCAGTGCTTTCCATTGTGATTGCAATTGCAATCATATTTATGGGCATATTGGCCATTAACACGCTTCCGATTTCGCAGTTCCCTACCATTGCACCGCCTACGGTAAATGTTTTTATAGCTTATCCGGGTGCGAGTGCAGATGTATTGGTTCAATCAGTACTCATTCCAATGGAGAAATCAATTAACGGTACGCCCGGAATGAAGTACATGACCTCTGATGCAACGAGTGCCGGGGAGGCCACCATACAAGTGGTTTTTGAATTAGGTATCGATCCCAGTCTGGCTGTTGTTAATGTTAAGAACCGCATTGAACAGATTACCAACAGACTTCCAATTTTGGTTCAACGGGAAGGTATAATCGTAACGCCGTCTCAACCTAACATGCTGATGTATGTTAACCTCTTCAGTAATGATAAAGGGACCGATGAAAAGTTTCTTTACAATTATGCTGCAGTAAACATTGTTCCTGAACTTCAACGACTCAGTGGTGTAGGCCGTGCGCAGATTCTTGGTAGCAGGCAATATGCGATGCGAATCTGGTTAAAACCGGACAGGATGCGCGCTTATAACGTTTCAACTGAGGAGGTCATGGAAGCGTTGGAAGAACAAAGTATTATTGGCTCACCTGGCAGGCTAGGTAGGGCTGATGGCAAACGCTCCCAGTCTCTTGAATATGTTTTGACTTACCAGGGAAGGTATAACGAACCTGAGCAGTATGAAAATGTAATCATTCGCGCCAATCCAGAAGGTGAAATTCTCAGACTGAAAGATGTTGCTGACGTGTCATTCGGAAGTGAGTTCTATGACATATATTCTAAACTTGATTCACATCCGTCAGCAGCCATTACATTAAAACAAAACTACGGCAGCAATGCAAGTGAAGTAATTGAAAGTGTAAAGGAAAAATTAAAAGAGCTCAAAGCCAATTCATTTCCTCAGGGCATGGAATATGAGATCAGTTATGATGTTTCCAATTTCCTTGACGCCTCTATGGAAAAAGTAATTCATACCCTTGCTGAGGCTTTCGTGCTTGTAGCACTTGTGGTGTTTTTATTTCTCGGTGATTGGCGTTCAACGCTTATTCCAACGCTTGCGGTGCCTGTTTCCCTTATCGGCACGTTTGCTTTCATGCAGTTTTTCGGACTCAGCATCAATCTGATCACTTTGTTTGCACTTGTACTAGC
>Ga0196965_1000103_pt1 | contig 67157 bp, 56 predicted proteins | sample S1_20metaG_FD_148668 | JGI IMG/M metagenome (GOLD analysis project Ga0196965, IMG submission 148668) | Soil microbial communities from Anza Borrego desert, Southern California, United States - S1_20 | ecosystem: Environmental > Terrestrial > Soil > Desert | place: USA: California | collected...
CGGAGGCGGTTATCGCGGCGGCGGCGGCTTCGGCGGCGGCGGTGGCGGCGGGTTCCGCGGTGGCGGTGGCGGCGGCGGCGGCGGAATGCCCCCGCAGGTCGTCGGCCAGGGCAAGGGCGTGGTCAAGTTCTTCAACCCGCAAAAGGGCTTCGGCTTCATCGTCCGCGACGATGGCGGCGAGGACGTGTTCGTGCACATCTCGGCGGTCGAGCAGGCGGGCCTTACCGGCCTGGCCGACGGCCAGCCGCTCGAGTTCACGCTCGTCGACCGCGGCGGCCGGGTTTCCGCGACCGATCTCAAGATCGACGGCGATCCGATGCCGGTGCAGGAGCGGGCTCCCCGCGAGGACCGCGACGGGCCCCGCGGCGGCGGCTATGGCGATCGCCCGGGCGGCGGCGGCGGGCCGCAGCGCCAGCTGACCGGCGAGAAAGCCCAGGGCACCGTCAAGTTCTTCAATGCGATGAAGGGCTTCGGCTTCATCAGCCGCGACGACGGCCAGCCCGACGCTTTCGTCCATATCTCGGCGGTCGAGCGGGCCGGCATGGTCAGCCTCAACGAGGGTGACCGGGTCGAATTCGAGCTCGAGGTCGACCGGCGCGGCAAGACCGCGGCGGTGAACCTGCAGCCGATCCAGTAAGCACCCTCTCCCGAGGGGAAACGAGCCCGGTCGCTCTCCCGAGCGGCCGGGCTTTTCTTCGTCGGGGCAATGCCGTGGCCCTCCCCTCCCTTTCAGGGAGGGGGAGCACGTAAATCACACGTTACCCGCGAATCGCCATCCCAGCGTCTCCCCCGCATGGAACGGCACCACGTCCGTGCCCGCCGCCGACAGCGCCTCGGGCACCGTCGCTTCCGCCCGCTCCAGCACCACCCGCCCCTCGTTCAGCGGAAGGCCGTAGAAACTCGGCCCATATTCCGACGCGAAGGCCTCGAGCCGGTCGAGAGCGCCCTCTTCCTCGAACGCCGTGGCGTAGCTCTCCAGTGCATAAGGGGCGTTGAAGATGCCGGCGCAGCCGCAGCCGGATTCCTTGCGCTCCACCGCGTGAGGCGCGCTGTCGGTGCCCAGGAAGAATTTCGGCGATCCCGAGGTCGCCGCGCGCCGTACCGCCCGGCGATGCTCCTCGCGCTTGGCGACCGGCAGGCAATAAGCATGCGGCCTGAGCCCGCCGGCGAACAAGGCGTTGCGGTTGATGTGGAGATGCTGCGGCGTGATCGTCGCGGCGAGGTTGTCGCCGCCGGCGATGACGAAATCCGCGGCGTCGGCGGTGGTGATATGCTCGAACACCATCTTCAACGCCGGAAAGTCGCGAAGCAGCGCGGAGAAGATGCGGTCGATGAACGCCTTTTCCCGATCGAATATGTCCACCGCGGGATCGGTGACCTCGCCGTGGATCAGCAGCGGCATGCCGGCGCGCTGCATCGCCTCCAGCACCTTGTGAATATTCCTGATATCGCTGACTCCGTGAGCGCTGTTGGTGGTGGCGTGGGCCGGATAGAGCTTGGCGGCGGTCCAGGCGCCGTTCTGAAACCCGGCGGTCAGCTCCGCCGGGTCGGCATCGTCGGTCAGGTAGCAGGTCATCAGCGGGGTGAAGTCCGGTGCCGCGGCCAGGATCCGCTCCCGATAGGCCTCCGCCGCGGCCGCGGTCGTGATCGGCGTCTCCAGGTTCGGCATCACGATCGCCCGGGCGAACTGGCGCGCGGTATAGGGCGCCACCGCATCCAGCATCTCGCCGTCGCGCAGGTGGACGTGCCAGTCGTCGGGGCGGCGGAGGGTGAGGCGCGTGGGTTCGGTCATCATCTCTACCCGTCATGCTGAACTTGTTTCAGCATCCAGTCCGGTGACCGCAGCGATGCTCGAAACCGGACCCTGAAACAAGTTCGGGGTGACGTTTGAGCGGCACGGCGGTTGGAGGAACGGCACTGAGCGCCTAGATCGGGACCATGGCCGCGACCACCCTCGTAGACCGAGCGCTCCTGCGCCTCTCCGGCGAGGACGTGCGCGGGTTCCTGCAGGGCCTCGTCACCCACGACATGGCCTTGCTCGCTCCGGACCGGCCGCTCTGGGCGGGGCTGCTGACCGCGCAGGGCAAGGCACTGTTCGACTTCATCCTTTGGGCGGACGGCGACGACGTGTTGATGGACTGCGAGCGCGGGGCGGCGGGCGACCTCGCCAGGCGACTGACCCTCTATCGGCTGCGGCGGAAGATCGCGATCGAGCGGGAGCCGGCGCTTTGCGTGCACTGGTCCTTGTCCGGACCCGGCCCTGCCGATCCGCGCCTCCCGCAGCTCGGCCGTCGCTGGCTGGCGCCGGAGAACGGCGCCGGCGGCGAAGGCTGGCTGGCCCACCGGCTTTCGCTCGGGGTCACCGAAGGGCAGGCGGAGCTGGGTTCGGACAAAACGCTCTGGCTCGAATGCAATGCCGCCGAGCTGAACGGGGTCAGCTTCACCAAGGGCTGCTACGTCGGCCAGGAAAATACCGCGCGGATGAACTACCGGTCCAAGGTCAACCGGCGCCTGGTTGTCGTGCCCGCCGAGGCTCCGGGAGAAAGGACAAGGATTCATTATCCGGAGCTGGGGCTGGCCGTCGAGCACCGAAGGGTCGAGGATCTGGGCGCGGCACTGATGCCCGGCTGGTTGGCCGCGGCGCTTGGTTCCGCCCCGTCACCCTGAGCTTGTTTCAGGGTCCAGGCTCCACCCGCGAGGCGATCTGGGGACTGGATGTCGAAACAAGTTCAGCAGGACGGTTGGGGTGACCGACGCGTCAGCCCTTGACCCACTTCACCTTCGGATCGTCCATATCCATCACGTCGTTGAGCTCGCGGATGTTGCGGTAGCCGTAGCCGTAGAGGTGGGTGAAGGTGGAAAGGTTGAGCGCGAGCCGGCCGGTCTTCAGCATGACGGGCGGCCGGTCGTCGCGGAAGTTGTTGTTGCAGTAGATGAGGATCGGGCGGTCCGTCCGGCCGATCACCTCGGCGAGACGCTCGTCGCTGAATTCGGGCAGCGGCACGTTGACGGCACCCTCGATATGGCCGGCGGCGAACTGCTCGGCCGAACGCGCGTCGAGGATCAGGACGTCCGGCTCGGCCGCGGCGGTCGCGAAGGCCTTCCAGTCGATCAGCCTCGCCCGCCGGTAAGGCTGAACCTCCGCGACCAGTGTCCGGTAGCCGTCATAGTCGATCTGCGGATTGAGCGGAGCGGCGGCGGGGGCTGCGGCGAGCAACGCGGAGAGGGTGAGAATCAGCATGGAGTCCTCCTTCGACGAGGAGACGTGGTTACGGCGACGAAACTGTCGCGGCCGTGAACGCCCGGCCGATCTCGGCGAAGGCCCTGACCGGGAACGTGCCCATCCCGGCCACCTTGGGCGGAGCGGCCGTGAAGCGGAATCCGCTCGGCGGCAGCTCGCCAAGCCTTGTCATATGCTCGCAGATCAATGTGCCGGCGCCGAGCAGAAGGGTGTGGACGGGGCGGCGGCGGGTGCGGGTGTCGTCGATATTGTAGCTGTCGATTCCGACCAGGGCCGCGCCCCGTTCGGCCAGGAGCCGGGCGGCGGCTTCCGCCAGGAACGGATGCTCCGAATGATAGGCTTCGGTGCGCCAGTGGCGGTTCCAGCCGGTGTGGACCAGCACCGCCTTGCCGGCGACGTCGAGGCTCTCGAACAGCTCCGCGCCCGCCTCCATGCCCTCCGCTCGAACGCAGAGGCCGTCGAGGGCGGCGAGCCGCTCGAGCCCGACCGCGGCGAGATCGTCCCCCTCGGCGAAGCGGTGGAACGGCGTGTCGAGATAGGTGCCGGTATTGGCGACCATGTCGATCCGGCCGATCTGGAAGGTCGAGCCGTCGTCATAATTGCCGGCGGTGTCCTCGCGCTTCCAGAAGTCGCAAATGTGCGGCGCGGGCAGGCCCTTGTAGGTGACCATCCCGTGCTCGATCGGATGGCTAAGGTCGATCAGCATGGAAAATGGCCCTGCAATAAGCGCGTTGGGCGTCGAATGCCTTGGGGTTCATCTTTTTGAGCTGCTTGTAGAAGCCTTCCGCGATCCGGAGGTCCCCGCTGTCGACCTGCTCTTTGGTGCGCCCCGCCTTCCGGCCCGTATCGGCCATGATCATGCCCCAGGTCATCATGTCGGCGAACTGTTCCGAGCTGGGATCCTTGTCGACCTCGAGCTTGACAAGGATCGCGCAGGAGACGGCCTGATGGTAGAAGAGCTCGGGGGGCGGCTCGTATTTGGCCTCCGCCTTGGCGAGCAGGGCGAGCAGCAGCAGATCGATCATGAAGAGACCCCCTCCGTCCGGCGGCGCTTGAGGATGCGCAGGAGCGCGAAGCCGCCGATCAGCATCCATACCACGTTAAGCGACGCCGACGGAATGGCTCCGTGCCACCAGCCGTTGACGATGAAGCCCGCCGCGCCGGCGACGTTCATTCCCTGATAGAGGGCGGACTGGCCCGTCACTTTCCGAGCGACAGCAGGGCATAAGCGAGCAGGATCAGCAGGGCCCCGGCCCAGCCGGCGATCTCCACCGCTATCGCAACGCCGCTCAGGCGGCCAGCTTCCGGAGCACGTAGTGGAGGATTCCGCCGGCGCGGAAATATTCGAGCTCGTTCAGCGTGTCGATCCGGACCCGGGCGGCGAAGGCGAAGCTCGATCCGTCCGCCTTCGCCACCTGGACCTCGATCTCCTGGCGCGGCTGGAGGTCGGCTATGCCCAGGATCGTGAACGTCTCGGTGCCGTCGAAGATCGGAACGTCGCCGACGAACTGGAGCGGGACGACTCCCATGCCGACCAGGTTGGAGCGGTGGATGCGCTCGTAAGTTTCGGCGATGACGGCGCGGACTCCGAGCAGGTTGGTGCCCTTGGCGGCCCAGTCGCGCGACGAGCCGGTGCCATATTCCTTGCCGGCGATGACGACGAGCGGAGTTCCTTCCGCCTTGTAGCGCATCGCGGCGTCGTAGATGGGGAGCACCTCGCCCGAGGGGATGTGGCGGGTGAGGCCGCCTTCGGTGCCCGGGATCATCCGGTTCCTGATGCGGATGTTGGCGAAGGTGCCTCGCATCATCACCTCGTGATTGCCTCGGCGGGCGCCGTAGGAGTTGAAGTCGGCGCGGGCGACCTGATGCCCGGAGAGATAGGTGCCGGCCGGGCTGTCGGCCTTGATGGCGCCCGCCGGGGAGATGTGGTCGGTGGTGATGGAATCGCCGAAAATCGCCAGTGGGCGCGCATCCTCGATGTCGGATGGAGCGACCGGGGTCATCGTCATGCCCTCGAAATAAGGCGGGTTCTGGATGTAGGTCGAGCCCGCCGACCAGGCATAGGTCTCGCCCCCCGCCACCGGAATCGAGCGCCACTGCTCGTCCCCCTTGTAGACGTCGGCGTAGCGCGAGCGGAACATGTCGCCATGGACATGGGCGTCGATCAGCCGCCGAACCTCCTCGTTGCTCGGCCAGACGTCGCGCAGATAGACGGGCCGGCCGTCCGATCCGGTGCCGAGCGGCTCCTCGATCATGTCGCCCGCGACCGTGCCCTTGAGCGCATAGGCGACGACCAGAGGCGGCGAGGCGAGATAATTGGCGCGCACGTCCGGCGACACCCGGCCCTCGAAATTGCGGTTGCCCGACAATACCGAGGCGGCGACGAGATCGTGCCGCGCGATCGCGGCGGAGATCGGCTCGGGCAGCGGCCCCGAATTGCCGATGCAGGTGGTGCAGCCGTAGCCGACTAGGTCGAAGCCGATCGCGTTCAGATCCTCCGAAAGGCCGGCGCGGTCGAGATAGTCGGTGACGACCTGGCTCCCCGGCGCCAGCGACGTCTTCACCCAGGGCCTGGAATCGAGCCCCTTCTCGCGCGCCTTGCGGGCGACGAGTCCGGCCGCGATCAGCACCGCCGGGTTGGACGTGTTGGTGCACGACGTGATCGCGGCGATGACGACGTCGCCATGGCCGAGATCGGGAACGGCCGGATCGCCCTCGACCGGGTGGCGCTGGCCCAGCTCGGCGAGCGGCTGGCCGTATTCCCTGGTGAAATTGGCGACGAACTCCTCGTCCACCCGGCTGAGCGGCACCTTGTCCTGAGGGCGCTTGGGCCCGGCCAGCGAGGGCTCGACGCTGTCCATGTCGAGCTCCAATGTGTCGGTGAAGAGCGGCTCGTGAAAGGCCCCCGGCTCCAGCCACAGGCCCTGCGCCCTGGCATAGGCCTCGGTCAGGGCGATCTGCTCCTCCGAGCGGCCGGTGAGGCGCATGTAATCGAGAGTCTTGCCGTCGACCGGAAAGAAGCCGCAGGTGGCGCCATATTCGGGCGCCATGTTGGCGATGGTGGCGCGGTCGGCGACCGAGAGCGCCGACACCCCGGCGCCGTAGAATTCGACGAAGCGGCCGACCACGCCCCGGGCGCGCAGCATCTGGGTGACGGTGAGGACGAGGTCGGTGGCGGTGATCCCTTCCTGGAGGCTTCCGGTGAGGTGGAATCCGACCACCTCCGGGATCAGCATCGACACCGGCTGGCCGAGCATCGCCGCCTCCGCCTCGATCCCGCCCACGCCCCAGCCCAGCACGCCGAGGCCGTTGACCATGGTGGTGTGGCTGTCGGTGCCGACCAGGGTGTCGGGATAGGCGACCTGCTCGCCCGAAGGATCGGCCGACGACCACACGCCGCGGGCGATATATTCGAGATTGACCTGGTGGCAGATGCCGGTGCCCGGCGGCACCACCTCGAAATTGTCGAACGCCTTCGAGCCCCATTTCAGGAACTCGTAGCGCTCCATGTTGCGGTGATATTCGAGCTCGACGTTGCGGGCGAAGCTTTGGGGCGTGCCGAAGGCGTCGACCATCACGCTGTGGTCGATGACGAGATGGACCGGCACCTGCGGGTTGATCTTCTCCGGCCTTCCGCCGAGCTTCGCCATCGCGTCGCGCATCGCGGCGAGATCGACGACGGCGGGGACCCCGGTGAAATCCTGCATGAGCACCCGGGCGGGCCGGTACTGGATCTCCTTGGTGGAGGACCGCTCCTTCTGCCAGTCGACCAGGGCCTGGATGTCGGCGCGGGTGACGGTGACTCCGTCCTCGAAGCGCAGGAGGTTCTCGAGGAGGACCTTCATCGAGAAGGGCAGGCGGGAGACGTCGCCGAGCTGGGCGGCGGCCTTCTCCACGCTGTAATAAGCGTAGGTCTTGCCGGCGGCATTGAGGGTGGAGCGGGTGTTGAGGCTGTTGTTGCCGACGGCGGTCATGGAGGGCGCCTTCCGAATTATGCTGATGGCTTGATTGGGGGGCGCTCTAGCAAGGGCGTCGGCGGGGGGGAAGGGTCACACCCTTCGTCATGCCGGACTTGATCCGGCATCCAGCCAGGAGCCGCCCCAACGTCACCGCATCGAGCGCCTTTTCCGCCAGCGCGGCACGACCTGAATCTTTCGAGAGAAGGCGCGAAGGCACGAAGGCGCCACGTAGAAACAAGGGGCATCTCCCTACGTCGCGCCCTTGCGCCTTCGCGGCTTCCCTTTGAAACTGGCGGCGAGGCGCGGGAAAATGAACTCAGGCCTCCGTCGGGCGGCCTGACATCCCGGCTCATCTGATCAGGAACGTTCGCGCGTCGGGAGGGCGGCATACGAACTTCACATATCCGAAGATTCTTCATTCCTCGGTCTTCGTAAACCGCTAGAAAACGCACTCTCAGCCCTTGCCTCTTACACCTTCAGGGTGTATTCCTATGATCGTCAAAAGCCGGCCGCATCACGACCTCGTCAGGATCAAGGCGAAGTTCGGGTCGGTCGAGACGCTGGAGATGACGACGACCGCTTTGCTCTCGGCGCAAGGTCTGGGCTTCACGCTCGCCGACGTCGTGGATGTAGTGCGGGCGCTGGAGCCGGAGGATTTCGTGAAGTCGGAGACCGCGCACAGCCCGCCCAATTCGAGGCGCTGGCACGACACCTACGTGACTCCCTTCGAGGAGCGGGAGCTGTATCTGAAGTTCGCCGGCGAGACTCTGATCGATCTCGTGCTCGCATCGTTCAAGGAGGCCTGAACGTGGCGGAGACCCGAATCCATCCCGAAACCGGCGAGACCCTGCGCCGCGGCGTTCGCCGGCAGACGGTGCGCTACGGCTCGCTGGCGCGTGAGGTGGACGTGCCGGGCTGGTATCCCGAGGACGGCGGCGACGGCATCCACTCCGGCGCCGACCTTGCCGAAGCCGACCGCGCCTTTCGCAAGCTGCGCGACGAATATGCCGCACACGTGCGGGCGGCTCGCAAGCGGCTGAAGCTCAGCCAGGAGGAGGCCGGGCGGATCATCGGCGGCGGCAAGCGCGCCTTTCAGAAATACGAGAGCGGCGCGACTCCGCCTTCAGACGCGGCGGTGGGGCTGATCGAGCTTCTGATCCGGCATCCGGAGGAGGTGGAGACTTTGCGGGCGATGCGCGGTTAGGGGACGGATCAGGCCTTGCCCTTACCGGCGGCATTGAGGGTGGTGCGGGTGTTGAGGCTGTTGTTGCCGACGGCGGTCACGTGACGGGCCCTTTCCGGATTGAGCTGGTGGCTGAACGCTGGGCGGAGGATTTAAGCGGTCAGCTTAATTTGGGGGCGCTCTAGCAAGGGCGTCGGCGGGGGGGAAGGGCGAGGGCCGTCATGCTGAACTTGTTTCAGCATCCAGGGCGGCGGCGCCTCGCGGCTGGACGCCTCGCATCCGGCGCTTCTCCCCCCCGACAGCACGGACTGGATTGTTCGAGAGAAGGCACGAAGGCACGAAGGCGCGACGTAGAAACAAGAAGGGCCTCTCTCTACGTTGTGCCTTCGCGCCTTTGCGCCTTCCCTTTGAAAACTGGCGGCGAGGCGCCTGGAGAACCAGCGCAGGACTCGGTCCCGCAACCTGACATTCGGACGGCGCTCAACTGCTCGGGAGCGAGTTCAGCGCGACGGAAGGGCCGCATACGAAGTTGGTATATCGCCAAATTTCTCATGCCTGGCACGACGCTTTGCGGTAAAACCGAGACGTCATGAACGCGCCGAACCATCCCCGGATCGTTGTCGACCCCGCCCTGTGCGGCGGCGAGCCGGCAGTCCGCGGCACCCATTTCGCGGTGGCGGACATCCTGCGGCTGCTCGAGGATGGAGACACGGAAGAGACCTTGGCCGCCGACTTCCCGCCTTTGACCGTCGCAGACGTGCGGGCCTGCCGCGCCTATGCGGCGGCGACGGGGCTGGCGGCGACGAGAGGCGACTGGATCGACAAGATCGCCGGGACCTTGGATGAGGATTTCGCGCGGGCTGCGCTCGACCGGCCCGGACCGGAGAGCTACGAACGGCCCGATATCAGCCTCGACTGATGCGGTATCTACCCGATACGAATATCCTCATCCATGCCATGGCCCGGGATGGCCGCGCACTTCGACGGCGGATGCGCATTCACAGCGGCGCGATCGCGCACTCAGCAGTGTTCTACACGAGCTCTATTTCGGCGCGTTCGGCAGCGACGGCCGCCGGAACCAGCTGACGCGGGTCGAGCATTTGAGCGGGCAGCTGCTTTCATTCGATCGGGACGATGCAAGGGTGGCCGGGGTTATCCGGGCGGACCTCAAGCGTAAGGGCACTCCGATCGGTCCCTATGACGTTCTGATCGCTGGTCAGGCCATAGCGCGGGGGCTGACGGTGGTGACCCGCAATGTCGGGGAGTTTCGGCGGGTGGAGGGGCTGAAGGTGGAGGAGTGGGCGGCGTGAGCGGGGATCGCATTCACCCGGATACCGGGGCGACGCTGCGCCGGGGGGTTCGCCGCCAGACCGTGCGCTACGGCTCGCTGGCGCGGGAGGTTGAGGTGCCGGGCTGGTATCCCGAAGATGGCGGCGAAGGCCTCCATAGCGGCACGGACCTCGCGGAAGCCGACCGGGCTTATCGCGAGCTTCGTGACCGATATTTCGGCCCATGTAAGACAGGCGCGCAAGCGGCTGAAGCTGAGCCAGGAGGAAGCGGGGCGGATCATCGGCGGCGGCAAACGCGCCTTCCAGAAATATGAGAGCGGCGCCATGCCGCCTTCGGACGCGGCGGTGGGGCTGATCGAGCTTCTGATCCGGCATCCGGAGGAGGTGGAGACGCTTCGGGCGATTCGGGCGGGCGGTTAGGTTTCGGCTCGAAGAGGTACTTCGAGCCGCGCGGAGGGAGGAGCGGCCGGGCTAGGTTGCGGGGGCTCTGGCAAGGTGAGCCGGTGGTAAGGGCGGCCAGCCGTAGGACGAGCGCTACCAGCCGCTTGGCCTAGCTAGGTACCCTCGCGTCGGAATGGCGCTGAACCAATCAAAGACGGCCTCGCGCATTGCATCTGAGAAGCGACTGCGATCCGCCCGACCACGTGGCCGCAGATCATCACCTTCAAAGTTTTGCAGGTGAGTTGGCACCTCGGGCGCTAACGAGCCCCAGTACACAAAGTTGGAGCCAATCAGGACTGCGTCTGTCGACGTGTCGCGCTGTAGGTTCGCGACATTCAGAGAGCCATCCTCGAAGGAGTGGTGCGATAGCGCTTGCATCCAGTTCCCTATGGCATCTTTATGATAAATGTTGTCGCCATAACCTGCTCTCAGCCCTGCATCCATATCCGCCTTTTTGATCGCGAAGCGTTCATCTTCCCAGTACTGGGTGAACGTTAGCTTCTCAGCGACTTCCATCGCAAAGATCAGGCGTCCGAGAAGCCCATTTGTCTGACCGCCCGTACCGATGACGAGACTTCCTGGCTCTGCCGCGTCTCGAATGTCAGGCTTGCAACAGGCAAGCGTGCACACTCCGTAAAACGGGTTAGGTGCAAAGCCTAAGTCTCGCACAACCTTGTAAGAGAATACACGCGGTGCGGTTATTGACATTTTTGGTGCTTCTTCTTGGGTGCTCTGACCTTCTCTCCCGATGGGGCCTCCCAGATCCGGCGACGCCCGCAAACCGCATCACGGAAGCTGTCGCTATCCGAACGGACGAGGGCGTCGCCATAGTCTGTGATCGCCTTCGGTGCGATTGCTGTGCCGCCGCCCCAAGCGCCGACAATTCTACTGCGCTGGTTTTGTGCCGCCGTGAGAATGCCACCGATCCCGCCGCTTGCGCCGGCTGATTGAGTGATGAGGACCACAATAACGTCAGCGTCGGCGAGGCAGCTTTTTGCTTCTGCGGAGACATCGTCGTTATTACCGGCCTTGATAGCGGCTGCCGCTGCGGCAGAGACTGCTACGGGGTGAACATCGAAGCCTTCCCTCCCGAGCCGCTCGATGACCGGTGCCGGGTCGATGTTATCTTCCGGAACGTAGATGACGCACGCTTTTTTGCGTTCAACCATTGTTCTCTCCTATGGACGTCAGCACATAGCAGGAACGAAGCGCCGAGTCGACTTGCTCTAAAGGGCAAGGAGCCGTTGAGTTGGCGCCGGCAAACCCAATCCATAAAGCCGCGCCAAACCCGCTACGAAATCAGATTTTCCGCCGTAGCTAGGGTGTCGAACACCGGACGCGCCAATTCCAAGGTCCGCTAGACCATTTTGGGCATCATTGCCTATGGCAATGATTGTCGTCGGCTGCAGTAAATCCATAAGCTCTAGCAATATCGGCTTGCACTGCTCGCGCTCAGGCCGCGTGTGGCATCGGTTGCTTAACTCATTGGAAGATTCGTGCGGATGAAACGGGAAAACATTCCAGAGGAAGATTGGGCGGTTGAAGCTCTTTATGACCTGCCACACAACTGCCGCCGTGCGCTCTGCAACGATCGGGCCTTTAGTGGCTCGCCTCAGGCAGACCTCCAACAGGGACCCATAGCCATCAAGATTAGCTTCATCTGTAAGGGCTAGTCCAGTTCGACGACCACCGCGATAGCCCAAATCCCGTGCGATCCAGATCGTATCCACGCGAAGGCGCAGGCAAGCGGTCAAAGCCCGCTCAAGGTTCTCCCTTCGGATACGTGGAGCCTCAGCCTGGTCTGCGTGGGGACAAGTGTCCCTATAGGGGTTGAAGACAGACGGAGAGCTGAAGTCCGCCACTTGCTCGACAAATCGCCGGACCCTCACGTTATCGCCTCCACATTTATGGTACGATCTGTTCGACTGATTTTTATGCGGCCCGAGCCGAGAGTTCTCAGAGCGCGAAACGCTGCATATCCTTGGAGTATCGCCTCTTCCCAAAGCCATAACGGGCAGTTCTCGACTTCGTATCCGCGCGTCAGGTCCTGTATAACTTTCAAGAGGTCATAGCTTAGGGCGCCGACCGCAACCCCGTCAAAGTACCCTTGTAGTTTCGCGCGGCTGAAAACGTATGCTGTGACGGCCTCCTCAATTATAGCTGCCCTAGCACCGTCTTGATCGCGGTCTATACTATCATCATGCTTACGCTTAACCTTCAGAAGGGCGCGCACAACCGGCGACCAGTGCAGCACGGCTGCATGTGCATAATGAAAGACATCGTGATACCGGTAGTAGTCTTGGTCCGATATGTTGTCCGTGAGCCGGTCGCCGACGTGCACGCCGTTGATAGATTGATAGACAAAATATTTACCACCGTCCGACTCAACTAGCCGGATATCTATCGATAGCTCCTGTGGCAGCCGTTCGTAGTCTGGCGCCGTGGCATCAAAGGTGGTTTCGAACACCCGATACTCTGAGGTTGGCCACCGGCTGAAAGTCTTCTCGAGGTTCCACCTGGCAACCTCGCGGGCGGTAAACCCAGACAAGTGCGCTACGGTGAGAAGCTCACTCATTGCAGAAGCTAATTGGTCCCGAATCTGGTAAGGGTCCAAAGGATCAAGAGGGAGGGACAGCAGGAATCCCACCTCCGAGCCGAACTTCGCCAACTCCTCCATGTACGGTTCGTCTTCTTCGAAGTCGCCTACGACGTCTAAATCATAAATGGCAGAAAAAGGAATATCGTCACCCGCTACCGGATTGGGAAGGCGGGAGGCTGGAAGGCGTGCGGCCACCTCAATGAAGGAAACGCCAGCATGCCGGGCCACACTAGCCAAATACCAGAGAGTATCGCCAAGCTCTTCTAACACAACGCGCCTATGCACCTGAAACGACAGTCGGTCACGTCGATGCTTTTTGACTGCAGCCAGTACACTGCCCGCCTCACCTAAGATGCCCTGCATTGCCAGCGCCAATGCATCGGCGCCATTGAGCTTGTCAGTCTGCGCCGCAAGTGCGGCATATTGCCCGAAGGTCTCCGGGTCGGGATAGCTTACCATGATAATAGAGTAGACGACGAGGTTTGCTTGTCCAGTTATTTGTCTAAACAATCCACATCTACTTGATAGTTCTGCGTTACGGACGCGGCGGGATCACTCCGCCCGTCAGTCGGCCGCTGTCGATGAACAAGACCGATCTGCGCTGACTCCGTTCGCTGCTTGCGGTCGCTGCGCAACCGCAGCGCTGCTCAAGGGCATCTTGAAGGACTCTTGTCGGATTTTCCGTGCTCCAATCGCTCGTGGCGAGTGGCGCGGGGCGCTCGCCGGGGATCGGGAGAGCGGGACGATGGCGCATCGGGGGTGGAAGCGGGACGGGTTCACGCCGGAGAAGAAGGCGAGGGCGCTCGAGGCGCTGGAGACATATGGCAACGTTTCCGACGCCTGCCGGGTGGCGGGGATTTCCGACACGACCTTCTACCGGCATCTGAACCGGGATCCGGACTTCGCGAAATTGTGCGAGATGACCCGGGCCAAGGCCGCGCGGCCGCTCGAGACGCTGGCCTGGCAGCGGGCGACGGAGGGCACTCCGGAGACGATCATCCGCAATGGCGAGGTGGTGCAGATCAAGGTGAAGCCGTCGGACTCGATGATGCGCCTGCTTCTCCAGGCGGCCAATCCGAAGAAATACGGGCGGATGTCGAGGGGCGGGGCGAGCCGGCGCCAGATCGAGAAGAAGTTGCGCAAGACGATCGAGGCGGAGACCCGGGAGCGGATGAAGAGCGAGCTGGTCGCCAGCGACGAGGAGGTGCGCGAGGCGCTGGTCGGCGCGCTGCGGGCGCACGGCATCAGGGTGAGGGCGAAGCAGGCGGAGGAGGCGGGAGAAGCGGAGGCGGAGTGAGGCGCCGGATCAGGTTTCGAAGGCTTCCAGAATCGGGCACGGCCCCTTGTCGCCGGCGGCGCACGCCTCGCTGAGGCGGGTGAGCGCGGCCCGCGCGGATTCCAGCTCGGCGATCCTGGCGTCGAGGGCGGCGAGGCGGTCGGCGGCGAGGGCTCGGACCCGGGGGCGGTCCTCGCTGGAATCGAGGGCGAGCAGCTCGCCTATCTCGTCGAGGGTGAAGCCGGCGGCCTGGGCGCGGCGGATGAAGAGGAGCCGGCGCACGTCCCCGGCGCCGTAGCGGCGGACGGCGCCGGCCCGGGGCGGCTCGGCGATGAGGCCTCGGCGCTGGTAATAGCGGATCGTCTCGACTCCGACTCCGCCGGCCCTGGCGAGCTTCGCGATGGTGAGGTCGGGCATGGGGCTTCCTTTCGGGACGGCCCCTCCCCCGCGCGGGGCGGAGGAGGGATTCGCATCCTAGTTGCAGAGGCAGGGCTTGCAGGTGCAGGAAGCGCAGCGGCAGCCGCCGCGGACGGCCCTGGCGAGGTTGGTCATGGTCATTCTCCTTTCGGGCCGGAGCGGGATGCCCCGGCCGCGAATCGCCCTATAGCTGCCGTACCATGGTACGGAGTCAAGCGGCGATCCGGAGCGGCGGGGCGGCCGCGCGAGGCGGGGCGGGCAGGAGCGAGGACGATGCCGAACACGCTGCAGATCACTCCGTTCATGCATGTGCGCGAGCTCGAGCCGGCGATCGCCTTCCTCGAGATGCTGGGCTTCGCGACGATGCTCAGGATCGGCACCGACTATGCCTATCTCGACCGCGAGGGGGCGGGCATCCGGGTGCTGGCCTATCCGGACGCGCATCTGTTCGAAGGCGGGCGGGACCGGTTCGCTTATTATATCGACGTCCGCGACGTCGACGCGGTCTACGCGGACCTGAAGGAGAGGCTCGACTCGCTGCCGGCCGGCGACGTTCACGGACCGGCCGACAAGCCCTACGGGCAGCGGGAGCTGCTCATCCGCGCGCCGGACGGCCAGCTGCTCGTCTTCGGCGCCGAGATCCGGAAGGAGGATCCGGCCGCCTAGTCCCGACCCGCCTCCTTCTCGCGCGGGACGCCCGGCTCAGCCGCACTTATTCTTGCAATTGCCGTGGTTGTGCCCGTTATTGCCGTTGCCGTTGCCGTTGCCGTTACCGTTGCCGTTGCCGTTGCCGTTGCCCGAGCTGGTCGTCGAGCTTGTCGTCGAGCTGGCGCTGGTCGTGCTGGTCGTGCTGTCTCCGCCGGTCGAGGTCGTGCCGCCCGCCGATGTCGCGCTGGTCGAGGTCGTCCCGCCGGCGGAGGTGGCGCTGGTCGTGCCGCCCGCGGACGTGGCGCTGGTCGAGGTCGTGCCGCCCGCCGAGGTGGCCGAGCCGCCGCCCCCGGCGTCGGGCTCGTCGTCCGCGGAAGCCTCCTGGGTGAAGACGATCCGGCTGTCGGTGAGGGTCACCGGGCCGGCGTCGAAGAAGATGAAGTCGAGCGGCACCTCGTAGGTCATTCCGATCTCGAGGAACTGATTGCCGTTGGCGTCGACCCCCTTCTGCTTGATCACCGCCTCGGCCTTCGCGTCGGCGCCGGCGCGCGCCAGCCGCTCGTTGATCGCGGCGAGGATGACCGGATCCTCGGGCAGCGGGTAGATGGCCGCGACCCGGGCCCCGGACGCGAGGGCGTTCTTCATGTCGGCATTGGCGAAGAACAATTTGCCGACCTGGCTGATGCCGATGACGAACGAGATCATCACCGGTGCGATCAGAGCGAACTCGACCGCGCCGATCCCCCTGGTGTCGCGACGGAGGAGACGTTTCAGCATCATTGGGTCCTCAGCGTGCCGATGGCGCTCATCGGGATGGTGTCGAAATAGAATTCCGCCTCGAAATTCTTGTTGACCCGGACCTGGAGGTAGCGGGCGACGTCCTCGTCGGCGGCGCAGTCGCCGTTGACGTCCTCCTGCTCGACGCCGTCGCACTCGAGCCAGCGCTTCAGCGTCACCTGGGCGACGGGGACTCCGGCGGCCGTGGCGGCCGCGTTCTTGACGTAGGTGTAGTCGACCTCGCTCTGGTCGGCGCCGGCCTCGGCCGGCCGCGCCTGGACGAGCTCGAGGCTCTGGTTGACGGCCGCCTGGATCGCGAAGCGCTCGGCGAGGCCGCGGCTCAGATCGATCACGCCCATCGTCAGCAGCGCCAGGAACGGAGCCAGGAAGCCGAACTCGATGAGGCTGGTGCCGCGCTCGTCGCGGGCGAGGGTGGGAAGGCGCGGCCTCATGCGATCAGCCTCACGACGGTCTGCTTGAAGCTGTCGGCGCCGAATTCGTCCAAGCACTCGTTGGTGATGGTGGCGCCGCCGCGGAACTTGAGCTTCTGGCCGACCATCTGCAGGCAGTTGGTTTCCATGCCCGCATTGCCGGCGAAGGTGATGTCGGACGTGGGAAAATAAAGCGCCCCGGTCAGCTTCGACTCGGCGCCGCCGTTGATCTTGATCTCGATGTTGGCGGCGCGCCGGTCGCGGTAGAAGAGCACGCCCTTATACGGGCCGTCGCCGGGCGAGCTCAGCACGAGGTCCGCCTGCGAGTTGATGATGAGGTCGCCGGCCTGGCCGTTCGGCCCCGTCATCACCCAGGTCGCCTTGTCGGCGGTCACGTCGCCCTTGAAGTCGATATTGCCGCCATAGACGGTGATCGACTTGACGAAATCGGGGACCGGGAGCTTCGCGCTCGGGCTGACCTTCACGGAGGTGAAGCAGGGATCCTCGTCGTTGGGATCGAAGATGGTCGCCTCGGTGAGCTCGCCATTCGCTTCGCATTCCGCCACGTTCGGAGCGGGATTGGGGAGATAGGCGAACGGGTCCTTCTGCACGGCGCCGTGGGGCTGGAGAGTCGTCGGCTGGACGAAATTGTTCGAGTCGCCGTCGAGCCCGCCGACCGAGGCGATCGGCTCCGCCTCGATCGAGGAATTGCCGCCGGCGGTGACGCATTCCTCGCCCGTGCAGTTGCTCTTGATGCCGCATTTGAGGTTGAGCTTGGCGCCGCCATTGGCGTCGACCCCCGCGTCCGAGCCGTTGTAGAGCGACACCATGCAGAACTTGCCGGTGCTGACCAGGGCGGCGGTGGCGTCCGCGACCATCGTCGTCGGAGTCTGGGTGAAGATCGAGATGAAGGGGAGCGAGCGCTCCGCCGTGAGCTGCACCCGCACCGTCTGCGGGTAGCCGAGGCTTGGGCCGACGGCGATAAATTCTTCCTGGCTGAGCACCGGGAAGGCGTTCTTGTCGAGATCGCGGTGGATGGCGTCGTGGGTGTCGTCGTTGAACGACAGCGCATAGGCGCCGGCGATCGCGCTCGAATCGGCGGCGCGCTGGAGCTGCCGCTTCCAGACGCTGAGCTGGATGGTGTCGATCGCGAACGCCGCGGAGCCGAGCAGAAGCGGCATCACCGCCGCCGCGACCACGAACACGTTGCCGCGCTCGCTCGAAATCAGATCCCTAAGCCAACCCACTGCCCTCATCGTCCTGTTCCTCGTCGGCACAAAGTGCAGCTAGAGGGCACCGCGTTAGGGCCTCGCGGTTAGGGACTCGTTGAGCCTAGTGGTTACCGGACGGTTTAGGCTGTTTTGTGGGGGCCGAATTGTGATTGTTAGCCACCCGCTTCAGCCCCTCGCGGAAGGTCTCTCCGCCGAAATTCATCAGCAAACCAAGAGGGAGGCTGAGCAGTCGGAGGTATGTCAGCACTTGTTTTGAGTGGACCGGCGCAAGCCGCTCCGTCGATTTCACCTCGATGATAAGCCGACGGTCGATCAGCAGATCTGCTCGAAATGCCTCCCGTACGCCAATTCCGTCATATTCTATGTCGACGGGCTTTTGCCGTTCCACGGCGACGCCCGAGCGAGCGAGCTTTGCGGCAAGCAGCGTCTCGTAGACAGACTCCAAAAGACCTGGGCCAAGGTCATGATGTATCCTGAAGCCGCATTCGATCGCCAGCGCCGCCAGCTTTTCAACGTCGGACATGGTCCGGCCCTTTCGCCTGGACGCCGAGCGCCGCGACTCCTTTTTTCAGAGAAGGCGCAAAGGCGCGAAGGCGCGACGTAGTAAGATGCTGCCCGCGCGAAGCGCATTCAGCCCAGGCGTCATGAGCCATGCCCGGACAAATGCAAAAAGCGCGTGCGGATATGCCCGACCCACTACGTCGCGCCTTTGCGCCTTTGCGCCTTCTCTAAAAAAATTATTGGCCTGCGGCCGGAAGGAGAGTCGCGAGGCACGACGGCATGGTGCTGGACGTGTACCCATGGGGACGGTCGGGCTAGCCGCCCCAGACGGCGGCGAGGCGGGATTCGCGGCCGCAGCGCCAGCGGTAGTATTTATATTTTACGGGATTCTTCCTGTAATAATCCTGGTGGTAGCCTTCGGCCGCGTAGAAGGGGGCGGCGGGGAGGATCAGGGTGGCGACCGGCTTCTTGAGCAGGGCGGCGGCGCGGGCCCTGATGGCTTCGGCGACTCCGCGCTCGGCGGCGTTGGCGACGAAGATGGCGGTCCGATACTGGTAGCCGCGGTCGCAGAACTGGCCGCCGGAATCGAGCGGATCGACGGTCCGGAAGAAGCGGGCGACCAGCGTCCGGTAGCTCACCCTGGCCGGATCGTAGACCACCCGGACCGCCTCGATATGACCGGTGCCGCCGCCGGAAACCTGCTCGTAGGTCGGGTTGGCGACCTTGCCGCCGGTATAGCCGGAGGTGGTCGACACCACGCCGGGAATCTTGTCGAAATCGGCTTCGGTGCACCAGAAGCAGCCGCCCGCGAACACCGCCGCCGCCAGCTTCGGGCCGGGCGCCGCTTCACCGCTGTCGGGGGGGCTCACGACCATCGCGAGGACTCCGGCGAAAACCAGAAGGGCGAGGAGGACCAGATTTCTCGCGCCCATCAGGCGGGGCGGAACTTGAGGGCGAGGCCGTTCATGCACCAGCGCTTGCCGGTCGGCTTCGGCCCGTCGTCGAAGACGTGGCCGAGATGGCCGCCGCAGCGCCGGCAATGGACCTCGGTGCGGACGATGAAGAGGGTGCGGTCGGGCCTGGTGCGCACGGCGTTGGGGAGCGGCGCGGTGAAGCTCGGCCAGCCGGTCCCGCTGTCGAACTTGGCGGCCGAGGCATAGACCGGAAGGTCGCAGCCGGCGCACAGGAAGGTGCCGCGGCGCTTCTCCCGGTCGAGCGGGCTCGAGCCGGCGCGCTCGGTATGGGCCTCGCGAAGCACGGCGTAACGCCGCGGGCCGAGCAGGCGGCGCCACTCCTCGGGAGTCTTCATCACTTCGAAGCGTTCGGCGGCCTCGGCCTTGCCGCCGTTGCGGCCGAGGGCGAAGAAGCCGGCAATGCCGGCCGCCGCGACGGCCGCCGCGGAGCCGATCAGGCCGCGCCGGGAAATCGGATTGTCGCTCATCACGGGGTGCCTTCCTGGATGCACCCCATGTAGGAACGCCGGTGAGGTTCGTCACCCTGTACGAAAGCATAGGGTGGTGGAGGGGTGAAGCTACGGCTCGCGATCCGCGCGAGATTCGCCGATGCCGTCGCCAGTTACCCTCCACCCCGCCATGCGGGGTCCCCCTTCCCCATCTGCGATGAGGAGGACAAGGACTTAGAAATCCACCGCGACCCGGCCGTAGATGAAGCGGCCGTTGAAGCCGAAGGGCGAGAAGATCGAGTAAGCGTTATATTGCTGGTTCTGCGGGAAATTGCCGCCGCCCAGAGCCGCCGGCCGGGCGCCGAAGGGCAGCCGGTCCGGATAGACGTCCAGCACGTTGTCCGCGCCCACCGCCAGGTGCACCCGGCTGCCGACGTCGAAGCGCAGCTCGATGTCGGTGATCCACTTGGGCGAGAGCTCGACGTCGTCGGGCCCGAGCGCGGTGAAGCTCGCCTGGTCCGGCGCGAGCGGGAGGGTCGCGCCCGGCGACAGCACCTTGCCGAAGCGGGTCGTGCGCAGGGTCAGCCCGAACGGCTTGATCTCGCCGTCGAAGCTGAAGACGATCTTGTCCCGCGGCTGGCCCCGGGTGAAGCGCAGCGATTCCTGGCGGCCGAACAGCACGATGCCGGGGATCGAGGCGAGCGGGCCGAGCGTGTTGTTGCGGCTGAGAATCGTGGTCTTGTTGTAATTGTAGGCGGCGGTCAGGCTGAAGCGCCCGAAATCGACCGGCAGGCGCCAGTTGACCACCGCGTCGATCCCCTGGGTGCGGCTGTCGAGGCCGTTGATGAAGAAGCGCGCGGCCGTCGCCGGAAGCCCCTGCGACAGCAGATAGGCGCGGATGGCGGCGTCCGCCGCCGACGGGGTCGCGCCGAGATTTTCGGTGAGGACGATGCGATCCTCGATCTTGATGTTGTAATAGTCGACCGTCAGAGTCAGCCCCCGCAGCGGGTTGGCGGTGACGCCGCCGCCGAAGTTCAGCGATTTTTCCGCCTTGAGCGGCTTGGCGCCGAGCGCCAGCGCGAGCGGGCTCGACACCGGCGCGGTCAGAACGTCGACCGGAACGCCCGAGATGAAGTTGGTCGAGGTGGTGGTGAACACCTGCTGGTGGAGCGACGGCGCCCGGAAGCCGTTGGAGATGGAGCCTCTAACCGCGAAGCCGGGGACGAACTCGTAGCGCGCGGCAAGCTTGCCGGCCAGCGCGTTGCCGAAGTCGGAATAATGCTCGAAGCGTCCTGCCGCCGTCAGCGTCAGGCCTTCGACGACGTCGGTGTCGAGCTCGACATAGCCGGCGAGATTGTGGCGCGAGGCGTCGGTGGCCGCCGAGGCCGGAAGGCCCGGAAAGCCCTGCGCGCCCGGCCCGCCCTGGCGCCCGGGGAAGGTGCAGACGTTCGTCGTCGCGTTGAACACGCCCTGCTGCGCCGTGCAGGCGGCGAGCGTCGTGTTGGTGATCGGCGCCCGGAAGAACGGCCCCAGCGCGTAGGACTGAAAGTCGCCGGGACGAATGCCGTATGTCTCGCGCCGGAACTCGCCCCCGAACGACACCGTCAGCGGCTTGGCGAAGCCGAGCGCATATTCCCGCCCGAAATCGAGATTGACCAGCGTCTGCGAATATTTGAGCCCGCCGGCGTCGAACACCCTTTGGGTAGCCGCGCCGAACGAAGCGTTGACGCTGTCCAGAACCCTGTAATCGAACTTGTTCTGACCGTAGCCGACCGACAGATCCGCTCGCCAATCGGCGACCTCGAAGCGGACGCCGCCGGTTACCGCCACGTCGGTGAGGTCGGAGCTGATCAGCGGCAGGAAGCCGTCGGGAGTCAGGACCGGACGGTTGACCGCGGGCGGCGACTGGTTCGGCGCCAGCTGCGAATAATCGACATTGTTGGCGTTCGATTGCTGGCGGTAGTTCGCCGCGCTGAGCGAATCGCGCTGGTTGAAGCTGCCGAAAGCGTAGAGCTCCGCTCCGCCGATGGGCGCGCCGGCGTTGACGAAGATCGAATAATCCTCGGCGTCGGGGTCGCCGAAGCGGAATTCGCGGCGGTCGAACGTCAGCTCGCGCGGGTCGAAGGTGGTGGCCGACGGCCGTACGTAATTCGGCCGCAGGTCGAAGCCGGTGCGGTTGGTGCGGTTGCGCTCCCGATATTCCAGGGTGATGTTGAGGAAGCCGTCCTCGACGCCGAAGAAGGGCAGGCCGAAATTGCTCGCGAGCGTGTAGGTCTCGCCGTCGCGGATCTTGAGCTCGCCGGCGGTGTCGGCGAGGAAGTAGATGTTGTTGGTGGGATCGAGAACCGGCTGCCCGTTGACGATCTGGAGGCCGGTGACCCGCTGAACGTCCTCCAGCGTGGTGACGTACTTGCCGAAGCTGGCGACGGCGCGCCCGCGGTCGCTGATCGTCTTGAGGCGGACGTTGATCACGCCCGCGATCGCGTCCGAACCATATTGGGAGGAGGCTCCGTCGCGGAGCACCTCGATCCGGTCGATGGCGAGCGCGGGGATCGAGTTCATGTCGACGGCGGCGGCGCCCCGGCCGACCGTGCCGTTGATGTTGAGCAGGGCCGAGAGGTGGCGGCGCTTGCCGTTGACGAGGACGAGCGTCTGATCGGGGCTGAGGCCGCGCAGGGTCGCGGGGCGCAGGGCGTCGGAGCCGTCGGAGATGGCCGGCTGCGGGAAGTTGAAGCTCGGCACCAGCTTGTTGAGGATCTTGTTGGTCTCGACCTGGCCCCCTTCGGTGATGGCGGCCGCCGACAGCACGTCGACCGGCACCGGCGAGTTCTCGATCGTCCGGCCGGCGCTGCGCGTTCCGGTGACGACGATCGTCTCCTCGCTCGGGACCGCCTCCTCGGCGGCCCCGTCCTGGGGCGGCGGCGACGACGGAGTGGTCGGCGGAGCGTCCTGGGCGAAGGCCGGCATGGCGGCCAGAGCCAGCGCGGAAAGTCCCGTCAGCAGAGCGACGCGCGACGTGCGAACCATCTGAATTCCCCCCGAAACGGACGGCCCCCGGCCGCCGATCCGCCCTAGCTTATGTTAATCCCTAGCCTTGGGAAGGCTTTTCTGCCGGGGCGAAGGAAAGGCGCGAACACTGTGCCCGCCGAACCACAGGACGCAAAAAGCCTTGGAGGCGAGCGCCTCGCCCCGCTAAGGGCGCGCGATGAGCAATCCCGTCACCGTCGATCTTCCCCACAAGCTGGGCGCCGAGGAGGCGAAGCGCCGGATCGAGCGCAACATGGACAAGCTGGCCGGCCACATACCGGGCGGCGCGAAGGTCGGCTCGCGCTGGACCGGCAACCGGCTCGACATGGACATCGGGGCGATGGGCCAGCAGGTCGCCGCCCAGGTCGAGGTTCACGAGGCGATCGTCCGGCTGACCGTGACCCTGCCCCCGGCGCTGGCCTTTTTCGGCCCGATGATCGAGCCGCTGATCCGGAGCCAGGGCAATGCCATGCTCGAGGACAAGAGCAAGAGGGGCTAGCCCTGAGCCTTAACCCTTCCTCTTCGCCTTGCGCGGCGGGCCGTCGCTTCGGGTGAGGGAGAGGATCGGGCAGCGCTCGCCCTCGACCAGGATCGCTCCGAAGCGGTCCAGGCTGAGGCCGCCGCGCGTGTCGTAGCCGATCGCCTGGGCCCATTTGAGGCCGATGCAGCCTCCGGCGAGCTCAGCCCGGTACCAGCGGCGATGGCGGTCCTCCAGGTACAGGATGTGGTTGTCCGCCGCCTCGAAGTCGCGGATGGCGCGCGGATGGGTGGCGAAGGGGATGGAGACCTGCCGGTCCGCCTCCGGTTCGGGGAGCGGGGGCACGGCCAGGGCGGGAGCCGCGGTTGCGGCGAGGAGGAGGAGGATGGTCTTCATGCCCCTCGCCATGCGCCCGCGACGCTGAACCGGCGATGACGAAGGCGGCTTGCCTCCGCCCGGCGCGGCGCTAGCATCGCGCGCTCACGGCAAGGGGGCTTCGCGCAGATGCGGCATGTGGCGATCATCGGCTCCGGCCCGGCGGGCTATTATACCGCCGAGGCGCTGCAGAAGCTCTACGGCGATGCGGTGGCGATCGACATGATCGACCGGCTGCCCGTCCCCTACGGGCTGATCCGCTCGGGGGTCGCCCCCGACCACCAGTCGATCAAGGCGGTCTACCGGCGCTACGAGAAGGTGGCGCTGTCGCAGGGCGTGCGCTTCGTCGGCAATGTCTGCGTCGGGCCGGACGTCGGCGTGGCCGAGCTGGCCGAGCTGTACGACGCCGTCGTCTTCGCCACCGGGGCGCCGCACGACCGGCCGCTCGACCTGCCGGGAAGCGACCTGCCCGGGGTGGTCGGCTCCGCCGCCTTCGTCGGCTGGTATAACGGCCATCCCGACTTCGCCGATCTCGACCCGCCGCTCGACGTCGCGGCGGCGGCGGTGATCGGCAACGGCAATGTCGCCCTCGACGTCGCCCGGATCCTCGCCAAGACCAGGGCCGAGTTCGCCGGCTCCGACATCGTCAACCGAGCCCTCGACGCGCTCGAGGGGAGCGCGATCCGGACCATCCACGTGCTCGGCCGCCGCGGGCCGCACCAGATCGCGATGACCCCCAAGGAGCTGGGCGAGCTCGGCCATCTCGAGGCGGCGGCGCCGCGAGTCGACCTCGCCGATTTCCCGCCGGAGGGCGACGACGCGCTGCTCGAGCCGGGGATGCGCAAGTCGGTGACCCATTTGCGCGACTTCGCCAACCTTTCCCGGGACAAGCCCAAGATCATCGACTTCGACTTCTTCGCCATGCCGGTGGCGGTCGAGGGAGACGGTCGGGTCGAGCGGCTGATCGTCGAGCGCACCGAGCTGACCGAGGATCTGCGCTCGGTCGGCACGGGCGAGCGCTACGCGGTCGACTGCGGCCTGGTGATCAGCTGCATCGGCTACCAGACGCCGCCGATCGAGGGCGTGCCCTACGAGCATGGCCGCGGCCGCTTCGCCAATCAGGACGGGGTGATCGGCGGCGGCCTCTATGCCGTCGGCTGGGCGAGGCGCGGGCCGACGGGAACGATCGGGACCAACCGCCCGGACGGCTTCGAGGTCGCCGAGAAGATCCACTCCGCCTTTCCGCCCGGCGGCGGCGGCAAGACCGGAGGCCCGGGCCTCGACACCCTGCTCCACGCCCGCGGAATCGAGCCCGTCGCCTTCCAGGACTGGCAGCGTATCGAGGCCGCCGAGACCGGCCGCGCCCGCGAGGGCAGCCCCCGCGAGAAATTCACCAGCATCGCCGAGATGATCGCCGCCTTGGGCCGCTAGAATGCCGCCGCCGGACTGGGCGCTTGCGCTCCCGGGGCGCCTCCCTTATGGAGCGCGGCCTGTCTCCCGGGCGGCCTTCGAGCCGGATCCGGTCGGGGAGTAGCTCAGCCTGGTAGAGCACTGTCTTCGGGAGGCAGGGGCCGGAGGTTCGAATCCTCTCTCCCCGACCAACAACCTCCAGCTGCAGGCGACACCCTTGATCGAGCCGAATCGCCCGCTCGCGCGGGCGGTCGCGTGTCCGCCCGCCTTCGAGCGGCGGCCGGCGGGGCGGCAACGCCCCACCGGTCCTTCCGGCTGACGCTGGAGGTGGGGCGCCCACGCCCCCCGGCCCGCCACCGGCCGAACCCATTTATCCCGGGGAATCAAGACCATGGCCAGCCGCTCCCGATCTGGCACGCCGCTTGCTGCGGGGGCGCCAGGAGGAGCGTCTTGCACATCGATGACCGGGCCGCCCAGGAATATGTCCAGCACGAACTGCTCGGATACCTTGCCCGGCGTCCGGACGCCCGCGACACGCTCGACGGCATTCTCCACTGGTGGCTCTACGACCAGCGCCGGAGCACCGGCCATGAGACGATCGGAGCGGCCGTGAGCGCCCTCGTCTCGCTCGGCCGGCTTCGCGAGCTCCGCCTCCCCGACGGCGCCGTCGTCTACGCCGCGACCGCCCCTTCCGACCGCTCTTTGAAAGAGGATTGAGCCATGGCTGTGCAACCGACCTATCCCGGCGTCTACGTGGTGGAGGCGCCGTCGGGCGTGCGGGCGATAGCGGGCGTCTCGACCTCGGTCGCCGCCTTCGTCGGAATGACGGCGCGCGGCCCGGTCAACGTGCCGACCAAGATTTTCTCGCCGCGCGACTTCGAGACCAAGTTCGCCGGAGCCGCCCAGGTCGGCGAGCTGCCCGACCAGGTCCGCCAGTTCTTCGTCAACGGCGGCGGCACCGCCTGGATCGTCCGCAACGCCGCCGGCGCGACCGACGGCGCCAGCATGACGGCGTCGAGCACTTTGAGGAACGAGAACCGGCTGGGCGGGGATGCCGTGGGCGTGCTCACCGTCTCAGCGAAGGACGCAGGCGCCATCGGCAACCTTATCCGGGTCGAGATAGACTACGACACCGACAGCGAGCGAAGCTTCAACATGAAGGTCTTCCGGCTCGAGGAGCAGAAGGACGGCAGCTTCAAGCGGACCGATGAGGCTACCTACACGAATCTGACGATGGACCCCCTTGGGACACGCTACGCGCCGGTGATCGTCACCGCGCAAAGCCCACTCGTATCCGTGGCCGCGGCGGCAGGGCTGCCAGGCCCGACCGGCGATAATCTGTCGCAGTCCGGACTCATCTTCAGCGACCTTCCGGCCGAGCTCGATGCCCATGTCGCCGCCAACCGCCATTGGTTCATGATCAGCGTGGGCCATAGGCCGCCGGTAGGCGTCAGCCTCGCCGGGCTCGCGGCCGGCGGCACGCTGGGCGCCGCAACCACGTTCATTGAAAACCAGATCAACAATGCCCTGGACGATGCGTCGGTAACGGTCCAGACCGTCGCCCTGGTACCTGGCGAGATAGTGCTGCAGATCCTCTCGGCTGACGGCGCTGTCGCGATTTCCTCAGCATCGCTCAACGACATCGCGAAGCCGCTTGGGCTCGGCTCCGCCAATGGCGGCCTCGAATATGACGGCTACAGCCCGTTCCGCCCGGCGCCCAACGGCTATGTGACGCGCGCGCATGGCAGCACTCCGTTCAGCCGGATCCACGCATTCGCGTTGGCCGACAAGGGGATGGGGAACTGGGAGGTCACGGGCGCCCGCAACGCCGATGGCCCGGTTTCCGGCTTTGCTGCCGGTACGACCATGTCGGCCGATGCGACGCGCGGACCGAACGTCGTGGGCAGCTTTGCCGCGGTGGCGGGAAGCCTCGCCGCGATCGCGACGGCAATCAAAAACCATCCGAACCAGGATTTCAAAGCGGCCGTGCACGGCTTGAGGCTCCGCATCCTGCCCACCTACGGCAATGACGATTCAGATTTGTCCATGTCCCTGTCCAACGCGACCGCTCCTCAAATCTTCACCCAGGGCGGCCAGATCGGCCAGCGGGCCAATGCCCCGACCAATGTCCTGCGCTATCCAATCGGAAACGCGGTGCCGCCGCCGCCGCCGCCGACCGGCCCGGGCGGCGACTATCGCGCTCTGCTCAACGCCGGCAACAACGGCCTTCCGGGCCTTCCCGCCGACTATGATTATTCGTTCGACAAGCTGGCCCGGGCCGACGGGATCTTCAACATGCTCGTCCTGCCGCGGGCGGAAGTCGCGGGGGGACCAGCACAGTCGGATGCCGACCGCTCGGCGCTGTGGGGGCCGGCCAGCGCCTTCTGCAAGCGCGAGCGCGCCTTCCTGCTCGTCGATCCGCCGTCGGACGCCGGCGCCTGGTCGACCGCCGCGCTCGCCGTCACCGGAGTCAAGCAGCTTCGTGCCGGAATCGTCCAGGATCATGCCGCGGTCTACTGGTCGCGGGTGCGCACCACCGGCGGCGACGGCAAGCCGATCACGATCGACCCGTCGGGGACCATGGCCGGGGTCTATGCCGCGATCGACGTCAGGCGCGGAGTCTGGAAGGCGCCGGCGGGGCTGGAGGCGATCCTGATCGGGGTGAAGGGCCTCGAATATCCGATCACCAACGAGGAGAACGGAATCACCAATCCGGAGGCGCTCAACACCCTGCGCTCGATGGTGGCGGGGCCGGTGGCGTGGGGCGCCCGGACGATGATGGGCTACGAGGGCGCGCCCGACCAGGATTATAAATATGTCCCGGTCCGAAGGCTCGCGCTGATGATCGAGGAGAGCCTCTACCAGGGCATGCAGCCCTATGTCTTCGAACCCAATGACGAGCCGCTCTGGGGCCAGATCAGGCTCTCGGTAGGAGGCTTCATGAACGGCCTGTTCCTCGACGGCGCCTTCGCCGGGAAGGTCCCGGGGGAGGCCTATTACGTCGCCTGCGGGCCGACCACGACCACGCCGGAAGAGATCGCTCTCGGGATCATCAACGTGGAGGTCGGCTTCGCGCCGCTGCGCCCGGCCGAGTTCGTGATCGTCACCCTGAAGCAGCTCGTCAACCAGAGCGGGGCCCAGTGAGCCTGACCCGCATTTTTTGAAAAAGAGGATTGCCCAGATGCCGATCAAGGTCTTTTCGCGCGCGGTCGAACCCTTCAAGAACTTCAAGTTCCGGGTCTATGTCGACGGCCGGCTCGTCGCGGGCGTCAGCAAGATGTCGGGCCTCAAATCGACCGCCGAGGCGGTCAGTCATCGCAGCGGCGGCGATCCGAGCACGCCGGTGGTCTCGCCGGGCGCTTCCAAATCGGAGCCGGTCACGCTGGAGAGGGGCCTCACCCTCGACCACACGTTCGAGGATTGGGCGAAGACCGTTCTGGCGTCGCTCGGCGACGACGATCTCAGCCTCGGCGCGATGCGGCGCAACGTCACCATCGAGGTGCTGAACATGCAGGGCGTTCCGGCCGTCAGATATAACGTCTTCGCCTGCTGGGTCTCCGAATATACGGCGGTGCCCGAGCTCGACGCCAATGCCAACGCCATCGCGATCGAGAAGATCGTCCTGCAGAATCAGGGCTTCGAGCGCGACGCCGACTTCGCGGGCGAAGACCCGAACGCCTTCCAGCCGGCGGCCTGATGCGCCCGGACCCGGTCTTGCTCGACTCAAGTGCGCCCGGCCGGCGCCGGGCCGCATGGCGCCCGCTCACGGGCCGGGACGAAATCGAGCTGGCCGGCTGCGACTATCTCACCGCCGTCGGCTGGCTGGGAAAGATGCTGGCCGGGGAGTCGTCGGATTTGCGGCCCGACGATCTCGGGCAGCTCTCCATCGCCGATGCGGACCGGCTGTTCGGCGCCATCTACCGCCATCTGTTCGGCGACCGGGCGGAAATGCGCCAGACCTGTTCCGGCTGCGGCGAGCCGTTCGAGCTGACGATCGCCCTGGCCGAGCTCGAGAACGGAACGGCCGGGGAGGCCGGCGCGACGCTCGATCTTCCCGGCGGGACCCGGCTGCGTCAGGTCACCGTCGACGACCTCGCCCGAGCCGCCGGCGCCGATCCCGGAGCTCTGGCCGACGCCGCCACTGTCGAGCTTGGAAGCGACGACCGGGCGGCGATCGGCGAGGCCTTCGATCGCCTCGGCTCGCCGGCGATCGACACGCTGGAAACCGATTGTCCGCATTGCGGCAGCGGCCAGCGCATCGCCTTCGACCTCAGCCGCTTCCTGCTCGCCTGCGTCGCCCGCGAGCGGCCGCTTCTGCTCCGGGAGGTGCACCTTCTGGCCCTCAGCTACGGCTGGAGCTTCGCGGAGATCATGGCGCTCGAGAGGTCGACCCGGCACGAGCTCGTCCGGCTGGCCGGCGCCAGCGACGCCGCGGCGAGGCGGGCGGCATGAGCGTCTACCTGCAGCGGCTGCTCGCCCGGGTCGCGCCGCCGGCCGCGCCGGGGACCGCCTCCGCCGCGCCGGGAGCGAAACTCGCCTCGCCCCTGGCGGAAGGGGACCAGCGGCTCCATCTTCCCGGCTTCTCCGGTCTGGTCGGGCCCGATGCCCCCGGCGAAGCTCCGCCGTCCCTTATGGCCGAGATCGCGCCGTGGCCGCAGCCGGCGACCCGCCGTCCCTCCAGTCCGCGCCCATGGGCGGCATCTCCGCCCGGCGACGACAGCCCCGAGGAACGGCCGTTCCCCGATCCGCCGGGTTTCGCCGTGGCGGCCGCGGACCCGCCGGCCCCGGCGCGCGCCGGCCTGCCGGGATCGGCCCCGGCGCCCGTCGACGCGCCGAGTTCCGCCCCGGTGCTCGCCGACACGATCGGGCCGGGTCTGCCGGCGGAACCGGTGGCGGCCGGTCCGGTGCGGCGAGGCGCGGCGGCCGATCCGTTCGACATTCCGCCCGACGCTCTCGAGCCGCTCCGCGCCGCCAAAGCGGACGGCCCCGCCGCGGGCCTCCAGGCCGACCGCCGGTCACCGCCAGCGGGGCCGTCGCAAGACGCCCTGCCCGCGCCGGCCGCGCCCGAAGCGGGGGAAGCACGCGAAGCCGCCCGAAGGATCGAGTCGCCCCAGCCTGTGCCGGTGAGCGCCTCCGAGCCGTTGCCGCCGACGGCCGGACCCGTTGCCGCGCGCACCGATCAATCCGCGATTCCAGCTCAATCCGCGATTCCGGCTCAACCCAGGATTCCGCCTCACCCCGCGATTCCGGCCCAGCCGGCGGTTCCGGCGCCGCTCGCCGAGCCGAGGCCGCGGGCGGTGGCCGCGGATCGCGAGGCGCCGCAGGAGGCGATTCCCGCCGGCTTGCCCGCGCCATATCGGCCGGACGTCGCCGAGCGGCCGGCGCCCGTCCGGCCCCAGCCGCGGGTGGTGCCGGACCAGGCCTCCGGCGGCGATCCGCCGCCGCGCCAGGATCGGCCCTGGGCGACCCAGGAGGGTCGGCCGCCGCAGGCTCCGATGACGGCCGCCGCGGCGTCGGTCATCGGTCCCCTGCCGGTCCGCCGCTCGACTCCGATGCTGTTCGGAATGCGGAGGCCCTAGGCGATGGCGACCTCCGACCTCTCCTCGGTCTCGACCTCGCTGCACCGGCTGCTCAGCGCCAATATCGACCGCCTCGCGGGGCAGGGCGCCCCGGCCGTGGCGGTCACGCTCGGCTCGCCGGAAGACCAGTCGTCGGCGGTGCGGACGGTCAACCTCCACCTTTATCACGTCGCCGAGGATCCGTTTAACCGCAACCTGCCGCCGCCCGGATCGAGCGCCAACGGCCTTTCGGCGACTCCGATGTCGCTCAGCCTCTTCTATCTGATGACGGCCCATCACAACGGCTCCAAGAAAGCCGAGATCGAGCAGCAGATCATGGGCTACGCGCTCAAGACGCTTCGGGATTTCTCGCTCGTCTCGGCCGACACGCAGGTCGCGGACGAGAACGGCAATCTGACCACGATCCTCGCTCCCGGGCTCGCCGAGGGATCGAGCGCGCTCGAGATCATCCTGCGGCCGCTGACCCCCGAGGACGCGATCGCCTATTGGGCGTCGGAGCAGCAGCAATCGATCCGCCTCTCGGCCTATTACGAAGTGCGGATCGTCCGGCTCGAGCCGGAGCCGCCCGGGCGCTTCGCCGAGCCCGTGCTCTCCTTCGGCCAGTGGGTCGGGCCGATGGCCGACGTCGCCTTGTCCGGCAGCCGCTCGGTGCTGGCCTTCGCGGCGCCGCCGGCGCTGGCGGGGTCGCTTCCGGACCGAATCGAGGTTTCGCCGGCGCGGGCCTTTCTCGACGTGCCGCCGGCGAACGACGCCGCTTTCCCGGGCACCAACATCTTCCGCCTCGTCGGCTCCGGATTGCGCGGCGGGGTTCGGCGGCGGATCGTGCTTCGCCACCCGGGCTGGCCGGCGAAAGGCGTTCCCGGCGGCGAGATCGCGATCGGCGAAGCGGTGCAGCCCGCCGGGCCGACCTCGACCTGGGGAGTCCGGTTCGACGACCGCGAGATCGAGATTCGGGTGGCGGACCGCATCGACTATGTCGATGCCGGCGGCGCCGCCGCGCAGATCGACGTCGTTCCCGGCTTCTACGGCGCCCGGGTCGAGATCGTCGTCGCTCACCGGACCGTCGGCAACCGGACGCGCGAGATCGTGCGCCGAAGCAACGAGGTTCCGTTCATGATCGCGCCCCGCCTGCACAAGGCGGATTCCCCGGCCGGGCCGCAGGGGCAGATCAAGCTCCATGCCTCGGCGACGTTCGACCTGCAGACCGCGGGCATCGACGTCGCCTTGATCGTCGACGGCGTGGCCTACGCGCTGACCGACCCGTTCAGCGCCAATCCGGCCGACAATGACGGCTGCTTCCGGATCGACTCGGCGAGCACGATCATCTTCCAGCCGAGCTTCGATCCCACCGTCGCCGGGCATCATGGCGTCCGGCTCAGCGTCAACGGCGTCGAGTCGCAGCCCTTCTGGGCGCAAACGCCGTGACCGCCGCGATCCGGCTCGCCCCGGTCGCCGCGGCGGCCGCCGCGCCGCCGCTCGCCGACCTGCTCGGCGAGAAGCTGCGCCTCGCCATCGCCCGGCTGGCGGCCTGGACCGGGGAGGGCGGCTCGACCTCGCGGCCGGGATGGCGGGAGCAGTTCCTGGCCTGGCAGAGCAATGATCCGGGCGCGCGTTTCGGCGCCGAGCTCGACTCGATCGAGAGGCAGCTGGCCGCGGCCGCCGACGGCGCGATGCGCAACCGGCTGCTGGCGGTATTCCGGCTCGCTCCGCCGGAGCGCGACCTGCTCGATTGCGCGGCGGCGCTGGCCGCGGATCCCGGCCTCGCCGACGCGATCGCGACCCTGAGGCCCGGCGCCGGGGCCGGCGCGCTCACCGAACGGCTGGTCGTCGAGCTGTTCGCCCACCCGCCCCTGCCGATCGCCCGGCCGTCCTCGCCGCTCTGCGCCTGGTCGCTGATCGAGGCCGGGCCGCTCCACGCGCGCTGGGGCCAGATCTATGCGATCGACGCCGACATCGCCGCCGCGATGTTCGGACGGCCCGGGCTGGACAGACGCCTGTTCGGCTGCGCGGAGAAGATCGCCGCCCGGCGGCTGCCGATCCCCTCCTGGCCGGTCGCCGAACTCGCCGGGGAGCTCGGCCGGATCGTGGAATCCGGACGGTCGGCGAGGGTGTCGATCGTCGCTCCGGACGGCTCCGGACGCTGCCAGTTCGCCGCCGCGGCCGCCGAGGCGATGGGCACGGAGCTGATCCGGATCGATCCGGAGGCGCCGGCCGACGAGGATCTCTACATGCGGGCGCAGCGGCTGGCGCTGATGACCGGCCACGCCCTCTACTGGCGGCTGCCGCCGGCGCGCTGGCCGTCGATCCCGGCCGCTCCGATCCAGTTCGCCGCGCTCCGGGCCGGTGAGCCGCTGCCGCGCGGAGGCGGGCCGGTCGACCTTCGAGTGGCCCTGCCGCCGCTGGCGCCGAACGAGAGGAAGGCGGTGTGGGGAAGCCTGTTCGGGCAAGGCGGCGCCGCGCCCGGCGGCCGGGGGCTGACCGGCGCCAGGCTCGGCGACCTCCTCGCCGCGGCGGCGACCGCGGCGGCGGCGGACGACGCGCTTCCGGCCGTGCGAGCCGCGATTCGCGACCGGCTCGAGGGCAGCGGGCAGCTCCTCGAACAGCCCTATGACTGGGACGATCTGGTGCTGCCGGCCCGGGCCTGGGACCTGCTCAAGGGAATAGCGGCGGAAATTCGCGGCCGCGACCGGGTGCTGGACGGCGGCGGGCGCCAGGCCAAATATGGCGGCATCGGCCAGTCGGCTTTGTTCTGGGGAGCGCCGGGCACCGGCAAGACCATGGCCGCCCAGGTCCTCGCGCGCGAGCTCGGAGTCGAGCTCGTCCGGGTCGACCTGGCGGCGACCCTCAGCAAATATATCGGCGAGACCGCCAAGAATTTGCGCGAGGCGTTCGACCGGGTCGCAGGCTCCGGCGCCATCCTGTTCTTCGACGAGGCCGACGCGCTGTTCGCCCGGCGGACCGACGTCAAGGACAGCCACGACCGCCACGCCAATGCCGATACCAACTATCTGCTCCAGCTGATCGAGGGCTTCGACGGAATCGCCATCCTCGCCACCAACAAGAAGGAAAATCTGGATCCGGCCTTCATCCGGCGGCTGCGCCATGTCGTCGACTTCACCGCCGGCGGGGCGCGCGAGCGCCGGCTGGTGTGGGAACGGCACATCGCCGCTCTGTCGGATCGCGAGCTGCCCGGGAATATTCTGGCGCTCTGGAGCGAACAGCTGGCGGCGATCGACCTTACTCCGGCGCAGATCAAGGGCGCGGCGCTCTCGGCCGCCTTCGCCCGGATCGCGGCCGGCGCCGACGTTCCGGACATCCACCAGCTCATCGCCGGGGCGGACCGCGAGCTGGCCAAGGAGGGCCGGGCGGTCGACCGTAACCTCAGGGCGGAGATCGCGCGCCATGGCCGCTGAGAAGTTCACCGCCCGGGGCGCCTTCATCCAGCTCGTGCCGGGGCTCGGAGTCTTTCAGCCCAACATCGTGCTGTTCCAATACAATCCGGCCAAGATCACCCGCGCCCTCACCCCCTGGGACCCGTTCCAGGCCAGCCCGTCGAAGAACGGCGTCGCGGCGCCGGACGTCAGCCCCTATCCGGCCGAGGAGAAGATCAACTTCGAGCTTCTTCTCAACGACGACGACCCCTCGCAGGTCAAGAACCCGATGCATCGGGCGTTCGGCCTCGCGCCGCGAATCGCCGCGCTCCGCAAGCTCATCAAGCCCTCGGCCGGCCTCGGCTCGGACCTGCTGCAGAGCGCCCTGCAAATAGCCGGCGCCAAGAGCAAGATCTCGGCGCGGCCGACGGTGCCGATCACCTTCCTGAGCTTCGGCGCTTCCTTCCTCCTGCCGGTCAAGCTTACCGCTCTGACCATCGAGGAGACCCTGTTCACGCGCGCCCTGTTTCCGATCCACGCCAAGGCCACGGTCGCGCTCCAGGTGCTCACCCCCAACCTGTTCCGCTGCAAGGAGGACCGGATCTCCGCGCTCGCGGTCAAGGCTTACCAGATCAACGAGATGAAGGACGATGCGGCGGCGCTCGCCAACGTCGTCAACACCGGCTTCGACGTTGCCGGGCTGTTCTGAAAGCGACGGAAGATGGCCATTTTCGATCCCAAGAGCCGCTACGTGAAGCATTCGCGGACGATGGTCGTGCGCGACCGCCGAGGCCGCGAGGTGGCGGCGCTGATGCCGGCCGAGCCGCCGCCCGAGACGCCGCTCGGGGACCATCGCAAAAAGGACCATCAGCGGCTCGACCATCTCGCCTCCCACTATCTCGAGGACGATTGCGGCTATTGGCGGCTGGCCGAGATGAACAACGTCATCGTTCCCGACGCGCTCGCCGAGGCCGAGTTCGTCACCATCCCCGTTCCGAAGGGCGGATGATGGGCTACGGCTTCCTCATCACGCGCGGCGCCGGCAATGTGAAGCTGGCCGACGATCTGATGAAGGCGGTCGTGGAGGTTCGAGTCGAGGAGAGCCTCTCCGGCCCGAACTCGTTCGCGGTGCGGTTCGAGGAGGATATTTGCGAGGGCAAGCCGGCGACCCTGTCGGCGAAAGAGCTCATGCCGGGCGAGCTGCTCGCCGTCCTCGTTCCGGACGAGAATGACAGCACGACCTGCCTGGTCCGGGGCCCGATCACCAAGGTCAAGGCCTCCGCGGTCACCGGCGGCCCCGGCAGCTGGGTCGAGACTCACGGGCTGGACCGCCGCGTCGAGATGGACCGAAAATCGGTCGACGGGAGCTGGGAAGGCCGGGGGACCGATATCGCCACGGGGGTTCTCGAAGAGTACCGGTTCAAGCCCGATGTGCTGCCGGACCCGCGGCTCAAGTTCGACAAAAAGACCAAGACCCTCAACCAGTGCTTTCCCGACCTCAAGCTGCTGGACGCGCTCGCCAAGGAGCTCGCCTACGAATTATGGCTCACCTACGAGGCCAAAGCCGAGGGGGAAGGCTACAGGATCAGCGAGACCGCGCACTTCCGCCCGTCGCCCGACTTCAAGGCGGCGAAGGGCGCTGTGCCGAGCATCGAGATGATCAACGGCGGCGGCGCCGCGAAGGTGCTGAAGCTCGACGTGCCCGCCGGCAAATGCCGGAACATCTCCACCTTCGACCTCGAAGTCGACGTCGACCGGGCGACCCTCGCCCTGGTCGCGGGCATCGACGCCCGCACCGGCAAGAAAGACGAGAAGAAAGAGACCGACAAGTGCGAATGCGTCGAGAAGGACGGGAAAACGATCGACCAGAAATTCGGCAAGGCGACGCGCACGGTGCGTATCATCGGCGCGGGCAGCGCCGAGGAGGGCAGCGGTGCGGCGAAGGCCCTCCTGGCAGCCGAAGCCTGGTTCATCACGGCGAAGGCGAGCACCAGCGTCCGCCTGCTGCCCGGAGTGCTGCGCCCGCACGACATCGTCCGCGTCGAAGGGCACGGCTTCGCCCATAGCGGCAATTATCAGGTCGCCAAGGTGCTCCACGTGATCAACGCCTGGGGGCACCTGATGGACCTGACCCTGCGCCGCAACGTCCTGCCGAGTACGAGCCATGTATGACCGCGACCTCGAGCATCTCTACGGCCTGCTCGGCAGCCGCCTGTTCGGCAAATATCGGGGTCTGGTCAAAGACAATGACGATCCCTTGGGGTGCGGCCGTCTCGAGGTCACGGTCCCGAAAGTGTTCGGCGCTCAGACAATCTGGGCGATGCCTTGCGTTCCGGTAGCCGGCCCGAAGGGCGCCGGCCTGTTCGCCATGCCGGAGCTCGGGACGAACGTCTGGATCGAGTTCGAAGCCGGCGAGCGCGACTACCCGATCTGGACCGGCTGCTTCTGGCCCGAAGGCGCGATCGACGCGGCCGACGCCAGGCCGACGGTCAAGTTCTGGCGGACGGACAGCTTCATCATCCGAATCGACGACGAGGCCGGCGAGCTCACCATCGAGAAGACCGACGGCGGCAAGCTGACGATCAGCGCGACCGAAGTCACGGCGGAAGCCAATTCGGTCGTTCAGAATGCCGGCGGCAAGAAGACGACCTTGAGCGCGTCCGGCTTGGACGTGCTCGACGGCGCGCTGACGGTGGTCTGATGGGCGGCGGCCTCCACATCCTTCCTTCCGGCCTGTCGGCGTCGGGCGCCGCCGCCACGTCGAAGACCAGCACCAACAGCCGGGTATCGACCGCCGCCGGCTATGTCAGCATCGCCACCGACATCGTCTCCTTTCCGGGGCCCGCCACCGTCGGCAACTGGCTGGTGACGAACCAGCGCGTCTCGATCGGAGGGACGCCGTCCGTCGGCCAGGGCAGCAGCGGCCAGGCGACGGTCCCCGGCCCGCCGCCGGCGACCGTCCCGATGACGATCGTCTCGGTCGACGCGCGGGCCTCGGGGAGCTGAGATGGGACCCAGCCGCAGCTTCGACCGCTTCGCCTTTCCCCTGGCCGTCGACCGGGGCGCCGGGACGATCGCCGAAGAGGCGGACCATGACAAATATATCAAGGGACTGATCCTGCAGACCCTGCTCTGCGCGCAAGGCGAGCGGATCAACCGCGGCGACTTCGGAGCGTCGCTCCGCCGTCTCGTCTTTGCGCCCCTTACGGCCGGGATCGAGAGCTTCGTCCAGACCATGGTTCTGGAGGCGCTCGAGCGGTGGCTCGCGCATCTGGTGCGCACGGAGGAAATTCGAGTCCGGGTCTCCGGCGAGACCTTGACCGTGGAAGTCGCATATCTCGTCATCGCGAAGGGCGAGCAGCAATTCCTGTCGATCGAGGTCACGCCCTGATGGCCGCCGTGATCGACCGCCGCGGACTGTTGTGCGACCAGGTCGCGCTCACCGGGATCGATTTCGTCCAGGTGGTCGACCCGGGAATTCAGACCGAGTTGCTCGTCTTCTTCGTGGTCGACCCGGCGGACGTGATCATCTCTCCGGGCGTGCCGATGGTGGACCCGCTGCTGGTCCCGGTCGCTTTCGCGGGCCTCGTCGAGGCGCGGCCCGTATCCGGCGCCGATACGGACGCGGCGCTGCGCCCGGCCGCCGCCGAATTCCGGCAGATCGCGCTCGCCGGCGCAACTCGGATCGCGCTCTACCTCAAATTCGACCGGCCTGGCGGCTTCTCCAACTACCGGATGTTCGTCGATCATCCGCGTATCGACCCCTTTTTCAACAACGTGATATTTTCGTTCAAGCAGGGCTGCGAAAGCGGCTTCGACTGCCGCCCGGCGGGCGACTGCCCGCCGCGGCCCCGGCGCGACGTCGAAATCGACTATCTCGCCCGCGACTTCGGCAGCCTCAACTCGGCGCTGTCGGATTTCGCGGCCCGATATTATCCGGAATGGGGCGAGCGCACGACCGCCGACATGGGCGTCATGCTGCTCGAGCTCTACGCCGCGCTGGGCGACGAATTCGCCTACATCCAGGACCGCTACGCCCGCGAGGCCTATCTCGAAACGGCGACTCAGCGCCGGAGCCTGACCCGGCTTGCCCGCCTGGTCGACTATGTCCCCGATGCCGGGCGCAATGCGAGCTGCCTGCTCAGCCTGGAGCTCGATCCGCGGCCGCAGGCCTCCAGGCTGGATTATGCCGACAGGCTGAGATTCTGGGCGGTTCCCGAAGGGCGGCCGGCGATCCCGTTCGAGCTCGGCGAAGGGCTGGACGACAGCGGCAGCCTGGTGGCCCACGCGACCTGGAATGCGATGGCGCTGCACATGCCGGACGCGGGCGAGCCCTGCCTGGCGCGGGGTGCGACCGAGCTGCTGCTGCTCCCGGCAGCCGGCAACCAGCGCCTGCCGTCGAACGTGACCCGGCCCGGCGGCGGCGGCTCCGTCCTCCCCCAGGACTGGGTGGGACGAACGATGATCCTGCAGTCGCGCCCGGCCGATCCCGCGATTCCGGTGCGAAGCTGGCCGATCGAAGTGACCGAGGTCGATATGAGCCCGCTGGACGAGCTGCTCCCCTTCGCTCCCGGCATCCCCCTCCGGCTGACCCGAATCCGCTGGGACAAGGCGCAGGCCCTTCCCTACGCGCTGCGCATCGCCGAGACCCGGCTGCTCGGCAACGTCGCCCCGGCGGTCGCCGGCCGGACGGTGGCCGAGCGATTCCGGATCGGAGCGCCCACCGCCGCCATGAGCCCGGCGGTGGCGGCGCTGCCGCGCGCCGTCGAGCGCGAGGGACCGGCGGGCCGCGACTGCGCGCCGCGTGCCGCGACCATGCTCTACGGGCTGGCGGCGAGCGAGGATGAGGGGCTGAACCATCTCGGCGCTCATGACGGCGCTGACGGGCGGCGGCCGGATCTGTTGCTGACCGATGTCGGGACCGGCCGGCGCTGGGACCATCACCCCAACATCCTCGCCATGGACCAGGACGACGAAGGCTTCACGCTCGAGCCCGGCCAATGGCGTCCGATCGTTCGCTATTATCGCGGCGGCGAGTTCGTCGTGCACGCCGATTATGCCACCGAAGCCGGCTGGACGGTTCGCTTCGGCGGGGGCGAGTTCGGACGCATTCCCGAAGACGGGACGGTGTTCGAAGCCGCCTACAGGACCGCTCTTGGAGCGCGGTCGAACGTCGCGGCCGGGGCGGTCTCGGTCGTCGCGCCGCCCGACGGGACGCCGCCGGCGCCCGCGCTGGCGCCGGTCGCTCGGGTCTTCAACCCCTTGCCGGCCACCGGAGGGGTGGATCCCGAGAGCGCGGAGCGCATCCGCCAGCGGGCGCCCGAGTTCCGGGACGCCTTCCCGCTCAATGCCGTCCAGCCCAGGCATTTCCGGGAGATCGTCGAGCGCGAGGATTGGGTGCAGACCGCCGGCGCCTCCACGCGCTGGGTCGGCAGCTGGCCCCGCCATTTCGTCACCGCCGACCCGAGCGACAGCGTCGCCTATACCCGGGAACAGCGGCGGACGCTGGAAGACCTGGTCGATTCGGTGCGGATGGCGGGGCGCGACGCGACGGTTCGGGACCCCGTCTACGTCCCGCTGGACCTGGAGATATCGATCTGCGTCGAGGACGGCCATTATGCCGGCCAGGTGCTCGAGCGGGCGATGCGCGCGCTTGCCGGCGAGGGGCCCGCCGAGCGTCCTGCTTTCTTCGATCCCGACAATTTCAGCTTCGGCGACCCGCTGCGGCGAGGCAGCCTCGAGGCCGCCGTTCAGGCGGTGCCGGGAGTCAAGGGCGTGGTCGGCATCTGCCTTCGCCATCGCGGCACGCGGGCGTGGCAGGCGTTCCTCGAGCCCGAGCTCAGGATCGCGATGAACGAGATAATCCGGGTCGACAACGATCCCGCCCACCCGGAATGGGGCTCCTTGAAAATACGGGCCGGCGCGAGTGCCGACGGTGCCGGCTGCGCCTGTTGCCAGCCATGACCTGCCCCCGCTGCGCCTCCCGGCCGGATCTGGCCTTCGAAAGCGGATGCGCCTGCGATCATTGCGGCTTTCCGCCCGTCGAGGACATAGCGGTCGGGCTTGCCAGCCTCCCTCTGCCGCTGCCCGGGTTCGACGATTATCGCGAGCATCTGCTCTCGGCGGCCGCGCGCAGGCCGGCTCTGGCCGGCTGGACGGCGCGGGCGCAGGACGATCTCGGAGTCATGTTGCTCGAGGCCTGGGCCTATGTCCTCGACATCGTCCGTTTCTACGACCGCCAGATCGCTTCGAACAATTATCTGCGCACCGCCTCCGATCCGCTCGCCCTTCGCCGCCTGGTCGCGCTGATCGGCTACCGCCCGCTCCCGGCGAGCGCCGCGAGCGCGACCATCGCCCTGACCGCCTCCGGCCGGGATCCGGTCGTCGTCCCGGCCGGAACGCGCTTCAGGAGCAAGGCCGCCGACGCGGTTCCGGCCCAGATATTCGAGCTGGATGCGCCGGCGCGGGTGGACCCGCGCCACAACGGCTGGGAGCTCGCGCCGCGGCGTCCGGAAGACTATCGCGGAGTGCTCGCCTTCGCTCCCGAGGCCCCCGGCCTGCGCGCCGGTCAGATCGTCTTCATCGCCGTGGCCGACGACCCCGAGCCGAGAGCGGCGCGGGTAAGCGCGCTGACCAAGGCACGGATGGCGGACGGCAGGGACTATCGGATCGTCGCGCTTTCGCCGCCGCCGCAATTCGCCGGGATCGCCCTCGACCGGATCGGGCTCCAGGCGATGAGCCAGAGCGCCTCTCCGACCGGCTTCGAGGTTGCGGACAGCCCGCCGCCGCCGGGCCTCGTCGGCAAGCCTTCCGGCCTGAAGGCGCCGCTCGCCGGAACGGCCCAGGCGCAGGCCGGCGTGGCCGCCAAGGCGACGTTCGCCGGGCAAGCCATGTCCGAGTTCGCCAGGACCCAGCTCGATTCCTTCGTCAGGTTCGGCGACGCGGCCTGGGAGCAGGTGGACTTCGCGATCGGCGATACCCAATGGGTGCTCGACGGCATCTATCCCCAGATAGCGCCGGGCGACCCGGTGGTGGTCGAATGGCCGGCTCCGGGAAAAGGGGCCGAGCCCCATCTGACCGCCGCGACCGTGGTCGCGACCGCGCTCGCGCCGGTGGTCCTGGCCGAGGGAAATCCGCCGGTCCTGGGGAGGGCGACCCGGCTCACGCTGGACAAGCGGGTCTGGATGGCGCGCGTTCACTTTCGCGGAGTCGATGCCGGCCGGCTCGTCAATCCGGCGCTGACCGAGCTGCCGCTCGATGCTCTGCTCGGCACGCACGCCGCCGCCGGAACCTTCGAGCCGATGGGCGACGGCGGCGCTCCCTCGCTGTTCGCCGTCGCGGGCGAGAATGACGGCGGCGCCCTGCTCTCCGGGTCGGCCGCGATCGATCCGCTGGGCAGGGCGAGCCTTTCCGGCACCGCCATCGTCGTGCGGGCCGCCGAGCGGCTGCGCGCGCCGATCCGCTATCACGGCAATCTGGTGACCGTCTCGCGCGGCGAAACCGTGCGCGACGAGGTGCTCGGCTCCGCCGACGCCGCCTTGCCCTACCAGCGCTTCCGGCTGGGCAACAAGCCGCTCACCTACCTCCCCGACCCCGCGGCGCCGCGCGGGCTGGCCGCCGAGCTCGAGGTCAGGGTGAACGGCATAGCCTGGAAGCAGGTCGAGACCTTTCTGGCCGCCCGGCCCGGCGAGCGGGTCTACGTCGTGCGGCACGACGAGGCCGGCGAGACCGACATCATCTTCGGCGAGGCGGCCCGGCCGCCTTCGGGGATCGACAATGTCACCGCGACCTACCGGTTCGGCGCCGGCGCCGCCTCGCCTCCGCCGGGTACGCTGACCCAGATGGCCGATGCGCTTCCGGACATCGGCAAGGTGGTCGCGCCATTGCGCGCCCGGGGCGGGGCCGACGCCGAAAGCCCGGGATCGATCCGCCGCAACGCGCCGAAATCCACTCTGGCCCGCCACGGCCGGGCGGTGTCGATCGCCGATTACGGCGCCGTCGTCTCCGCTTTCCCCGGAATCCTCGCCAGCGACGTCCAATGGTGCTGGGTCGAGGGCGTGCAGCGCACCGGCGTCCGCGCCTGGATCGTGTGCGACGGCGGCGACGTCTCGGCGGAGCTCGCCAGGGGGCTGCGCGCCATCGGAGACCCCGCCGTCCCCGTCCGGGTCGGCGCGGCGATCGCGGATCCGCGCATGTTGAGCATCGAGGTCGCGGTCGCCCCCGGCTATTCCGCGACGGCGGTCCGCAAGGCGGTTCGCGAGAGGCTGACCGATCCCGAAAGCGGACTGCTCGCGCCGCGCCGGGCGGCGATCGGCGGGGCTGTTTTTCGCAGCCGCCTCGCCGAGGACGTCGCGTCCGTGGAGGGGGCGCTGGGGGCGCTCTCGATCGTCGTCGACGGCGGCGACATGCCGGCGGCGCTGGCCTTCGCCCAAGGCCATTATCCCGTCTTCACCCTCACCGTCGGAGAGGCTTCATGACCGCCGATCCCGTCCGCGCCGCCGAGGACGGCTACGAGGCCTATTTCGCCGAGAAATTGTGGAGCTGGATTCCCGAGCTCTACCGCGACGCCGACATGAGGGCCGCGCCGCCCGACGTGCTCCGAGCGCTGATCGAGGTGGTCGCCGGCGATGCCGCCACCGCCCGCCGGGCGATAGACCGCCTGTGGGAGGACGTTCTGATCGATTATGCCGACGACTGGGCGGTCCCCTATATCGGCGACCTGGTCGGCGCCCGGCTTCTGAACAGCCCCAGCAGCCGCGGCGTCCGGGTCGACGTCGCCCGCACCTCCTATTACCGCCGCCGCGCCGGCACTCTGCCCGTGCTAGAAGCGCTGATCAAGGACATCACCGGCTGGGGCGGAGTCGCGGTCGAGGCGTTCCGCCGGCTGGCGCGGCACTGGCACGGCCTCGATTCCCGGGATTCCGTCGACGGGGCCGGGCGCTTCGAGACTCCGGCGGGCGGTTTCGCCAACCTGCGCTCGCCGGGGCGCTGCGCCGGCCTCGACGGACCGTTCGACGGCTTCGCCCACCGCCCCGACTTCCGGCGCCTCGCCGGCTATCGCGGCCGCTACGCCGTTCCGAAGATCAACATCCACCTGTTCCGGCAGAAGCCGGTGAAGATCCGCGAGTCCATGGGATTCGCGCTCGACGCCCACTGGTTCACCTTCGATCCGTCGGGCCGCGACACCCCGCTGTTCGCCAACGATTCGGCGCGGGACCCGGGCCGGTGGAGCCCGCCCCGGATCTGGAACCTGCCCGCTCCGATCGCCCGATCGCTGCTCGACGACGCTGTGTTCGAGATCGGTCCCGCCGTCGATCTGTCGGCGATGGGGCCGCGACTGGCGGCGATGCGCGGCGCCCGGATCGAAGGCGTGCGGACGCTGGCCGAGCTGGCGCGGCTGGACGGCGGCATCGGGCCTCCCGCTTATCCTTCCGCCGCCGATTTCCGGGCCCTGCAGGTGGCGAGCCGGTCCGAGGATTGCGGGAAATATCGCCTTTACCCGGCCATGGTCGAGATCGAGACCGGGATGACGTTCGCGACCAAGGCGGCGCTGCCGCCGGAAACCGTCGCCGCGGCCGATCTTTCGTGGCAGGCCGCGAGCCCGGTCTTTCCGCCCGGAGTGCGCGCGCTGATCGACCCGGAGCGGGGCCGGGTGCGCACGAACGGGGAGCCCTTCTTCTTCCCCCGGCTGTTCCATTACGGCCAGTTCGAATGGGTGGGGGCCGGCGGCCATGACCGCCGCGCCGGAGTGCAGCCCGGAATTCCCGCGCTGGCCGGCACCAACAGCGGCCTGACGCCGATCGCGATCCCGGCGGCGGCCCTGGTCGCGTCCCACGAATTCCCGGAATCGAAGACCTACGAGGTGCAGGGACAGATCCCGCCGATCGCGGCGCTTCGGCTCCAGGCCGCCAACTCCCGGCGCCCCTATGTCTCGCTGAGCCGGGCCCCCGGTTTCGCCAATCGCGCGATCATATCGTCGCAGGCCCCCGCCCCGGGCCTGGCGCCGGACGATCCCGGCAACCTGCGCTCGCTCGACATAGACGGGCTCTGGCTCACCGTCGCCCAGAGCGCCTTTCCGGTCCAGACTCTGACGGATCCGGATCAGCGGCCGACGCCGGTGATGACGACCCTCCTGATCGACGCCTCGGCGGCGCCCATCCAGCGGGTCACCCTTCGCAACGTCACCCTCGATCCGGGCGGCGAGCGCGCCCGGCTGAAGCCCTGCGAGGCGGTCGCGATCCCCTATGTCCGTCTGTTGCTGAGGGGCGAGGTTCGCGAACTGGTCATCGAGCGCTCGATCGTCGGCCCGATCGAGGAGCTGACCGCCGCCGCCGACCCCTGCTCCGTCGGAACGGTGATCATCCGCGATTCCGTCGTTCAGAGCCTCGATCCCGCGCGGCCGGCGATATTCCTGAGATCGGGCCGGCTCGAGATCGAGCGATCGACCGTCCTCGGCGCGATCGCCGTCAACCGGCTCGACGCGAGCGAGCTTCTCGTCACCGGGCTGGTCACGGTGACCGACAACCAGCATGGCTGCTTCCGCTTCAGCGCGGCGGGCGCCGACCCGGCGATGCGCCTTCCCAGGCAGTTCGAATCGCATCTCGTCCGGGGCGGCATAGCCCCGCATTTCTTCGTCTCCCGCCGCTTCGGCGACCCCGGCTACGCGCAACTCAGCCAGACCGCGCCCGAGGCGATCGTCACCGGCGGCGAGAACCGGTCGGAAATCGGCGCCTTCAACCGCTCGCTCGCCCCGGTCAGGGCCGCCGATCTCAGGACCAAGCTCGACGAATATGCGCCGATGAACACGATTTGCCAGCTCATCTACGAAACCTGAACCGGAAGGTCTCGCCATGCACGCGATCGACGTCACCCGTCACCTGCACCAGCCCGGAAAGCATTATTCCGGACTGCTCCACTATCAGGGCAGCGTCGCCACCGAGGCCGACAGCAACGAACAGGGGCTGCTCGCCCAGGACGAGACCCGGCGAATCCTCACGGACCTGCTCTGCTCCGCCGGCTCACCCGACGAGGGCTTCAGGATCGGAGCGCTGGCGCCGGTCCCGGCCGGATATGATTTCGCGCTCGCGGCCGGGGTCTTCTATCTCGGCGGCCTGCGGCTCGACATCGAGGCTCCCGAGCGCTTTCGCCGGCAGACCGACTTTCTCCAGATGCGCCAGGGCGCGCCGGTCCTCGCCAACAACTGGCTGGATCCGGCGCTCGACGCGGTTCCGGCCGCGCCGCCGGTCAGCGCCCGCACCGACCTGGTGTGGCTCGAAGCCTGGGAGCAGGCGGTGACCGGCGCCGAGGACGAGGAGACGATCGAAAAGGCGCTGGCCGTCGAGGCCTCGGCGCGGCTTCGGCCGATGCGCAAGGTCCACCTCTTCCCCGACACGCCCGCGGAATGCGACGACGCCTTCCAGGTTCTGGTCGACCGGCTGGAGGCGGACGGCCGCTTCAGCTTCGATCACGACACCGCCGAGCTTCGTTCGCAGCGGCGCCTGACCGTCGACTTCGTCGACACCGCGCCGCCGGCCGACGCCTGCGCTCCGCCGGTGCGGCGCGGCTATCTCGGCGCCGAGAACGCGACGATCCAGATCCGGGTCATCGCCCCCACCCGCTTCGCCTGGTCGTTCGGTAATGCCGCGCCGCTCTATCGCTGCCGGCTTCAGCCGGCGGACATATTGCGCTTCGAATCGGCGCCGCGCGACGCCTTCATGTGCCCGCTGGTCGGCGACATGATCGAGCTCATCCGCTGCGACTCCATCCTTCCCAACGGGGAGTTTATCGGCGAGCGCCACGGCCTCTTCTACCGGGTCGCGACCAATTACGATCCGGACACGGGCACGGTCGGGCTCGCCAACGGTCCGACGGCGGGCCCGTTCTTCAACGAGACGGCGGTGGCGAACGATCTCGCCGCCGCCCTCCAGCTGCCGGGGCCCGGCGCCGACTTCTTCTACGCCCGGGTCTGGCGAGGCGAGACGATCGTCGCCGATCCGATCGGCCAGAACATGGCCGCGGCGCCGGCCTGGACGATCCTCGGCAATACCGGAATCCGGGTCCGCTTCTCGGGCAACGGCCCCGTCGGCGACAGCTGGACCTTCTCGGCCCGGCCGCACACGCCCGACGTCATCGTCCCGTGGGAGATGCGGCGGCCCTGTCCGCCGAGCGGCCCGCGGCGGTTCATCGCCGCGCTCGGGCTGATCCGCTGGCGCGGCGTGGCGGGTGCCGCGCCGGACTATCACGACTGCCGGAGGCGGATCCGCAAGCTGGAGCGGGTGTCGGGCTGCTGCGAGGTCACCGTCGGCGACGGCCACCAGAGCCATGGCGACGCCGCGAGCATCGCCGAGGCGCTGGCCCGACTGCCCGCCTCGGGCGGCAAGATCTGCCTGCTGCGCGGAACCCACCGCGAGAACGTCCTGATCGAGGGGCGGCGCGACATCGTCATCGAGGGATGCGGGCCTCTCGCCCGGCTCGAAGCCGGTGTCCCCGACGACCGCCCCGTCATCGGCATCCGCGACAGCCAGGGGATCACGATCCGCAATTTCACGATCGCCGCGCCGCGCCAGGTCGCGATCGCGATCGACGACGACAATAATGGACGGTTCGGCGACCGCACCCGGGGAATCACCGTCGATTCGATGCAGATATTGTCGCGCGACGCGCCCGCTTTGGTGTTCAACGGCGGCCAGGGCCTCGCCCTTACCGAAAGCAGCCTCCTCTTCGCGCGGCTCGAAAGGCGGCTCGCCACCAGCGGCGCGGCGCAGGGCACCAGCAGCATGGTCGTCCTGCTCGGCCGCGACATGCGAGTCGAGCGCTGCCTCATCGCGCCGGCCGAGGAGCCCAGGAGCATCCGCCAGGCGCCCGACATCGAGGCGCCGGGCCCCGCCAATGTCGCCGGGCGAGTCGCAGGTCCGGGAGGGGTCAGCCCCGCCGCTATCGTTCCGGTTTTCCTTGCCGGGGGAGGCCTGCCGCTCGGCGGTATCCATGTCCTGGGCGGAAGCGAGCAGGTCGAAATCCGCCGCAACCTCATCGCCCACGGCACCGGCACCGGCATCGTGCTCGGCAGCGTGACGATGGTCCCCGCCGGCCGTTGGGTGCCCGGCTACCGGCTGGACGCCACCGCCGCCGCCGGCTGGAGCGCCTATCGCTCGGCCGAAAACCTTTCCGCCTACCGGATCGGCCAGTGGGTCGAGGTCACGGAGGAGGGCTGCATCCGGGTGCCGCGGCGACCGCCCGACCTGCCGGGCGAGCCCGACCGGCCGCTGCGGCCTGACGCGGATCCGTTCATCATCGGGATGAAGATCATCGAGAACGAGATTTCGGACATGGGCGAATGCGGAATCGCGCCTTTCGCCCAGTTCGACCTGGCCCGCGATCGTCAATATTGCGGGGTCGCCGACCTGCTCATCCGAGGCAACCGGATCTCTCGCTGCACGACCCGCGCGGCGCCGGCGCCGGTCGCCGGAGAACGCGCCTATACCGCGCGCGGCGGAGTGGTCCTCGGCTATGCGGAAGGTCTGGACTTCACCGACAATGAAGTTCGCGACTGCGGGGCGGGGCGGATCGATCCGGTGTGCGGCTTCTTCGCAGCGGCGCTCGCCCATGCCCGAATCGCCCGCAACCGGATCCGCGGCAACGGCCGCCGGGTCAACGCCGGAGACGCCAACATACCGCTCGGACAGCGCGGCGGAATCGTCATCCGCTACGTGCAGCCCAGCGTCCGGCCGTTGTACGAGTTCCGGTTCGTACTCCCAAACCTGCTGCAGACGGAAAGCGGCGGCGACGCCTTGCTGGTGCAGGAGAATCAGGTGAGCAGCCCGGAGGGCCGAGCCCTGCAGATCTGCGGCATCGGCGGGATATCGGTCACCGGCAACCAGCTCGTGTCGCTGGGCGGGGCGGCGGCAGCGCTCGTGTCGAAACGCTATTTCGCGGTCGGCAACAGCGCGGTCGACAAGGATATTCAGGACCTGATCGCCGCCGACCTGTTTCCCTCCCTGTTCGGAAATCTGGTCGTCTCCGTTCTCAACCTCGGCCGCGCCGGGGATTTCGACTCCGGCTCCATGGCTTTGGGGCCAGCCCAGCAAGTCGACGCCGGCGGCGGCACCCGCGACATGGAAGCGGTCACCACCGGCCGCCTGCTCTTCGCGAATAACCAGACGCGGTTCGACGGCTTGCAGTCCGTGCCGGCCTACGCTCTCTCGCTAGTGGGCTTGGCGAGCATGGACGACGCCCGGATGATCGGCAATCAGTGCGACTCCGATTTCAGCAACGACCAGAGCGCGGGCACGCATGGCCTGGTGATCGGCGCGACGGCGAACATGTCCGGCAACCGGTTCAGCGAGCGGCAGCGCGGCGACCGGGCCCTGTCCGGCGTCTGTGTCGGCTGGTCCGCCTTCATGCACCACAATTTCGGCACCCATTGCTTCACGTGTATCGGATTCGATCAATGGTCGGAGAGCGGTCCCAACCATCATCTGGCGAGTACCGACCTGTGCCGGGACGCGGTGCTCGATTGGACCAGGACCGTCACCAATCTGCTGTTTCGGCCCACAGTCCGATACATGCCGGACGAAGTCGCAGTGCGCGAAGACTATAGGGTGCAAGGAGGTCAAAATGCCTGACCAAGCCGAAACGGACGAACGCTGCGGCGACGACCGCCAGTTGCCGATCCAGCGGGGCTTGTCCCTCGCCGCAGGGGCCTTCGCGGCGTCGTTCGACTCCGCAATCGCCGAGGCGACGATGAGCCGCCGCCAGCAGGCGTGGATCGCCGGAATGCAGGGCGAAGAGGCGGCCGCCGCCGCGATGGGCGCGCGAATCGAGGCGGCGGAGCGGCGGGCGACGGGCTTCCTCGGGGAGCTCGCCCGCGCTTATGCCGGGGCGCCGCTTCCCGAAGCCGGGCACTTCCTCGTCTCCGGCCGGGTGAGGGAGAGCGAGGCCAGCCGGCCCGGCCTCAAGGTCTCGGCGCTGGACCGCGGCGGCAAGGCGCTTACCTGCGCCGACACCGGCCCCGGCGGCGCCTTCGAGCTTCGGATCGCATCCGGCGACAAAGCGGTGCTGATGGTCGCCGACGCGCAAGGCAAGCCGCTCATGATCGACGACCGGCTGTTCGATGTCGTTCCGGGCCGGTCCGAGCATGTCGAGCTGGATCTCGCCAGGGCCCGCAAGCCCTGTCCCGACGGTCCCGACCTGTCCGGCTGGACGGTGATGCCGGACCTCGTCGGAACGCTCCTCGAGGAAGCGGTCGCGGCGGCGCGCCAGGCCGGCCTCAAGCTCGCCGAGATCAGGCTCGCGCCGCAAAGCGAGCGGATCCGGGCGGTCGTCGCCACCGATCCGGCGGCCGGGCGGCTGCTCGCCCCGGGCGCTCCCGTCACCCTCACGATCGCCGCCGATCCCGACAAGTTCGACCGTGAGCTGGCCGGAGCGATCCTCATCGCCGAAGGCGCCGGCAAGCTCAGCGCCGAGGCGATCGTCCGGATGCTGGGCGCGCTCGCCCTGCGCAAGATCACCGGGCTCGAAAAGCTGGCCGCCGCCGCGCGCAAGGACGATGCAGGCTTTGCCGAGCTCACCGGCCTCAGCCTGCGGGAGGCGGGTGGGATGCGGGCCGCTTTCGCCCGGGTCATGGAACGGTTCGAAGCGCTTCGGGGCGGCAGGACCTAGTGGCGGCGCGGCTCGTCCCGCCGGCCGCCCGCAAGGCGGCCGCGCCGCGCCCGGCGGCGGCGGCGAAGGCCTGGACGGGCTTCGAAAGCCCGGGAGCGGGAATCGCCCAGGCCAAGCTCGAAGTCGGTCCGAGCAACGACCGCTTCGAGGCCGAGGCCGACCGGATCGCGAGCGCGGCGGTGAGCAGCCGCGCGCCGCCCGCGGCGCCGCCGGCCATCTCGCGGTTCGACGGCTCCGGAGCGGCCAGCCGCAAGCATGTCCAGCGCGAGGAGAGCCGGCCCATCGAGAGTCGCGAACGCGAGGCCGGGACCCCGCCGAAGGATCTCGCCGCGCTCCTGCAGCGCAAGCGGGAGGCCCCGGACGAGGCCGTGGAGGAGGTCGAGGTCGCCCGGGCCAAGCCCGCGGAGACCGGCACCGCGCCGGCCAAGGCGGAGGAGGAGAAGGGCGCGGGATGGACGGCCCAGGCCAGGATGGGCCCGGGCGGCCTGCTTCAGCGCTCCGGGGTCGAGGACGACACCACCGCCGAGACCACGCTCCAGGCCAAGCGTTCCGGCGCCGTCCAGCGCGAGACCGTGGAGGCCGCGGCGGAGCTCGACCCGCAAGCGGGCCAGGAAGAGAAGAAGCCGCTTCCCGCCGCGCCGGTGCAGCGCGACTCCGATTCCGGCGGCGGCTTTGCCGCTCCGGCGGGGGTGGAGAGCGGAGTCGCCGAACTGCGGGGCGGCGGCGAGCCCTTGCCCGAGGCCGTCCGGGACCAGATGGAGCCCCATATCGGAAGCGACCTGTCGGGCGTCAGGATCCACCGCGGCACCCGGGCGGGCGACCTCAGCCGCGAGATCAACGCCCGGGCGTTCACGGTCGGCCAGGACGTTTTTTTCGGCCATGGGCAGTATGAGCCGTCGACCGACTCCGGCCGCCAGCTGCTGGCGCACGAGCTGACCCACACGGTCCAGCAGCAGGGCGGCTCCTCGCAAGCGCGGCCGTCGAGGATCCAGCGCAAGGCGAAGGCCGGCAAGGCCGACGAGGTCTCGGTGACGACTCCGCAGACGGGGCCGGTCTTCGAGCATGAGAAAGGCGAGCTGCGCGCCAATCCCGACGGCACCAAGGTGGTCCGCATGGCTTCGCTGCCCGTGCCCAGGTTCGAAGGAGTCTGGAAGGGTGCCGGCGCGGGCTCCACCCCCGCCTCCGGCAAGCCGGCCATACCCGCGAACGGCAGCGGCCCCTGGACCTACAAGGGCAAGACTCCGCGCGGTCCGACGACGGCCCGGCAGCTCTGGCTCACCAAGCTCAAGAGCGCGGCGGGGACGGTCGCCAAGCGGATCGGCGACAAGCCGAACGTCAAGTCTTCCGAGGTCGAGCGGGACGGCGAGAAGGTCGCCTATCTCAAGTCGGTCAATCCCAAGGGGCAGGGCCTCAACTTCCTCCTGATCGGGACTCCCCACGAGCTCGCCGCCGCCGCCGAGATCATGCTTCCGATCTGGAACAGGGAAGGGTCGGGGGCGCTGTTCGACGTCGATCACATCCAGGAGCTGCAGCTGGGCGGCGTCGACGGATTCCCGAATTTCTGGCTTCTCGACCAGGGCAGCAACCGGAGCTCCGGCTCCAATATCGCCCGCGAGATGAAGCAGGATTTCGCCGACCTGATCCGCGCCGCCGAGGCCGACGGATATTTCGTCGAGGGGCGGGGCGGCGCCGTCCCGCCCAAATGGGACCAGCTCAAGGACGAGACGACGAACAAGGATTCGCCCTGGCAGGTCCAGTATAAGGCGCTGCGCGAGATCAAGGCCGAGGGCACCGCCGCGCACTGGAGCGAAGAGGAGATCGCCAAGGGCGACCATCTCGAGCAGCTCGCCGCGCTCGACTCGGCCGAGATCATGGCCCGCGGCCTCGTCTACAAGGTCGATCCGAGCCATGTGAAGGCGACCATCTTCGCCCTCCAGACCGGCCGCGGCGGCTTCTTCCGGTCCGTGAACTTCAAGAATCCCGACAATGTCGTCACCACCGACAAGCTGGCCGGCGGTGCCGCCGGCAAGGGCAAGGGAGTCGCCGGAAATCAGTTCTACAAGGGCTTCGCGGTCGCTTCCAAGGGCTTCACCATGGTCAGGGGGGAACCCGAGGCAGGCGCCAAGAAGGGCCGCGCGCTGCTCGGCAGCGAGACCCTCAAGCCCGGGCAGGTCATCGCCAACATCCACGGACAGCCCTTCCCGGCTTCGGGGAAGATCGAAGCCCCGCCCCTCGACATCCCGATCAAATGGGCGCCCGAATTCGGCTTCGGCGGCTATGCCGATACGGGCTGGATCAACGAGAAGCTGGCCCGCCTCAGCCTGATCGGAGCGAGCCCGGTCGAGATCCGCGAAGCAGGCCTGAACGCGCAGGGCGAGCTGTTCGCCAACGGCGAGATCATCGCCACCAAGAAGCTCTTTCCCGACATGCGCATCCCGATCTTCCTGCGCGGGAACGACATCGGGATCAGCTTTCCAATCCCCACCGACCGCCTCCGGTTCGGACCGGTCAAGGTCACCGACGCGGCCCTCGAGGTCGGGTTCGGGGACGACGGGCTGTTTCTGGGCGGCTGGGCCGACGTCAGGATCGCAAGCGTCGGGTCGGGCCGGATCCAGGCGTCGAGCAAGGACCGGATCATCCGCGGCGACTTCAACTTCGAGATGAGCTTTCTCAAGAAGACCAGCGCGCTTCTCACCTACGACCTCAACAAGGACAAGCTGGACCTCGAGCTGAAGACGACGGTCGGCAAGGGTGCTCTTCCCGGCGTCGAGTCGGGCCAGGTCAGCGCCCATTTTTCCAGGGAGGCCATCGGCCTCGAGGGCGGTTTCCAGCTCGCGCCGCCGCTCCAGGATTCGAGCCTGACGCTGGGCTATACCGAAAAGGACGGCCTCACCATCGCCGCCGACAACATCCCGCTTCCGGCCGCCAGGATCCCGGGGGTCCAGGAGGCGAGCCTGTCCGCTCGGGGCGCCTACAATCCCGACGACGGATCGTGGCGCCTCGCCGGCGAGGGCAAGGCGAGGTTCAGCATCCCGCCGGCTTCGGGCGACCTCGCGATCGCGGTCGACGGCCGCCGGATCACCATCGCCGGCAATGCGGGCTTCAGCCTCGGAACGGTGTCGGGCTCGGTCGCGGTCCTCGCCACCAACGCCAAGCTCGACGCGCAGGGCCAGCCGGTTCCGGGACAGGTCGCCGAAGCCTTCAACGTCACCGGCAAGGGCAGCGCCGCGCTCAGGTTCGGAATCCTCACCGGGACGGTGGGGATCGAGCTGACACCGGACCACCGCCTGATCGTCGCCGGCGAGGTCGCCCTTCCGCCGTCCCTGCCGGTCTTCGACAAGCGCTCCCAGAAGCGCGAGCTGTTTCACGTCAGGTCGCCCGATCTGCTGATCTGGGGGATCAAGATAGCGGGCTACGGGATCGGCATCTCCGCCTTCGCCGATGCGCGGCTGACGGCCGATTATTTCGTCGGTCCCGGCACGCTCGAAAATACCGCGATCAAGGTCCAGCTCGATCTGCAGAAGCCGGAGGAAGCGGTAGTCGACGGCAAAGCGAGCTTCGTCGTCCCGGCCGGAGCCGGAATCACGCTCGATATCGGCGGCGGCCTGACGGCGACGCTGGCGGTGGCCTATGTCGAGGGAAGGGTCGGAGTCGACGCTCGGCTCGGCATCAGCGCGGAGGCGCGGGCCGACATGCTTCTCCACTGGACGCGCGGGCAAGGGCTGTCGCTCGCCGCGACCGCGCGGGTCTCGGCGCGGCCCCAGTTCGACGTCGGAGTCAATGCCAGCGTCAAGGCCGGGCTCGACCTTCCCTGGCCGCTCGACATCGAGAAGAAGTGGGGACCCTGGCGCAAGTCGCTGGGCTCGTTCGGGCCTTCGCTGGCCCTCGGCGCGACCATTCCGATCGCCTGGTCCGAACGCAACGGGCTCGATTTCAGGCCGGAGAAGATCGAGATCACGCGCCCCGAGATAGACGGCTTCGCGGTGATGAAGGACTGCTTCCTGAAGCTGGTCTAAGGCAGGGCCAATGCCTCCGGAGCGCGATCCTCGCCGGACCGGTCGGACGCTTGCGGACGGGTGAAGGCTTCGCGCTCGATTCCATATTTCCTGAGCAGCCTCGAAAAGGTCTTGCGCTCCTTGCCCGCGCTGGCCGCCGCGCGCGAGACATTGCCTTCGCAGCGGCTCATCAGCCGGTCCAGATAATGGCGCTCGAAGGCGGAGATCAGCCGGGCCTTGGCGTCGCTGAGCCCGGCCGGACTGGTCGCCGCCGCGTCCGTCGGCGGACGTCCCGGTGGGGTCAGGACTTCGTGGTCGCACATGATGAAGCGATTTTCGATGACGCTCCTCAGCTCCCGGACATTGCCCGGCCAGCTTTGGGCGAGCAGCCATCCCGCCAGCTCCGGACCGATCGTCCGGACGGTGGCACCGGGCCGGGCATTGCATTCGGCGAGAAAATGCTCGGCGAGCGGCAGGACGTCGGCGGCGCGCTCCCGCAGAGGCGGGATCCGGACCGTCACTCCCGACAGCCGATAATAGAGATCCCGGCGGAAGCTTCCGGCGCGAAGCAGCGAATCGAGATCGGCGTTGGTCGCGGCGACCACCCGAACGTCCGCCGTCAGGTCCCGGCCGGTGCCGACCGGCCGGTAGGAGCCGTCCTGGAGGAAGCGCAGCAGCGCCACCTGGCCATGGCCGCTCAGAGCGTCGATCTCGTCGAGGAAGAGGGTGCCGCCCTCGGCGATCTCGACCAGGCCCTTCACCCGCGCCTTGGCGTCGGTATAGGCGCCCGCCGCATGGCCGAAGAGCTCATTTTCGAAAAGTCCGTCGGCGATGGCGCCGGCGTTGACCGGGACGAACGGCCGTCCCGCCCGCCGGCTCAGATAATGAAGCAGCCGGACCACCACTTCCTTGCCGGCCCCGGTCTCTCCTTCGATCAGGACCGGCACGTCGTGCGAGGCCAGCCGGGCGACCCGGGCCAAGGTATCGAGAAACGAAGGCGATCGGCCGACGATCCACTCGGGAACGTGCGCCCCCTCTCCGGCGCGAGGGCCGGTTTCGGCCCCTCGACAATACCTATCCATCGTCAAACTCCGCCCCCGCGGATCAGGAAACAGATTCGGATTGGTTCAGATCGATGATCCTACGTGAATGCACCCGGGATTACTAGCGACGACAAAGGGGAACTCCGCGCTGCTTTCGGAATCCTCAACCCCACAAGTCATGATGCCCGGATTAGTCTTGACCATGCACGCGCGGATTTAAGCACTGAGATTCAGCCATTTAGCCAAGGACCGGAAATTGATCGGCGATCCTCGCTCCTCCACCGACAATCTTCAAGCCATCCAGATCGCTCTTGAAGGTTTTAGGATGAGCGACTCCGCGCCTCTTGGCAGAGCTCGCAGTCTTTTCGAAATCAGCTCCTGGCGTCGTGAGGCTTTCCGACTCCACCCTCGGCCGGCTTCAGCGACTCCCGAACCCGGGCCAGAGCCAGCTCGAGGGGGTTGGTCTCCCCCATCAAGGCGAAAGTGCCGTTCAGAGCGAAGGTGCAATGGCCGTGAACCGTGGCGATCAGCGAGCGGGCCAGGCGGGGGGCCTGGGCGCGGACCGGCTGCGGGAGGACCGCGGCCACCTCCTTCGTGACGATCTCGGTAAGCTCGGCGCGCTCGGCTTCATATTCCGGCGGCATCGTCACGTCCGGCGGAAGGCGATGGTCGTAGATCGCCATCCAGAGGTTCGGATTCTCCCGGGCGAAGCTGAAATAGCCCTCGACGAGGGTGCGGATGCGGTCGCCGTCCGACGCTTGCAGCCGGGCCCGCAAATGGTCGGCCCAGAGCCTGAAGGTGCGGGTGTTGATCGCCAGGATCAGCCGGTCGTGGGTTCCGAACACATTGTAGATGGTGCCGATCGAATAGCCGATCCGCTTCGCCACCTCGCGCGCCGAGAATCGCGCGAAGCCCACCTCCGCCAGCTGGCGGTGCCCCTCCACGATGATCATCCGCTCCAGCTCGGCGCGGCTGTGGTCCGATCGTCTGCCCATCGGCCGAGCGCCTGCCCAAAAAAATGAACACTGTCTATTATTTTAATTGAACACTGATCATTTATGCCGTATCGGGCGAGGGTCAGAGCGGAGAAAAGCCGTGTCCGAAGCCCTCTTCCTCCTCGTCTTCGTCATCCTGGCCTGGATGTGGACCCGCATCCAGGCGCTCGAGCTTCGGCTCAGGGAATCGGAATTCCGACCCGCTCCGCGAAACCACGCGGCCGCTCGCGACTCCTTCGCCGAGGCGCCTTCGCCGCGAATCGAGCCGTGGTGGGAGATTCGCGGCTACGAGCCCTCGACGCCCGAGGCCCGCCCCGAGCCCGAGCTCGCGGCGGAACCCGAGCGCGTCGACACTCCCGCTCCGCGGCCCGGGCCGGAGCCCGAGCCCAGGGAGGAGCCGCAACCGGCCGAGCCTTTCGCTCCGGAGCCCGAGCCGAGCGCGGAGCCCGATGACGAGGCCGAACGCGGGTTCGGGTTCGAGGAGCTTTTCGGCCGCAGGCTTCCGATCTGGGCCGGCGGAATCACCCTCGCCGTCGCCGGCGTTCTCATCGTCCGCTATTCGATCGAGGCGGGCCTGCTCTCGCCTCTCGTCCGTTTCGTCGCCGGCCTCCTCTTCGGCGGCGGCCTGATCGCGGCCGCCGAGCTCGCGCTCCGGCTCGAGGAGAGGGTGCGCGATCCGCGGGTCCGCCAGGCGCTCGCCGGCGCCGGCATCGCCACGCTCTACGCGAGCATCCTCGTCGGAGTGAACCTCTACGCCCTCATCGGACCGGCGACCGCCTTCGCGGCGATGGCGGTGGTGACCGCCCTGGCGATGGCGCTGTCGCTTCGCTTCGGGGCCCCGAGCGCGCTTCTCGGACTGGTCGGCGGGCTCGCGGCGCCGGCCCTGGTCGGCGCGGGAGAGCCGAACGTTCCGCTCCTCACGCTCTATCTGGCGCTTGCGGTCGGGGGTCTCTCCGTCCTCGCCCGGGCTCGGCGCTGGACGTGGCTCGGAGGCGGCGCTCTGGCCGGCGGTCTCGGCTGGGGCCTGGCTCTGATCCTCGGCGGAGTACCGGATACGGCCTCGTCCCTGTCGATCGGCTCCTATTTGCTCCTGATCGGAATCGTCCTTCCGCTCGTCGCCTTGCCGGGCCGGGCGGGAAGGCTGCTGGCGACGGCGGAGGGTGTCCTCGCCGCCGGCGAGATGGCCGGTCTCGTCGCCGCCGGGGGATTCACGCTCCTCCACTGGGGCCTGTTCGGCCTGATCTCCATCGTCGCGATCTGGCTCGCGCGCCGGGAAGAGGCGTTCGAGCGCCTGCCTCTGGCCGGGCTCGCGCTCGCCCTTCTGCTCATGGGCGCCTGGCCGAACCCCGAGCCGGCCCATTTCGCGCTCGTCCTGGCCGCCGCCGCCCTCATCTACGGCGGCCCGGCGCTCCTGCGCCTGTGGCGGGACAAAGGCGGCCTCGTCGAGGTCGGCCAGATCGCCGCCCTCTCCCTCGGCGGCACGGCGCTGGCGGCGATTCACTTCATCCGCGCCGACGGAAGCGCCGACCTCGCGCTCGCCGGAACGGCCCTGGCCGCGGCCGCCTTCCCGGCGGCCGCCGCCCTCCTCGGCTGGAGCAAGGCCGGGCGAAGCGGGGACTCGCGCTTCTCGCTGCTCGTCTGCGCGGCCGCTTCGCTGGCCGGCGCCGCGGCCTGGCTCGCGATTCCGGTGGAGACCCTCCCGCTCGCCGTCGCCGCCATCGCCGGAGCCCTGCTCCTTCTCAGCCTCGCCGCCCGCGATGGCCGGATCGAGCCCGCGGCCTGGGTCGGCGCGGTGGCCGCGCTCGCCTGCTTCGCCGCCGCACCCGCCTTCGAGGCGGAAGCGTCGAGGCTGATCGGCGTCGGCGAGCCCTTCGACAGCCTGATGGCGCTGTTGCGCTGGGCGGGGCTCTCGTGCGCCGCGCTCGTCTTCGCCCGTCACGGACGGCTGGAAGCGGCCCGCGACGGCGCCCAGGCCGTCGCCGCGGTCCTGGCCTATGGCGCGGCGGCGCAAATCGTTCCCGGGGACTATCTTTCCCTGGTGGCGCCGGCCGCCTTGCCCGGCCTCGCCTTCGCCGGCCGCGCCTTCGCGGCGGAGAAGCTGCTGCCCGCAATGGCGGTGGTGCTGGCGATCACGCTCGGCTGGGCCATGCTTCCGCTCCTCCTCTGGACCCAGGCCGCGCTTCCGTCGCTCGCCGGGGACCCCGTCCTCGCCGCCGAGCTTCCGGAGCTTCGGGTCACCGTCCAGCGGCTGCTCGTCCCTTCGCTGCTGATCCTCGCCGCGGTCCGGCTGGCGGCGCGGCAGGTCGAGGCGCGGGTGAGCCGCGTGGTGCTGGGCATCGCACTCGCCTTCGGGCTCGTGGCCGCGCACGTCCTGTTCAAGCAGGCGACCGGCCTGCAGACGGTGAACTTCGTCGCCCGGGGCCTCGCCGAGCGCACGCTGTGGGAGGTCCTGCTCCTCGGCGCCGCCGCCGCCGCCTGGAAGCTCGGCTCCCGACCCGCCGCCCTCGCTTTCGGAGGCGCCGCGATCGCCCATCTGGGCTGGTACGGCCTCGTCCTTCACAACCCGCTCTGGGCGCAGCAGGCGGTTGGGCCGCTGCCGGTCCTCAACCTGCTCGTCTGCCTCTACGGCCTGCCGCTGGCGCTGCTGGCTCTGGCGCCCCGGATCGCGCCCGGCCTCTTCCCGAGGCTGGAGCGGCCGCGCGCGGTGCTTCAGATGCTGCTCGCCGTCCTGCTCGCCTACTCGGCGCTGCGCCAGCTGGTCCATGGATCGGTCCTGACCGTCGCCGGCCTGTCGCAGGGCGAGGACATCGCCCGCTCCATCCTCGCGGTGGCGCTCGCCATCGGCTTCCTGCTCTGGGGCATCGGGACCCGCTCGCGCGATTGGCGGATCGGCTCGCTGGTGCTGATGCTGGCCGCCGTCGCCAAGGTCTTCCTGCTCGACGCCTCGGGCCTCGAAGGGCTGATGCGCATCGCCTCCTTCGTCGCTCTGGGCTTCAGCCTGATCGGCATCGGATGGCTCTACAGCCGCTCGCTGCGCGAGCGGCCGATCTGACGCGATGTGCCCCCGCTTCCGCTTCCCGCCCGCCGATGCTAGGGGCTCCGGATGCTCAACCTCAACGCGATCACGGTCCGCCTCGGCGGGCGGACCATCCTTGACGGCGCGACCGCCTCGCTGCCGCCGGGCGGCCGCGTCGGGCTGATCGGGCGCAACGGGGCGGGCAAATCGACCCTGATGCGGGTGGTCGCGGGCCTGCTCGACCCGGACGGCGGCGCGGCCGAGATGCCGAGGGCGGCCCGGATCGGTTATATCGCCCAGGAGACTCCCGCCGGCTCCGCGACTCCCTTCGAGACGGTGCTCGCCGCCGACACCGAGCGGGCGGCCCTGCTCCTCGAGGCGGAGGAGACGGACGATCATCACCGGCTCGGCGACATTCACGACCGGCTGAACGCGATCGGAGCCCATGCCGCTCCGGCCAGGGCGGCGCGGATCCTGGTCGGGCTCGGCTTCGACGAAGCGATGCAGCAAAGGCCGCTCGACAGCTTCTCGGGCGGCTGGCGGATGCGGGTCGCGCTCGCCGCCCTGCTCTTCTCCGGGCCGGACCTGCTGCTGCTCGACGAGCCTTCGAACCACCTTGACCTCGAGGCGACCTTGTGGCTGGAAAATTTCCTCAAGTGCTATCGGGCGACGATGCTGATCGTCAGCCACGAGCGCGACCTCCTGAACAACGTCGCCGACCACATCCTCCACCTCGAGCAGGGCAAGCTCACCCTCTATCCCGGCGGCTATGACGCGTTCGAGCGGCAGCGGGCCGAGCGCCTCGCCCAGCTCGAATCGGCGCGGGCCAACCAGGCCGCGCAGCGCGCCCGGCTGCAGGACTATATCGCCCGCAACTCGGCACGCGCCAGCACCGCCAAGCAGGCCCAGTCGCGGGTCAAGGCGCTGGCGCGGATGGCGCCGATCGCCGCGGTCGCCGAGGATCCGAGCCTGAGCTTCGACTTTCCGAGCCCCGCCGAGCTGAAGCCGCCGCTGATCCAGCTCGACATGGCGGCGGTCGGCTACGCGCCCGGCAGGCCGGTGCTCCAGCGCCTCGACCTCCGTCTCGATCCGGACGACCGGCTCGCCCTGCTCGGACGCAACGGCAACGGCAAGACGACGCTGGCGCGGCTGCTCGCGGCGCAGCTGCCGGCGATGGAAGGGGAGGTCAGGGCCTCGGGCAAGCTCAAGGTCGGCTATTTCACCCAGTACCAGGTCGAGGAGCTGAACGGCGACGAGACCCCGCTCCAGCACATGGCCCGGCTCATGCCGGCGGCGACTCCGGCGGCGGTGCGCGCCCAGCTCGGCCGGTTCGGATTTTCCGGGCTCAAGGCGACCATGCGGGTCGGCGACATGTCGGGCGGCGAGCGGGCTCGGCTCGCTTTGGCCCTGATCACCCGCGAGGCGCCGCATCTGCTCATCCTCGACGAGCCGACCAACCATCTCGACGTCGACGCCCGCGAGGCTCTGGTCCAGGCGCTCAACGACTATCGCGGCGCCGTCGTCCTGGTCAGCCACGACCGCCACATGCTCGAACTGACCACCGACCGGCTGGTGCTGGTCGACGGCGGCACCGCCCGCGAATATTCGGGCAGCCTCGACGATTATACCGACCTCATCCTCGGCCGGAACCAGGACGGAGGGGCCGACCGCCCCGCCGCGAAGCGCAACCGCAGGGACGAGCGCCGCGCCGAGGCCGAGGCGCGCGCCCGGGGCCAGTCGCTTCGACGCACGGCTCAGGCCGCCGAGGCCGAGATCGCGAAGCTGGAGGCGCGCAAGACCCAGATCGAGCGCGCGATGTTCGATCCCGCCTCCGCTTCGCCCGAGGACGGCAGGCTGACGATGAGCGAGCTGATGAAGCTGCTCGCGGAGACTGGGACGAAGCTGGCCGACGCCGAGCGGCGCTGGCTCGAGGCCTCGGAGGCGATGGAGAAGACGAAGGCGGCCTGAGCCGCTACGCCACCGACACCCCAACCTCGCGGAACCGCCCCTCCGCTTCGTCGACACTGGTGCCGCCCGCCGCCGCCGGCATGGCGATGGCCCGGGTGAGGTCCTTGAGAACCACCGCCTCGAAGCCGTCGCGGACCGCGTCCACGGCGGAATAGGCGACGCAGAAATCGTAGGCGAGGCCGACCAGGACGCAGCGCCGAACCTTCTTGTCGCGAAGATAGCCGGCGAGGCCGGTGCGGGTGACGCGGTCGTTCTCGTAGAAGGCGGAATAGGAATCGATTCCGGGGTGGAAGCCCTTGCGCAGGATCAGGTGCGCCCGCTCCACCGCCGGCGCCAGCGCGGGGTGGAATTCCGCCCCGGCGCTGCCCTGGACGCAATGGTCCGGCCACAGCACCTGCTCCCCATAGGGCATCCGGGTCGTCCCGAAGGGAGCCGCTCCCTCATGGCTGCTGGCGAACGAGGCGTGGCCGCCGGGATGCCAGTCCTGGGTCACCACCACCAGCTCGAAGCGCCCGGCGAGCGCGGCGATCCCGGCCATGATCTCGTCGCCGCCGGCGACGGCGAGTGCGCCGCCGGGGCAGAAATCGAGCTGGGGATCGACGATGATCAGGGCATCGCCCGGCCGCGCTTCGAAACCGTCCACTTCGTCCTCCTCAGACCTTGACCGGAGCGTCGGCGAGCCCCTCGCTTCCGAACACGGCGCGATAGGCGGCGACCTCCTCCGCCGGCCCGGTCGCCTTGGCAGGGTTGTCGCTGAGCTTCACCGCCGGATCGCCGTTCACCGCCGCCACCTTGCAGACCAGCGAGAGCGGCTTCATCCGCTCCGCTCCCTCCGGGTGGCAGCGGATGAAGTCGTTGGTGAAGTTGGTCCCCCAGCCGAAGCCCGACTGCACCCGGCCGGCGAAGTGGCGGTGGATCGAGGGGATGTCGGCGCCGTTCGGCTCGGCGCCGGGCAGGGCGACGTCGAGCCCGTCGGCGAAGATGATCAGCTTCTTGCCGGCGACCGCTTCGGGAGTGACTCCGATCCGGTCCCAGAAGGCGAGCAGCTCCTCCCCGGCGGCGACCGGCTCCTTCGAATCGGGACGGGCCCCGGTCCAGTAGCTCACCCATTGCGGCGCCCCCTTCAGGAACTGGGTGGTGCCGTAAGTGTCGGGCAGGAAGACGAGGAGGTTGCCGCGATACTGGTTCTGCCATTGCTGGAGCACCTTGTATTGCGACTGGCGAAGCGCCTCCGGGTCGCCCGGCTGGCGCTGGCGGGCGAGGGCGGCGAACACCATCGGCAGCTCGTGGGCGTTGGTGCCCTTGGCCTCGAGGCCGTGCTTCATCGCCAGGAAGACGTTGGAGGTGCCGGTGAAGCTTTCGCCCAGCAGCTCGCGGGCGGTCAGGATGCAATGCTCCTGCCAGAGGAAGCCGTGGCGGCGCCGGGTGCCGAAATCGGAGAGGTTGAGGCCTTCGAGCTCCCGAAGCCGCTCCAGCTTGGCGTAGAGCTTCACCTTGGCCCGGGCGTAGAGGATGTCGAGCTGGCCCTTCGACATCGCCTTCAGGAGCGCCCGCGAACGAAGCTCGTTGACGATGGCGAGCGCGTAAATCTCCCAGAGCGTGGTCTCCCACCAATGGCCTTCGAAGACCAGCTCCAGCTGGCCGTCGTCGGTCCTCGACAGCTCGTATTCGGGGAGCGTGAAGGCGCGCAGCGTCTCGAGATAGGCGGGCTTGAAGATTCCGGTCTGGCCGTAGAAGCTCTGGCCGCGCAGGTAGACGATCTCGGTCGGAGTGAAGCGCAGGGTGCGCGCATGGTCGAGCTGCTCGCGCACCGCGCCGAGCTCGATCTCGTCGGCCAGCCTCACCGACCGGGTGCGGTTGGTCAGCCGCCAGCTCACCCGCTCATTGGGATAATGCTCCCAGATGAACTGCTGCATCAGCAGCTTGTAGAAATCGGTGTCGAGCAGCGACCTGACGATCGGATCGAAGGGGAAGCTGTGGTTCCAGGCGCGGGTGGCGAAATCCATGGGGGCGGTCCTTCGATACGGGCCTTCGCCGAAGCTCAGTCCCTGCTCAGGATGAGCGGATTGCATAGACGCTCATCCTGAGTAGCCGGTGAGCCTGTCGAACCGGCGTATCGAAGGACCGACTTGATCCTCACCACACCCCCACCGCGGCTCTCACGTCCTTCATCGTCGCCTCCGCCCGCTCCGCGGCCGCCTCGCCCGAGCGGCGAAGGAAGGCGACCAGGCCCGATTCGTCGCCGCGAATGTCGGCGAAGCGGCGCTGGATCGGCTCCAGGCCGGCGATCACCGCTTCCGCGACCCCGGTCTTGAGGGTGCCGTAGCCCTGCCCGTCGAAGCGCCGAAGCGCCTCCTCCCAGCTGCCGCCGGCGAAGGCGTGGTAGATGGTGACGAGGTTCCTGACGCCGGGCGAAAGATCGGACGCGTCGACGGCGGTGCGGGAGTCGGTCTTGGCCGATTTGAGCTTCTTGAGGATCGCCGCCGGCGGATCGAGCAGGCCGATGGCGTGGCCGGGCTTGTCCGCGCTCTTCGACATCTTCGCGTCGGGATCGTCGAGGCCCATGATCCGGGCCCCGACCTTCTGAACCATGATCTCGGGCCGGGTGAACTGATAGCCGAACAGATGCGTAAAGCGCTGGGCGATGTCCTGGGTGATCTCGACATGCTGGCGCTGGTCCTCGCCGACGGGGACGAGGTCGGTATGGTAGAGGAGGATGTCGGCCGCCTGCAGGATGGGATAGGAATAGAGGCCGACCCCGACGCTGTCCGCGCCGCCCGACTTGGACTTGAACTGGGTCATCCGGTTCATCCAGCCCATCGGCGTGACGCAGTTCAGGATCCAGGCGAGCTCGGAATGCTGGCGGACATGGCTCTGGATGAAGACCAGCGACTTTTCGGGATCGATCCCGCAGGCGAGGTAGAGGGCGGCGACGTCGAGCGAGTTGGAGCGCAGGCGCGCCGCCTCGATCGCCTCGGGAATGGTCAAGGCGTGGAGGTCGACGATGCAGAAGATGTTGTCATGCTTGTCCTGCTCGCGAACCCACAGCGAGACGGCGCCGATATAATTGCCGAGATGAAGCCCGCCGGTCGGCTGGATGCCCGAAAAGACGGTCTTCTTCGCTTTGGTTCCGGGCAAGTCCTGCGCTCCTGCTGAAGCCGCGCCGTAACCGGGCGGGCGGGGAGAGCGCAAGCCGGGGATGATTGACGGCGCGGCTGACGGGACTAGCGTGCCCGGCCATGACCAAGCCTCGCCTGTTCGACTATTTCCGCTCCTCGGCCAGCTACCGCGTGCGGATCGCGCTCAACCTGAAGTGCATCGGCTATGACAGCGTACCGCTCAACCTGCTCGAAGGCGGCCACAGGGCGCCCGCCTACCGGGAGATCAATCCGCAGGGCCTGGTGCCCGCGCTGGAAATCGACGGGCGCATGCTCGTCCAGAGCCTCGCCATCATCGACTACCTGGATTCCACCCGCCCGGAGCCGCCGCTCGTCCCGGCCGACCCCGCCGACGCCGCCCTCGTCCGCGCCCTGGCGCTGGTCGTCGCCTGCGACGTGCATCCGCTCAACAACCTGCGGGTGCTCAAATATCTCTCCGGCCCGCTCGAGCAGCCGCAGGAGGCGCGCGACGCCTGGTACCGGCACTGGGTCGCCGAGGGCTTCGCCGCTCTGGAGAAGATGGCGGCGCCGAGGGCCGGCCGCTTCCTGTTCGGCGATTCGCCGACCCTGGCCGACGTCTGCCTCGTCCCCCAGATGTTCAACGCCCGCCGCTTCGAGGTGAAGCTGGACGATTATCCGGTGCTGGTGCGGGCGGATGCCGAGGCGAACCGGCTCGAAGCCTTCGCGGCGGCGCATCCCGACGCTATAGGTCCGGCGGCATAGGAGGATCGAAGATGGGCCGAGTCGAGGCGATGGCGAGGATGGCGGCGATCGGCGACACGCCGCTGGCGAGCGTCGAGATCCCGCCGATGGAGGACAAGGTCAGCGCCGAGGAGTGGAAGATCCGCGTCGACCTCGCCGCCGCCTACCGGCTGGTCGCTCATTACGGCTGGGACGACCTCGTCTTCACTCATTTGTCGGCGCGGGTGCCGGGGCCGGAGCATCATTTCCTGCTCAACCCCTACAATCTGATGTTCGAGGAAGTGACGGCGTCGAGCCTGGTCAAGGTCGACGTCGCCGGCAATGCGGTCGAGCCCTCCCCCTTCATTACCAATCCCGCCGGCTTCACCATCCACTCCGCCATTCACATGGCGCGCGAGGACGCACAGGCCGTCATCCACCTCCACACGCCGCACGGCCAGGCCGTCTCCGCCCATGGCGAGGGGCTGCTGCCGCTGACCCAGACGGCGATGCTGATCCGCGACGAGGTCGCCTATCACGATTATGAAGGCGTCGCGGTCGACCTCGACGAGCGAGAGCGGATCATCGCCGACCTCGGCTCCAGGGGCGCGATGCTTCTGCGCAACCACGGCACCCTCACGGTCGGCGAGACGGTCGGCGAGGCGTTCGTGAAGATGTACTTCCTCGAGCGCGCCTGCGAGGCTCAGATCCTCGCCCTGTCGGCGGGCGAGGGCAATCTCAACAACCCGCCCCAGGGCTCGCCGGAAGTGACGGCGCAGCAGGGCAAGGTGGGCCTCAAGCTCGCCGCTGGCGCGCTCGCCTGGCCGGCGCTGCTGCGCAAGGCCTATCGCCTCGATCCCGGCTTCGCGACCTGAGCAACCTTTCCGCCCCTCCCTGCAAGGGAGGGGTGGAAGTGGCCGCCATCAGCTCAGAACCGGAACCGGCCGGTCAGGCCGAACGTCCGCGGCTCGGCGAGGAAGGCGGAGAAGATCTGCCGCCCGCCCGGGAATTGCGGATCGGTGAACGCCGCCGTCCTGGCGCCCTCCTGGAAGGGCGAGTTGAAGGCGACCTGGGTGTAGCCGACGTCGAAGATGTTCTGGGCCCAGAGCTCGATCGCCCAGCGCTCCCGGGGACCGCGGATGCCGACCCGGGCGTTGAACACGGCGAAGCTGTCCTGCTCCTTCTGCGGGAACAGGTCCGAGCCGGTGTTGAAGCTGTCGGTCACCCGGCCGTCGAGGTAGAACAGCCCGGTCATTCCCGAGCCGCCGATCCGCGGAGTCCAGGCCAGCGAGCTGGTCGCCACCATCTCCGGGGCGTTGGACAGATTGTCGCCCGGCAGCTTGCGCAGGGCCGGATCGAGCGGCGCCCCGTCCTCGTTGCCGACCAGCTGGTCGCGGTAGCGGGTGTTGGCGTAGGTCAGGCCGAAGGTGACGTTGAGATCGCGGCGCACGCGAAGCGCGCTTTCCAGCTCGATGCCTTCGGAGCGGACCCCGTAGCCGACCTCGTTCGCCGGGCAGGCGCCCGTCGCCGCCGCCGGGTTGGCGATCGGATTGGCCGCCGGCGGAGCGACGAAATTGGGAGCGCCCGGAAGGATGCTCTGATCCCGGTCGGCGCCGTTCAGATCGATTCCGCAGCCATTGACCGTCTGCACGAGGAAGACGGTGCCGTTGAACGTGTTGAGCTGGAAGTTCTTGAAGTCCTGGCGGAACAGCACGGCGTTGAGGGTGAGCGGCCCGCGCGAGAATTTGGCGCCGATCTCGTAGGCGGTGTTGATCTCCGGATCGAACTGGAGATTGCCGACCAGCCCCTGGGCGCCGCCCGGAGTCAGCGCGAAGGGCAGCACCGGCGCCTTGAGCGCGGAGCGGTCGAGGTTGAAGCCGCCCGCTTTGTAGCCGCGCGACCAGCTCCCGTAGACCATCAGGTCGCGGCTCCACTTGTAGGAGAGGATGCCGGTGCCGGTGAACTCGTCCTCGTTGCGCTCGTCGGAGATGGAGACTCCGTTGAGCTCGGCGGTCGAATTGCCCTGGCAGGTGAGGCCGATCAGGCCGGCGGCGAGCGGCGCCAGGCCGGGATTGGCGAGAAGCGGAAGCAGCGCCCCCTGCTGAGCGACGCAGGCCGTGTTGTCGTTGCCGAACGTGGCGTTCAGCTCCTTCTTCTCGTTGGTGTAGCGAAGGCCGACGGTGAGCGCGAGCTTGTCGGTGATGTGGAAGATGTTGTGGGTGAAGAAAGCGTAGTTGCGGCTGTCCTGACGATAGATGTCGAGCGTGCTGCCGCGGTCGTTGACCGATTCCAGGCGGTCGAAGGCGGCGAGGACGAGCGGACCCGCGGCGCCGAACGGCGAGGGGATTCCGGGCGCCAGGGCTCCGCCGATGACGGCTCGGCCGGTCGGGCTGATGCAGCCGGGAGTGCCGGGGCTGTAGAAGCCGGCGAGACCGGTGCCGGAGAGCAGGCGGCAGGTGGCGAAGCGGCCATATTGGGTGCCGAAGCGAAGATTGTCGGTCACCGTCAGCGCCTCGTCGGCATAATAGGCGCCGACCAGCCAGTCGAGCTTGTCGCCGAACGCCTTGCCCTGGAGGCGGAGCTCCTGGGTGAAGGTCTTGAAGCGCCGCTCGAGGCCGTTATTGACCGGCGAGCGGTAGAGGATGTCGACCGGGCTGTAGTCGATGTCGCCCGGCTGCCCTGAGCGGTAGTTGCGATAGGCGGTGATCGAAGTGAGGCTCGCGTTCGCGCCGATGTCCCAGTTCACCTCGCCCGACAGGCCCCAGTCCTTGGTGTCGCCCTCGTAGGAGCGGCCCGGAGTGACGTAGATGTCGCGGCTGAACGGATCGTTGAAGGCGATGAGCGGCGTGCCGAGGTCGCGCAGCACGTTGATGATGTTGTTGCCCTGGTCGTTGGTCCTGCCCGGAACCGCGCCGGGCTGGAGCAGGGGAGTGGCCGGCTCGTTGAGATTGCCGATCTCGGGATTGAACTCGCGGTCGAGATAGACGGCGCCGCAGCAGGCTTCCTCG
>Ga0196965_1000104_pt1 | contig 67041 bp, 55 predicted proteins | sample S1_20metaG_FD_148668 | JGI IMG/M metagenome (GOLD analysis project Ga0196965, IMG submission 148668) | Soil microbial communities from Anza Borrego desert, Southern California, United States - S1_20 | ecosystem: Environmental > Terrestrial > Soil > Desert | place: USA: California | collected...
CATCGCTTAATTTCATTTCACCTCCTATTTGGTCGCAAGAGAGTGAAATCGATTAGCGATGGACTTTCAAGTCCTTTATTTGCCCGCCTTGTAAATCAATCAGTTAGCTTTTTTGTCGTGTACAGAGAGTTTTTTTAAGACAAAATTAAAAATAAAAATTTAAAATGAAAAATTAAATAAAGAAGGGAAACAAACCGGCAATTATCATTATTCCAGTCTAGGCAATAATAAAGAGAAAGACGCTTTTTAACACTTTCTTCAAAATAAAAACTGCATCAGACCATTACTACAATAGGAAATTGCATGTTCCGGCGAATAGCCACCTCCCACAGTAGCAAGACATGTTTACAGTTCGGACGTATCGGTCTGGTATTGCTATTTACCGGCTTATTCAGCGGTTGCTCTTCCGTTCAGCCATTACCGACTATTCATAAACCAGCTTATTCCTATAAGAAGCCAACATATTCTTATAAGACTCATAAAGCACCTTATAACCGGCCTTACACGGTAAGAGGCAAGACTTACTATCCACTGCCTTCGGCGGAAGGCTACAAGGAACGGGGCATTGCTACTTGGTATGGTTCAGAGTCCGGCAATCGCACCGCAATGGGGACCCGCTTTAGACCGAGCGGTCTGTCAGCCGCTCACAAAACATTACCGTTGCCAACCAAGGTACGCGTAACCAATCTTCGTAATGGCCGTTATGTTGATGTATTGGTGAATGATCGTGGTCCGTTTAAAAAAGGCAGATTGATTGATTTATCGAAAGGGGCCGCTCAAAAGATCGGCTTGCGCGGCAAGGCTGAAGTAGAAGTCGAATACTTGGAAGATCGAGCGAGTATTGGTGAATAAATTATCTTGTTGAAAGTGCCTATTCAAGATTTGCGACAAAACTGTCCACTTTATCAGAAATACTCAAACAGTCATTGCCAAAAATCGCCGGGAGGCTCAACCCGGAGGCCACTTCATCTGGCGTCCGCCCAACAGATGCAAATGCAGGTGATAGACTTCCTGGCCGCCTTGCTTGTTGCAGCTAATTGCCGTTCTATAGCCATTTTCAGCCAAGCCTTCCTGCTTTGCCAGTTTTATGACGGTCTGCAACAGGCGTCCTGCCAATTGGGTATCGTCTAAATCATTCAAAGTGGCGATATGAGCTTTGGGAATAACGAGAATATGCACAGGAGCCTGCGGATTAATATCCCTGAACGCCAAAACATGATCATCTTCAAAAACCACATCGGGTTTGATTTCACCCGCAACCATCCTGCAAAACAAACAATCAGCCATATTTTTCCCCTTGGATTTTTAAATCTAAATCTGTTTTCTTCCGTTAAATGCGTGCGACAGGGTGCTACTGTCAATAAACTCCAATTCACCGCCCATCGGTACGCCATGAGCGATTCTGCTGGCCGGCACTTGGTATTTTTTGGCCAGTTCACCGATAAAATAGGCCGTTGCCTCGCCTTCTACCGTTGAATTCGTGGCCAATATTAATTCCTTAACACTACCTGCCGCAAGGCGTTGCTCCAGCATATCCAGACCGAGTTCTTCAGGACCGATGCCGTCCAATGGAGACAATCGTCCATGCAAGACAAAATAACAGCCTTTAAACGCCGTGGCCTGGTCAACGATCCAGACATCGGCCGGGTTCTCAACGATACAGATGACGGAGTCATCCCGTGAACTATCGGCACAGATTTCGCAGAGATTATCTTCGGTCAGCGTGCGACATTTGCGGCAATAGCCAATTTCGTCAACTGCCCGCAATAATGTCTCGGCCAGGATTCTGGCACCATCACGGTTGCGTTGCAACAATTGGAAAGCCATGCGCTGCGCGGTTTTCGGCCCTACGCCAGGCAAACAGCATAAATTCTGTATCAACTGTCCCAACAAACCTCTTTTCTGCATGTTAAAAAGGCATCTGGAATCCGGGCGGCAATGGAATGCCGGCTGTCACATCGGCCATTTTTTCTTTTTTCATTTTTGCCACCTTATTGACGGCATCATTAATGGCGGCCGCAACCATGTCTTCCAGCATATCCTTGTCTTCACCCAATAAGGAATCATCAATCGTAACCTTTCTGGCTTCTCGCTTACCGGTCATCAAGATGGTAACCAAACCGCCGCCGGCCTCGCCCATCACCTGCATGGAAGCAAGCTCCTCTTGAGCTTTTTTGATGTCTTCCTGCATTTTTTGGGCTTGCTGCATGATATTACCTAGTGCATTTTTCATTACTTCTCTCCTTTATGTTGTTAAACAGGCTCTATCGTACCGGGCAGCACCCTGGCATCAAAATGTTCTTTCAAAGCCTGAATATTTTCGTCTGAGCTAATGCTATCAATAGCCGCCTGCTGCCTGTCTTCGCGCTCTTTTATCAATTGAACTGCCGGCGTATCAATCGTTGTTTTTTCGGTGTTGATTACCAGCTTCAATGACGTGCCGCGATAACGTTGCAGGGCGCTTTGCAACTTTTCCTCTGTGACCGCGCTGCGTAGATGTTTGTGCCCCGGGTCCAATATTAATGTGCAGACTTTGTCGTCAACACTTTCCAAAATGCAGTTATTGGCCAGTTCCCGTGTCATGCCGCCAATTTTCATGGCCACAATCATTTCTGCCCAATTATTAGTGCTCCTGTCCGCAGGATCTTGCACAGATTCCGGCTGAGTAAATGAAGTATCAGACGCTTGTGGCACCTTGGCCTCCGGCTTGGCGACAACCCGGGATGCCTGGATTGGCCGGGCAGGACTCTGTTCCTGCGCCATCGGCCTGAAAGTCAGCATTCGCAGCATGACCATTTCAAAACCACTGCGCGGATCGGGCGCCAAATCCAGATCTCTCTGCCCTATCAGGGCAATCTGGTAATAGAGCTGAACATCTTCGGGCGTCAGCCGCGAGGCTAATGCTTCGATCATGTCGGCATCAAAATCATGATCGATTGCACCAGGCACCTGTTGAATCAATGCGATGCGATGCAGGACTTGCAGAATCTGCTGTAAGACGCCGCTGAAATCAGGAGTCAGATTGGCGATTTCGTTGATCTTATCGAGAATGGCCGCTGCATCGCCGTCAGCCAGGGCCGATAACAGATCATCGACAGGCTGCTGAGCGACAGTGCCTAACATAGCACTGACTTGTTCGGTATTCACCTTGCCGTTACCGAAGACGATAGCCTGATCCAGCAGGCTCAATCCGTCACGCATGCTACCGTCAGCAGCGCGGGCCAGCAACTTCAGCGCCGCAGAATCAGATTCGATATGCTCCTGCTGGAGTATGAATGCCATCTGCTTGAAAATCTGGTCTGGCAGCAGACGTTTCAGATTGAATTGCAGGCAGCGAGACAGTATGGTTACTGGAATTTTGTGCGGATCCGTAGTGGCCAGCAGGAATTTGACATGTGGAGGCGGCTCTTCCAATGTTTTAAGCAGGGCGTTGAAACTATGCCCCGACAACATGTGCACTTCGTCGATCAGATAGACCTTATACCGCCCTTGATTGGGCGCATATTGGACATTGTCCAATAAGTCCCGCGTATCTTCGACCTTGGTGCGGGACGCCGCATCCACCTCGATCAAGTCCATGAACCGGCCTTCATCAAGGTCGCGGCAGACGCCGCATTCACCGCAAGGATTAAAATCCCGCAGATTCTGGCAATTGATGGCTTTGGCTAAAATTCTGGCGATCGTGGTTTTGCCTACGCCGCGGGTTCCGGTAAACAAATAGGCGTGATGAAGCCTGTCATGCTGCAAAGCGTTCATTAACGATTTGACGACATGCTCTTGTCCGACGACTTCTGTGAAATTATGAGGACGCCATTTTCTGGCAAGAACCTGGTAATTCATTGCAGGCTCGAAAGAAGGTTTGAGTTGGGCGGCAACCATGCCAGCCACATCCCGGCACACGAATCTGCTGCTACCGTTGCTCCCTTCCGGGCCTGGCGGGGTTTACAGCGTATCGTTGCGAGAGGACCGACACGGTTACCATGAAAACAATCAGCCGTAGCGGCTAAAGAGGCGTTATTATGATTGAATCCGCGCAATGATGCAAGTCCCGATGCAATAAATTTTAAAAACATTTAAGCAGGCCAGAGTATGACAGCTGCCCGCAAGCGGTTTTTGCCGAAGCAGGACATGCGTTCAAAATCTTCACGCGCAACCGGAATGTACTGGCAATCGACTTCACTTTGACGCCCTTCTTCCGGGTCCGGATCGTGCATGTACAGACACTCCTCGTCGACTCCGCTCATGACCACCCAGTGCGGTGCTTTCTTGCGGTCCATGCGGAAGGTGCTGATCAGCACCAGCGGTATCGCTCCGGCATTAAACGCATCGATCAGATCGCTTTGGGTAATATTGGCATAATGTATTTTGACGCCCTGCTCTTCGGCTTCTCGTTTAAAACCAGCATCAACCAATTCGATGACCTGCTTTTTTTCCTCACTGCGCACACTATCTATAAACAACGGCCCTGTCTGATTAATCCAGACTTCGACAGCGAAATTCCGGCGTTTTGCCGACAATGCCAAACCAACCGGATGGCAGCCGCCGTGCCCGGAGGTCATGAAAATCGTCGTCGCTTCCCGCCATAGATTGAGCTCTTCTTCCTGAGATGGCAGATAGGTCTTGTTCAGTCCGTGCATGGCCATCATCAGCGAAGCCGGCCCGCAGGTAAAAGGCGTCGTCTGCCTCATCCAGTGCACGGGCCTGTGTTCCAATGGTTCCCGATAACGGCGGATGCGTTTCTGGTAACGCAGGGCGTCCTTGTGATCTTCATAGTAATCATGATAGACGCCGAATTTCTGAAAGCCCAGCGATTCATACAAGTTGATCGCCGCTATATTGTCGATGCCCACTTCGAGACGCAAGTACAATCGGCCATCCTCAATGGCTTCCTGCTCGCCCGCCGCCATAAGCAATTTGGCAATACCGGAGCCTCGTTGCTCATGTGCTACGGCAAGTGAATAAATGCGGGCCAGGCGCGTGCCGGGATGATAGATGATCAGAATATAGCCGACGATCCTGCCCGTCACTTCCGCAACCAGCAAAGCCCGATGCTCCGTCGTTATCCAGTGCCGGAAACTGCGCCTGCTCAGTCTGTCGGTTTCAAAGCTGGCATTTTCAAGCGCCACCAATTGTTCAAGGTCATCCAATTGAGCATGCCGGATCAATATGTTATTAATAGTCATGAAGCCGATACACCCCGCAACGCCTGTGCAAATACCTGTCTGGCCCGGAACAGCACCATTTCTTTCCATGCCTGGTCATCAGGACAGAAATGATGTTTCATAAGTTTGCGGTGCTCCAGGCGGGCATGCCAGTTATCCGGCTGCGCCCACAACTGATGATCGAGCAACAAGACTTCAAATAACTGATCAGTTTTAAACGTGCCGAACTCCAGAGTAATATAGCAACTTCTCTCATTCATGACCGCATGCCAGGCATAATCGAGCAAGCCTATTTTGGGCACCGAACTGGACGTACCTAAAGCCGGCAAGGTCACGGAGTCGCCATACCATTGGCAAGCCATACGCGTGCCTGAACTATCAGGCGCATGATCGCAAATAATTTCACCGTAGCCATAGGGCCCAAGGCCGGTATGCAAGTCGATGACGGCCAGATCGCGCTGTTGCAGATCGTATCTATCGATAAGGTCCTCAATGACCCGCCTGCCATGCGCGGGCGCCTGCCCGCCATAGAAAGGCCCATCGGCATCGACATACTGCCCGGCACTGATGGCGCTTTCAAGCGATTCACGCCCATACTTGCGTTCCCAGTCGGCAAAAGCGGCCTGTCTTTGGTCCGCATCGAATAGAAATAGCGCGGAGCGGAGGGATTCGTAACCCGGATTTCTGGGCAATGGCTTGGAAAAATCGACTACATTCCGGTTGAGATCGACACCGTCGGCATCGCAGCGGCGCTGCCACGCATAGCCCCATGGCGTCAATGCATGAATCATCAGCACAGCAGTATCCGCAGGCATATGGACGTGCCCGTCAGCGATCAACCGCAAATGGTCAATTTCCACCGCCGTGCCAGCAAATCCCTCGATTCCATGCGTGCCGCCTATCAATATCACCAGCTTGGAAGCATCTTCCGGTCCCAGCCAGACCGTGTCGGTAAACAACTCCCCACCTTCAGGCCCCGTGCCGGCGCAACGGTAAGGCATATGTTTTTTAAAGCAAGACAATTCAGCCAGCGCTGCCTGCCAATGTTGCCTGCCAACTGCATAACTGACAGGAAAAACTTCTGTATCAAGAGCGGCGACGGGAAGATAAGAGGACATAATGATTACCTAAGGATTTTTCTTTAGCATAGCGCCAGTCAGACCAATATGAAATATTTTTCCAGGCCACCAAAAACTCCTTGTAGAAAAATCTGACTGGTTCCAAAATTATAGTTTATCTTATTTGAGGCTTTTATTTGCTATGGCTCGTACCATTCTGGTTGTTGACAATCTTTCTGACTGGGGACCTTATTATCCCAGTGATCAGGTGATGGCCTTTGAAACCTATCTGGCAACCGAGCAAGGCGACTCTCAGCAACGCACACGCGTCATCAACCTCTGCAGCAGTTATCGTTATCTTTCAGACGGTTATTACTGCTCCTTGCTGGCCGAAGCCAGGGGGCATCACGTAATTCCATCGGTCAAGGTACTGAATGATTTAGGCAAGAAATCATTATATCGCCTACAGCTTGAAGACCTGTCTCCCACGCTGACGCGCACTTTTAAAAGCTATAGCAGGGAAACCGGGAATACTTCATACCGGTTGCCGCTCGAAGACCTGTCCCAGACATTGAAACAGGCTTTTAAAAGCCACAGCCAGGAAACTGAAGTCACCTTGTTGACTTATTTTGGCACCACGCCCGATCCGGCTTTTAACGAACTGGCAAGGCTGTTGTTTGAACGCTTCCCCTGCCCGATCCTGGAAGTCACGCTGCGCTTTCGGCAACAATGGGAAATCACCAGTCTAAAAGCCATATCCCATCACGGGCTCAGCGATGATATGGAAACGATTTTTGCCGAAGCCCTGGACCAGTTCAGCAAAAAAGTCTGGCGTAAAGGACGCGCGCGCAAAGCCGCACGCTACGACCTTGCCATCCTGATCAATCCTGAAGAAAAATTGCCGCCGAGCAACCGCGCCGCCCTTAAAAAATTCATCAAAATCGGCAGGCAGCTGGGCATCGAAGTCGAATTGATATCGCAGCAACACTATATACGCCTGTCTGAATTCGACGGTCTGTTTATCCGCGAAACCACAGCCATCGATCATCATACCTACCGTTTTGCCAAGAAAGCCGAGGCCGAAGGCCTGGTGGTGATTGATGATCCGACTTCCATCCTGCGCTGCACGAACAAAGTTTACCTTGCCGATCTGTTTCGCACGCACCGCGTCCCGTCGCCCAGGACCTGGCTGCTGCATAAAGGCAATGCCGGACACCTGGATAGATTGGAAATCGAAGCCGGCTTTCCAGTGGTCATCAAAATACCGGACGGCTCTTTTTCCCGCGGCATTGTTAAAGTTCATAACCGGCAAGAACTGGACCTTAAAGTCGAGGAATTATTTCAAAAATCGGCGTTGCTTCTGGCTCAGGAATTTCTGTATACGGATTTTGACTGGCGCATCGGCGTATTCAACAACAAGGCCTTGTATGCCTGTCGTTATTACATGGTTAAAAACCACTGGCAGATTTACCGCCATGGCAGCAGCCGCACCGATAGCGGAAATTTCGATACCATGCCGACTTTTGAAGTACCCAAAGCCGTATTGGAAGCAGCACTGAAAGCCACGCAACCGATAGGCAACGGCTTGTACGGCGTGGACGTCAAGGAAAAAGACGGCAAAGGCTACGTGATAGAAGTGAACGACAATCCGAACATCGACAGCGGGATTGAAGACAAGTATCTGGGCGACGAGCTTTATGTATTGATCCTGACTGAATTCTTAAGACGCATGGAGAACCGCAGCAAGGGCGTATAAATCAAAATTCATGGCAAATGAACAAGCCAGCTCATGCCGCCCAATGGTCCGCTTTTGCCGCCCTCCAACTTGCCGCCCAGAAGCCCCGTTAATTCATAGACCACCGCCATGCCGATACCGTGCCCATGAATATTCTCATCGGCTCTAACCCCTCTTTTCAGAATTTCCTTCAGCTTGTCGGCAGGAATGCCAGGACCGTCATCCTCAACCCGCAACAGCACCGAAAAACCGGCACTGACCTTCGGATCATGGAATGACACACTGATGCTGATTTTTTGACGACACCATTTGCAGGCATTGTCCAATAAATTGCCCGCGATTTCGTAAAAGTCACCTTCCTCGCAATAGATCTGGCAAGGTTCGGGAACATCGATATCGAAGGCAATGCCTTTATCGATATAGACCTTGTTGAGGGACGCGATAATTTTTTTAATAATGACTGCTACATCCACTGTTCGCGTAATTTGATGCTCGCCTTTTGCGGCGGCCCGTTGCAATTGATATTCGACAATCTCGTTCATGCGGAAAATCTGTTCTTGCACGGTTTCCTTATTATCGCTGAAAGACTCCGTACAACCCCGCAGTATGGCCAGGGGCGTCTTCAAGCTGTGAGCCAGATCGGCCAGGGTATTGCGGTATCGCTCCAAATGCGCCCGCTCACTGCTGATCAAGGCATTCAGATTACCGGCCAGACCTTGCAACTCCGTCGCATAACGGCCGTCCAGACGGGTTTTTTTGCCCTTTTCGATAGCTTCAAGATCCCTGACTATCACGCGTAGCGGCTTTAAGCTCCAACGCAACACGGCAAACTGAATAAAAACCAGGACCAACCCTATCGCCAGCAGCCAGAATCTCAAAGCCGCTTTGAAACGGTCCACCTGGCCTCTCACAAATTCGGCATCCTCAGTCACGGTGAATGTGTATTCGCGCTCCACATGCGCCCGGCTTTCCCAAATCACATCATAGTGCAGTGCATAATAGCGCCCCTGCTCATCCAATAAAAAAGCCGAGTCGCCAGCGCTTAATCCGGCAGGCGGCGCCACCGGGTCCAGACCGATTGCCGAAGCCGAATGCCAGACCAGTGTCGGCTTTCCTTTTTTTATTTGCTGAATAAAGCCGTAAAGACCTGATCCCGGATTGGTAAACCTGGGCTCGGGCAAATCCGGGGGCATAACCAATTGACCGGAATTTTTAAGATCGGCGGCGGACAAAAGCGAGTAAACCTGAACCTGCAATTTTTCCTTCAGCACCTGTTCGGCGCTTTCGCGAAAGCTCTGCTCAAGAACAATAGCCACCAGCGCAAAGAAGGCCGCAAGTACCAAGGCAGCCGATGCCAGCAACCGAAAGCTTAAAGATCTGGTCTGCATTCAATGCCTTCAAGGAGAAATAAGATGCAAAAGCACATCAGGCGCTTTTGCCGGGATGATGACATTACGAAGAAATGACCGGCACGCGGTAACCTCGGCCGCGCAAGGTTTCAATGGGCTTCAATGTACCGTCGGGATCAAGCTTTTTCCTCAAGCGGCCGATAAAGACTTCAATGACATTGCTGTCACGATCGAAGTCTTCATCGTAAATGTGCGCTGTCAGAACCGATTTTGAGACAACTTCGCCTTTACGGAACATCAAATATTCCAGCACCTTGTACTCATAAGCGGTTAATTCCAGCTTCACTCCGCCAACGGTGACTTCCTGCGCCACGGTATCGAGTTCTATATTGCCATGGCTTAAAACGGGATGCGCCAACCCGGCGGAGCGCCTGATCAAGGCATTTAACCTGGCCAATAACTCTTCATAATGAAAGGGCTTGACCAGATAATCATCCGCGCCGGCTTCCAGTCCTTCCACTTTCTCCTGCCATCGGCCTCTGGCCGTCAAAATCAGAACCGGTGTCTTAATATTGTTTTTACGCAAGCGCTTGATCAGTTCGATGCCCGAAAAATCGGGAAGCCCAATATCAACAACAGCCGCATCGAGCGGATATTCCTTGCCCATGTAAAAACCATCGCTGCCCGTATGGGCCGTATCGACGGCAAAACCTTTATCTGCCAGGAACTCTTGGATCTGTGCGCAGAGCGTCACTTCATCTTCGACAACAAGAATACGCATGTTTTTTCTTCCTTACATTAACCGATTAATTCACCGGTCTCGGCATCGATCAAATAATGCTGAATACGTCCATCGGGTGTTAGAACTTTAATCACATGCACTTCTCTGCCGTTAATCATTTCAGTTTGAGCACCCAGCACTCTTTTACCACCTTTTTTAATGATTTCCTTCGTAGCCTGATCCAAGGTGACGCGCGCCAGCATAACAGCGCTTTCCGCATAACAGACATTGGAAAATAACAAGACCAATGCGAGCAGTTTAATCAAATTTCTCATGGATGATCCAGAGCTTAAGTTATTATTTATTTAGCCATTGCCGAAAGTAACCGTGCCCGGATTTTTACAATCAGGAGAATACATTGAGCGAAAAGGATTTTAGGCCGCCATGCTGAATCCGAACTGAATCCGTTATTGAAACGACATTCCTTTGGCCATACTGCCGATTGCCTGTCCGAAAGAGGCGCCCAATCTGCCTGCGATCCTGTCGAGCAGTTGTTCCTGTTGCGTAAAGTCAACTTTATTCTCGACACCAATAATCTCCTTGGCTACATAATCATCGTTTCCGAATGCATCGGCAACACCAAGTTTGACGCCTTCTTCACCGGTCCATACCAGTCCCGAAAAGAGTTCAGGCATGTCTTTAAGCCTGTCGCCGCGTCCGGCTTTAACCGCGCCGATAAATTGTTGATGCACCTGATCCAGCAAACCCTGCATATAGCGGGTTTCTTCTTCCTTAGGCGGTGAAAACGGATCCAGCATGGCTTTATGCGCACCCGCCGTCAGCAACCGGCGCTCGACGCCCAGCTTTTCCATGACATTAACAAACCCGAAACCATCCATGAGAACGCCAATGGAACCGATCAGACTAGCCTGATTGACAAAAATCTTATCGCTCGCTGAAGCGATATAGTAACAACCCGAAGCGCAAATATCGCTGACTACGGTATAAACCGGCAGGTCAGGACGCTCTTTTTTTATCTTCCTGATTTCATCATAAACGTAGGATGACTGAACCGGACTGCCGCCAGGCGAATTGGCATGCAGAATAATGCCTTTGGTATTTTTGTCTTTTACCGCATTCTTCAAGCTTTTAATGATGCTCTCGGCATTGGCATTCTGATCTTCCGCTATGAGACCGACCACATCAATAACCGCTGCATGATCCTTGCTGGCGTCACCCATGCTCTCCTTGATGTTCGGATACATGAACATGGCCAGCACGACGCACAAATACAAGAATACCAGGGACCTGAAAAAAACACTCCAGCGTCTTGCTCTTGCCTGCTCTGTTACGGCCGCTAAAGCCACTTTTTCAAGAACTTGGCGCTCCCATCCGGCCTCATGCTTAATCCCCACTTCAATTTGATTGTCTTGTTGATTTTCCATTACTTATTAACCTCCAATAATAGCTAGTAATTCCGCCGGTTGCTGTAAACATGTCAACGGATTGTATTGTTGCAATATGTCTTTTGAATGCGCTCCGCATGATACGGCGATTGAAGAAATCCGTGCATTGAGCGCCATTTGCATGTCGTGAATCGAATCGCCTACCATTAAAGTCCGTTCATTGGTCGCCTCCGTGTACCGGATAATGTCCAGAACCATGGCCGGGTCAGGCTTTGAAGCGGTCTCATCGGCGCAGCGCGTGACGTGAAACAAGTCCTCGATTCCCGTCGCCTGCAGAGCCTTATTCAGGCCAGCCCGGCTCTTTCCCGTCGCCACAGCCAGCTGAAAGCCTGCCTGTCTCAGTTGGACCAGCATTTCATAAACACCTGCAAACAAATCATTCCTGTCGATTTGCCTGGAGAAAAATGCCTGAATGTAACTGGACACTAATTGATTCCGTGTTTCTTCATCGGCTCCTGGAAACAAAGTCTGTATTGCATTTTGAGTGCTCAAGCCAATGACATTCTTTGCCGCTTGCCGTTCCGGAATAGTGCAATTGCAGGACACTGCCGCGTGCTGTAAACAGCTGACGATCCAGTCAATGGAATCGACCAAAGTGCCGTCCCAGTCAAATATAATTAAATCAAACCTGTTCTTCATAACTTAATAATTCTTCCAGATCCTGAGGCAGAGGCGCAAAAATCTTCAGTAGCTCGCCGCTGACCGGATGCTGAAATTTCAGTTTTTGCGCATGCAAAAACAAACGCTTATAACCTCTGCTTTTAAATGCCTTGTTAATTTCATCCAAGCCATAACGCTCGTCGCCAACAATAGGATGGCCCAAGTAGGCTGCGTGAACCCGTATCTGATGAGTGCGCCCGGTTTTCGGCGAAGCTTCGACCAATGTCGCGTCACGGAATAATTTCAGGCGTTTGAAAACCGTCTCGGCCTGTTTGCCGGATTGACTGACGACCACCATGCGCTCGCCGCCTTTATTGACATTTTTTTGCAGAGGTGCCGTAACCACGGCTTGCTTCCTGGCCCATTGGCCTGCCAGCAGCGCCACGTAAGTTTTATGAACCTGATCATCGCGGAAAAGTTCATGCAGCTTTCGCAAAGCGCTACGCTTCTTTGCTATCAACAGGCAACCGGAAGTATCACGGTCCAACCGATGCACCAACTCCAGAAAATGAGCTTCCGGCCTTATCTGTCTCAGCCCTTCGATAATGCCCGAGTTTACGCCACTGCCGCCGTGAACCGCAAACCCCGAAGGCTTGTTCAGTATTAAAAAGGCATCGTCCTCAAATAAAATATTTTTTTGCAGGGCATTCTTCAAATTTTGGCCGACAAATGACTCTTCGACTTTTTCCGATATCCGGACCGGCGGAATCCTGACGACATCGCCCGCTTCCAGGCGGTATTTAACGTCCACGCGGCCTTTGTTGACTCTAACTTCACCTTTGCGAACAATCCGATAAATGCGGCTTTTAGGGACACCTTTCAAGCGGGTAATTAAAAAATTGTCCAATCGTTGATCACTATTTTCTTCCGTAATTTCGACAAATTGAACTTTTGGCACGCTTTGTTCTTCTGAATTCATGATATAGATAATACCAGCATCTCGTTATGATTGATTCTTTAAAATTGATGTAGAGCGATAAGGTTGCTATATTAAGCAAGTTTAAATATAAAAAACATACTTTTGCTCGGCGGATTTCCATGATGAAACTGAGCCGGCAGCCCAACTGGAGATAAATCAGCCGATTACGATGCTGAGTCTTCAAATACGATTTTTCGGGTAGCGTTCGACCCATGACGAACGATTAATAACTCCTGTTTAAGACAGAATTTACAACAAGACTGAAAAAAGAATATTTATTTGCTTGGTAGTTGTCCGTGCCAATTATCGTTGCCTTCACATCTTGAAGGTCAAGATACCAACTGCAACGCGTAGATGACGGAAAAAACAAAACCGTAAAACAACAAGTCTGACGCGTTATTGGCCAGAAAAAATGAATCGAGTTTGACCTTAACAAACCTACTTAGCACTAGACCTAAACCCAGTCTGATCAGTAAAGTCTGATAATGGAGCAGGAAACCACAAGGATAATTGAATGAAAAGAATGCTTATCAACGCTACGCAGGCCGAAGAACTGCGAGTCGCATTGGTAGATGGTCAAAAACTGTATGATTTTGACATAGAAGTCCCTTCTAAAGAACAAAAAAAATCCAATATATACAAAGGCATCATAACCCGAGTAGAGCCCAGCCTTGAAGCCGCATTTGTAAATTATGGCGCTGAAAAACACGGCTTTCTACCCTTTAAGGAAATTTCTCCCGCCTACCGCCAACCTCAGGAAAGCACTGAAACCGAAGGCCGCCGCCCATCCATTAAAGACCTGATTAAAGAAGGCCAGGAAATTCTGGTTCAGATTGAAAAGGAAGAACGCGGCAATAAAGGCGCGGCATTAACGACCTATATCAGCCTGGCCGGCACCTATCTGGTGCTGATGCCTAACAATCCCAAGGCGGGCGGCATTTCGCGCCGCATCGAAGGCGAAACCCGCAGCGAATTGCGTGAAGTGATGGCGGCCCTGGACATCCCGGAAGGCATGGGTTTGATCGTGCGCACGGCAGGCTGCGGCAAAAATGCCGAAGAACTGCAATGGGACTTAAACTACCTGATGCAATTATGGGAAGCCATAGAGCGCTCTTCCAACGAACAATCGGCGCCGTTTCTGGTATTTCAGGAAAGCAACGTCATCATCCGCGCGCTACGCGACCACTTGCGCGGCAATATTGACGAGATTCTGATAGACAACGAATCCTCGTTCAAGCTGGTGCAGAAGTTCCTGAAGCAGGTCATGCCGCACTTTTTGCCTAAAGCCAAACTGTATCAGGACTCGGTTCCGTTATTCAGCCGCTATCAGATCGAATCGCAGATCGAAATGGCTTACGGCCGCGAAGTGCCTTTGCCCTCCGGCGGCTCGCTGGTCATAGACCATACCGAGGCTCTGACTTCAATCGACATCAACTCGGCGCGCGCCACGAAAGGCAGCGATATCGAGGAAACTGCTCTCAACACCAACCTCGAGGCGGCCGATGAGATTGCCCGTCAGCTCAGGTTGCGCGACTTGGGCGGGCTGTTCGTCATCGACTTCATCGACATGATGTCGAATAAAAACCAGCGCCTTGTTGAAAATCGCCTGCGCGATGCCTTGAAAATTGACCGGGCGCGTATTCAAACCAGCCGTATCTCGCGTTTCGGTCTATTGGAAATGTCCAGGCAGAGAATGCGCCCGTCGCTGGGCGATTCCACGCAACTGCCCTGCCCGCGCTGCAAAGGCCAGGGCACCATCCGCAATGTGGAATCGGTCGCGCTGGCCGTGCTGCGTATTCTTGAAGAGGAGGCCATGAAAAAAGGCACGGAAAAAGTCATCGCCCACCTGCCGATTGAATGCGCCACTTTTCTGTTGAACGAAAAACGCCATGCCATTGAGCAGGTTGAATCAAGGCTGAAGGTCAGCATTGTGATTCTGCCCAGCAAGCATCTGGAAACGCCGGCTTATGACATCGAGCGCATCAAGGAAAAAGATGCGCTGGAAGAAAAACCCAGCTATCAGCAGATAAAAGAAGAAGAAATCACCATTCCTGAATTTGCCCAGCAAGTCAGGCAAAAAGTCGAGAAGGCGGCCATCAGGGAATTCTTACCGGAATCCCCCGCGCCGATGCAAAACAAGAACGTATCGGCCAGCCTAATAAAACGCTTCTGGTATAAACTGATAGGCCCGAGCATTTTAAGCGCAGAGCCCGAGAAAAAAGAAGCCTCAACAGGAGCGCCCGAGAAAGCAAAAGGGCCCGATGAAACCCAGCCGAGTAGAAGTCGCGATAGCAGGCGAGGCCCTCGCTCCAAGCGCAATGGCCGTGGGCAGGATAGAAACGGTAAACGCAGCCCCGAGCCCGCCAATCCGGCCGAAATAAAAAGCGAGCCTATCGCGGAAGCAGAAGTCGTTGACAAGCCGGCCGAAAATGCCGCGCCAGTGGTGGAGCAACAACAGAAACCATCCAACGGCAGAAGCAGAAGAGGGCCTAATCGCAGAAGACCGCGTAATCCTAATTATAAAAGAGCTGAATCCAATGGTGATGCAGATGCCGCTTCGGATGAAGCCCCGAAAGAAGCCGGAAGCGAGCCACGGCCTTATGCTCACGATTTTGCTGAGAGAGCGGAGCATCCTGAACCCCAAACTCATGAAAATGCCAGCAGATCGGTTCCAGAATCACCGAAACCGGCCTTTGAGCCGGCAGCAAAGTTGATTGAACCCGTGGCACAAGAGTCTGGAACCGACTCTTAACCGATCAGCGGCATGATTAATCGCCGCGAAACGCAAGTCTTTACGCTTCGCGGCGATTATTACCTGTATTTAACTTCCACCTCGCTGGCTCCCGGCAGGCGCTTCAGGCGCAAAATCAATTCATCCGTTGCCTGCACCCGCCACTCATCGCCGAGGCGCACGGTCGCCTTCGCATAACGCGATTTGTAATTTATCAGTACTGGACAGCCGCCACCCTTGAAGGGCTTCAGCGCCGCACCCAGCCTCTGCGGAAACGCATTGTCATTTTCCTCCGCCCGCCATGTCAGCTGAATTCCCCTAGCGAAAGCGTCCCTGGCCTGATCCATGCTGTAGAGTTTTTCCACCGTCAGGCGCAGCGTGCCTAAATAGTCGTCGACCGCTAGAGGTCCTTCGGCAACCAGCAGTGTATCGCGTGCAAAAATATCGCGGTATTTTTCATAAATATCGTTAAAAGCCGCGATTTCCAGCCGGCCGGACCTGTCATCCAGAGTGGCAAACCCCATCATTTTTCCTTGCTTGGTCTGACGGGTCCTGATTTCCACGACCAATCCGGCAACGCGCGCTTCCATCTTGCCTTTCATGCCCCGCTGAGGACCGGCGCGCTCGACATTCGCGACCAAGCTGGCTATCTTGCCGTGCGTGAACTCTTTCAGTTCTGACTCATACTGATCAATAGGATGCCCCGTCAGAAACAGGCCAAGCGTTAATTTTTCCGCCGCCAGGCGATCCTGTTCGGACCATGGCTCGACCACCGTGGCGTAAGCTTCATTATCCTCGGCACTATCTTCGGCATTGACCATCAGGCCAAACAAATCATTCTGGCCCGTTTGCGCCATTTTGCCATGCTGCTCAGCCACTCTTAGCACTGTGGACAACTCGGCCAGGTGGCCGGCCCGGTTATCGTCGAATTCATCGAATGCGCCGGCACGGATGAGCGCCTCCAGCACGCGCCGATTGACTTTTCTCAAATCGACGCGTTTGCACAAACCATACAGGCCGGTAAACGGGCCGTTTTCATCCCGCTCCTTCAGCATATCGTCAATGGCCGCCTGACCTACCCCCTTGATGGCGCCGATACCGTAGACGATGTGCCCTTTATCGTTGACGGTAAAGCGAAAATTGGACACGTTGATATTCGGCGGGCAGATAGTCAGTTTCATCTGCCGGCATTCCTCTATCAACACCACGACCTTGTCGGTATTGTCCATATCCGAGGATAGCACCGCCGCCATGAAAGCGGCCGGGTAATGGGCCTTCAGCCAGGTGGTCTGATACGCCACCAGCGCATAGGCCGCCGAGTGCGATTTGTTGAAACCGTAACCGGCGAATTTCTCCATCAGGTCGAAGATATAAGTCGCGATGCCCTCGTCGATCTGATTAGCGACGGCGCCCTGCGTGAACACTTCGCGCTGCTTGGCCATCTCTTCCGGCTTTTTCTTGCCCATCGCGCGGCGCAGCATGTCGGCGCCGCCCAGCGTATACTGCGCCATTTCCCGCGCGATCTGCATCACCTGCTCCTGATACAGAATAACGCCGTTAGTCGGCTTCAGGATCGGTATCAGCAAGGGATGCGCGTATTCGGCCTTGGCCCCGTGCTTGACGTTGATGTAATCGTCCACCATGCCCGATTCCAGAGGCCCAGGCCGGAACAGCGCCACCAGCGCGATAATGTCGTCGAAACAGTCCGGCTTGAGCTTTTTGATCAGTTCCTTCATGCCCCGCGATTCGAGCTGGAACACGGCCGTCGTCTGGGCGTTTTTCAGCAGTTCATAGGAAGCGGGGTCGTCTCGCGGAATGGTTGTGATATCGACCAGCGGCTCGCCGGCCTGCTTTTTCTTCTGGTTAATCGTCTGCAGCGCCCAATCGATGATGGTCAGCGTGCGCAGTCCCAAAAAGTCGAACTTGACCAGACCGACGGCTTCCACGTCATCCTTGTCGAACTGCGTGACCAGGTTGCCGCCGCCCTGCTCGCAATACAGCGGCGTAAAATCGGTCAGTTTGGTCGGCGAGATCACCACGCCGCCCGCGTGCTTGCCCGCGTTTCTGGATGTGCCTTCCAGCGCGCGCGCCATATCGATCAGCGTTCTGACTTCTTCCTCGGTGTCGTAAAGCTGCTTCAGATCGGGGCTGTCTTTCAGCGCCTTCTCCAGCGTCATGCCGATCTCGAACGGAATCAGCTTGGCCAACCGGTCGACAAAGCCGTAGGAAAAGCCCAATACGCGCCCCACATCGCGAATGACCGCCTTGGCCGCCATAGAACCGTAGGTGATGATCTGCGCGACATGGTCGCGTCCGTAGTGGCGCGCCACATAATCGATCACCTCGTCGCGCCGGTCCATGCAGAAGTCGACGTCGAAGTCGGGCATGGAAATACGTTCCGGATTCAAAAACCGCTCGAACAGCAGATCGAATTCGATAGGGTCCAGGTCGGTGATCTTAAGCGCGTACGCCACCAGAGACCCGGCCCCGGAGCCGCGGCCCGGTCCGACCGGAATCTGGTTGTTCTTCGCCCACTGGATAAAGTCGGCAACGATCATGAAATAGCCGGGGAAGCCCATCTGGACGATCACCTTGAGCTCGACTTCCAGGCGGTCGTAGTAAACCTTGCGGTTTTCCTCATCGGTGCCCTTGCCGACGGCCGGGTATTGCGCCAGACGCTCCTCCAGCCCCTTTCTGGCCGAATCGATCAGATGATCGCCCAGCGATACGCCGGCCGGCACCGGAAAGTCCGGCAGAAAGTTCTGGCCCAGCGTCAGCTTCAAATTACAGCGCTTGGCGATTTCGACCGTGTTTTCCAGCGCTTCGGGAATATCGGCAAACAGTGCCTGCATTTCCTCGCTGCTGCGCAGATATTGCTGATCGGTGTAATCCCGCGGCCGCCGATTGTCATCCAGAACGCGGCCCTGGTTGATGCAAACCCGGACTTCGTGCGCTTCGAAATCCTTCTGGTGTATAAACCGGACGTCATTGGTCGCCACGACCGGCAGATCGGTTGCCAGAGCCAGTTCGACGGCCGCTGCAATGTAGCGCTCCTCATCGGGCTTGCCGACCCGCTGCAGTTCCAGATAAAAGCGCTGGTCGAACAGAGCGCCCCATTGCTCGGCCAAACGTTTGGCCAGATCCCTGTTTTCGGCCAGCAGGGCCTTGCCGATATCGCCGCTCATGGCGCCTGACAAGGCAATCAAACCGGCGTGATTGGCTTCTATCCATTCCTTTCTCAGCATCGGCATGCCCTGATGCTGACCTTCCTGATAGGCTTTGGAAATGAGCTCGGTCAGCGTAATGTAACCGGTGTGATTGCTGACCAGCAAGGTCAGCCGGAAAGGCGCCGCAGGTTCGTCCGGATTGAATATCAGCACGTCTGAACCCGCGATCGGCTTGATGCCCTGCCCCAATGCCGCCTTATAAAACTTGACCAGCGAAAACAGATTGGCGTGTTCGGTTACAGCGGCGGCGGGCATGTTCAGTTCAGCCAGCCGCTTAACCAGCGGCTTGATTTTGACGATGCCGTCAACCAGGGAAAATTCGGTATGAAGCCTTAGATGAACAAACGCTGGTTGCATAGGTATGTTTTGTCAGAATCAGATAAGTAGGGCATGTATCAAAGCCGGTAAAGCGGCGCCAGACAGACAAAAAGCTTGAACAGCCGAGCATATTTTTTTGTTACCACGAAGCGCATGAACTTTCAGAGCGGATTTAAAGCCGGCGGCCATAGGCCATTCACGGGGGGATATTATACACTTTCGGCTTTAGAGAGGGCTTCAGTTTCAGCGACAATTGGACAAAAATACCCGTGCCCTATGGTTTGCATAGTTATGCACAAAACCTGTGGATAACTCTGTGGATTAATTGTTTTATTTGCCGCTTAACTACCGTTTTTATTACAGTTTTGTTAAATTGTACAAAAACAAGCCAATGCTGTAACTTTATTTTTATCAATAACTTACAGATAAACTCTGCATATATTAGAGCCTAGGCAGGCGCGTGCTGAGCCATTGATTCAGCCTGTGGGCAACTGATATTGAGTCAAAACCACTTTCATAATCGGCAAGCGGCTTCCCGACCAAAACTTGTCAAGCTTTTTACAGTGCCTTCAGGTAGAAATAAGACGCGGATTATTATGATATAGGCCCATAGACAAGCATCTTACAGGGGGCTTTAGCAGTTATTCACAAAACCTGTGGATAACTCTGTGGATTAATTGTTTTATTCGTTGCTTAACTACCGTTTTTATTACAGTTTTGTTAAATTGTACAAAAATGAATCAATCCACTTATTTTATTATTATCAATAACTTACAATACAAGCTTGAGGGCAGTTCAAGCCGGATAAATATACGCTAAGCCACTGATTCAGCCTGTGGGCAACTGATATTGAGTCCAAACCATTTTCACAATCACCCGGTCTTTACCCTCTTTCATCCCAGGCTTTTTCCATGCGTTTTGCCGAAACCGGGTAGGCCGTTTTAAGCTGCTGTGCGAACAGCGAAACCCGGAACTCCTCCAGCATCCAGCGATAATTATCCTGCTCGGGAATGATGGGCTCTTTTTTAGCCTTCTTCTCTACGTCTTTCCAGTAACGCGTCCAGTAACGGTTTATCTCCTGCATTTTCTGCGGACTGTTGTCGAGTTTATCGATGCGGTAGAGAATCGACTTTAAATAGCGAGGCATGGCTTTCAGCTGCTGGAACGGCGTATGACGGATAAAGCCCTCGTAAATCATAAACCGCAGTTGCTCGTTGATGTCCTGGGCCATGGCATCGTTGGCATTGAAGCGCTTTAGCTGTGCCTTGGTAGCGCCGTACAGTTCCATGATCTCCAGAACGATTTTGCCGGCCTCGTTGGCAAACCCGACCAGATCCCCCTTGTGCTGCTTCAAACTCTGCTCGAAAGCCTGCTGTGTGCGTATCGTCTTGTTTTCGATGAATACCGTGTACAAAATTAAACAGAGCATGTCGTCTTTATAAGAGGCCGCTACGCCGCTCTCAACGATCGGATGCTTGGGCAGCTGGTTGTATGCCAATTCCTCGGCTGCCGACTTGGGCAGGTTTTTGACGACATACGTGCATTCCTTGCGCAGAGAGAGCTGAAACAGGCGCATGAGCCCGGCCTGATGCTGGCGCGCGGCTTTTTGCTCAGTATCGAAAATACGCACGCCGACGGCATCGCCTTCGTCAACAATGGCCGGATAACCGACAAACGCCTGTCCCTTCTGCATGAATTGCCAAGTTTCGGGCAGATCGTCGAATGCCCATTGTATGCAACCGGTATAATTCAATTCATCGGCAGCCAATTGATCAAAGGTTTCGCCGGCCGTTTGGGTATATTTGCCCTGCAGCTTTTTCAGATCGCGGCCGTAGTCGAGCAGCTTGCCTTCATCATCGACAACCCTGAAATTCATTTTCAGGTGTTCCGGCAGTGTATCGGGATTCCAGGAATTGAGCGGTATCGCCTCGCCGGTCAATTTTCTGAGCCGGTTGCCCAGCCATTCATATAGAGATCCTTTAAAATCGGGCTCGATTTCAAGACACCGCTTGACGGTTTCCGGCACCGGCACAAAATGCTTCCGCAGGTTTTTAGGCAGTGATTTGATCAGCGCAACCAGTTTTTCCTCCAGCATGCCCGGCACCAGCCAGTCGAACGGCGCCTGCGAAACCTGATTCAACTGATGCACGGGAATGATCGCCGTGACGCCATCCTCATCATGCCCCGGCTCAAACCGGTATTGCAGCGCGATCGTCAGGTTGCCTACCTTCTTGCTGTCGGGAAAATCCCATTCGTTGACCTGATTGTCCTGCCCCCGGGTCAGGTCTTCCTTGGTCAGGAACAGGATTTTGGGATTTTCCCTTTCGGCGGTTTTGCGCCATTGATCCAGCGCGATGCCGCTGACGATTTCGGGCGGCAGTCTCTTGTCGTAGAACTGGTACAGCCATTCCTCATCCTCGATCAGATCGACGCGGCGGCCTTTATGCTGGATATAGCCGACTTCCTCGAGCAGTTTCTGGTTGGCGACAAAAAACGGCGCATTGGTGTGGTAATCCTGGTCGACCAGCGCCGAGCGGATAAAGATCTCGCGCGCGGCCTTGGGATCGACGCGTTCGTAAGGCACTTTGCGTCCGGCCTGCAAGGTCAAGCCGAACAGCAAAGTGCGCTCATAGACGGCGCTGCGCCCGGCTTTCTTTTCCCAGTGCGGGTCATAATAATTGCGTTTGACCAGATGCTCGGCGCATTGCTCTATCCATTCCGGCTCGATCCTGGCGACATTGCGCGCGTAGACCTTGCTGGTTTCGACCTGCTCGGCCGCCATGATCCATTTCGGCCTGGCCTTATGCAGGCCGGAGCCGGGAAAAATGAAGAACTTGAGGCCTCGGGCGCCCAGATATTCGTATTGTTCATGGCGGAAACCGATATTCGACAGCAACCCCGGCAGCAATGCACGATGAATTTCTTCATAGCTGGCCTCGACCATATTCGGCTTCATCTTCAGTTCGCCTTTTACCACCTGCATGATCTGTGCATGGATGTCGTACCATTCGCGCATGCGGATATAAGACAGGAAATTCTCGGTGCAGTATTTGCGCAGTTTGTTGTTGGACAGGTGCTTCTTCTGCTCTTCGAAGGTATTCCAGATATTCAAAATCGTCAGAAAATCGGAATCCTCCTTACGGAAAGCGGCGTGCTTGGCCTCGGCCTGATGCATTTTATCGGCCGGTTTCTCGCGCGGGTCCTGAATGCTCAGGGCCGACACGATGATAGCCACTTCGGTCAGACAATGCTGCTTTTCGGCCGCGATCAGCATGCGCGCCAGTTTAGGATCGGTCGGGAATTTGGCCAGTTGCCTGCCGATGTCGGTCAGCTTGCCCTGCTTGTCGAGCGCATTGACCTCATGCAGCGCGTTTTTGCCGTCGCGGATCATTTTGTCTTCAGGCGGCTCGACGAACGGGAATTTCTCGATATCGCCCAGATTCAGCGACGTCATCTGCAGAATGACCGACGACAGGTTCGTGCGCATGATTTCCGGTTCGGTGAACGCAGGCCGGGCCAGATAGTCGTCCTTGGAATACAGCCGGATGCAGATGCCTTCGGCGACGCGGCCGCAACGCCCGGCGCGCTGGTTGGCGCTGGCCTGCGATATTTTCTCTATCGGCAGGCGCTGGATCTTGCTGCGGTGACTGTAGCGGCTGATGCGCGCATGGCCGGTGTCGATCACGCAGCGGATGCCTGGCACGGTCAGCGACGTTTCGGCGACGTTGGTCGCCAGCACGATGCGTATCTTGCCGCCTTTGGGCTTGAACACGCGTTCCTGCTCGCTGACGCTGAGTTTCGAATACAGCGGCAGGATTTCGTACTGGGTCGGATGGTGCTTTTTCAAGGAATCGGCCGTCTCGCGGATTTCGCGCTCGCCGCTCAGGAAGATCAGGATATCGCCGCGGATGTCGCGCTGCAGTTCATCGACGGCGTCGAGAATGGCCTGCTGCAGATCGTCGCTGGTTTCATCGTCTTCTTCATCCCTTTGTTCTATGGGCCGATAGCGGATCTCGACCGGATAGGTGCGCCCGGACACTTCGATGATCGGCGCATTGTTGAAATGATTGGCGAACCGCTGTGGATCGATCGTGGCCGAGGTGATGACCAGCTTCAAGTCGGGGCGCTTGGGCAGCAGCCATCTCATGTAGCCCAGCAGAAAATCGATGTTCAGGCTGCGCTCGTGCGCCTCGTCGATGATGATCGTATCGTACTGACTCAGATAAGGATCGTTTTGCGATTCGGCCAGCAAAATACCGTCGGTCATGAGTTTGACCAGCGACTCTGGATGAGTCTTGTCGTTGAAACGGACCTTGTAGCCAACCGATTTGCCGATCGACTCGCCCAGCTCTTCGGCGATCCGGTCGGCGACGGTGCGCGCGGCGATGCGCCGGGGCTGCGTGTGGCCGATAAAACCCGCCGCGCCGCGCCCGATCGACAGGCAAATCTTCGGCAATTGAGTGGTCTTGCCCGACCCGGTCTCGCCGCAGACGATCACAACCTGATTGGCTTTGATCAGTTCGGCGATGTCGTCTTTTTTGCCTGTGACCGGCAAATCGGGATAGTTAATCGCAGGAATGCTGGCCAGGCGTTTGTTGCGCGCGGCTATCGATCTTTCGATGCGGCTTTTCAGCGCATTGACCGGCTCGAGCGGATCCTTGCCTTTCTGACAATCACTGCGCAACCGGTCCAGCTGCCGCTTGAATCCGTGCCGGTCCTGGCTCAGACATTGAGGTAATCGCGAGGTAAGTTGTTTAATAAGATCGAGGGTAGACATCCAGTACAGTCAAGGCAAATAAAGCTATTATACGTTATGTGCCGGGTTTTGAATTTTATCAATGAACAGGATGCGGCTCAGGGCCGGCCGCAAACATTGGCAACGCAGATAAGGGCCTAACCTTTCCTGCAAACCGTATTGTATATCTTGAAGGACAGTATCAAGGCAGCCAGCACAAGCGTTATCGCGTTGGCAAATATGATGGCCGTATCGGAAATATAAACGCCATAGACAAGCCAGCATAACACGCCTAATGTGAATATACTGTACATGCTCAAGGAGAGTGATTCCGTATCCCGGGTTTTTATCGTCAATATGGCCTGTGGTAGGAATGAGGCTGTGGTTAGTGTTGCAGCTATGTAGCCAATAATTTCAGGCATTACTATCATCGGCGTTGTTCTCTGTTGATATAAAGTTCTTTGTAAATAGACAGGAGGGTCATCAGGCCATGAGGCTGAATATGCGTTGGCATACCCGATTTCAGATAACCACGGTTCTGTTCAGTTCAAAATCCAGTACTGTTTTTTTGCCCGCATATCCGCGAGGATTGCATAAGATTCTGGCGCCGGCTATCCGGTAATCGGACGAACTGTGCACATGGCCGTGAAACCAGGCGGCAATCTCACATTCGTAGAACAAAGGCTGTAAGTCAAAGTTATTGCAATAGGCCAGCTTTTTAAAGGCGTTCGGCGACTCATCCCAACTCCATTGGGACGGTGCGTGATGCGTGACGACAACGGTCTTGCCTGGAAAGGGGTAAGCCAGTTCCTGCTCCAGCCATGCCTTTGAGGCTCGGTGCAATTCCGTAAAATCGGTTGTGCCAAACGGCTTTCCCGCACAACTGATTTTCCTGAAATCGTTCAGCATCTTGCCTACCATGTCCGCTTTTCCATCGCCTTCGACAAACAGATCGGCCCACATCGTACAGCCTAAAAAACGCACATCTTGAAATAAAAACTCGCTGTTTTCAAGGAAATGCACATTGCTGCCCCTGCATTGTTCCCTAAGCTGCCGCAGCGTTTTATGGTAATCCCGGCCATAGAACTCATGATTGCCCGCAACGTAAATAACCGGTTTATTCAAGGATTCCAGCCATTCCAGTCCTTGTGTGTAAATTCCGATATCGCCTGCGGCAACGATAATATCGGCATCATTGGCCGGCGCCTCCAGTGTCCCGCATTCCAAATGTATATCAGAAAAATAATTAATCTTCACGATTTAATCTGCTCAATGTCCTGTATGAGAGTATAATTTCCGGTTATTCTTTCAGATAACCGTAACCTTTTCCATTAAAGATTTTATATGTCAGTTAGCCCTAGAAAAATCACTCAGCAAGTTTTAATCGGCAATGTTAAAGTCGGCGGCGGCGCGCCCATCGTGGTCCAATCGATGACCAATACCGATACGGCCGATGCTTCCGCAACCGCCAATCAGATTATCGAACTGGCCAAGGCAGGTTCCGAACTTGTCCGTATTACGGTTAATTCGGAAGAAGCGGCCAAAGCCGTCGCTGAAATCCGCAATCAATTGGACCGGAAAGGCTGCGATACCCCGATTGTTGGCGATTTTCATTTCAATGGGCATAAATTACTGGAAAAATACCCGGACTGCGCCGAAGCACTGAGCAAGTACCGCATCAATCCGGGCAATGTCGGCCGCGGGAAAAGCCGCGACCCGCAATTCCAGCAAATGATCGAATTCGCCTGCCGTTATGATAAGCCGGTCCGTATCGGCGTCAATGGCGGCAGTCTCGATCAATCGGTGTTGACTCGCCTGCTGGAAGAAAACAGAAGCAAGGCGAATCCCGAGGAACTGTCGGCCATCACCCGCGAAGCGATTATTATTTCGGCACTGGAGAGCGCGGCCAAGGCGGAAGAGATTGGCCTGGCCAAAAACAAAATCGTGCTGTCCTGTAAAATCAGCAACGTGCAGGAATTGATCAGTATTTACGAGGAACTGTCCAGACGCTGCGATTACGCGCTGCATCTGGGATTGACCGAAGCCGGCATGGGCTCGAAAGGCATCGTGTCCTCGGCCGCCGCGCTATCGGTGTTGATGCAGCAGGGCATCGGCGATACCATTCGCATTTCCCTGACTCCCGAGCCCGGCTCGGCAAGAACCCAGGAAGTCATTGTCGCCCAGGAAATCCTGCAAACGATGGGTTTTCGTTCGTTTACGCCAATGGTCATCTCCTGCCCAGGCTGCGGCCGCACGACCAGCGACTATTTCCAGAAACTGGCGCTGGAAATTCAAACCTATCTGCGTGAAAGCATGCCCATCTGGCGCGACCAATACCCTGGCGTCGAAACCATGGAAGTCGCGGTAATGGGTTGCGTGGTCAATGGCCCCGGCGAAAGCAAGAACGCCAATATCGGCATCAGCCTGCCCGGTACCGGCGAATCGCCGGTAGCGCCTGTCTATGAAGACGGTGTAAAAACGGTCACGCTGAAAGGCGATAGGATTGCCGAGGAATTTCAGGAAATAGTCCAGCGCTATATTGAATCGCATTACGGCGCGTAAGCCGCTATTCACCGGCTGAATAGCCATCATTCAGCCGGTGTTTTTCACTAACCTTCCTGACCGTCGATGCGGGCCGTCGTCAGTATCGGCGCATAAACAAACACAAACAGCGCAAACGCCGCCAGCCAGGACAGCGTCGATACATATACGAGCGAGCCGTACCAGTCCGGCAGCGCTATCGGCAATAAAACCCTGAACAAGGCCGCCAGATTGATCAGCACAAATCCAATCGCCATGGCGTTGGAAACGCGAAGCACCCTGCCAGTGTGGCCTAACGATACCCGCGCCATCATGCCCAGTGTTAGCACGCCGATGCCGCCGACCGTAAAAGCATGCAAGGCCAAAGTCGGCGCCACCAGTCCGTAAGCGGAAAACGCCGTCAGCGCGAAACCTAAAATAATCCAGCCGTAGCCGATATAGAGCACCCACAGCAACGGCACATACCAGATGCGCTGCACGTACCAGCCCCATACTCTGACAATATTGACGACAACCGCCAACACCGCTGTCGATGCCAGGACGGCACCGGAAATATCGAAGAACTGCAAGCCGAATAACACAGCCGCCGCGGCAATCGACAAGCCATCCATTATCGGATTTCTCAATGCACGCGTTCCGGGCAAACCGCGTTCGGTAAAAAAAGGAAAAACACGCCCGGCGATGACCAGGATCATGATAATGATGGTGGCGACGACCACCTGAATGCCCAGCCATGCGCTGTTTTCCTGGAAACCGAGAATATCGGCATGTATCAGGCCATTGCCCAGGGCCAGCAGAAGCAAGAGCCCGACAAAAATCAGGTTTCTGTATTGGCGGACCTTCATGATCGGTTTGCTGACCTGGTATGCCAGAGCCGGCAGGAAGGAAAAATCGATCAGCGCGATCAGGGCATCCGGGAGCAGCCCTGCATAGAACGGCACGATGCGCCCGTATAACCATAACAGGCACAAACCGGCCAATTGATCGCCGGTCGATGTCGGCCGGCCCGTCCAGTTTTTAACTGCCGTCAATAAAAAGCCGGCAATCACGGCGACAGAATAACCGAGCAGCATTTCATGCGCATGCCAATAGGTATTGGCGAAATAATTGCCCAGCGTCAGATCGCCCTTGAAAATAGCATTCCAGAGCACGATCAGAATCAGCGCCGATAAACCGGCCAATCCGAAGAAGGCCCTGAATCCCAAGGCAAACAGAGGATAATCAAAAATAGTAGGTGATTTCATGTTGATCAATTTTCCAGCCAGTCCAGTTCAGCATTCGAGAAACCTGCAATTATACGCATTTCTCGGTTAAATGGGCCTTTTGGTTTGCCGCCTTTGTAGTATTGCCTGATCAATTCACGGTATTTCGCTTCAGGTTCAAGATCAAGCTGCCGGCAAACAAACTTAAACCAGTAGGAACCCAACTCCACATGCCCGACCTCATCGGTTAATATCCGCGTCAGGATGGTCACACTCTTGTCGTCGCCCAGTTTTTTGAATTTTTCAATGATGGCCGGGGTCACATCAAGCCCGCGCGCCTCCATGCAACGGGGCACCATGGCCAGTCTGGCCAGTAAATTATCGGCGGTATCCGTGGCATGTTCCCATAAACCGCTGTGCGCCGGCAGGTCGCCATAATCGGTCCGCAGGAATCGGAGATGATCCCGGATCAATGCAAAATGTTGCGCTTCTTCGTCGGCAACACGCAGCCAATCCTGATAGAATTGGTCAGGCAAGCCCCGGAAACGATAAAGCATATCCCAGGCTAGATAAATGGCGACAAATTCAACGTGCGCAATGGCATGAAAAAAAGCAATGATGCCGTCAGGGGTAGTCAATTTCCGTTGCGGCATATGACGTGGCGCCAGAAGATGCGGCCGATCGGGAAATTTTACATTAAGAATGGGCAATACCGGCCCATGAGAACTAAGACTTAAGCGCTGCGCCTGCAATAATTGCCAGGCCTGATGCGTAAGCGCTAGCTTTTCATCAATATCGGTCCGATGCAAACATGCCTCGGCAAACTCAAATATATTTTTCATTAATCAATGATAACAGCAAAAGAATGAATAAGATTTTGGATTTCACTTTTCTATTGGCCTATTGCCTGCTTGTTTACTGGCTTTCCGATCAACCTTCCCTGCACGGCCCGCAATGGTTCCCCCACCAGGATAAGCTCTATCATGCCGGAATCTACTCCGTTATGGCATTGCTGGCATGGCGCAGCTTCAGGCACTGGATCGGCCACTCTATTATACTGGCTATATCGGCCATTGCCTTTTGCAGTTTATACGGCGTATACGATGAATGGCATCAGTCTTTTGTCGAAGGACGAACGGCGGATCTTGCCGACTGGATCGCCGATACCGCTGGAGCGGCCGCAACTATATTTTTGTTTTATAAGCTACGCATTCGGCCGCAAGTTCGGATAAAATTGTAATCTTTTGTTTACGTTTATATCCCATGTCCAAAAACATTCGCATTGAAAGATGTAGCGGCAAAGCGCTGGAACGTTATATTCCGGAACTGGCCCGCCTAAGAATTGAAGTGTTTCATGATTTTCCTTATTTGTATGACGGTACTTACGAGTATGAGGAAAAGTACCTGCAAACTTATATCAATTGCCCGGAGAGTGTCATCGTTATCGCATTCGACGGCGATAAAGTGGTCGGCGCGTCCACTGCCATCCCGATGAAATATGAAACGGATGAACTTAAAAAACCGTTTATTGAGCATGGCTACAACCTGGACGAGATTTTCTATTGCAGCGAATCGGTATTGAATAAAAATTATCGCGGCCTCGGCATCGGCGTGCGTTTTTTTGAGGAAAGAGAGGCTCATGCCGAAGAACTCGGCGGATTCAAGCACATCTGCTTCTGCTGCGTGGAACGGCCCGCCGACCATCCCCGTCGTCCGGCCGATCATGTGCCGCTCGATAAGTTCTGGAACAAACGCGGCTATTTCAAACATCCCGAGTTGACGACAACCTACAGTTGGAAAGATCTGGACGACGTTGAAGAAACCCCTAAACCGATGACATTCTGGCTGAAGCATGAAAGTTAAAATCGCTACCGCCCAATACGACATCAGCTTCCTGGAGAACTGGCAGAATTATCAGGCCAAAATTGAGCGCTGGGTTGGCGAGGCCGCCGAGCAGGACGCGAAGATTCTGCTTTTCCCCGAGTATGGCAGCATGGAACTGGCCTCGCTGTTTCCTAAAGAGGTCTATTCATCGCTCAGCAAACAGCTGTCGTCCATGCAATCCTTGATTGATGACTATACCGGCCTGTTCCGGACACTGGCTCAAAAATACGGCTGTTACATCCAGTCCGGCACATTCCCGGTTGAAATCGAGCCCAATGTTTATCGCAACCGGGCTTATCTGTTCATGCCCGATGGCCGAATCGATTACCAGGATAAGCTGATCATGACCCGCTTTGAGAACGAGCAATGGCTGATCAATAGCGGCGAGGCATTGAAATGTTTCGACACCGAGTACGGAAGAATCGCAATCAACGTCTGCTATGACAGCGAATTTCCGATGCTGGCGCGCAAACAGGTTGAAGCCGGAGCCAACCTGATTCTGGTGCCCAGTTGCACAGACACGCTCGCCGGCTACCATCGGGTCAAAATAGGCTGCCAGGCAAGAGCGCTGGAAAACCAGTGCTATGTTGTGCAATCCCCGACAGTAGGCGAAGCGCCCTGGTCTGAAGCGGTTGACGTCAATATCGGTGCCGCGGCTGTTTATACGCCCGTGGACCGAGGCTTTCCTGACAATGGCATTCTGGCTATCGGCGAGCTCAACAAGGCGCAATGGGTCATGGCTGAAATCTCTCTCAGCGCTTGCGAGGCAGTCCGGCAACAAGGACAAGTCTTTAATTACCGGGACTGGCCATTGCAAAACAAGTTCGATTAATTAAAAAATCGCCTCGAAAGAATAACCGTTAAATTCCAGGATTTCTTTCAATCTTTTTAATGAATCCATCTGAATTTGTCTAACGCGCTCCCTGGTTACACCCAACTCTTGAGCAACCTGTTCAAGAGTTGCGTTTTCATAACCGCAAAGCCCGTATCGGCGGCAAATCACTTCACGCTGCTTTTCAGACAGTTGAAACACCCAATTGGCAATATTCTGTTTAATGCCGTCTTCCTGTAATTTTTCGGTTGGCGACATATCCTCGGCATCTGAAATCGATTCAACCAAAGGTTTGTCAAAATCCTTGCCGCTGGGTATATCGACAGACGTGACCCGTTCATTGAGCTTGAGCATTTTTTTAACCATATGGACCGGTTTATCGAGATATTCGGCAATATCCTCGGTACTAGGCTCATGATCCATCAACTGGGCCAAATGATGCTGGGCTTTGAGATAAACATTCATTTCTTTAACGATATGAATTGGCAGTCGGATCGTGCGGGTCTGATTCATGATGGCTCGCTCAATCGTCTGCCTGATCCACCAGGTGGCGTACGTCGAAAACCTAAATCCCTTGTCAGGATCGAATTTTTCGACAGCGCGGATCAATCCCAGATTACCCTCCTCTATTAAATCCAACAGCGGCAATCCTCTGTTCAAATAACGGCGGGAAATTTTGACTACCAAACGCAAATTGCTTTCAATCATGATATTGCGCGCTTTTTCATCGCCTCGCAACGCCTTCTTGCCATAGTATTTTTCCTGATCCGCGGTCAATAGCTGTGATTTCCCTAACTCATTCAAATAGAACCGCGTAGCATCGAAGCTGCTATCATTATGAGCTTCTATGGAAATTGCCTCATCAACCTCCATGACTTCGCCCAATACGGAATCTGCATCAAGCTCGTCATCAAACGCTGCACAAATATCGTCGTCCAATACGTCACACATTTCTTCCTGCATACACCCCCCTTGACTAATCGACCTGAGTCGAGGTAGCTCTATTTTTTGGTAAATAATTTAATGGATCTATGGATTTTCCATTTTTTCTTATTTCAAAATGCAGCGAACTTTGCTCAGATCCGGTTTTTCCGACATAGGCGATAACTTGGCCTTTTTTTATGGATTGTCCTTCCGAAACTAGCAAACGGCTATTATTGGCATAAGCACTTAAGTACAGTTCATTATGTTTGATAATTATTAAATTACCAAAGCCAATCAGACCTTTTCCGCTATACACAACTTTTCCAGTTTCAGCAGCGCTGACTTCCTGTCCCATTTTTCCCTTTATATCAATTCCTTTGTTACCCGATTGTTTAAAGTTTTTTACAACTTTTCCCTCTATCGGCCACTGCCAATTTAACTTTAACACTATTTTCTTATCATTTGAAAGAATTGGCTTTTTTTGTGAACTACGTCCTGTTTTTTTGGTAGGCTTCTTGTTCGGCTGCTTCGAAATTAATGCGCTATCTCTCTGATTGGAATTGAATAATTTCAGCTTATGGCCAGTTACCAAAAGATAAGGCGGCAACAGGTGATTCCACAGCGCCAAGCGTTGATAACCATGCCCGGAGCGCAAGCCGATCGAATATAAGGTATCGCCTTTTTTTACCACATAATATTTTGTTCCAGCTGTGATATGTCTCGTATTATCTCCCGCCTCTGCCTCGCTTTCTGCGGATTTTGTCTGATTTTCAGAAGAATCGATATCATAAGACTTTACCGGCTCAAAGTTTTCATGTTCCGAACAGGCGCTCAATAAAAAGCCCAATATCAGTTCTACGATAAAAATTGGCCGGTAATGACGAGAATGCATGGCTATCTGGCCAGCAGGATCTTCTTGGCCAGATTTATTTTCGCGGCCAGATAATCGGAGCCGCCACGGTCAGGATGCATTTTCTGCATCAATTTCCGGTGGGCCTCGATGATTTCCTGCTTCGACGCGCCCATTTTCAACCCCAATACTTCATAGGCCTCTTCAATCGTCATTTTTCCCGAAAGGCTTGATGCGCGCTGATAGGATGATGCCCCTTGCTTGGCGGCATTAAATTCGGCCCATAATCTGTGCAGTTGAGGCGCATAATGCAGCAAAACGGGTATAAACCTGAGCAAGAAGGCAACGATGACGCTAACCAGTGCAAAAAGCCAGTTCAGACGTCCGGTCGCGCCCAAATAAATTAGAATCATGCCGACAATGCCGAGGCCGAGAATTTTGATATAACGAGCTATTTGAGCGGACGGCGTTTTTAAAAATTTGCGCAGGACAAAAAATGAAATAATGATTAACAGTAAAACCAGATAAATTCGAATCAATGTTGTCTCCGGGCTTTGTATCCGTCTTCAAACCGTCATTTCTTAGTGGTCAAACGAATAATACCTTAGAATAAGTCATCTCACGATAACAGCTTGAATATTTGATTCGATGCAGAATGCCAAAATTCCACTTCTAGGTTTCGCCGCTTTCAGCGGTACCGGCAAAACAACCTTGCTGACGCGTTTAATTCCGATTCTGAAAGCCAATGGCCTGCGTATAGGGTTGATCAAGCACAGCCATCATGATTTTGAAGTAGACAAGCCGGGCAAGGACAGCTTCCGCTTGCGGGCGGCCGGCGCTTCGCCCGTCATGCTGATATCGAAATCGCGGCGCGCCATAATCACCGAAATCACGCCCGAAAAAGAGCCCCGGCTGGACGACCAGCTAAAGTTGTTTGATCAGTCTGAGCTGGACCTGATTCTGGTTGAGGGCTTTAGAACGGAGCCATTTCCGAAGATTGAACTGCATCGCCCCTCGCTCGACAAACCATTGCTTTATCCTGATGACCCCCACATCATCGCGATCGCTTCGGATTGCCCCCTGGAAACGCCGCCCCGGGTGGCTCAGCTCGATATCAACCAGCCTGAGATGATTGCAGAGTTTATCCTGAACCCATTCATGAGAGGACATTATGATTGACCTTTGTAGCCAGGAACCAAAACCGCTGCTTTCTCTCGAGGAAGCCCTAGCCAGAATCAAAACCGCTCTGCAGCCTGTCGCCGGCTCTGAGAAGGTAGCGCTAAAGAGCGCCTTGGGACGCGTGCTGGCACAGCCGGTTTTCACGCCGATCGATATTCCCTACGAAAGAAACGCCGCCATGGACGGCTATGCCTTGGCCGCCAGCGACATACTGCCAAACCAGCCCTTTTCCCTGCATTTAGCGGGAGCATCCTGGGCCGGCAAACCGTTTCAGGGACAGCTTCAGCCAGGCCAATGCATCAGAATCTTCACCGGCGCAGTATTGCCCGAGCAGGCCGATACTGTCGTCATGCAGGAGCAGGTGCGCACCGATGGACAAACCGTACATTTTCCTGCACAGATACGACCCTATCAGAATGTCCGGGAAGTCGGCGAGGATATCCGGCAAGGCGCCTGTCTGCTTTCATCGCCTAAAAAATTGACTGCCGTGGACTTAGGACTGCTGGCCTCCGCCGGCGTTTGCGAGGTTACCGTCAAACGGCGATTAAGCATCGCTTTTTTTTCTACCGGCGATGAGCTGACGGCCATAGGGCAGGCATTGGAATCGGGAAAAGTCTATGACAGCAACCGCTATATTCTGAGCGGCCTGCTAACCGATCCCGGCTATAGCATGGCGGACAAGGGCGTGATCGCCGATGACAGAGACAAGCTGGAAGAAAGCCTTACTGAAGCGGCCCGAAATTACGATGTCATCATCACCACGGGCGGCGCTTCGGTGGGAGAAGCCGATTTCGTCAAGGACGTACTGGCCAGCCGCGGACAAGTCAATTTCTGGAAAATTGCCATAAAACCCGGAAAACCTCTGGCGTTCGGCAAAATCGGCGATTGTCATTTCTTCGGCCTGCCCGGCAATCCGGTCGCCGTCATCGTCACCTTTGACCAGCTCGTCAAGCCCGCGTTAAGGCAACTGGCCGGCGAGCCGCCTACCAAACCTTTACGGTTGAGGGCCGTTTGCACAAGCTCGCTGAAAAAATCGGCGGGAAGGCAGGAGTTTCAACGCGGTATATTGAGCCAAAACGATGCCGGCGAATGGCTTGTGGCTTCATCGGGAAAACAGGGCTCGCATCTGCTCGGCTCAGTCAGCCGGGCTAATTGCTATATCGTCTTGCCGGCCGATTGCGCAGGCGTGGAAGCCGGCGAGCAAGTGATCGTCGAACCGTTCAGCCTGTCTGTATAAAACCAGTCAGTAGCGCGGTACCGAGCTGTCGCACTCAAGTGACCAGGCGTCGATGCCGCCTCTCAGGTTTGAAACCTTTTCAAAGCCACAATGCACCAGGTAATCCGCGGCCTGCTGACTACGCATGCCGTGATGGCAGATCACAACGATGTCCTTCTGCGAGTCCAGCTCATCAAGCCTTTGCGGAATTTGATTCAGCGGAATCGACACGCTCTTTCCGATGCGGGCATATTGAAATTCATGCGGCTCTCTGACATCCAGCAAGAACAGAGGCTCTTCATTTTGAATTTTGTTTTTCAATTCAATCGCCGAAATTTGTTTTACAGACATTGTTATCCTTTATTGTTAATGAATCTTTCTAAACGCTGCATGGCGACAGCCATTCTATCTATGGAAGTCGTATACGCAAAACGGACATAATGGTTTGACTCATATTCGCCAAAATCCTTGCCCGGCGTGATTGCCACACCTTCGGCCTCCAGCAAGTCCAGTGCGAATTGATAGCTGTCGTCGGTGAATTTCGCGCAATTGGCGTAAATATAAAAGGCGCCTTCCGGCTTGATTGGAATGTGAAATCCTAATTGCACAAGCGTGTCGTAGAGAAAATCTCGCCGGGCTGCAAACTCTGCCCGCCTGAATTCAAGCTCATCAAGTGTACGCTCGTCGAAGGCCGCCAAAGCCGCGTACTGAGAATGCGTGGACGTGGAAATGAAAATATTTTGCGCCAGTCTCTCGACGGCGTCCATGAACCCGTCGGGCACAATCAGCCAGCCGATGCGCCAGCCGGTCATGCCGAAATATTTGGAAAAGCTGTTGATGACAAACACATCGTCACTGAATACCAGCGCTGTCGACGTATTCTTGCCATAAACCAGGCCATGATAAATTTCATCGGAATAAAAACAGCCGCCCAGCTGACTGACGGCCTGAATAGCCGAATTTAACACCGCCGGATCGATAATCGTGCCGGTAGGATTGGATGGCGAGGCAATCAGCGCCCCCTTAGTTGACTCTGTCCAGTTCTCCCTTATCAATTCTGCGTTCAATTGATAACGGGTAGCCGAATCCACGGGCACTGCCCGGGTTTTACCCTCGAACACCTTGACAAAATTACTGTTGCACGGATAACACGGATCCGCCATCAGCAGTTCTTCTCCGGGATTCAAACTGGCGCCCAGCGCCAGCAAAAAAGAGCCGGAAGCGCCTGGCGTTACAAAAATTCGCTCCGGGGCAACAGACACGCCGTAGCGTTGCCGGTAAAAATCGGCTATTTTTTCACGAAGTTCGGGCAAGCCCGCGGCCGGCGTATATTTAATCTCGCCGGTTTGAATATGTTCGATACCGGCATCAACAATGGTCTGCGGTGTAGCAAAATCAGGCTCGCCGATCTCCATATGAATGATATCCCTGCCCTGACTCTCCAATTGCTTGGCGCGTCGAAGCAATTCCATAACATAAAATGGAGAAATAGTCTGAGTCCGTTTAGCCAGTCTTTTGCTCATATCTCATCACTCGCCAAAAACTCTTAATTGTACCAATAATCCTTGCCATCTTATTATGATTCTGATAAAAATGCTCAGTTTTATTTATCTTGTCTTAGGAGTTAAAGGATGACCGATAGTTCTAAAACTGACGCATCACCTTTCAGTTTCACGCCTTATAAAGAAAAAGAAGGCGAAGAATATATGAGTGAGGCTCAGCTTAAGCATTTTGAGACCATTCTAAGAAACTGGAAAGCTGAATTAATGCAGGAAGTAGACCGTACTGTGCACCATATGCAGGATGACGCCGCTAATTTCCCTGATCCTAACGACCGGGCGACCCAGGAGTCGGAATTCAGTCTGGAATTAAGAACTCGTGATCGCGAACGCAAACTGATCAAGAAAATTGAAGAAGCCCTGAAAGAAATTGAATCAGGCGATTATGGCTTTTGCGAGTCGTGCGGCATCGAGATTGGCGTACGCCGCCTGGAAGCCAGACCGACCGCCACCTTGTGCATAGACTGCAAAACTCTCGATGAAATTCGGGAAAAACAAATGGGGTAAGTCTGTCGCAGGACAAACAACCCTATATCGGCCGGTTCGCGCCCTCGCCTACCGGCCCACTTCATTTCGGGTCGTTATATACGGCCCTGGCCAGTTTTCTTCAAGCCCGCTCACAGCAAGGTAAATGGCTGTTGCGCATCGACGACCTCGATACGCCGCGAAACGCCAAGGGTTCAGTCGACCACATCCTGAAAACGCTGGAAACTTTCGGCCTGCATTGGGACGATAGCGTTTACTATCAAAGCCATCATCCCGATGTTTATGAGGATGCCCTGCATGAACTGGCAGAAAACCGGCTTATTTATGCCTGTACATGCAGCCGCAAGATGCTGGCCGAAACGCATCCGCAACAGGCTCAATCCGATATTTATCCGGGCATCTGCCGGGACAAGCCGCCTCCGCCTCACAGCCCGCATGCATTCCGCATCAAAACCGATAATCGAATCATTTCATTTCAGGATGAGCTGCAAGGCCCGATCACGCAAAACCTGGCTGAACAGCATGGCGATTTTGTCCTGAAACGAAAAGACGGCATCATTGCTTATCAGTTTGCCGTCGTGATCGATGACCACAGGCAACAAGTCAATCATGTCTTGCGCGGCTTTGATCTGCTTGACTCGACGCCCAAGCAAATCTATCTGCAGCAGCAACTGGGACTTGTCACGCCTCAATACATGCATGTGCCGATCATTATCGATACCCAGGGCTATAAGCTCAGCAAGCAAACCCTGGCGCGGGCAGTCGACTTAAAGGCACCGCACAAGCTGATTTTTGAGCTGCTGACCTTATTGAAACAAGCCCCTCCGGACGAGCTTAAGCATGCCGGATCAACCGAGCTGCTTGACTGGGCCATCGCTCACTGGAACCCGACCCCTCTGGAGAAATTGCGTGCAATCAGCCGATGAGCTAATTAAGGTAATTCATATTCATCACTATCGTTGTCTCTGTTTGCCGGATAAGGATTAAAACATGTCAAACGTTAAAATTTACGACGTACAACCGGAAATCGCCGCCAGAGCGCACATCACCGCCGAAACGTATAAAACGCTTTACCGATATTCCATTGACCACCCCGAAGCCTTCTGGGCCGGACAGGCCGAGCGGTTTCTGGACTGGAGCAGACGCTGGGATACAGTCATGGCATACGATTATCCGAAAGGCCATGTCCGCTGGTTTGAAGGCGGGAAGCTCAATGTCAGCGTCAACTGCCTGGACCGTCACCTGCCCGCGCGCGGCGACCAAGTGGCCATTATCTGGGAAGGCGATAATCCGGCGCATGATAAAAAAGTCACTTACCGCGAACTGCATGAGCAGGTGTGTAAATTTGCCAATGTCTTAAAAGCGCAGGGCGTCAAAAAAGGCGACCGCATCTGCATTTATCTGCCCATGATTGCCGAGGCGGCGGTCGTCATGCTGGCCTGCACACGCATCGGCGCCGTGCACTCGATCGTTTTCGGCGGCTTTTCCGCCGATGCGCTGAAAGACCGCATACTCGATGCGGACTGCAGATATCTGGTCTGCGCCGATGAGAGCAACCGCGGCGGCAAGACCGCGCCACTTAAAGTCAATGTCGATCGCGCGGCCGCGAATTGCCCCGGGCTTGAAAAAGTCATCGTCATCAAGAACACCGGCGCGGCCATAGACTGGCACGAGCACCGCGACATCTGGTATCACGAAGCCATGGCCATGGTGTCCGCCGAGTGTCCGGCCGAAGCCATGGATGCGGAGGACCCGCTGTTCATCCTGTACACCTCCGGCTCCACCGGCAAACCCAAAGGCGTCCTGCACACGACCGGCGGCTATCTGCTGTATGCGGCCATGACCCATAAATATGTCTTCGATTACCATGACGGCGATATCTACTGGTGCACGGCCGACATAGGCTGGGTAACGGGCCATTCCTACAGCATTTACGGCCCCTTATGCAACGGCGCCACGACGCTGCTGTTCGAAGGCGTGCCGACGTATCCGGAAGCCGACCGGTTCTGGCGCATCGTCGACAAGCACCGGGTCAATATCTTCTATACCGCGCCGACCGCCATCCGCGCCCTGATGGCGCAGGGCGACGACTTCGTCACGCGCACCGACCGCGGCAGCCTCAGGATTCTTGGCAGCGTCGGCGAACCGATCAATCCGGAAGCCTGGGAATGGTACTATCACGTGGTCGGCAATGGCCGCTGCCCGATCATGGATACCTGGTGGCAAACCGAAACCGGCGGCATCATGATCACGCCCCTGCCCGGCGCCATCGCGCTGAAGCCCGGCTCCGCCGCCCTGCCGTTTTTCGGCGTCAAACCGGACATTCTCGATAATGAAGGCCGTTTGCAGGAAGGCGCGGCCGAAGGCATTCTGGTCATCGGCCGCTCATGGCCAGGACAGGCCAGAACCGTTTATGGCGACCATCAACGCTTTGTCGACACTTATTTTAAAAACTATCCCGGCTATTATTTCGCCGGAGACGGCGCGCGTCGCGACCAGGACGGCTACTACTGGATTACCGGACGTGTCGACGACGTCATCAATGTGTCCGGCCACCGCTTGGGCACGGCCGAAGTCGAAAGCGCGCTGGTGCTGCACGAAGATGTCGCCGAAGCGGCCGTGGTCGGCTATCCGCACGATATCAAAGGCCAGGGCATTTATGCTTATGTGACGCTAAACGCAGGCGTGGAACCCTCGGAAAAACTCAAGCAGGAACTCACCGAACTGGTCAGAAAGGAAATCGGCGCTATTGCGCATCCTGATGTGATTCAATGGGCGCCTGGACTGCCGAAGACGCGTTCAGGCAAGATCATGCGCCGGATCCTGCGCAAAGTGGCCTCAAACGAAATCAGCAATCTCGGTGATACGTCAACTTTGGCCGATCCATCCGTCGTCGAAGATATCATCGACCACCGGGCCAATAAGTAAGATTAAAGCCAACAAAAAAGCAACAACACTTTTTTGTCGACCCTTATCGAAGATTTGGCTCAAACAAGGGGATGTTGATAACCTGCAGTTCCTGCCCGACCATGATGCCCAGACGCAACATATTGGCCGACCTGGCTTCGTCGCGCCCCGGAAAAAACAGGTAGCCGAAAGCCAACTCGCCAGGCAGCACGCGGTCGGCATGCAAGGAACGTCTCGCCAGATCATTGACGATTTGCTGACCATATTCGTCATGCGCACTGGCTCCGCCGTACAAAGCACCGGCAGCGGCTCCAGCCATGGCGCCTTTGCCGGTCGTGTCACCGAGATTGCTTCCGCTTATGACGCCGATCGCCAGTCCTGCCAGCGCACCGGCTGCACCCATCAATACGGAAGGTCTCATAGCGCCTTTTAAGGTCTCGCCAATCTCGACATCTTCACTGATCCGGCGATAGGCTTGATCTGTCGTCAACAATGGCCACGCCTGCCCCTGATTGTCGATCAAAAACGTTTGTTGCGGCTGTAAATTAATTTCTTCCTTACTTTGATTATCGATAACCAGGCGGACAGGCAGCAGCCCCATCTCTCTGACATCATACCCGAATACCGACTTGGCCCTTTTTTCATTGACATAGGGAGTTGCCGCAATCCTGGCGCCTTTGATATCGATAGAACCGATAGAGGCTGACGGCAAAAGCACAGGCGACACACGCTCTTTATACGTGCTGCAACCGGCAAGCATGCTGCCGATCAACAACATCACAAACCCGTGGTTCCGAATTCCCTGAGAAGCCATGCCTTTCTCCTTAAAAAATAAGGATGTGTAAATTTTTCGCTGTTTTAAAAAAAACGCCAAATCACAATTTACGACACCGGTTTCAGCCGGAGGTTCTAATCAAGCCGGCTTTACCTAGCTTGCGCCTTTCAAAAAGCGCAACGCTTAAAAGATAGACCAGCATCAGCCCGCCGGAAGACAGCCATGCCGGCCGGCCGGCATCGAGCGGCAATCGATCGTGCGCTAAGTACAAGGCGATGCCGAGACCGGTATAGCCGATCACGCGCTTAAGATCATAAGCCACCGGATAATACTTCTTGCCCAGCAAGTAAGAGACGATCACCATCGTGCCGTAACAAGCCAAAGTCGCCCATGCCGATCCCACATAGCCCAGCGTCGGAATCAGCCAGATATTGAGCGCGATTGTCAAGGCAGCACCGGCCAGGGATACAAAAGCCCCCATCACGGTGCGGTCGGTCAGCTTGTACCAGATCGACAGATTAACATAAATGCCCAGGCACAGATTGGCCAGCAACAGTATCGGCACAACATCGAGCCCTGCGCGAAACTCTTCGCCGATGAAATATTTAAAGAAATCGATGAACAACGTCACCATCAGGAAGATAAACACGCAGAAAATCACGAAAAACTTGAGCACATCGGCATAGACCTTGCGCGCATCGCTGTTGCCGGCATAAGCGAAGAAAAACGGTTCGGCGGCATAGCGGAAAGCCTGAATGAACAAGGACATCAGGATCGAGAGCTTGTAGCAGGCGCTGTAAATGCCAAGCATTTTCAGGTTGGTGACTTCATCATAGGGCAGCAGATATTTGAGCAAGGCGCGATCGAGCATTTCATTGATGATGCCGGCGAAGCCGATCACGACCATCGGCAACGAATAGCGCAGCATGCGCCCGAACAATTGCCGGTCAAAACCCCAGGCCAGCCCTCTAAACTGCGGCGTCAGCAGTAAAAATTTGAACACGCTCGCCAGCAGGTTGGCGATAAAGATATATCCCACGCCGATAGCCGGATCATAAACCTGCCTCACCCACGAACCGGGATTCTGCCCGAGCACTTTAGGGCAATAAACGATGAAGAACAGGCTCAGCAAGATCGTTATCATGATCTCGGCCACTTTGATACTTGCAAAACGCAGCGCCTTGTTCTCGGCCCGGAGGCGTGCGAAAGGGATAGCCGTCATTGCGTCCAGCGCCAGGATGATCGCGAACCACAGCACGTATTCCGGATGATCGGCATAATGAAGTGCCGCCGACAGTGGCGTATTGAGCCACCGGATAAGCAGAAAAAAGCCCAGATTGACCAGAACCACAAAAATCAGTGCCGTCGAATAAGCCGTATCGCGCCCACTTGATTCCTTGTCGCGGAAGCGAAAATAGCCCGTTTCAAACCCGAACAGCAGCAGCACGGAAAAAAATCCCGCATAGGCGTAAAACTCCGACACCACGCCATATTCCGCCGCCGAAAAATAATAGGTATAAAGCGGCACCAGAAGATAATTGAGGAAGCGCCCGAAAATACTGCTGATGCCGTAAATTGCGGTTTGGGATGCCAGTTTTCTTATAATGCCCATTTAAGCCTGTTAATCGATAAAGGAAATATTCGGACTGATGAGTATCGCATGCTCAAGCGGCCCGAACTTTAAACCGCCAGTGCGGTTCCAGTTGGCTCGGCATTATATAACCGATATTGCCACGATGAGATTTTTTGTCGTTTAGAGATATCGCGCTTAATCGGATAATGTATTGGATGCGTCAGCGATTTGAAGCCGGAGCGTTTGCTTTGGGATGGGCCGTTTTGTACCGAATCAATGCTTTTTTTCGACCCAATCATCGCCGCGCTTTTCATATTTCTTTTTCACGGCCGCCCAGGCTACTTTGTGGGCCACGGTTTCCCTGTCATCGCTATGGCGGCGGTCCTCGGGATCCTTATACTCATCCCAGGCATTGTTATAAGCTGACAGGTAAATCTCCTGCCCATGCGTGGGCAAATGATTTTTTACGTTATCAGGCAGGTCGCTCAAACGCTTGTAAGGCATGATCTTCTCCCGAATCAAGAAACATTTCAGTTGCCGGTTGTTTAAATCGCCTGCTCAATGAAACCTGGCGGTTGCCGAATTCACCGATTCGCCCAGGTTATTCGAGACGACTTCAACATCGGCCTTAAGGCTTTCCCAGACATCATCGCGGGCTCGCTGCAGTTCATCCAGCTTTTTCTGTGCGATGTCCAGTTTTTGCTGCAAATCGTCGATCTGCTCATCATACTCAGCTTTTACATCGGCTTCAGCCTCATCCGCCCTGACTTTCAGCTGATCAATCGCGGCGCTCCACTCGGCCAGCTGTGTTTGCAGTTTATGCTGATAAACTTCCTGCTGCTTCATGGGATTCTCCTGGCACGGGTTAATCAGGGTTTGGCGATATACAGCGCGGCCGCCAAACCCGCTGTCTCGGATTCATGCCAAAATGACTGCCTGCCGGCAGGAGAAGTTCCTTCCCGCCTGCCGGTTCAAATTCAAGACAAAAAAAGGCCGGCTTTTACACCGGCCCTTTTTATCTGGCTACGAATCGCCTTCATGCAGCGCATCGCAAGACGGCTCGATACCCTCGTTGTCGATATCGCAATTTGATTCCAGCCACATGGCATTGATAACGGCAAAAGCGGCGGCGAAGCTGGCGCCCAGCATCCAGGTGAAGTACCACATATCTCTCTCCTCTTTAATAAAGCGTGTGTGAATCTTTTAATACGGCGTCTTCGGTAACGCTGCCCCAGATCACCTTGTAAACCCAGCGCGTATAGAACAATACGATCGGCAGGAAAACCACGGTGATCCAGAATGCCAACAATAGCGTGGTATGGCTGGCGGTGGCGTCCCAGATCGTCAGGCTGGAGCGCGGGTCGGTCGTCGAAATCAGCAGAAACGGGAACAGCCCCAAGCCTATCGTCAACAATGCGCCACCGATACCGATGCTGCTCATCACAAAAGCCCCGGCGGTGGATTTGCCCTTGCCCAGCAGCCAGGCCAAGACCAGGCCCGCCAAAGCCAGCGCTGGCGCCAGCAGCATCCAGGGGGCAGAAAGAAAATGATGCAGCCAGCCCGCTCCGGCGGCGACAACAGTTTTATTAAGCGGATTCGATGCCGCGCCCGCGCCTGCCATCCAGGTGATTTCAGGACGGTCGACAGTCGACATCAGCCATAGCGTTGCTATCGCCAGACTGATCAGCAATATCGGACCGAGCACCGACGCAGCCGCTCTCGCGCGCTTATGGATCACCCCTTCCGTACGCCACTTCAGAAACAGGGCTCCGTGGAAAGTGGTCATCAGCAAGCCAATCACGCCGCACAGCAAAGCAAAAGGACTCAACAAAGCCCAGAACGAACCGTCGTAGAACGGGCGCAAATCCTGATCAAGATGAAACGGCAGGCCAAGCAGCAAATTGCCGACCAGAACGCCCAGCAGAACCGGCGGCAGCGTCCCGCCGACAAACAGTCCCCAATCCCAGGCATTACGCCAGACCGGATTGCCGATTTTGCCGCGATAGTCAAATCCGGCCGGCCTGAAAAACAGGGAAAAAAGCACCAGAAGCATGGCGACATACAGCCCCGAGAACAGCGTCGCGTATACGGCTGGCCAGATGGCAAAAATAGCGCCGCCCAGCAGTATCAGCCAGACCTGATTGCCTTCCCAGGTAGCGCCGACCGTATTGATGATGACCCGGCGTTCGACGTCGCTCTTGCCCAGCAGCGGCAGCAACGTGCAGATGCCGAAATCGAAGCCTTCCGTCAGTGCAAAGGCGATGGCGACGACGCCGATAAACAGCCACCAGATCAGGCGAATGGTTTCATAATCGAACATAATGCGATCCTTGAATGAAATGATTAAAGGAATTTCGTGATGGCTCCGAAGTCAGTGACTTTGAGCGCCCAGCAACTCATGTTGATAGCGTCCGGTATGAAGGCTGCTGGGCCCCAGGCGGACATACTTGAACATCAGGTACAGTTCAATGACCAGCAGTACCGTGTAAAACAACGCGAAGCCGCCTATACTGAACCAGAGCTGCTCGCTGCTGAGGCTGGAGACGCTCATGTGGGTCGGCAAAACACCGGAAATCGTCCATGGCTGACGGCCATACTCGGCGACAAACCAGCCGGTCTCCGCCGCAATCCACGGCAAAGGGATGCTCCATACCGCCATGCGCATCAGCCAGCGTTTCTGGTCGGCATTGCGGACAGCGCAATGATAAAAGGCCACGACAAAGATAAACAGCATGGTAAAACCGCAGGCCACCATGATACGGAATGTCCAAAACAGCAGCCCCACTTTCGGAATCGTATCGTTAGCCGCTTTCTGGATCATCCCGGCATCGGCATCCACGACTTTGTCGGTGTATTTTTTCAGCAGCAGCCCGTAGCCCAAGTCATGTTTATGCGCATCAAAACGCTGGCGGGTCTGTTCGCTGTTATCGCCGGCGCGCAATTTTTGCAGCTCGGCGTACGCTATCATGCCGCTTTTGATACGCTCGGCGCTTTCATTGCGAAGGTCTTTTAAGCCTTTCACATCTTCATCGATGGAACGGGTGGCTATCAATCCAAGAAGATAAGGCACTTTTACCGAGAAATCGGTTTTTTCATTCTCCTGGTCAGGCAGGCCGAACACTGTAAAGCTGGCTGGCGCGGGACTGGTCTCCCATTCCGCTTCGATCGCGGCCAATTTGATCTTTTGAGTCTCGCCGGAGGTATAGCCGCTTTCGTCGCCGAGCACAATCACGGACAGGATGGAAGCCAAGCCGAATGCTGAAGCGATCGAAAACGAACGCCGGGCGAAGCCGACGTCGCGCCTGTTCAGCAGATACCAGGAACTGACGCCCAGGACAAACATCGAGCCGGTCACATACCCTGCGGCAACCGTATGGACGAACTTAACCTGGGCAACCGGATTGAAAAACACGTCGGCAAAACTGGTCATTTCCATGCGCAGCGTTTCATAATTGAATTCAGCCCCCACCGGATGCTGCATCCAGCCGTTGGCAATCAAGATCCACAGCGCCGATACGCTAGTGCCTATCGCCAACAGCCAGGTCACGACCAGATGCTGGACCTTGGTGAGTTTGTCCCAACCGAAAAAAAACAGCCCCACAAAAGTGGACTCCAGAAAAAACGCCATCCAGCCTTCACTGGCCAGCAATGGCCCGAAAATGTCGCCGACATAATGCGAGTAATAGGCCCAATTGGTGCCGAATTGGAATTCCAGCGTCAAACCGGTAGTCACGCCCATGGCAAAGTTAATGCCGAACAGCTTGCCCCAGAATTTGGTCATGTCCTTATAGACCTCGCGGCCAGCCATGACATAGACCGATTCCATAATGCCGAGAATAAAAGTCATGCCCAAGGTTAGCGGCACGAACAGAAAGTGATAAAGCGCTGTCAGACCGAACTGCATTCTGGACAGCATAACGACGTCATCACCGAACATGGCTGGTCTCCTTATTGGATTGAGATAAAAAGCCTGGGGTTATTGAAGGTTGCGCAGAGGAGAGCGAAAAGCGCTGTGCGATATCGGGCTTTGCCGGCGACGGCTTGCCTTCCCAGCGGAAAATCACGAACCACAACCCCGTCAATAGAATGATTTTGATCAATAATGCGATGCCGATTTCCCATCGCAGCAACTTGGGATGCGGCAGGATCCGGTTTGTCTTGGCTGAACCAATCATGGCTCCTCCTCTATGGACTAATTGTTAAATCTGGTGTTAAAGCAGGATGTACATATTCATCAATTATTAAATGGCTTGCCGATAACCAGCGTTGATAAGGCCAACAGCAGAATTGATCCCGATATCAATAAAATCCCCGTATCGGCTTGGTGATGCGCCTGGATATCGGAAATAAGCAGTCTTGATAACGCCGTGATGGCGATAAAGATAAGGCAGCGCACCGGCATCATGTTGGTTTTGAAATAAATGCCGACCATGGCCCCCAGTTCGAGATACATGAACAGCAATAAAATATCGCCGATTGTGGCCTGCCCCTGGCTGATCATGCCGGCATACGCGACCACTGCCGACCAGACAGTACTGGCACCGATAACAAATAAGGCCAGATAGTGAAACACATCTATCAACAAGCTGCCTAACTCGTCGAAAAACGTTTTACTTGTTTCACGAAACGCGTTAATCCTTTGTTTTTGCATATAAGAATCCTCATACACGCTGTTCATATCCCTGATGGGCCAGGGCATCAGCTGACGGATTGGATAACCCGAAGATTCCCGACCCAGTCAACACAACAGCTGAATCTGTACCAGCTAAGAAACAACAAGCCCAACAGATAACAATAAAATTAAAAGCTCAAACACTGCGTGAAAAATCAGGAATCAACCTTTACCATCATAGTATATTAGAAATTTATAATTTACTAACTTTTTCTTCCATGTTTGTCTTTTGTCGTTGTTATTTTTATTTTATATGCCTGTAATTGAACAGCTTGGAAATAAAATCCCTGGTGAGTTCCGCCATTCAAAATGGCGGCGATCATGTCGCATTTTATTTGGCTCGATTAGGAACGATGTTATGCCGCAGGTCGGGAGAGTGAATTTGGGGCATGCGCTAATGGAATTTGCAGACTTTTGCCCGGCATCTTTATTATTTCGGGCATTGATTCGGTCATACTGATGATGACTGGAATTCACCGGACGGACAGAGAGCCTATCTCCGATTGGAGTGGCAGAGGAAAAAGTTAATGAACCCTCATTGCGGGCAGGTGACTCAGTGTGTCAGTCGATACTTTATTTAACTAATAGTACCGACCATAATCTCAACAGTTTGATGCTAAAAATGAAGAGAAATACAATTATTGTGGATGCAAGCTCAGGATGAGCTGTAATAGATGCGAGGCAATTGAATAACTGATGGCTAACCTGACCAATCTACACGGTTTTAGTTAAAAGTCTATTAAATTAATGTATAAAAATAAGAAACAATGTATCTATATTTTGTAATATTGTTGATAATAAAAGTCTAACGTATAGTTGAGTTGCAATCTAAAAAAACTTTCAACTTAAATGAGGATTTATTTATATGAGTGACTTTTATAAAGATGTTTTAACTGGGATCGTATTTGTTACCGGTGTATTAGGATTTGTCTCAGGAGAATTTATTATCTCCTCCACACTGTTCGCGACAGCGGCCATTGCCAGCAACGTCAACGTGAACCGTAAACGGGCCAAAGCCGGACACCTGCAATGCTAACCCTTATCCTATCTAAAAGACTACCTGAATTATTTTTTCACGTAGCAACTTAACGACTTCCAAGGCTTAACGGCCTTGGAAGTTTTTTTATTTATGGCCCCCCTTTTTTCGCAATTCCTTCAAAGTACTTCCCCTTTATCCTGTAAGACTTTTATTGTCATAGTCCAGGGATAAATATTCCGATTTATCAATAAAGCGACTCTACTTGTCGCTGATCAGTAATCTCTGTTGGCGTAAAGACATTGAACACGCGCCAAGAATATCTTTCTGCCATTTACGAAGCAGATAAATTCCTGCCCAGGATAAGCGACTTACAGCCCGGAATGACTGTACACGGACAATGACCTGAGTTTGTTAACGGTCCAGTTCATGCAACTATAAACTCTTACACAGGCTCCGCCTCTCATTGACATTTCCGAGTTTTCGTCAACAATACTTTATTTTCCAATCCTATCAATAATGGCAACTAAAACGATTCCACACGTCAAAGGCGATTTTTTACTGGGCAGTTTACGCCAATATAAGGCCAATCCGTTCCAGACGATTTGCGACTGGCAGCGCGATTATGGTGACTTGGTCAGCTTCAAATTAGCCACCCGCCAGTTTTATCTGTTCAGTCATCCGCGCTTAGTGGAACAGGCCCTAGTCAAGCAAAGCCACAATTTTGTCAAAATGTACAATCCGGAAAAGCCGACGGGCCTGGCCTTGATTTTAGGTCAGGGCCTGCTCACCGGCCAGGGTGAATCATGGCGCAGGCAGCGGCGTTTAATGCAACCGGTTTTTCAGCGTTCCAATTTGACTTCCATGCTTCCGCAAATGGTCATGGCCGGAAACAATCTGCTGCATCGCTGGCAGCGGTTAGGCGATGGGGCGCAGGTCAATCTTGCCGACGAAATGATGCAATTGGCGCTGGAAGTCATCACCCAAACGATGTTCAGCACCAGCGTACTCGATAAAATAGGCGAGATCGCATCAGCGTTGGAGACCGGGCTTAAGTATGCCGCAAAAACCGTAGCGAATCCTCTAACCCCGCCTTTATTCATACCGACTCCCGCCAATCGGGCATTCAAGCAAGCCGTCGGCGTGTTGGACGACATCATTTACGGCATCATCAATCAGCGCCGGGGCCAAGCCACAGCGCCCCATGATTTATTGACCATGCTGTTGCATGTGCGTGATAGCGACACCGGCAATCCCATGAGCGACCGGCAAATTCGTGACGAAGTCATTACGATTTTTACCGCCGGCCATGAAACCACGGCGAACGTGCTCACCTGGACGCTGTACTTACTGGCCCGGCATCCGGCTGTTCTCGCTAAACTCAGGACTGAGCTTCATGACCGGCTACAGGGCAAAATTCCCGATGCCGAGGATTTACAGCAACTGGCATATACACGGGCGGTCTTGAGTGAAGCCATGCGCATCCGGCCACCGGCAGGCATTCTGATACGAAAAGTGAATCAGGATACCGAAATTGACGGATACGCCTTTAAAGCCGGCAGCCTGGCGATATTCAGCATCTATAATATCCATCATCACCCCGACTACTGGCAACAGCCTGAACAATTCGATCCCGAACGGTTTTTAACGGCTGAAAAACGAAGATTCGCCTATATGCCTTTCGGTACCGGCGAACGCGTCTGCATCGGCAACCATTTTGCCTTGCTCGAAAGTCAACTGCTGTTGAGCATGATCATCCAACACTATGATGTGCAATTGCTCAGCAGCGATGAAGCCGAGATCGAGATGGCCGTAACCGTGCGGCCTAAAGGCGGTATCCCGGTACGGCTAAAGCGGCGGTAAAACAATCCCCAGCTCCTATTAATTCCCATCTGTAAATCTGGCGCTGATCCGGCAACTGCAAAGATCAGCTCCGGCTGAATCGGACAAAGCCATGCGACCACCGTATATTGATACGGCTGCGCATCTGGGCGATCGACTCGCTCGCGAAGCAGGTGAGATCAGCGCCATAGCTCACAATAAATTGCGCCATGGCGGAGCCGGGGCCGAAAACACCGAGCACCTCTTCCAAATCGTAAAAAACGCCATTTCCCGGACCATACGCCTGTCCCAACGCCGTCAATGTGCCTGCATCCCAGACATGCTGCATAAGCGCCGCCTGGGCTTCCCGATTGAAATCCCGCCAACACGAGCGGCCACGGGCAAACTCGGCCTGCCAATCGTATGCGCCGCCGCGACCTAAGCCATAATAAGCCTGCGCCCCCAGGGCATCCATAGCGTAGCGAGAGCCAAGGTTCTGATACTGCCAGACATGCACGCACTCGTGCACCAGCACACCGGGAGCCGCGGCTGGATTGACGCCCTTCAGATAGATCGTATTGCCCAAGGCGAACGCTCTGTGGCTCACTCCGAATATCCCTGACCGACCTTCGATAATGCGGATATTGTATAGGGCCAGCGAACTGTGAAAGACACGGCGCAGCATATTCCGCTCCCGCCGAGTGAGCGGACGCTCGCTGTCTTGCAGGAAGACGAGACGCTGGATCAAGGAGATCAGTTGCCCAGAGATAAGAATGACCGCACCGGAGATGCTCGACCCAATGTCAATCAAGCCTTTCCCCATAAGATACCGGTTCAACATCAACAGGCCTCCGACGAGGCGGACCATCCCGGCAATTACGCTTGCCGCAATACCCAGCGCGCCCTTGATCACGGCCCCGGCCAGATTCGTGGAACCTGCCACCGCCTCGCCCGACCAGCCGAGCGCGCCGCTAACGAACGACCCCATCCGCGGTAACGCACAGGCCGCATCGCCGGTCACTTTCAAACTATCCTGCACGAGGTTGCCTAGCGTTTCCACAATATCTGCGGCAAAGTCTCCCAAAGCGTTCACAACGCCCTCCGCCGCATCCGCAACACTATCCGCTGCCGGGTCCATCATGACGAGATCATCCCGTTCCGCCGTTTTATCTGAATAATTTTCAAAGCTGCTGCCCAGGCTTCTATTCTTTTCATCTGAAAAGAAAAACCGTGAATGGAAATAATCCGGCGTCACCAGCGCTCGTCAGCCCATTTTTTTATCCCGGCCTCCGCATCTTCCATCAGCGCTTCAATGGAATCATAGCTTTTTTTGCCTTGCCAGACTGCGCCGCCCTCATCAAACGCAAAGACAGTAATTTTCATGTCAACGATATACTCCAGGCTTAATCCGCCGCCGTTGTTGATCAAATCGGTAATGTAAGGATATTTGTAAGCGTTTTTAATAGAGTTCATAGTCCTCGCCTTTTTTGGAATCAGCGACTTCAGCGATCCGATGCTCTCTGCCGGCAAATTTTCAATGCCTTTTGACCTCAGGGAAAATGAATAGTTGATAACGCAACGCTGCTACCGCTATGAAACCATACAGGTGTCACAGCATAAGCTGGCTCTACGGGGTGGATACTGCAAAGTTGGCGGACTGGCTAGACGAGGACTTGATCTGTTAAAAGCTGTTTGGAAATTCCCGCTTCAAGCCAGGCAATTCAACCTAATGCCGGCCATGGCAATGTCAATCCAAATCCGGTCGGCGATTGGGGGCAGAGATACCGGGCCATGAGCTTCACGCCGAAAAATATTGGCTTGCAAGGCCTGGCCCCATTGCCGCGATCGCCATTCTTCCGTCTTTCCCTCAGGATGAAGACTCCTCGGAAAAAGGCAGATTCAAATGATATTTGCAAAAATATCTGAAGCGTAGCCCATAATTCCTGTCGGTCATGGTCCATGCTTTTTGGAACTTCTCCGATCTCGCCCATTGTGTGAACACAGTGGACCAGCCCATATTATCGGGATGCTCCCAGGTTTCTTCCAGATTCAAGTCGTGATAGACACTCTCCATCAGTTGAATCAACCTGTTGCAGAAGTGGAATTCTGTACGGCAATCCACATCGGTCGACTCTGAACTGATAATGCTCAGTTGTTCTCCCAGGGATCTAAGATTTTGCTTTTCGTTTATCTCGGATAAAAGCTTCATGAGCTGATCGGTATGATGGGAGAATTGGCCGATGTTCGGCAGCATTGGAGAGAATATGTGTTTGAGCCTTTTCGCATATTCAATAATGTCCTGTTCCTTTTGGCCTTCGATTTTCGAATCGAATAATCCGACGGGATGCATTACCCGGTCAAAAGTCCGCCGCGTGATATCGCGCCCCAGACTGCGATAGCTCTCGAACTGGTCTTCCCCATAAAACTGGTCGGCAGTCGTATCATGAGGAAAATCCGGATGCGCCAACTTGTATTGCATCACAGCCGTTCCTTCATGGCCGTTCATCGAGGCTTTTATATAAATCAATATCCCTTCGGGCTCATCCCTGTATTTAATTTCACCTACGGCACAACGGTTCCGGCTCCAGGGCGATTCGCCATCCGGCCGGATAGAACTGACATCGATTTTGATTTTCACGCCAAAATCGACCTCGCACATGCGTATCAGGGTGCCCAAACCTTCGAACTGAAATTTGGGGTCACACTCTGCATCGATGATAATGATGACCTTGCATTTCCGTTTGATCAGCTCATAAGCGGCCAGGTTTTCAAAATGGCCGCCATCGGAAACCGATAGATACGTCGAGTGCTCGTTAGCCAGTCCGAACAGTTCCATGAGCAAATATTTCAGGCCAAACCGTGGCGATGACCTATTTACGCCCGTCTTATGCGGATTCGGAAACCATCCGCCCAAACGTACATTGAACAGTGTCATTAGGAATGCCGTGACAGGCGATGTGTGATAACCCATATTGGGATTGGCGGCGGCTCCGGATACTGCAATGGCCTGCCCTAAAGTCGGCTGGTAAAATTTATTGCCGTATTTATTTGTGGCGGTGTAGCCGATTTCCACGCCTTTGCCTGGCAAGCCTTTGCCTTTTATTTTATAACCGCTGCCGTAATAAAGCGGCGAAAAAGTGTAGATCGTGCTGTGCCGGGTATGTAATTCCAGGTCCCTGGACCCGCCCAAGTTCAGAGCGCAATTTATAATGTGCAAAGGCCCGTCGGATTTGGCCAAATCCGATAATGGCATGTCGTCTTTGTCATCAAATCCAGTAAAGTTCTGTGGATTGCGTTCGGCCGGCCGGCGGGTTGCCCCCAGATAGCAGCGCGCCAGCCTGCTGCGGTAAAAGGCGTTGAAGCTGAATTCGTTGACATCCACCCGCCATCCAAGCAGCAACAAGCCAGTAAGGCATAACAAGCCAACAATCAAAGCCGCAAGACCCAGCTCGCAGTCCGGCGAGGCCCAATGTCGCAATGGAAATCCTCCCCAGTCGGAGAAAACTCCAGGGCACTTATCCTTTAAACTCTCGCTGGTTTTCATAATGATGGCATTCAATACCTTAGAAACCACGATCAGCAAGCCCGCAATAAACACGAACGGCGCAATTTTCGCTATCACATCCAATATCCTGGCGCTAATATCCTTGTTAGACGATCCCTCGGTCGCGCCTGATTTTGCGGCGAAAACGCCTGCCAGGGTTGTACCTATCCAGCTGCCGCCTATGGTGATGCCTGTCCATGCTTCTGTAAACATCTCGTCAAATAACCAGGGCCCGTACACCGCGACAATGCTTATCACCATCCATCCGAAGCCGTAAATTGCCAGCCATGCGCCGAAGCGGCTCCACCATTCGCGTATGCCCTCGGTCGTTTGGCGCCCCAACATGCCCAGCAGCATAATTATCGTCAGGGAGAATGAGAAAAACACAAGCGTAGGCGCGACGACAAAAGCCACCTTCTCGCTTTCTTCCATGACATTGTATTTTGTCGAACCATGATCTTTTATCCATCCATATAGCCATTCGGATATCCATTCCTGGAGCAACATGATGGCTATGATCGAGGCGTACAATACGAGCATCGCCGGCAATGGCATAAGCAAGGCAAACGCGTTCTGGACTGCCTTTGAAACTTGCGTTTGTCCCTGGCTGCTTCCACTTCTGGTACAGCAGAAGGAAAACAGAAAAAGGGATACGAACATGACGGTAAACAGGAAAGGCGAATATGCCCAGGCTTGAGTGAAATAATCGCCAAACGAGCTCCACTTGGATGACTGGCTTTGACGCCAAAGGATCGCCGCCACAACAAAACCGACGAGCATCGTTGGCAACACGACCAGCCATTGAACCCATGCCTGACTGTAATTCATTTTGTGTTTGGGATTGACGAGTTTCATGATTCCCGGAAGCAGAAAGAAACCTGCGGCAACCAGTAAAAGCGCCATGGGGATGTCAACCAGAAGGTTTTTACGATTGCTGAAATAGCTCTCGTCAAGAAAAGGATCAAGATTAGATTTGATGGCGATAAAAGCGATTATTAAACAAACGAGAGCCAATAAAGCGCCCTTCCACCAGATGTCGCTATCCAGGGACGAAATTTTGTCTCTATTAAGTCGCCAGTTGTTGCCGGCAATGCCGGCAACACTCACGATAGCTAAAGCTATGATTAACCAACTCCAATTCTCTGCTTCAGGCCACCATTCAAACAGAGAAAACAGCAGGAGCGGCGGTAGCGATAGCAATACCGCAATGCCAAGAATAATCGTAAGCTGCACGAGCAGGGTATTGCGCAGCCAGATGGTCGCCATCGTCCAGGTGTCCGCGCTAAAAAAGCCAACCATGGGCGAAAGATAGTTGGAATAACGGCGTAAATGTCGGACGGACTCATTCCAGTCCGTCTCCGGCGCCAGCCAACTGGACATTCCCTTCTTGGCTGCCCGCTTGCAATTGGCGCTCAGCCATGCACCGATATAGCCACCGCCGGATACGGTCGATAAGTAGTCGATTCTCCTGAGCAAATCGCAGTCCTTCAGCGCTTCCAACACGCCTAATCCGAAAGAGGCGCTACGAATTCCTCCGCCGGAAAACGCCAGGCCCACCAGGTCCTTATTGCCATAACCGGCATTACGCTCTTCACCTTTATCGTCAACATACTTTTGACTTTGCTTCCGGCGCGCATCAATCTTTTTAAGCTCGACAGCCGATACTATGGCCCATTCCGGACTGCCAGCGAATAGCTTGTTCCATTTCTCATCATTAGCCAACTGCTCGGCCCATTCCAGGTCGCTGGCCAATGGCTCGAACAATTCCGGTTTGCGCATGAATAGCTTCATCCATTCCGGCTTGCGTTCGAGCAATGCAGTCCATCGTTCCTGGTTTAAAGGCGTATCGTTAAAATCGATGCCGGAAACTGTATCGGAAGGTAAAGAATTTTTGTCGTTATTCATATTCCCTCCTATATGTTGCTTCTCTCCAGGCTCGGCAGAACCAATTTAGCGCGCCGCTTCCATAGCGCACCTCTATCCTTTCAATCAAAAAACAACGCAGCCTCTTAGCCAAAAAGACTAGCGGTTCGAATCGGCGGCTTAGGCGAATCCCAACTTGGCGTTTAATCTGAGCTGATGTTTTTGTTCATTATTGCTATTGAGCTAAGCAGTGAGCATGAAATAAATCTGGGAATTGTAGGCGCGGATCAACTTGTGCCCTGGAGGATATTCGCACTGTGCGGATGCCCATAAGGCACAAGTTGATCCGCGCCTACATGGAAAAACCATCCGCACATTTGGGAGAATATTTTATGCTCGCTCTCAAGCCAAATTTCCGCTACATCAATGAAGTTAGTATTTACTTATTTAACCGGATTTCAATTCGTACGATCACTATTCGTATATTCACTGACAACCTGGCGATACTGTAGACCTATAATGCGTCCCGGTCATCTCCGAATAAACAGGCTCAAAATGATCATACCTCCTGGCTCGCCATGTCCTGATGCGGTACATTCGACTCAATCAAAACAATTCGTTTTCAGCCCTTGAAACATGTCGCCTGAGCAAACCGCATCCACCTATAATAAAATCGCTTCCCATTGGGACTGTCCGGCGTTCAACCGTGAAAACGGCATAAAGCAGCACGAGCGGGCTTTGCAGTTCCTGTCGGGGATTGGTAATGCGCTGGATATCGGCTGTGGAAGCAGCGGGCGGATAATCGACCTGCTCCAGAGCCGCGGATTCGAAGTCGAGGGTTTGGATATTTCGGAGGAGATGCTAAGGCGGGCTCGCAAGCATCATCCTGAGGTTCGGTTTCATTTCGCGGATATCTGTGCTTGGGAGTTCGTAAAGCGCTATGACTTCATTTCCGCCTGGGACAGCATTTGGCATGTCCCTCTTCGGCGGCAACTGGACGTGCTTTGGAAAGTCCTAGACGGACTGGCCCCAGGCGGCGTCCTCATCTTTACCACGGGAGGCGTCGAAAGTCCCGAGGAAATTACCAACCCCTGCTTCGGCCAGCCCTTGTATCACGCGGCTCCAGGCCTCCCGGCGATATTGCGCGCAATTGCAGAGTCGGGATGCCGCTGCCGGCATCTGGAATACGATCAATATCCGGAGAATCACGTCTATATCATCGCGCAAAAGGCCTGACAATTCGCTCCAGGCGAGCCGCTTTCGCGGGAAATAACGCAAAAAACGGCGTTTTTAACAGGCTCCAGTCAATATCAGCATCAATCGTCAACGCACAACCATTTCGCGCCTAAAAATATCAAGCCCATGAGCGCGTAAGCCATGGACCATTCCCACGCGGGCGTCAATGACAAGGCTGTATCGCTGGCTGTCCAGCGGTAAGAATGCATCAGGCCGCACGCCGACAATAGACTGGCGGAGCCGCTCCAGAGCGCTGCTTTGACAAAATGGCGTTCGATAATCGCCACCGTCAATGCGGCCAGGATCATTGCCGTCATGATAAAGCCCTGCTCCAACGCAAAAGCGCCTTGAATCCAGATATCCGCCTGTTGAAAACGCGCCAGCATAGCCTCTGAAAATGCCGGCACGGGCGCGCCCCCATAGTCCGCCGCTCTGACGCCGCTTTTTGCCATGAAAGCGCCCCACGCCGCAATGCCGGGCAGTAGCCCCATCACTACCGCCGGCGCATGGCTTCTCGGGGTTTCCTGGAAAGCCTGCGCCGCGATGACAATACCGATCCACAAGACGATCGCCATGCCGGCATCGATCGGAATCGCCCAGGCGATATAGGACAAGCTGCCGGTCAAACAGATCAGCGTGACAAACGCACCGTTTAAAATCGAATAGCCGGCACGGGCTCCCATTGCTTTCCAGCCCGGATGCCCGATGTAAATCGTGGTCGGAAAGCAGGAACCGAACAGACTGGCTGCTAATGTTCCGATGCCGTTGACCACTAATGAAGACTGCGTGGGATAGCTGTCGCCCGCTGCCTCGGCGGATTCGATGTTTTGCAGCGAACCGATGAGATTGAACAATCCCATAGGGATAATGACCGACAGATAAGTCAAGCCGTGCCCCGAAGCCAGAACGTCCAATAAATCACCGAGAACCGGTATGGGCAGATACCAGCCCAACTCATTATCCGGTCGCTCGCCGACCGGGGCCAGCCCCATCAGCCAGGCCAACAGGATGCCCAATGCCACGGCCACCAGGCCTCCCGGAATATTGCCGCGAAAACGCAGTCGGCCAAAATAAACCAATAAGATCACGCCCAGCGTCACCAGTCCGACAATCGGATGTGTATAGGTGCGAAACAGAAAGCCCAGGGAAATAAATGTTAAGGCAATCCCTGACAGAGTCGACAACAAGGCAGCCCGTGGCGTCGATTTTCTCAACTTTTCCACGACAAAGGCCCCGCCTAATTCAATCAGGCCGGAGCCCAGGCAGGCCAGCAGCCCTGCCTGCCAGGCGATATGCTCAGGATTCTCGGCGCCATTGGCCTCCGCCAGCATTTTCGCCGGGAGCATGACCAGAAAGATATAGGCAAATAAGGACACGGTATTGATACCGTAAGGCAAGGCGCAGACATCATGACGCCCCGTCGCGCCGGCCAATTGCTTGGCCTGATAAGCGTAATAAATATTACCGATCAGCAATGAAACGGCGGCGCCAGGCAGAATATGGCGAAAAATCAGCTCGTCTGAAAAGCCCAGAACATGTTCACATAACCCCACAATAACCAGCAATTGCACAAGATTATCTAGAGCCAGGCCAAAAAACCCGTCAATATCGGCGCGTACAAACCATTTCACTGCAAAAACCCAATTCCAAAATGCAACAGAACAAAAATCATGCCTGCACGAACAGGCGTTCTCGGTTGAAAAACACTTCCCGCCCGCAGGGAAAAGGCCCACTCTCCGGCGGCCGCTTTAAGCGCTTTTATCATTTCAGCGCCGCTTGCTGCCTCTCATTTATAAACAAGTGCCTTCTTCAAGGGCGAAATCCCCATCGCGCAGTATTTTTCCAGTTGATAATTATATAGATAAATCGAGAGAGCATCTTGAATTGACCAGCCTTCGCCGCGCAGTGAAGCGGCGCGGGCGATATGGAGGGACTGTTTTCCGCCAACGCTTAAATGTCCGGCACTAAAATCCAATCTCAATCTGGAAAAGTTCGGATTTGGCAGTGCTTAAAATTGGATTCAAAACAGCATTCCGATGTCGACTTTTATGAGTCTTTGTAGGAGCGATGCCTTTATGCCCTGGGGTACACATCGCGACTTGGGAGACCTTTAGTCGCGATGTGGGCATCGCTCCCACAGTCGCTGCCCGGATTTAAAACAAAGCAGTTATCGACTGTCGAATTCTTAAAATTGCTCTGGCTTGATCCCGCACTGCCTCAGGCCGGGCTCGGCCCGGCTCCAGCATTCACCTGACATTTTTCCGCGGCAGGCAGGCAATACGTTGCCGATGCTCACGATTAGGGGTAGCTGAACGAATATACCAAAGCCAAATCTCCCGGATGGCGCAAGGGAACGGTAACGGTTTCCATTTTCTCGTCCGGTGTGCCTTCTGCGGTGATCACAGTGATTCTGCCTGTGGTCAGCAGTTCGCTGCCGCCATAGCCCCCGTAATAATTCACATAGACCAGATAGGTGCCCGGCAGGATCGTGGGCATGGAAAAAATCTCCGGGCCAAAGCCTGTGGTCACGTCTACATCCAGCGCGCCGCCGTTTTCCAGCACCCGGTTGCCGTAGAAGCCATGTCCGCCGTCCGGCGTAATCACATGCAGGTCGACATCGGTGCCATCGCTGTCCCATGACAGCACGACGCGGAGCCTGGGGCTCGGTTTTTCGCTGTAAGCCTCATAAAACTGCGTTCGCGCCAGACTCTTGCCGTCGGGGCCGAAGATTTCGACGCTGTTCGAACCGGTGCCGAAAGCGTAAGGGCGCTCGAATCCGCCCTGGTCGGTCTTGAGCGGCATCGCGACGCCGTTGACGACCAGATTCAAGGGTGTTGAATCGTCCCAATCGGCTTTCGGGCTGGCGGCGATGCGGCCTTTAATTATCGCCAGGGGGCTGTCTTCGTCTTCGGCGTTTACGTCCGAGGCCGGATAGGTGACTTTCTGCACGTAGCGCATCCGTTCGCCGGAGGAATTGCGCCAACCGTCCAAAGGAGCTTCCAGCTCGGCCCGGCCGGGAGCGGCCGGTGGCGCGTCGGTAAAGGCTTGAATCCGGGTTTCGATTTCGGCCTGCCTGCGGCGGTAGGCCGAGGCAATGCAGCCATTATCCTTACAGGGATTGCGTTGCTTCAGCAGCCATTCCTTCTGTTCCGCGGCCAATTGCCGCAAGAGATCCTTGTCGCCGGATGCGAGCCAAGCGAGCCGATCGTAAAGTTCGGACAGGGTTTCGTCGGAGATCGAGAGCGCATTATCGGCGCAGATTGCGGTTTCGACCGCGCTGGACGCCTTGGCGCAATCGAAGGCGGCCGCCGCGGCGGGCATGGCGAAGCCAGAGGCCAACAGCGCGGTTCCGGCGGCAATCGTCTTGAGCAATGTCATAATCCCCCCTCCAGGATTTGTCTTGCGGTGGTTTCGATGAAGACTTCGTCGAGCGCTTGCGGGGAATGCTTGAAAGCCAGATGCAGGTATTCGTGTGCCAGACTGCGCCGGTCTTCCTCATAATCCAGGTGGCGCAGCCAGATCCTGTTGCCGACGTAATCCGCGCGCGGACTGCCCGACTGTGCGAAGCAGACTTCGATGCTGCCGGGAGCCTCGAAGCCGGCAATCGGCGCAAGCCGCCTGTTCCAGCGTGGAGCCTGGTTTGCCAACCATTGCTCGATAAGCCGGCTTCTCTGGCACGGCATTTCCTGCGGGGCAGCCCAAACTCCTGCCGTGAAAGCGGAAAAGGCCCAGAGGCAAAGTCTGCAAATGCGCTTCACTCTTTTCATCCGTTTACCTGACCTTAAGTGTATAAGCCGCGCCGGTTTGCAGCACCTGCCGGCCGGGATGGTACATCTCGAAATAGCGTGCCCGGCCAAGCTCGAATTCCCCACGTTGGGAAAACCGGAGCAGGTGCAGGAAGCGGACGTCGCCATTTAACGTTTCGACCGGAACGGTGTAGCGATGCGGGAAGGTCTGGTATTCAGTATTCTCCAGTTCCAGAGGCGTGGATTGCGCCTGATCCTGCCCATCCTCCGCAGTCTCGCCGCCCAAGCCCGAAATTTTCATGCCCCAAGGCGCAGCTTCCACATCGGCTCCCGAAGGCAGCGGAATATCCACGGCGCCATAGCGCGCGCCGCCTTCCCCGCTGACGACCACTTCATCGAGATAAAGCGCCGAGGCATCGATCTGCGCGTCCGGCTGGACTTCCGTTGCGATATAGATCGGGTCCGAGGCTTCCTGGGATTCCCCACCCTCCTCCTGTTCCGCATCCGGCCTTTGCAGATCCAATTTATACAGCTTGCGCGTCACTTGGACGTCGGCAAGCGGATTCTGAATCTTGGTCTCGTGCAGTTCATAGCTCAGATAGGCCGCCGCCGGCTTGGAAGCGGAGAATTGGATGGACTGGGGAGAGGCGCCCTGGTTTTCGGCCAGTTGCCAGACCGGCAGGCCGAAGCGGGATTCTATGGGTTTGAAGGCCGGGCTTGCGGTGAACTCGAGCTTTTCCGTCCTTGCGTAAGGCGCTGCCCCCGCGGCTTTCTGCGCCATGAGCAGCACCAGCGAACGCTCCAGCGTCGGAGTGTCGGGGCCGACGTCGGCGAGCAATGCCGAGAGTTTGCCATCCTCCGGAGGCTGGCCCTTGCGAGCGGCATCCAGCATCAGGGTGGCTTGTTTCAGCCGGCTGCCGCCGGCCTCGGGCATATCGCTTGCGAAGGCCTCCACGATTTTCCGGGCCATCGGATCATAGGCGCCTACGTCGCCCAGCGTATCCAGGATCAGCAGGGCTAGCAGCTCGTCCTGGCGCAGCGCGGGAACCGGGGCGGAGGGATCTTCCTCGTCAGGTTCATCTTCATACAGGACATGGGCGAGCAATCCCGGTGCCGCGCCGGACTTGTTGCCGCTGGACTGCACGATTCTTCTGACCAAAGCGCGCGTTTGGGTTTTGACCGGCAAGTTCATCGCGCTGGCCAGCCACAACGCGGCGGCCTGGGTCAGGGCGTCTTCGCCGGCGGATTGCTGCTTGTACACATCCAGAAGGCTCAGCCAGGTGGCGGGCGGCGCGGCGATGCCCAGCGTTTGCTGGGCGTGCCAGTCGGCGAAATAGGCATACGCGGTCAGCAGCAAATCATCCTTGGATTGATTGCCCCACCAGCCGAATGCGGAATTCGGTCCGGCCATTTTGACCAGCCGCAGGCGGGCGTTGGCGATTTCGTCCCGCAGTTGCGCGCTCGTCTTTTGCACGGACGGGTCGGCCCCTAGCGATTTCAGATGCCCATAGGCAAGACTGAGCGGAATCAGCCGGCTCGCGGTTTGCTCGGCGCAACCGTAGGGATAATCCACCAGCGATTCGGCGATGCGCCAGAAATGCTGCCAGCCTTTCTCGGCGGGCATGAGCCGAATATTGCTCGCGCCCTCGGGCAGAGCGACCGTGCTGACCTCGGGCTTCAGATTCACCGGCTGCTCGTAGCGGGTTTCCCAGCCCTTGGGGACCACTTCGATCGCGGCGTCCAGCGCGTCCCGCACGTGTCCGTTGACGGCCAGCGCCGTCTTGAGCGCGCCGCTGCTCCGGGCTTCATAAGGCAATTCCAGATAATTGGCGCCCGGTTTCAATTCCACTTCCTGGTTGAGGCTGACGCCGTCGCCATTGGCCGTGAAGACCGCGGACTGGACTTCCGGCGTCCGGTTATAGCCCACCAGCGTGATGACCGGCTTTTCGCCGGCGACGAATGAGCGGGGGCCGGTCCACTTAAGGTAAATGTCCTTCGCGGAGACCAGCTGCCCGACGCCCTGCCCGAACGCGCCGGCGTCGGTCCACGCCCGGCCGGTGATGCGCCAGCGGGCCAGCGATTGTGGCATTCGGAACGAGAAGCTGGCCTTGCCCTCGGCGTCGGTCACCAGATCGGGCTGCCAGACGGCGGTGTCGATGGCCTCCCGGCGCGGGCGTTCCAGCATTTTCAAGGGGCGGTTGCTGTAGGAGGGCGGCGGCGGGGCGCTGCGTTCGACGGGCAGAGCCATATCATAGGCATGGAAATTGAGGCTGGATGACGTCCGTACCTGATTGCGGCGCAGGTGCTGGAAGAAATCCCGGATATTCGGCGCGATTTCGGGCTGCAGGCCGTACACCGCTTCGTCCACCACGCCCACGGCGAGGCGGCTGGAGACGGGATGGCCATCCAGTTGCGTGCGGACGTCCACGCGCACTTCGTCGCCGGGCCGGTATATCGCTTTATCGACAGTGAAGGCGATCTCGACGGCGGGAATCTTCACCTTGATGCCTTTGTTCTGGAAGTTGTAGCGGCCATCTTTCACGTACAGCACCGAGAACACTCGGTTGGGCGCATAGCCGGGACGTATCGGTATATCCGCCCGCCATTGCGTGTCGCCGATGCGGGTGAGGCTGGCCCAATCGGTCCCTTCCGTCATGAGCCCCGCGCCCTGCACGGAATCCCGTTCCAGCGTGAGCAGGGCGTTGTCCACCGGGTCGCGGAAGCTGATGAGGGCATGGGCGGTTTCGCCTTCGCGGTATTCGTCCTTGTCCAGATCGATCCTGAGCCCGCCCGCCGCCAGCTTGGCGCCGTTGCCGGACACCCAGTGCTCGGTCTGGCCGACGACTTCGTCGTCGGCATCCCTGATCCGCACCGTATAGGCGCCGGCCTGCGCGAATTCCACCCGGAAACGGCCTTCCTTCAGCGCGCCGGTAGCGCGGCTTTGATCTTCAAGCCGCAGTGCCTCCCAGGATACCGCCTGACCCGGCGCTTGCTGAGTGTCCGCCAGCGGCGTGGCGGTGAAATCGATGCCCTCGCCGGGCTTGGAGACGCGGGCGGCGGCACTGAGCCGGTAAAGCTTGCGGCCGCTCTCGATGATGAATTCCTTGACCGCGGTCACCCGATAGGCCGAACTGTCGGCGCAGGCCACGCGCAGGATATAATGGCTGGGCTCCTTGGCCGGCGGCAGCTCGAATTCCACCGCGCCGTCGTCGCCGGCGGCCCGGCTTTCCTGGACCAGCTTGACCGGGAAATGCACCTGGGCGCCGGTGTAATAATTGCTGTAGCCCTCGCCGCCGAGTAGGTTCAGCGCCTGGGAGCGGAGGTTCAGCTCCACGGTGGCGCCCTTCACCGGCTCGCCGCTCGGATAGCGCAGCTGGATGCGGGCATGAATGTGCTGGCCGGTTTTGTAGTCCTGCTCGCGGGTCGTAATCTCCACGTCGAAATGCGGCTTGGTGTAGGCGGCGACGCGGAACGAACCCATATAGGCCGCCCCCTGATAGCGCAAGTTCAGAGTATAGCCGCCGGCCAGCGCTTCTTTGGGCAGACGGAACTCGGCATTGCCGCCCTGTTCCGGAGAGGCCTGCAAATCCTGAGCGGCGACCGGAGTGCCGTTGGGATCGAGCACGGTGAGAGTGACGCTGCCAGCCGCCAGAGGGGAAGAGTTCAGCGCATCCCGGAAGGTTCTTCCCACCAGCTTGATGTTGACCTTGTCGCCCGGCTGATAAAGCGGCCGGTCGGTGAAAGCGTAAAGCTTGTCGCCTTCGATCTCGCTGTCGTAATAGAAATTTTCCGATACGAACACCCCGCCCCGGCTGTCCTGGCCGATGATATAGCTGCGCTCGGGAACCTTGCGCTGGATCGTCAGGAGACCGCGAGCGTCGGTCTCGCTCTCCTGCATGACGCCCACCCCATCCGAGAACAGGATGCGGGCCTGTCCGGCAGGACGCCCCGTTTTGCGCTCGGCGGTCCACACCAGCAACTGCTCTCTGGAAACCTTGGCGACCGCGATAACATCGGAGACAAACACCACCGTCACGGCGCGATGGCCGCCGATGGCGGCTTCCACCAGGTAAAGGCCGGGCGGCAGTTTGCCCAGCGGGATTTTCACGTCGCCCGGTTTGGGGGCGATGAATCCGCTGCTGCCCTCCATGCTCACGGTCGAATCCGGCTGTATGGGTTTCGCTGCCCAGATCGGATAGCGGAAGCGGTCGACCAGTTCGAAACCGGGCATTGGCCGGATCTGCGGATCATGGCGAAATTCGGTGCGGTAGCTGTGCGGCGGCGCCTGCTTGAGCGTCGGGATAGCCTCGACCACCTTGGCCCGCGCCTCAGTGGAGAAAATTCGCTGCCAGGCCAGCCGGGTTTTCTTGTACCACGTGTCGAAGACGTAGTTCAGCGCGTTGGCGATGCCTTCGGGGCGGGCTTGCGCCGCTACCTGGATGCGGTGCAGGTTGCGCTGGCTTTTCAGGAACGCCAAGGGGTCGGGCACGCGGTAAATGAGGATGTCCGCGTCCTCTTCCGAAGCGTTCGCGGGTCCGTCCAGCCGGACCGCCGCCGTCTCGCCGGACCCGAACGGGGTTTCCGCGATCAGAAAAAACTTGTCCCCGGCGGCGCGTTCATAACCGCTGGGGTCGATGTCGCCCGCCCACGCGCCGCCAATCAGCGCGATAAGAACGAGAAACGATAGATACCGGCAAAGTTGGGATTGTCGGGTCGTGGCTGCCACCGGGTGTCCTTCCAATTCATGAGAGTGTCGAGGGGAACGGCCCGCAGACCGTTGTCGTTCTTGGCCGCAGAGCCGCGATGGTAGGCGATGTAATCCCCCATCCATACCATCAGGTGCTGGCTGTCGCCCTGATCGTAAAACAGCAGGTCTCCCGGCAACGCCTGGTTGATATCCGAGGATACGAAGACGCTGTTCTCCTGGACCAGATCAATGGCCGAGGCGTAGGCGCCGCGCTGGCCATCGGCCCGCTTCCAGCGGTTGCGCAACGCGGATTGCTTAGGTCTCAGTCCGACCTCCGGCGGGAGGAAGCGGTTGGACACTCCGTTGGCTTTGCGCCAGGCCCCGTCATGCGCCCTGAGCGCCTCTCCCACGGCGAACCGGACCAGGCCCGCGCAATCCTGCTGAGCCCAGCGCGGCGTCGGCCCCTGCCGGAGTTGTTCGCCGACGATGCGCACGAACCAGGCGCGGAAGGCATCGGTCTGACTGGTGTCCAGTACCGGCTCGGCACAGGCTACGGAAGCAGCGAGCAAAATCAGCGCCGCCAGCGTTATTCGGCCCACTTGAGCGGTTCCCAGGCGGTTTCACCGGTCGGTGCGGGCAGGCGCATGATCCGGCCGTCCTTGAGTTTTTCCAGTTCCGGCAGCAGGCGCTCAGAGACATTGGCCCTGAATATGGGCTCCCGCTGGCCCGGCAGGCTGTCCAACATGGCGGTTTCGACCATGGAGACAAGGCGGTCGGGGTACATCGCGACAGCGGTTTCACTGTCCTCCGGCAGGGCATCGCCCAGGGCCGGATAGCGTCCCTCCAGGACCGCGATGGCGTCGTCCACCAGTGCCGCATCCGGCGAGAACAGCAGCGTATCCTGCCACTCTGACAGGGCGACCGTGAAATACCGGCTGGAACGCATGTCTTCACCGCGCCCGCTATCTTCCTTGGGCCGGATTCCGTAAGGCGAACTGACTTCACGCCGCCAGACCGTGCCGTTCGCATGCTTGTCCTCCAGGACTTCGAACGGCGGGTGGTAGGCGACCTCGGGTTCTTCCGCCGCTTCACCTTCTTCGGCCTGTTGCGCCGGCTTGGCGGTTGGCAGCGCCTGCACCACGCCCGCTTCATGAGTGCCGATAGCGGCCGTGAACAAGTTCTGCAAAGCCGCATTCAAGCGGGTCTCGGATTTTTTCCGGATTGCTACCAAAGGAGCGTAGAGTTTGGTCTTGTCGTACCAGCACACGGCGGCGGGCGGCTCGAGAGCGTCCGCCAGGTGCTCGGCATCGTCCGCGGACACCACCTTGGACAGGAGCGCGGCTGTTCGGTCCGGATCGATCGGGACTGCCGCGCATAAGGCCGGATGATCGGGCACGGCACTCCACACGCGGGAAGTTGCAGGGAAAGGATCCGATGCCGAAACCGCCGCAGTCCAGCCGGGGGCGTCGTAATCGAAGCGCAGCGCGTGCAACGACGGAAACAGCGCCTGGTAACCCAGGCTGAGGTAATTTGCGGAAACCACGAAAGTATGGATGTGGGGCTGAGCGTCCAGCCGGAAGCTTTGCGTCCAGAGGTCCGCCGGGTTCTCCGCGCCCAGCAGGCGATTGACCCGTTCCAGTTCCGCTGCATCATTATGCAGCAGGATGCCAGAATCGGAAAAGACCAGCAGGTGATTTCCAACGCTGGAGAAATAAAGCTTCAGATCGCGCCCATGGCTCAGTTCGAACACCTGGGGCATACCGAGGCCAGGGAGTTCGCCGGCAATACGCAATTGACTATCGGCTAGGGCCACCTTGGCCAAGGCTTCCAGGACCGGCACCAGGCCTTCGCGGCGGACAACTATCAGCCAGCGTCCAAGCCGGCCATCGCGGCTCTTCCAAAAGGCGATCTGGACCGGGCGATCGAGAATCGCGGCGAGAAAGCGATCGCTCAGATCGAGTTCGTGCTCGAAGCCGATCCGCCGTAAGGCACCTTCCAGGCTCAGCTGCCCCTCGTTCTCCCGGTAATAGAAGAACAGGTCTTCCGTAACCAGATGCCGCAGGATTGGAGCTGTGAGCAAGTCTTTCGGAAGCCTGGACAGGCTTTGCGTGCCGAGAAAGGCATCCGGGTTAAGCAGATTCACTTCAACCGCTAGCGCTGGTTCGATTTTCTCCCGCGAATACCAACGATACACGCCCATTCCGATGGTCATGGCAACCACTAGGCCAAGCAGGGCCAGCAGAGAATAGCGCCATTTGCGGTTCCCGGGCAACGCTAATCCATGTTTGCGCAAATAGGTCAAGAAATGAAGCTCCTTTTGGAACGGGCGTTAAATTTTAAAGATGTATTTTTGAGTGAGTCAGGACTTACGCAAGGACCATTTTGAGCGATGGATTCTTCAGTTGCTGGATGAGGTAGTCATCCAGTAAGCCCTGTTTGAGTTGATAGACCGTGCGACCGGTTTGAGCCGCCAAGTGCTTGAGTCGG